>Ga0255160_1000515_pt1 | contig 9813 bp, 7 predicted proteins | sample Atl_Colum_RepB_8_2_FD_186010 | JGI IMG/M metagenome (GOLD analysis project Ga0255160, IMG submission 186010) | Freshwater microbial communities from Altamaha River, Georgia, United States - Atl_Colum_RepB_8h | ecosystem: Environmental > Aquatic > Freshwater > River | place: USA: Georgia... | reverse complement strand
AACCCGGTCGCCTGGCCTTGAATTCGTCCTGGCCTTCCTTGTTTTTTCCACCCCATTCGTAAAGCACCGCGGCTTCACTTCCACCCCGGGCTGATTCATCCAGTCCGCCCACCAAATGGTGGATGAACACGAACTTGTATTTTGCCTTGGAGCTTGCAAGGGTTTTTTCCAACCATTTGAATTGCGTTTCACCCAGGGTCCTTGACCAATTTCCTTCGCTATTTTTCCCACGGTTTCTCTTGGTGTTCCAGAATGGGTCGAGTGCTATAAATTGGGCATCTCCCCACTCAAAGGCATAATAGTTTTCAAGTTTGCCGATGGGTTTTAATTCTTCTTTGTTGCCGGTGTAAAACCCGTCCGGATAGGGGTTGGGGAAATATTTTTTCCTGTTCAGACATGACCAAACCGGCATGGAATCAGCTTTTCCATCATAACGATCCAGCCTTTCCCCATCATGGTTTCCTAAAACCAAAAATAAAGGCGATGAATGCGACATTTGCCCTAGATAATATCTTTGGGCCAGGTACTGGGGAAGCGAATCTTTAAAGTTGGGGTATTTATCCGTCATGAAGGTGTCGCCGATGTCCACATGGAAGTCCGGGTTGTCCTCAAGGGCGTTGGCTAGTGTTTTTTCATAGACGGCGGGTCTTGTCCCTTGGTCCAAGTGGGAATCAGACTGGACCGTGAAGTTAAAAGCGCTTCCCGGTTTCCTCTGGGTGTGAAAATGACATATTTTTCCCGGGACTGGTTCGGTGTCCTTTGGTTTCTTCGTGTAAAGTTGGTAGTGGTATTGGGCGTCTGGGTTCAGGTTTTTTAACACGAATTCAAATGGCTTGTCGGGGACGATCCTGGTTGGAGGGGTTTTTGCGGAGAGGTTGTCTTTCTCGGTGCCGTACTGGACCCAGGCTTGCAATTCCTCGTAAGCGAGAACGCTGATGGTGATGGAGTTGGAAGTCGGCCTGGCAAGGATCACATCCAGAGAATGAAAAGGTGCTGGCCCGGTGAAAACATGCTTTGGCCCGCCTCCCCCCTGCTTCATCTGTTTTTTCTGGCCATGGGCAGTCTCAAGCCAGAATCCGCCGGAGAGGAAAACACTCGCAAAGCAGACAAGGCTGAACAAAAACCTTTTGTGATTTATGAACATGAGACATCCCGTGTTTTTAGTTGCCTGATGGTTTTCCCGGCTTTCCTTTGCCGCCTTTTTTGCCACCCTTTTTATTTTCCATACCAGGGTTTGACGGGTCATACTTTGGATTGGGATTTGGCATCTGCGCCTGAACCGATACCAGGTATTCCGACAATTTCCGGCTAAGGTTGGAAGTTTCCTGGGGCATTTTTGCTGCCAGGTTATTGCTTTCACGAAGATCCTTGGAAATATCAAAAAGCAACAATCGATTGTCCTCGTAAAATTTGATCAGTTTCAGATTGCCCAGAAATATGGCGGAATGGGGTGTCTCTCCGTTCTGATAATGGGGAAAGTGAAAGACAAGTTCCTCCCGCGGCCGTGTGACTTTTCCCTGGCCATTATTTGCCACCAGACTTGTTATGCTGCCTCCCTCGATTCCCCTGGGTAGTTTTTCCCTTGGAATCCCTGCCCATTCACAAAAAGTGGGGTACAGGTCGTAGCCGACAATTCTTGTGTGGCACCAGGAGTTTGCTTTTATACCCGGGCCACGAATGATGAATGGCACGCGAATTCCAGCCTCATAGACATCTCCCTTTCCACCTGCCAAAGGTGCCCTGCCGCCTCCGCCACCCATCCCGTTATCCGCCATGTAGATGATGTAGGTGTTGTCTGATAACCCCAATGTTTCCACAGCCTTTAATACCTCACCCACCCCTGTGTCGAGGTCCTCGGTGATGGCAGCCCTGGTGGCGTTTTTACCTGCACCCAGCTTCTCATATTTTGCAAGGGTGGCTTTCAGTGCGTTCTCGGAGGCATGCAAGGCATTCCAGGAAAGCTGAATGTAAAAGGGCTTGCCCGCCTTTTTGTTCTTTTCCATGAACGCTGATGCGCGTTTCGCCATTCCAAAAATGTCGACAGGATTGGGGTCGGTGAATTTGTAGGCTTGCTCGTTGCCCGTGTCGCCATCATGTTCATCGTAGCCGTGGTTTCCTGGTCCGCCGCCGCGGATGTGCCACTTGCCATAATGGGCGGTGGCATAACCGGCACTTCTCAGGATTTCCGCCACGGTCGTTTCATTAGATGATAAATCCTTGATGTTGGCAGGCTCGGTTAATTTCCTGCCCTGTTCGGGTGGGGCAGCTTTGGTCCATTTGAGTGCCGCGGGGCTTTTGCCAGTTTGCAGGCTGATTCTGGTGGGGGAGCAGACAGGCGCCGGGGCGTAGGCCGCACTAAACCTCATTCCCTGGCTGGCGAATTTTTCCAGGTTCGGAGTGTGAAAGTTGGCCCCCTTGGATGAGGGTATATCGGGGTGCATGGCAACCGAAAGGCCGTTCCAGCCCTGGTCGTCTGATAGCATGAAAATGATATTAGGCTTTCCGGCGGCAGATAGGGAACCTTGGGCTAAAAGTAGTGCCAACGCAGTCGCTAGAATTATAAGGTGATTGTGTTTTTTCATGGTTATTGTTTCATCCTTCCGCCCTGGGATGCATCCGACTTGGAGATTTTTCCGGATTTCTTGCGGTCTGCCTTTTCAAACATTTTTGTCATTGCGTCCAGAAGCGATTGGCGGGTGATCGTGCCGTCTTTATCCGAGATTTCATCGGAGTGACCTTTGACAAACCCCGCCAGTGCAGACCTAACCGCGGTTCCCCTGCCGGAGTACTCATCCCGGGTCAATTTTCCATCCTTGTTCATGTCAAAGCCCGAGAAGGTTTTATCCACTTCCTTGCGGATTTCTTCCAAGGTAAGGAAACCATCCTTGTCGGTGTCCAGTTCCTCGAAGTGGGCGCCGAGCCAGGGCAGCATCGGTCCGTCGGGGCCTTTCTTTTTTTGTTTGTCATCCTTTTTGTTGTCTGCTTTGTCTTTCCCTTTTTTGTCATCTCCGCCCTTTTTGCCACCCTTCCCTTCCTTGGATTTAGCCTCGTAATCCGAGGTGGTGACTTTTCCGTTGGGTTCCTTGAACTGGAATTGGTATCTGCCGTTACCCTGTTCGGTATAAATCACATACCCGGGCTTGCCGTTGATCTCGTATTTCAGGGTGTTGGTTTTTGTCGATTCATTTTTGGTGAACCCGGTGATCTTGGCGCCTTGCAGGGGCCTGCCGTCCGGGCGGATTGGATTTGCCCTTGGTTGTGGGTCAACCTGGTCACCGGCAACCTGAACTTCTCCCCTCATTCCACCGTTGATATAGGGGTATTTTTTAGTTGAGTAGTACTTGTAACCATCTTTCTCCATGCGGCCGTTGAACTTGTCCAGATCTTTTGGTTCATTGCCGTTGGCGTCGGTGTAGCCATAAAGCGGGAATCCATCCAGGGCGTAGCCAATCGGGTTATTCGCACCCGCGATTTTTTGGAGATGCACGGGCCCGATGTGGTAGTGGTAATCATCCGCACGCCCGCAATGCCCTCCGTATTCATCCAGTTCCCCGGCAATCAAGGTATCAGTCCTGCCATCGTTCTTAATGGGGTTGAAAATGGGAATTCCATTGATGGCAAGCGCTATTGCACCCCTGAAAAGGGCACTTTTTGCCGACACAGGCCTTTCCGCCATTTTGGGTTTCAAGGGAATTTGCCACGCATTTTTCCCAAAGTATGGTTGGGGAATTGGAACTTGCTGCTGCCAGGCGCGAATGCCAATCATCATGGGGTGATCAGGAATGCCGTTGGATTCCACATAGAAAAAGTTGTCATCCATCCGGTAGTTGATTTTTCCCTTGAATGGCTCAAAAGCTTTTTCAATGGCTGGTTTGGTATCCTGGTTTCCATGACTGTTCTCAATCGAGATTCCCCACAAAAGAACCAAGATGCAGGGAATCGCCAGGGGAATCTGAATCTGTGGGGTCTGGAAGTGCCGGGCCAAGGCGATCACGCAGACCAAGGCAGCCATGAATGCCAATAATACTACAGCGCGGTCCTGACCTGCTCTAGGGTTGTTTTGGTCCGGGATAGTTGCTGCCAATAAACCGGTCTGATTCTGAAGCCGGTCAATTTCGGCTTTGCGTTCCTTCACCCATTCCTGGTCTTCGTTGGAAAGATTTCCCAACGATGTTTCCAAGGTGGATCCATCTTGAAGGCTTAGCTTTACCCTGTCGCTTTGCAGCAATAGGAACGAGGCGCGGACCTTTTTATCAGGCGAGATCAGGTGCCAGGTTTTCAAGGGCGTATCCGCTTCGTGCCCGGGGTGGGCAAAAAGCGCCTGGGAATTCCAGAGCAATCCGAATACAACCCATGCGTAAAATATTCGCTTCATTTGCTGCCTTTCCATGGGATCGCGCCACTCACATCAAGGTTGGGTTTTGTATTCCAACGCGGCTTCCAATCGGCTTTTTCAATCTTGGTGCGAAAAATGACTGTGTTGTCCAGGTCCAGGTCATTCGTCCAGATAAACCGTGCGTTCTTGAAATCCGCCTTGAAGAAAGGTTCCTTGGGGTTTACCCGTTCCTGCGTGTATTCCATGGCATTTTCCCACTTGCTGTCGTCATAGTTCGGTTCAAACCAGTTATCCGGTATGGGTTCGTGCTTTACCTTGGGATTGTTCACATCATGGTTGAGCGGGCCGGTGAAGAAACTTTTGGCTTTCCATTTCATATTGGAGACTGTTCCGTCTGAAAACTTCAGGATGAATCCCCCGTCCCCTATGTGGTTCCCGTACTCCAGCCCTGTCTTGGGATCCGCATTATCTTTTGCCATGATGGCGATATGCATGGGGTATTCCGGAAGGATGTCCACGCTAACCACGTTGTGCGGGATAAAGTCAATGGGGTCCACGGCGGTAAGTTTGCCGTTGATGTACATCATAAACCAGTTGTCGGCATAGATGTTTGCCTGGATGGTGTCCGCCATGGTGGGCTTGATCAGACCTGAAGGCCCACCCCCCTTGCCCTTCCCTTTTCCTTTTTCACCTTTGCCGGGTCCCGATTTGTTTTCCTGCCCATTTAGAACGGAATAACTTAGGGCAACCAACATCGCAAAGATCAGGAAAATTGCCCCGAAACGGCCTGCCCTTACAAACAAGAATGTCTTGCTCACGGAAATTCCTCCTGCTGGATAATGCGGTCCGCCCCATGATGAGACTGATGCTGGAAAAATGAATCTCCCAGGGGATTTGTGTTTATCAGGCTGACCGACAGGCTGTCGGGGCCACCCCTGGCTTTGGGCATCCCATGGAAATCCATCTGCTGGATGACTCCCGAATCCCGGTCATACCAAATGGAAATATTCCTTGGTCCCCGGTATTCATTGGACTTTTTGGAAAGGGTGATTCCAGGCCAGCCGTTTGGATGGTTGCCTGCGAAGCCAATCGAGTATGCCTCACGCAGTTGGATGAGATCCATCTTCAGGTTGACGAATGGGATACCGTGGTGATGCCCCGGCAGGGCCCCGCGAAATCTCATGGGATCGTTGCTGGTTTGCACCCTGCCACGAGGTGGGATCGACCAACCCCTCTCGCCATCCGAACCGTTTTGGAACTTGTCTCCGTTGGGAAATGTTCCAATCAACACAAACTTGTCCGGGTTCCTTACATGCAGAATCGCGTTATCCAATGGTAGCCGGTGCTCATCCGGGGTATCGGGGTGGCTGTCCAGACTTTGGATGCGATAGGTTCGGTCGGGGAATTTCTCCGAGCCATCCAGCAATTTCTGAAATTCCTGGGCGGCATTCAGCCTTGGAATGCCCGAGTACAAAAGCAACATCAGGCAGGCCGCCAACACCAGGCCCACAGGGCCCCAAACACGGCTCCAGGTGAACGGGCTTTTCATGGCAACGGTTTCAGCCGGCGCGATACAAGCAACCTCGTTGTGGGCCTGAATGATGTCCGCCAGATGATTGTGAAGAGCGACTTCCTCGGCGAAAAAGAAGGCGTTTTCCGGGCATTGTTTGATCCAATCCCCAAGTTCCCTTTGCTGTTTCTCGTCAGTGATGCCATCCAGATAATGATGGATATGGGTTCGCATGTTGGGGTTCATGGTGTCAACCCCGCTTGCCGGGCCTTGAGGTTGATGCATTCCCTGAGGCGTTCCCGGATTCGAAGAAGCGATTTGGAGATCGAGTTTGCGGTCATTCCCAGTTTCTGGCCGATTTGCGCCGGTTTAATGTCGCTCTTGTATCGCAGGTCGCATAATTCCCGCGACCTGGCATCCAATCGCTCCACGCATTCGTTGAGAAACCCCAGTCTTGGATTTGGTTCGCTGGTTTTTTCAAACGCAGTCGTTATGGCATCGATCACATCTTCCTCGAAGCCGGTTTGCAGGAAGGGCTTGTTTCGGAAATGGTTTCGAATTTTGTTTCGGGCTATGCCAATCGCCCATGCGGTAAAGTTATAAGCGGGATCATATTTTTCAAAAGATTCCACGACTGCCACTGCGGTATCCTGAAGAATATCGTTCCTGTCCTCAAAGTTCCTGACGATGGAGGTGATGAATGCCGAAACGCCAGGCATTGCCAAAGTCCAAAGTCGGGTTGCTTGAAGGGTTTTTTCGTTCATTTTTCATGCGTTTTCAAAGGGCCTACTTAGTATTAACACCAGGGCGGTTTTTAGGACAAGAATTTTGCGAATATTCCGAAAAGTTGACACTTGGTCGGAAACCCTTGTAATTCAAGTGGTTCAGTTGTGTTATATTTTTGAAATTCCCGGAAGGATTCTTTTTGGAGTTAAGTTTGTCTGAAAACATGCGTTCAGCCCAGCCGATGGAAACATTCGATGTTCCAAAGGTAATGGACCCCAGAAGACACGATCTGGATGCCTTGCGGGCATTTGCCATGCTTTTGGGAATTGGTTTGCACTCCGCGCTAAGTTTCTTTCAGGTGCCCTGGCCGGTCCAGGATATCCACCAGCATAAGTTCTTTGGCATTTTCATGCAGGCTGTGCATGGCTTTCGAATGCCGCTTTTTTTTCTGCTGAGCGGTTTCTTTACCATGATGGTTTACCGGAAGAAGGGTTTAAAAAGCCTGCTTTGGCAACGCACCGTTAGAATTTTCATTCCATGCATGATCTGCCTGTTCACCGTTGTACCGGTGGTGGATCATATTTCCAAAAAAGTGATCCATGCGGGTTCAATCCGGGTTCATTTGCCGGAGGAAACCCTGGCCGCGGCCATACGAAGTGGTGACCGCCAGGCGATCAACCTGTACCTTAGCGACCCGGATGAAATTTCCCGCGCGGATGGGAAACTTGGGGTTTATCCCCTGACCTGGGCCGCCCTGAAGGGTGATTTGGAAACGGTGGAGGAACTTCTAAGCCTTGGCGCGGATGTGAACCAAGTCAACAAGGATGGTTCCACCGCGTTGCATGGCGCCGCGTTTTTGGGCAGGGATACCGTGGCCAGGTTCCTTATCGAACAGGGTGCCAGGCTTGGCCCGGTAAACCAGATGGGCCTTACGCCGTTTCAAAGCACTTTTGCGGACATCGCCACCACCAAGCTGATCGCGGGGCATTTGGGAATTGCACTACCCGAAGAGGAAGCATTGAAAGCCGGAAGAAATACGGTGCGGGGCAAATTGTTTTTCGGGCAGTTGATGAATCCATTTGCCAAAAAGGGGGATGCGGCCAAGTCGGAGCCCCCACCCGCGAAGGAAGCGGGAAATACCATGTACCGCAGATATCAAGATTGGTTGAATTCCGGTTTTTTTGTGGTTACCTTTCGGGGGCACACAACCCATCTGGTTCGTAAGATGGTTTTCCATCATTTATGGTTTCTCTGGTATTTATGCTGGATGGTATTGCTGTTTGCGTTGTTGTGTCCGTTGTTCAAGCTGGTGTCCAAAATCCTGCCTGCGCAGTGGTTGCGAAACCTCCAATGGTTTTGCATGTTGGCGCTTGTGCCGGGTGTGGTGGTTCCTTTGCTTTTCATGAATTCGGGCAGTTTGATATTTGGGCCGGATACCAGCACCGGAATCATTCCCCCGCCGCACCTTCTTGGGTATTACCTGATTTTTTTCCTGTTTGGTTGCCTGTATTTCGAGGTTTGTCGAAGCCAAAACAACGTCATGAATCACTGGCTGTTGTTTCTAGCGGGTTTGCTAATCATATTTCCCATTGGGTATTTGAATATGAACAAGCCATGGGTGAATATCGTGACTCAGGCCCTGTATGTGTGGGCCATGTCCCTTGGGTTGATGGGCATTTTTGCGAGGTGGTTCTCCAAAGAGTCCGGGCTGGTACGCTATGTTTCCGATTCTTCGTATTGGCTTTACATCATGCACCTGCCATTGGTGATCCAATTTCAGGCCTGGGTACGCGATAGCAATCACAACCCAGGCATTAAATTTTTCCTGATTACCTCCGCGATATTTGTATCACTATTGGCAACCTACCAGCTTTTTGTGCGCCACACGCCCATAGGTTGGCTGTTGAATGGTAAAAGAAAAAGGCTCCATCAGAATTAATCCCGCCCTTATTTCATAGCGTTTTTGCGGTTGCTAGGTCCGGCAAGCACATGGCATTTCCTTCTTGCCAAAAGTGCTGGCCCGGTGGATTGGCTAATGCCTTTTCCGGCTTCATTCCCGCACACTCTGCCGAGCCTTGCATATATACCACACCCGTGGCGGATGAAGTGTGGGAAGTTCCCTGCCCATGATTTCGGAAATTTCAAAAAATAATCAACAAATCGCAAACTTTCAGGTAGCGCCGGGCGTATGGGAGTATAATTCTTGCATGACAGGGAACGAATAATGCTGACAACCTCCGTTGGAATGCTGAAACGCCTGAACCTCCAGAAAAGCCCGGAGGCTTGGGAATCGTTTGTGAACCTGTATGGTCCGCTGATCTATCGCTGGAACCTCAAGGCTGGCCTCAGTGCCGAGGATGCCAAGGATGTCAGTCAGGAAGTGCTTCTGCAGGTTTTTAAAAGCGTGCATACTTTTGAAAGGCGTTCCAGCGGCTGTTTCAGGTCCTGGTTGAATCGCATCAACTATTTTAAAATGATGCATTTCAAATCCCTGCGCAAAAAGGAACTCGACAACAGGCCCGGCCATCACGATTTAAACAACCTTTCGGAACTGGTTGCCAACCAGAGTTGGGCCGAGGATTACTGTCTGGATGTGTTCAATCGGGCTCTTGCCGTGATCGAGTCGGAAATCGGCTACCGCGATTGGCAGATATTCCAAAAGACCTTCCTGAACAACCAATTGGCTGAAGAGGTGGCGGCGGAACTGAACTGTTCCAAAAGGGCAGTCTACATAGTGCAAAGCCGTACACTAAGGAAACTCAAGGAAGTGGTTTCCAAATTTATTGAGGATTCCAATTAGGATCAAAAAAGCCTTACTTTTGATTCGTCGTTAAAAAATTGTCATTAAAACAATAATCAGGAAGATAAAATTCATACTTTTCCTTAACTAGCCGCAAATTTAATCATTTTGGTTAATTTATTTTGAATTGTAACGCCTTAATTCTCTTCTAATTTTCCTAAATTTCCAAAAATTTTAGGAAGAACCCCCTTTATTCACAGATTTATACTGGAACAAAGGGTGGTTCCGGCAATTTTTGATTTGAAAGGAAACACGAATTTCACACCAAATCAGAACGTTGCAACCAAGGATTATGCCAACGATTCTCAAGTAGGAGCTGCGGATACAGTTATCACCGGAAATGCAGCTCATGCATCCCTTTTAACTGCATATGAAAATGATGGCGCAAAGGGAAACATCGCTGACAACACGTTCACCTTCAGACGAACTGCCACCACCGCA
>Ga0255160_1000509_pt1 | contig 9902 bp, 8 predicted proteins | sample Atl_Colum_RepB_8_2_FD_186010 | JGI IMG/M metagenome (GOLD analysis project Ga0255160, IMG submission 186010) | Freshwater microbial communities from Altamaha River, Georgia, United States - Atl_Colum_RepB_8h | ecosystem: Environmental > Aquatic > Freshwater > River | place: USA: Georgia... | reverse complement strand
GTCTCAATCAGATCGGTCCCAACCGTGCTGAGCGGCTCAAGATCCTGCGGCTTGAGGTCGAGGCTTACATGCGCGAGCAGTACGCCACCCCACTGATGCGCACGATGCAGGCCAGTGAGGTGATGAATGACTTCATCGATCAGCAGTTGAAGCTGGCCAGGCAAGTAGTGGTCAGCACTGGTGGCGTGACGACAGGTTCATTGACTGCCGCGGCCGTGCTGCCTAAGGCGTTTGAGCAGGTGATCGTCAACGGTGTGCCGTGGGGTGAGTTGCTGTCAGACCGTTTGCCACGGTCGGTGGCCGACAAGGTGAGCCGGATGCTCGGATTGTTCCCTGACGATGTGGGCAAGGTGTTTGCTGACGCGGTGATCAGGCCAACTGAACGCCACGTCGAAGCGATCATCACCACCGGCGTGCAGGACACCGGCAGCATTGCCCAGCAGCTGCTGTGGCAGATCGAGACGAGCCCTGCATGGCAGGAAGACAACGAGCAGGTCTGGTCGGCAATGCTCGATAGCGCCGTCTGTGCAACCTGTATGGGGCTCGATGGGAAACGGTTCCCGATGGATTACGTGAAGGTCAGCCCGCACCCGAACTGCCGTTGTGTGCTGCTGCCTGAGAGTTTCTTCACGCAGGACCGCCCGGCACGTGGCGATGGCGGCAACACCGTCGATATTCCAACGACGAAAAAGGGCGTTGAGGCCTGGCTGCGGCAGAACCCAGCTACAGCGTCCAAGATCCTCGGCAAGAAGCGAAGCGAGGCATTTGTTGCCGGAAAACTAAGCCTCGATGCTGCTATCAAGGCAGCTGGGGGAACCTAGGAGAAAGGCAATGTCGCTGGCAAAGCTTGCGGGATCGACTGTCGATAACAGCTATCTATCCGTAGCTGAAGCCGATTCAATCGCCGCCACGATGCTCGGGACCCTGAAGTGGAACGACCCGGCGACAACCACTGCAGACAAGGAAAAGGCCCTTGTTCAGGCCACGTTGCAGCTGGACACTCTGGGATGGGTAGGGACTAAAGCTGCGGCTTCGCAGCCGCTGGACTGGCCTCGCAAGGATGCCGTCTGTGGTGAGAAGTCCTACGGCGACACAGTGATCCCCCGTGAGATCGAGCTGTCGACGTTTGACCTGGCCGAGGGTCTGCTGAACAACCCTGCTCTGATCACTGGCATCGGTGGTGCAGCAGGTGGCGGCGGCAGCCCTGGTGAGCTGGTGCCTGGTGTGCCCAATGCAGACCTGAAGCGCCTGAAGCTGGACGTGATGGAACTGGAATGGCGTGATGCAGCGTCCAGCAGTGGGGTGACGATCAAGACCCCGCTTTCTGTGATGCCTCACCTGACCAGCATCCTGGGATGCCTGACCACCAGCGTGATCCCTGGCGGTCGTAGTTGGGAAGTGCCTGTTATCCGTGGGTAGGGCTCATAACATGGCCCTATGGGTTCGTATGAGCAGCCGTCGCTGAATCTTGAGGAGGCGAAGCAGAAGCCTCGGCGGCGGAGTTCATCACACCTTGCCAAGCCGTTAAGCAGAGAAGAGCAACGGCGTTTTGGTGAGATGTATGTCGAGCACCAGGGGCTGATCAGGCTCTTGGGCTCAAAGCTTTGCAGGAAGTATCCAGTCGTCGACAAGCTCGATGTCTATAGCTGCATCGACATTGGGTTCCTGAAGACCTGTCGTGCGTTTGATCCCAGCCTTGGCTTCAAGTTCTCAACGCTGCTGACCAAGTTCTGCGAGGGCACGATCCTTCACTTCATCCGTGACCACAACTGGCATGTCAAAGCACCGCCGAAGGTGCGACAGCTGGGGCAGGCGGCACGAAAGCTGGCAGCAAAGGGGCATTCCATCGCTGAGGTGATTGAGCTGTTGGCGACCAGCAGGGAAGAGCTTCGGTTGGCCCTCGCCGCCACTGCTGGCATGTATCACGAGCAGAACGAGTGGGAGGGTCACTGCTGCTCAAGGCCAACTCCGATGGAACTGCTGGAGCGGGAAGAGGGCTAGCTTTGTGTGAGATGGCGGTGCGTCAACACCCCATCTCGTGACCAACCTGAGGAGACAGGCTGATGGGAGCCTTTATAGACCGAACAGGGCAGCGTTTTGGGCGCCTTGTTGTTCTTGGCGTTGAAGGCCGGGACAGATGGGGAAAGCTTCTCTGGCTCTGTCAATGTGATTGCGGCCGCACCATCTCAGCAAGAGCCTCGAACTTAAAAGCCAAGACTTCGAGCTGCGGATGTCGGAGGAGGGAGGTCGCGGCAGCGCTGAAAACCAGTCATGGCTTGCGTGGTACGCGGACTTATCGAATTTGGGGCAACATGAAAACCCGAGTCACCAACCCAAACTTCAAGGACGCGGAGTTGTATTCAGGGCGTGGCATTGACTGCGATCCGCGCTGGCTTGCAAGCTTTGAGGCGTTCTTGGCTGATATGGGCGAATGCCCAAGCGATAAGCACAGTCTTGATCGCTGGCCTGACAACGATCGGGGTTACTGGCCTGACAACTGCCGATGGGCAACAGATATTGAACAGGCCAACAACCGCCGCCCTCGCCGGTCACGGGAAACTAGGCCATGAGTTGGCCGCTTTTGGCCGGGAGACCAAAATCGGGTTCTTCAACGCATTCGGCTACAAGTTCTTCGCCAAGAAGGGCACCAGCAGCTCGACGGCTCCGACCGTCAGCACTGGCATGACTGAGGTCAAGAACCTTTCCAACGCTGGCCTGAGTTCCACCACGGATACTCAAGAGGTGATCACCTACGACACCTCGACGAATGGCTGGAAGCAGCAGATCGTCACCGCCAACAGCTACACCATCAGCTGCGAGCTGAACATTGACACAGCCGACGCTGGCTACAAGCTGCTGAAGCAAGCAGCTCGTGACTCGGCTACCGGCGTGATGATCGAGTGGTTCCGCGAAACTCCTGCTCCTGCTGTGAGCGGTGGTGGCACCAGCACTGCTGAAACCCACGCAGGCGTTGCCGCTGTGGGCAACTTCTCAGAGGACATCCAAGCCGGCAACGTGGCCAAGGTGACCTTTGACCTGGTGGGTTACGGCCCCTACGTGCTGACTGAGGCGACCGTTACGCCTTGACGGTCGCGGGCGAGGGAGGAGCCTGTAGCCCCGCTTCGGCGGGGTTTTTTATTGCTGCCAGTAGCGCACCAAGCGCACCTTGTCCCCGAGCACCTGTTGGAGGGTGGAACCAAGGAGGCCGGTGGTGCCGTAGTTGAAGCGGAGATCTTCAACCACGCAGTCCATTTCAGGATCACCGGCGAAAGTCAGGCGTGCGGTGGTGCCTTGAACGATGCGCTGATCAAGAGCTTGGGGGTTGATGCAGTAGCCCTCAAAGACATTGCTGATGACATCAACGCCAGGCTGATTGCGCTCTAGAGCGCCGCCAGATTTACGCAGGAACAGCTCATAGGAAACGGTCGTGGTGTTGGCGACGACGTTGCCGGTGTCAGGGTCAACCGTGGTCCCAGCATCTGAGACGGTGAAGACGACTGTTGCGTTCTTAAGAGCGACCAGTGCAGACGCCACCTTCTTACCCCTTTCCATAGCTTCCCGGTGACGGGGAACCTAGGAGCAGCAAGGGAAATGAGTTGTGGCGGGGAGTCTCGGCGAAGCTCAGCTACAGCTCAGCGTTGACAACAAGTCGTTCGAGGCGGGGCTTAATTCTGCCAAGCGGCAGATCGATGGCTTTAGTTCAACCGGCGTAGCTGGGTTCCAGCGCCTTGGTTCAGCGGTCTCAGGCTTCGCCGGCACCGTGGCTGCGCTCGCGGGTGTTGTCGGGATTGGGGCCTTAGCGCAACAGATTTCTTCTGTTGGTCAGGCGTCTGAGCGGAGCAAGATTCAGCTATCGGCATTGGCTGGCGCCTATGGCGAAGCAGAAGCCGCAATGGCTTCGGCGGCACGCATCGCCAAGATTCTTGGCATCAGCAACCTGGAAGCGAGAAACAGCTTTTCTCAGCTTTATGGTTCGCTCCGTGGGACCGGCATTGGCCTCAAAGAGCTTGAGGTGCTCTATGTCGGTCTTAACAAGGCGGCGCGACTGTCGGGTGCTGGTTCCGCTGAAGCTGCGTCCGGCATCCTGCAGCTGAAGCAAGCCTTCGCCTCAGGTCGAGCACAGGGCGATGAGCTTCGCTCTGTTCTTGAGAACTTGCCTGTCTTCGCGCAGGCGGTTGCCAAGGAAATGAAGGCGAACGTCGGTGAACTGAGGCAGCTCGGCGCTGACGGCAAGATCACCAGCGACATCTTGTTCAAGGCAGCAAAGAGCCTGGCCAGTGGCGTAGCGCCGGGGAAAACGCAGCTTGAGTCGTTGGCAGCAACGTTTGAGAACGTCAAAGAAACTGCAGCTGAGGCATTTGGTCCGGCACTGAACAGTGCCCTGCGGAGCATCTCTGTCGGGCTCCGTGTTGTCGGCAATTATCTCGCGGAGAACAAGGAATCGATCGTCGGGTTCGCTAAGGGTGTGGTTTCAACGGCTAAAGCGATTGCACCGTTCGCGGCCGGGATCGGGATCGTCGTCGCTGCGTTCCGCGCATGGCGTATTGCGGCCACCGCTGCGGCCACTGCGCAAGCTGCATTACTGGCGCTAACTGGTCCGAAGGGTTGGGCGATCTTGGCCGGTGCCGTGGTGGCGACAGGTGTCGCCATGGCCGGTTTGAACAAGATCAGCGGCGACGCCGAAAAGGCGATGGCGAAAGCCAGTGATGAGGCCAAGAAAGCTGCTGCAGAATTTGACGCCCTGATTGGCGGGACCAACGTCAATGGTTCCAATGCAATCGACAAGGAGATTGCGAAGAAGGCCAAGGCGTCTCAAGACGAGTACCGCATGGCCCTCAGGCTGCAAGGGCTTGAGGGAAGCGCACGCCAAGCTGCCGAGGCCCAGCTGCAGATTGACGCTGCTCGCCTGAAGTACAAGGAAGCGATCGCGGCGGCTAGCGCTGCTCCCGGCAATGCCAACCTTGAGGCATCAGCTCAGGCTGCAGCAGATGAGCTGAAGTCTGCGCTTGTTAATGCCGGTGATGCGATGAAAGCTGCGGCTAAGGCCGCGGCGGATGAGCTGAAGAGTGCCAGTGATTCGCTGAAGGGATCACTCCGCAGCAACCTCGATCTGCTTAACGGCGATCTGCGTAAGAAGGTGATTGCAGACGCTCAAGCGAGCCTCGGTAAATCACTGGCCACTGGTCGCTTTGATACGGCCACGATCGACGCCGGGATCAAGACCAACCAGGACCTGCTCGATATGGCCAGCAAACTGGAAGGCATCAATGCCAGCTTCGACGCTTATGACCAAGCGCAGAAACAGGTCGCTCAGACACAAGAGCAGCTTGGTGTCAGCTTCACGGACCTCGGCGTGAAGCTTGATCAGACGGCAAACGAAATGGCAGCCCTCGCTAAGAAGGACTGGAACGTCTACGTCAACGGCGAAAAGGTTGACGGCTACTCAGGCATGGTCAACGCCATGAACAGGGGCTTCTGATGACACTCACGATCGGCACTTGGGTCTATAGCGGGAACCGCTACACCGTTCAGCCTTATGGCTATGACGAGGTGGATGTACGCCGCGGCCTGACCGCACGCAAGTGTCTTCTGCAGGCGCTGATGACTGCTGCTGAATGGCAGGGCCTCTTGGCGGTCTACAACACGTGGCGGGACACGCGAATCACGGATCCTGACAGCGTGACTTCAAACAGTGTTGGGACGACTGTTGACGTGACGGCCGCGGCCAATGGCGTCACCTGGACGGCGGTGCCGTGCTGGTTCTTGTCTGCTCCTGTTGGTGAGCAGGTCGGAGCGTATGTGCAGGCTTCTGTTGATTTGGTGGATGCTGCCCAGTCTCTACAGGTGCTGCAGCACGAGAGGACGCTATCTAGCGCCAAGTATCACTTCGGCACCTGGACGCTTGGGACAACGGTTATTCAGCTGACGAAGCCTGCGGAGACCTATCAAGACATCCCACAGCTGGCATTGACGGCAGGTGGGGCGAGTTACATCACCGGCCCGTTGACTGCCACCAGGGTGAGGGAACTAGAGGGTGACACTGATGCAGCGGGCTGGGCTGCTATTCAGACGTGGTACGAGGCAACGATCCAGGCGACACCTGCTGCTGGTGATTGGTATCCGATCAGCGCACCATCAGCCTCAGCTGAGGCTCAGATCGTGGCAGGCGCCAGGACTGACATCTATACCGTGTCCATCGCACTGGGGCAGGCGAAGTAATGGCGACAATCGATATTCGCGCAACGGTCACCTGCAGCCTGGGCCCGCTGATCAGCGGCAGCATCAGCGACGACTACCTGCAGAACAGCGGGCTAGTGATGACCCGCGGCAGCTGTGAGATCACCGGGATTCACACCCCTGCGGTAGGGACTGGCGTCACGTTTAGCTATACGGGTCCTGCGGGGAACCAGACGGTGCCGCGTGAGCTGCTGGTGCTGAGCAGCTTTGCCGATCCGTTCCGCAATACCACCACGGTCGAGCTGGGTTGCCGGTTGACCTATCTGAAGGACACATCACCGGCTCCCAGTGTTGATGGGGTGTCGTCGCTGATGACAGGTCGCAGGCAGCAGTGCCTCAACGGTTATGTGGACTATCCAGCGAATAGCAAGGTTGGGTTCCCAATCAGCGCCGCAGCGTTGATGAATACCTGCTTGGGAGCACTGGGCATCACGGCAAGCCGTAACCCGCTCACCAACATGTTCAACCGTGATTCGGTGGACCTGAGCGCGGGTTATGTGCCTGTATTGGGTGACCTGCTGTTGTCTGAGGGCTTTGCGGGCTACATGGATGCAGCAGGCACGCTGCAGATCCTTGACCTAAGCACCGAGGGTGGCGGCGGCCCCCAGGTCACGAGCGATCACATCGTTGATCTCGGCGCGATCGGCGTTGGCGACCTGCCCGGTGAAGCGGTGATCGTGCGGTACAACAGCACGAAGCTCAAGGGTGCTCTTGATACCACTGACAGCGCTGAGCTGAAGCTCAAGAACTGGGAGGAAGAGGAGGTCGAAGGAGACCCTCAGACCTTTGAGGTCCGCTACACCAGCGGCACCGGCACTCAAACACAGACTGCCACCTATATCCCGTATAGCAAGACGATCACCAAATACGGGAAGGACGGGTCGTTTGATGAGACCGCCTGTGTGATCTCAGGCCGTGAAGGCGCCGACCTGAGCAATTCAGTGTTGTCCCGTGAAACGAAGGAGCGCAGTGTCATTGGCGTTGATGCCAACAATTACTGCACCGAGCTGTTGAGCGCTGGCCTGACGGTCGACATCTCGTTTCAAGGCACCAGCCGCAAAGTCGAGACCTATGAGTACGACGACAAGGGTCAGCTGGTGAAGCAGACCAGCGAGGTGTACGAACCGCATTTCAAGTGGCTGGGTGGGATCGACGTTGATTACGTCTATTACGACAGCAATGGTGCGGCGGAGGCCGTCGCCGCCTTGTCTTCCGAGGTGTTGGTCGAGCGGACGATCGTCGAATACGACTGGATCTATGGCCGATCGGTGACCTACCTGAAGGCGGGCGAGACCTACGACCCGCCGGTGTTGGCAGAGAAGGTCACCACCACAGTGTTTCAGAACTGGACGCTGACTCAGCAGGGTCAGCAGGGTGCTGCGCAGATCAAGGAATCAGCGCCGTTTGCCAATAGGCAGGAAGCAGAGGACTGGCTGGCACGTACTGCGAAACGGCTGGTGCTGGCTGATACCCAGGTGCGAACCAACCGGCCCCGTGAGATTGGCGGACAGGTGCGTCCTGCGGCGGAAAACCTGCTGAGCAAAGCGGACAACACAAGCACCGAAACCACCGCGAGCATTGCCTATGCGATGGGTTCTGCGCAGGCGGATCGCTACAAGAGCTTCTCGATGCCGTACCAAAGCGACGACATATACCTGTCGAGTGGGGCGGTGCGTCGTGGTGACGCCGCTTCTAAGGCGCTGCGGTTTGGTCGTATCCAGAACCGCCTGCTGATGGGCAACCGCAATGGCGTGAACCTGCAGCTGCATCCAAGCAAGATGCCAGCCAATCCATTTGACCCGCTGTATCTGACGCAGGGCGGGCTCACGGTTCAGTACAGGGCGAATGGAATCGCCTGGGCGTTTGACGACAACGGCATCGTGGCCAGTGTTGATGCCTTGTATTGGGGCGTCGCTGGTGGGACGGGAACAGCGTGGGTGCCGGTAGCCCCTGGCGTGACGACGTTCCCACCTGCACCCCCAGTTGTGGGGGGTGTGATTGATGTGCCGTCCGTGGTGCCACCGTGGAACGAAACGGTGCCGCTTGAGGGTGTGACGCGCACTGTCGCTGAGGTCAAGGATTATGCCTATGCCATTGGCAGCCTTGGCACGACTGACATCGGCTATGCGGTGACGCATACCGAGATGCAGTACACGATCCGCCTGGTAGCCGACTCACGGGTCTTCAATGTCGCGGGTCAAGATTCAGGTTCGAGGTACACCCGCGGTGTGGCTGCGAACGTCGGGACCTTCAACCTGACTGGAATGGACGCCGGCAGTGTCGGCTTCTATGTGCTGCACGCTGAGAACCCGTCTTATGACATCAGCGGTAAGGCTGCGCTGTTCCGTTATCAGCGGAACCCCATGCCACTGGATGTTGGCACCTTCAATCTGACGGGCATGGATGCCGGGAAGTTCATCGGCAAGGGAATGGAACTTGAGGGCGCGACCTTCAATTTGACCGGCATGGATGCGGGTTATGCCTTGTCAAGAGGTCTTCTTTCAAGCGCCGGGACATTTAATCTCACGGGTCAAGCGGCTGCGCTGAAGAAATCGTCGCCAGTCAAGTTGCAGCTGCGAATGGATGGGACAGCTGGCAGCACTGTGTTCCCAGACGTAAGCCCTTCGGCCCATACTGTTACCGCGAATGGTGCGGCACAGGTTGATACGACAACGGTCAAGTTTGGAACTGGCTCACTTTTAGGCGTAGGAGGCTCTGGTTCTGCAGGGTTCCTTTCTGTGCCTGACAGTGATGACTTTGAGTTTGGATCTGGTGATTTCACGATTGAGCTTTGGGTGAGATTTACCAGTGTCACTGGCATCCAGGCGTTAGTTTCCAAGGGTCACACCGGGACAGGAAACCTGTCTTGGACATTCCTGCGAGATGGGTTCAGGGGTACACTTCAGCTGCTTGTAAGTGGGGACGGATCTGGAGATACCCGAAAGGAATGTTCGTGGTCTCCGACTACGGGGCAGTGGTATTTCTTGGCCGTAACACGGAGGCTGGGAACGCTTCGCTTCTTTATCGACGGAGTGATGCCTCCTGATGGGCAGCTAAGTTCCAGCGAGACCTATTTCAACGGTTCTGCGGCGGTTCGCGTTGGGTGGGCGGCGAACTTTGGCCTCAATGGCAACATCGATGACCTGCGGATCACGAAGGGGATCGCAAGATACACAGCCAATTTCACGCCACCTACGGCTGCGTTCCCTGACCCCTAGGTCTGGGTAAGCTAGGCCAAAGGGCGCAACAGATGGCCACCTTTCAGAAGTTCAACTCCTTCGTGGAGGCGTTGGCGGAAAAGAAGCATGACCTGGGCACGGACACGCTGAAGGTGATGCTGACCAATACAGCGCCTGCCGCCACTGACACGCGATACGCAACGCCTGGGCTTGCGGACAATGAGGTCGCCAACGGCAACGGCTACACCACTGGCGGCAACACCGCGGCCGTCACCACTAGCTCCCAGACTGGTGGCACCTACAAGCTGGTCCTGGGCGACCCTGCTACCTGGACGGCTGCCGGTGGCTCCCTGGGCCCGTTCCGCTATGCCGTGCTCTACAACGACACCGCTGCCAACAAGGAGCTGATTGGTTTTTGGGACTACGGCAGCAGCATCACCTTGGCTGCAGGTGAGTCTTTCGCCGTTGACTTTGATCCTGCCACCG
>Ga0255160_1000490_pt1 | contig 10112 bp, 12 predicted proteins | sample Atl_Colum_RepB_8_2_FD_186010 | JGI IMG/M metagenome (GOLD analysis project Ga0255160, IMG submission 186010) | Freshwater microbial communities from Altamaha River, Georgia, United States - Atl_Colum_RepB_8h | ecosystem: Environmental > Aquatic > Freshwater > River | place: USA: Georgia... | reverse complement strand
TTACGTTCCGGCTTTTTTGCCATAAATAGCAATCCGTGGTAAAGAGTAAGGTCGAAAATCCTAGACGAGAAAGGGAGTTTTCTCAATGGGGCCACACTTCAGAAGAATGGTGCAGTCGATCAACACCTCGCTGAAGAAAAGCGTGGTGGAGTGGAACAAGGAACTTGCGGAACTTCGTGAGGAGACCGGTGAGGATGTTTCTACGGAAACTGTTGTGTCTTCCTTTGGTTTTCACAAAATTCCTTCCCGGTACAAAAAAGACGCCCTTGGCCAGTTTCGCATGGACCCAAGGGGGTTTCAAAAATCCATCCAAGATTACGCGGAAAAGATTGGCAGTGAGCTGCCCTCCATACTTCGTTCTGTCAAAAGGGAGATGGGGTCCCTTGGCTCGGCGTCCTCCAACAAAGAGCGCACCGATCACCTGAAACTTTATGCCCATAAGGTTGTGGAGCAGTTTGAACAAAAATTTCCTGAACTGAAAGGCATTTTGCAGGGAAACGCAGGTCTTGACTCCATCAAGTTTTCCAAGTCCCACCAGTCTGGAATCTTGATGACCAAAGGAGTAATTCCCGAGTTTCACCGCGAATTAAGCTCCGAGGTGGTCCGGGCTCTTTCCAGCCAGGGCATGACCCGGGATTTGTACAAGATGGTTAACAGCGTTGTGAGTTCCCAATTAGACAGCGCTATTGGGATCCTGGAGACCAAGGCCTATAGCGACGCCTCGGGAGGAGGAAAGTACACTTCTTTTACAGAGACGCCGGAACAGCAGTCGGCCCGGGACCTTTCCAATCTTTTTGCCTCCCCGGCAGACTTCATCGTGGCCAGCGGAAGCTTCAAGGGAAAATCCCTGGGAGACATCTACAACATCATTGAAGGAAAAAGCCCTGAGCTGAAAGCCTTTATGGCGGAAAACAAGGCTTTTCAGAAAAAGATCAAGATGAGCTATGACTCGGTCTTCCTTCACGCAGAAAAAACTCGCCAAAGAGCCGTTGAGCTTTATATAAGAAAAGCTCGTAGCTACCTGGTGCACAGTGAAGATGACATACAACAGGGCGTTAAAAAAATAAATGATGCCTACCAAAAAAGAATCAATCACCTTCACGGCCATATTCAGAACCGGCTCAGGACGGAAGGTGCTGCGCTGTACCAAAAACACCGCACTATCAGCCGGGAACGCAAGAAAGCAGCCGAATGGATTCTAAACACCCATGCTGCCCTGGAAGCCAACCCGGCAAAGTTTTCCGCGCACTTTGTCTCAAGAGGTTATAGCCCACGACCTGGATTGCATTCGGAAGTCTTTACCGTCATGTTCCAGGAAGCCGACAAAAAACTTGGGCTGGTCAGCCAGGCTAACACATTTCTAAATACCCTGGATGTGACAGATAGCGAACTGGAAGGAATGTATGTTCGTAATTTCTTTTATGTCAACAAGAGAGGCTTGAGGTCCAGGACCCAACAGGTTCGCTACGTGGCTCCCAAGTCTGGAGAAGGCGAGGGTTTTGCACCGGATGATGTCAAAAACCGCCGGTCATACAATCCTAGAAGGATTGTTCGGGATATGACCCTGGAAGAAAGAAGGCTGAAGTACAAGGAAAAGGTCGGCCTTGCCGGAAAGGATTCTGTGTTTCGAAATGTTTTGTCCGACATGGATGAGATATCGCAACAGCGTTACACCAGAATCAAGTCTGTTTTGGAAAAAGTACCTGACCGACCACGCAAGGAGGTCTATATCGACCCAGTCACCAAGGAGTTGAAGAAGGGATACAGGTTTAATGCCGGACTTCCGCTTCTAGTTCAAACACTTCCAGGTGGAAAACAAGTTTACAAACAATTTGATGTGTATCGAAAATCCCGCGGCTTTCTTATGGAAGATCTGAGAAATCTTGTTTCCAGGACAACCACCTCGAAAAACATAGATATTTACGCCCAAATGGCCAGTCTTTCCGAGTATCTGGAAAGTGACAAGCTTTCCAAGGAATCTATTCAAGACTTTGGAGAGGCTGGAGCCAAAGGCCGTAAGATTGCCAAGTCTAAAAAGATAAAATTCAGGTCTCTCACGGATGCGGTGTACGGGTCTACTGATGAAAGTCGTGGAAGCTACAACCTGGGCGAGGATAGGGATGACAGGACTAAAGAGGAAAGGGAAAAGGATGCTGGTCTTCATATTGCAACTGCAAGGAATGTGTCCCTGGCTCTCAAGGTGCAAGCAGCAAAAAGCCATGAAGAACTGAACAAAGTGCAGGATGTTTTTTACGAAGAGATGCTTTCGAGTTCCGGGTTAAGCTCGCTGCGGGAACCTGCCAACAAAGACGCAATATTGAATAAAAAAATAGCAAACATAACCGAGCTTGCCCAAGTCTTTAACATGAGCATGAAGTTTGATCCAAAGTTTCCGGAAGGCGTGACCGCCATGGACACGCCCGAGATGAAAGCGCTTATTGAGAAGGCGGGAACGGGTGAGGATGTTACGGGTGATATCCACAATTTCTTTACGGAACAGGCTCAGAGTGCTTTGAAAAACAACAACAAGGTAAACATCAGGGATTATCCAGACATGCCTCCAAGGCTTATGTTCCAGTTGAAGCGCATGCAACTCAACAACGAAGGCTCCAAAACCTAGCGAGTTTAAATATCAGGCTCCGTTAAGGAGGGGGACCACATGAAGTTTCATGTGGACGTCAAACTGATTTGACACCCCCCTCCCCGTACTTGGGGGCTGCTTAAGTACGGAATGCTAGGAGTCTGGTTATGAAGAGTATTGCTTTGCTGGTTGGTTTCTTCTGTGGCAACAACTACGAAGAAGTGGACGGTGCTTTGACCTTCATCCAGTCAGAGACCATTGTGGTCAACGACAAGGTAGTCAAGGACCGCATCATCTCCCTGCGCCAGGGCGCCAAGCCTTGGACCTGGGAATTGTTGGTTGTCGACAGTGACCAGGATGGGATCACCCTGGAAATCCACAACTAGAGTTTAACCATCTTTCTTTGGCCATCCACGCCGTGTGGGTGGCCAGTTTTTTTTAAGGAGTTTAGTTATGAAGAAGATTGCGAACTACAAGTTTACGGTTTTGTTCTTGGTTGGTGTGACCTTGAGTCTAGTGACTCAGAATTACCTAGGAATAGGTCTATCCTTGATAGGCTTAGTAGGGGCCATCTGGCTGGAAACAAAACAAGAGAACACCGTGTCTTTTGTAATTGAAAGAGAGATTACCCGGTCGACCTGGAGAGACCATCAGGGTCTACCGGGGTATTTGGTGGTGCAAACCACCGAAGGCGAAACCATTCTCAGTATCCACGGGAACTCGGATGGACAAGTGTGGGCTTATGAGGACCGGAGGCATTGCAACTTTGCAGCGTTTCTGGAGAGGCTGCCCGTGAAGATAGACAAGATTGTCTGCTGTTACCCAGCAGCAGTCAAAAGGGTAAGCGGGGTTTCGGTACCCTTTGTCTATGAAAAATACAATCGCCCGGTTTCTTCATCCATCTTTTGGGTGAAAGGCCTAAAGGTCGAGGTCTCGGTGTAAGCAGAGGGCTCCCCGAAAGGGGAGTAATGCACTATCAGTCGGCCATGGCTGATAACGGTTCCAAGTCCGGCATTGCAGCCATGCTCACGTTGAGCGTGGCTGATTTTATTTCTAGATCAGGGAGTTTGAGTTATGGCTATCAATTTGGATTTTTGCAACTGGTGTGGATGCTCTGCGAAAGCGGAGACTTTGGTTGAGAATCAAGAAAGGTTTGGATCGCATTACTGCGACACCTGCATGGAATTAAGCCTGGAGGTTCAATGGGAAAATGGCGAGCCTCCTTTGTCTGTTGATCTTTGTTAACTGCAGAGTGGTCTCCCCAATCCGGGGAGATTAATGCACTCCAGGCGTGTTGCCTGGACTGGTCACAAGTCCAGTTGTTGCATTCGCCGGAAGGTGTGTCGGTCTGTGAGGGACCGGCTGCCTTTTGTCGCATGACCACCTCCCGTGGCAGGGTTGTGGTCATTTCTTTAACTGCCACCGAGGTCTAGTTGGGAGTGTGATGTTTGATTGTTTTATCATGAAGAAGTCTGCCAAGGATGGCAAGACACGGCTGCTTCGTCAGTCGTTCAAAGACTACCTCTTGTCCGGAGGTAGCATCTGTTCCGTAGAGGACAAGCTCTTCCTTGCGAAGAAACTCTACGATGCCAACAGTCCGGCTACCAGTGGGTTTCCCCATCTGGTAGCGCGGAGCCTGTCAGGACTGAACTGGGAACAGTTCAGCATTCCTGCGGAGAGTTCTGACCTAAAGTTTGCCAACAAGCTACTCCGAAAAAGTACCGCTAGTCAGGCAAGCAATCAGGACTCCTCGAGCCTGAAGGAACTTTTTGAGTTCTTTCGGGACAAGGGAATGCTAGCAGACGCCTGCAACAAGGGCAACAGTACACTGTTTACCCTGGTGCATGGTGTCAAGGTCCCCTTTGACTTCACTTCCTCCAACCTGGGTATTACCCATCTGGTTGGGGAGAAGACGGAGAAGAGGGTCTCCCAGGTCGGCAGGAACTACCTGGTATTCCAGGCAATGCCTGCTGATTCTGTTCAGATCTCCGTGATCAAAGATCCGGAGCTGAAGCTGTTCCTTGATGGGACAGTGACAGTCTCTCGGCACTTTTACCGGAGGCTGACACGGGACAGTTCTGCCGACAGGGAACTTCTAAGTCTTCCGACTGGCTCATTCCGAGGCTACGTTCCTGGCCTTGGCATGATCAAAGCTGTCGCCCTGATAACCGATAGGCTGCCAGGGGGTGTGGATATCATTGCCCATGATTCCAACATCAAGGACAAGGAAGTGGCAGTCACGGGGGACACGGCCTACTTTGGCTGGGACCCGACTGGAGCAAAGCCTGTTGCCTATACGGACAAACAGGCGCTTGCCAACTTCAGTTGGTTCTTTGGCCTTGGAAAGGACGCTGCAAAGTCCAGGGTGTACGACTGGACCAAGAGGGATCTCCTTGAGATCTCCAACAGCGTCAAGGCTGGCATGACCCCCAGCGAGAATGCCTTCCACCTCAGGATGGCTCTCCAGGAAGGACGCATCGAGGAGTCGTTCACCACCAGTGAACGCTTCCAGGCGACCGACTGGCTGAGAGCGGGTGGCAGGCATGCAGAGTTGCCTGGCTTGTTCTCCGACACGGTGAAGAATGCCTTTGAGCGAATCTGCAGTTCTGAGGCAAACGAGGCGGATGTCCGGGTGAAAATCCCGGGTTCGTTCTATGCTCAGATTGTCTCGCTCGAGACTGTCAAGCATATCCGGCCCGACTTGTACAGGTCGGGTCTAAAGTATGGAGAGATTCTATACCTGGTTGGACACCAGGTGTTTGTCGTCTCCAACCAGTTCTGGGCTGACAACCTGGAGAACTGGGGTGGCTGTGACCTTGACGACAAGTTCAGGCTGATCTTCAGGCTGGACAAGGATGGCAAGGTCTGCGTGTTCATCTATCGTACTCCGAATGATCGGAATGAATACGCACTGGCTCAGTCGGTTGGCAACCTGCCTCCCCTCGAGGGAGACTGGAAAGCCGAGCCGTTCCTGTGGCCAGACAACAGGCCGCCGCAGGCAACAACCATTAAGACTGCTCGTCCCACCCTGGGATCGGGCAAGCTTAAGCCGGCCTCCTCAGCGCCGGTCGTCCGCACGTTTGAGGACTTCCTGGACAAGGTGGATACCCCATCGAACCCGGGTTGGGCTATCAACATCATCAACTGCTACAACAGCGGTTATCGTGATCGATGCCCACTCCCGTCAATGGAATCCATCGTGGACCTCTGCCAAGCCACGAGAGATCGTGACCAGTTGGCAGAGCTGGAAAGTCGTTGCGTCAAGCTCTTGTACAAGATGCGTGACGACGGACTTGCCGGGAAGGCCAGGTTTGACAGTGATCTCCTTGACTCTGTTCTCAGGGTTGCGGGGATCATGGGCTACAAGATACTCATGGGAGACGAAACTATTCCAACCTATGAGTCACCCTACGCAGCCCTGAGGCGGCTTGTCCATGACAAGATCCTCGACGGAATGAGCTGGTTTTACGACCAGGCTCCTCACCTTTCCGAAGAGGCTTGGGCTGACAAGCTTCCAAGACTGAGGCGGTGCATGACCCAGTTCCGAAGGGACTATGGTGACACCTTTGTCAACACGGTGGTTGACAGGGTCAACAAGACCTTCAAGGGCTGGTCTACGCTGTACGCCGACAGTGCCTTGGACACCTTCCGGTGTGAAGGAAGGATGGCTCCCATGGGCTATGAGCTCGTGGCCTTGAAGCAGTCTGTCCTGCTCAAGGAACAGTGCGGTTACCTCTGGCACAAGTTCAAGAGGAAACTGAAGCTGAGCTTCAGGGACTTCTTCGAGGTAGTTGCCGTGATCGCCCTGTATCAGTTGTTTAGTCAGACTGATCCGGACAATCCCCGTCCCGTTATAGACCTCAACGGGAAGGTGGAGAAGGGACTTCTTGTCTCAGACAAACGTCTGTTCAAGATGTTCCTGAAAGTCCGTAGCAAGATCTGACATGACGCGGTTCCTCCCGGTCTTCGGACTGGGAGGGATTCGTAATAATCTCCTGGCCCCGGAGGTTATTACCGATCCCTCCCTGGGATCCTAGGCGACTAGCCCCCGCCGGTGCCGGGGACTTTCTGGGCGGCGCTCTCCTGCAAAACATCTTCGTGAAGACCGGGCGTTCGCTTGACGCTCACCCCTTTTTGATTGGACTCCTGATCCCTATCTCTTCCCACCCTTGAGGCCTGTACGAGATCCGGGGAAGGCGTTGTGCCTTTCCGTTCAAGGTTCCTGTCTTAAGGAGTGACTCATGGCTACTTTCACAGAGTTTAAGAAGTCCTTTTCCGTTCTTCAGGCTGCTAAAACTCGGGGTGAACTTCCAGATTGCAAGAAGATGGAAAAGTTCATTGAGGTGGTCACCGCCTCAAAACCTACTTGGTCTGAGGAAGACCAAGGGGCATTCACAAAGATTGTCGCTGAGCAAATGCCAGAACTGGTATTTGAAAGGTTTCAAAACCGCCTGCGAGGCATCGCAGGTCTTACTCCTATCACCTTCGAAAAGGTGGTCAAGGGTAAGAAGGATCTTGAGGCAGAGTTGGCCCGACTGAGGGCCGACGTTGATGCGCTCAAGGAGGCCATGGCCCGCAAGCGCCAAACCAAGAAGGCTCAACCCGAACTCAAGTTCTAGCCGAAGGGTCCCCGCAAGGGGGCCTTTCTTTTTTTCTCGGCGCTCGCTACCGCTCGCCCTTGCCCCAGCCTTCCTACCCCGGGGTGGACTTCAACTTTTTTTTGGAGGCATTGCCTGTTCGAGATCCGGGGTGGTCTCTGGTGACTACCCCTGTTTCCTGTACTTGCTAAAGGAGAAAACCAATGTCTGAAGAACTGCCTGAAAGCGTGTGCATCACGCCGGCGGACCCTCTCGATCTTGTCATCATCCATCCCGTCGAACAGGACGGGCAGGCCTGCACCTTTGACAGCGAGGCCTTCACCGAGTTCCTGCGAAAGGAGCTGGGCCATGAACGTTAAACCCTGGTTGCTAGGAGTGCTGGCCCTGGGGGCTGGCTACTACTTCTGGCCCGAAGCGGAAGTGGAAATCAAAACACCTCCAACTCCGACTCCGGTGGAGGCACCTTCCACCCCGGTGGTGGAAGCCCCCAAGCCCGTGGTGCCTCCCACCCCGAAGTCCAGGTCCAAATCCAGTACCGCCGAGAAGCCCAACTACAGGCTGCTCATGGCAAAGGAGCGGGAGGAAAAGGACCAGGCGCTTGCCAAGGAGGACCCACTCCTCGAGGACATGGAGGTCCTCACCCTGAAGGATGCGAGATATTGTCCGCGCATCTACACCCAGATTGCTGGCGGGGCCACCTACTACAAGGACAAGTCTAACAGAGTTTGGTTTGTCTCCGCCAAGACGGGCAAACTGACGAGGGCTCAATGAAAAAGAAAAAGAACAAGGTTGTGGTACCCCCTTGGAAAAGAACGGTACTCCTGCTGTGGAAGCAGCAGGCGGTTCGAACCCTGGTGTACAGCTCGGTGATTGTCTTTGCCGTGCTCACCCCCTGGTACCTCATGGGCGAGGAGAAGATCAACCTCTCCCAGCTCAAGGAGTACCAGCCCCCCAAGGAGGGAGTGGACCCCCTGCGCTACAAGGAAGAGCGCGAGGGAGGACTCCGGGTCTACCAGAAGGGGAACACCCTCTACTGGGCCAACGACCCGGCCTCCAAGCGTCCTCCTCTTCCCCCCAGGGTTCACCCCTGACACCGGGCGCTGATCCCCAAGTCCCCATGACACTCGACCACCCTACCGGGTGGGTTGGGTGTCGTGGGTTTTTAGTTGGTCTTTCATAAGGCCTGTTGGAGATCAGGGGAGTCAGTTGGCTCCATGAACTATAGGAGGATCCGTGTCATGTCCAGATTGCAAACGATCTGTCGCGTCATTGAACGTGGCAATGTCAACCAAGCCGTGCGGGCGTACCGCACCGGCCGTCGCCTTCACTCCAACATGGAATTGTTTGGGGAAGGAACCCCTCAACAGAGGAGAACTTTTGAGGACAAACTTGAAGCCGCCCTACTCAGGCGCATCCAAAAGGCTCGTCACAACCACCGTGAGGCCCTAACTGAAAGGACATCCGATGTATGTCTACCTTATTCTTCTTAGCCTTTTACCAGGTCATTTTGAGAAGACGGAAAGCGGGTTCCGTGTAACTCCCGCAATTGTTCTGGTCGGACAGTGGGTGGCCGAACTGGTGAAGTCGTTCTTCGCCAGCCAGCCACACCAAGTCAAGGCTTCCAAACCCAAACGAAAGGTAAAGACCAATGAAGAAACAATCTAAACCCGGCTTGATGAGCACCCTGGCTACCAAGATCAAGGGCTGGGGACTGAAGGAACGAGTCGCGGCAGGCATCACTGCGGCTCTTCTTACCAGCGGCGGCGTGTACTACGCGCAGGCCGCAAAGACTCCCACCGATGCCGTGAAGAGTGACATGGGCCAGCACACCAAGGTGGCCTTCAATGTCAGCTCGGGCAAGGACAGTAGCTGGTATTCGAGAAGCAAGTACTCCCTGCTGAACGATACCGTGAACTACAAGAACAAGAATGTCACGGTGTATGTCGACACCAAAGCCTGTCCCAACCTTACCTACCGTGCGTTGCGGGGGAAGACCATAACAGTAAGTGGCCTGATGGAAAACTACAAGGGCAAGAGCCCTACCATCCGAGTCACCAATCCTAACCAAGTAACCATCAACTAAGGAGATTCACATGTCTTTCGCATCTGCTTTCAAATCCGCTCGTAAACTTTCCAATCCCAAGAGCGACCGTTTGTGTTCACTCTGGGCACGAGGCAACAACTTGTCTTCCGGTTCTACCGTGGAAGGCAAGACCTATGTCTTGACGCCGGCCAGTGAGGACGGAACCCAATGGGAACTTCGGGAAGGCAAGGACGTCGACTTGCCCCCAGAAGCATGCAAGAAGGTCGTGGGCACCTTTGCCGCACCGACCAAGGACAAGGTGGAGACCACCTTCAACGGGGAACTCTTCCAGACTTTCATACTTCGGGGAACCATCAAGGTGGATGGCAAGCCCAAGGAGGCAACGGCGTTCATGAGCTCCGCAGAGGAGATCAACGCACGGGCGTCTGCCAAGGGGACCGACCCCGGCAAGTATCCAATTGCCTACATCCTCTACCAAGATGGCCTCAAGAAGAAGGAGGACTAACCCATGATCGGACTTCTGGTCAGCGGGAGCATCGTGACGCTCCTGCTGCTGGAACGACTGGTCAAGGGAGACCCCGACTGACTACCGTTCAGGCTCGAGACCCAACCGGTTTCGGGCCTGAACCTTTGGCCCCAGCCTTCCTACCCCAAGCCCTACCGGGCGAGGGGTCTTTTTTTTACCCTAGCGGTACTAACCCTCCCCGATCTTTGCTACTCACCTTCCCGGGGCTGCAAACTTTTCCTACAATAGGGCTAGGCAAAGTGGCAAATGGGGGCCCCGAAAAGTCTTCCGTGGTCTGCGGGCCCTGCGTCTGCCCGGCCAGTACGCCGGGAGAACAGGGCGGCACTTTTCCGGAGGGCTCTTGAACACCTACCTCTGCCAGTA
>Ga0255160_1000489_pt1 | contig 10120 bp, 7 predicted proteins | sample Atl_Colum_RepB_8_2_FD_186010 | JGI IMG/M metagenome (GOLD analysis project Ga0255160, IMG submission 186010) | Freshwater microbial communities from Altamaha River, Georgia, United States - Atl_Colum_RepB_8h | ecosystem: Environmental > Aquatic > Freshwater > River | place: USA: Georgia... | reverse complement strand
GGAGGCGCGGCTGCCACACGACGGTATTTATCCAGCAGGAAGAACCCAACCGCCGCTTCAATCATTTCGAACTGAAACTCAGTCAAACTTAACGCCTTCAATTCACTTATAGTGGCCTAAGTCTCATGGCAAGATATGAATCGCGAATTAGTTCATTGTATACCCAATTACGACCAGTATTCGACGTTTATCTGGGACGACACGATTTCTCACAATCCGACCAGATGAAGAATTGGATCGAATCAGGTGGCATCGTAAGTTCCAATCCTTACTAAGTCACCGCTTTGGCCGGACCGTATGAGAAGATCGGACTTGATCCGAATCGTGCCAAGAGCATCGCTCCGCACAAGTATGTGCTTGACAACAAAGGTTCTCTGTCGATTCATTCAAATATGCCTATGGCACCAGGCTAGCCGCTGCAACTGGTGTGGGCAGTAGAGAATCGCCTAACCTACGAAGGACTATTAACCAGGCCTAAGCACTAGGTGCCATTGGACGTGGCCATGAAAGCCTCAACGATTGATGCCTTATACTAGATTTAAATGAAGAAGGAGGCGGGTTCGATCGAAGTGGGCAAGCGGGCCAACTTCACCATCAGGGAGAAAGACCCGTACAGCGTTGCGCCAAAGGACCTCAAGTATATCTAGTTTTGGGCAAGCTACTCGAAGGTAGGGAAAAGCTCGTAGCGGCATCTTTGGAAATAAACCTGAACAAAAGGCGAAAGAGCAGACACGGGCAAGGGCAAAAAAGAACTCGCTAGTCGCATTGGGGCGATGGGATACCATAACTAAACCGGTTGTGTGTGATCTGGGTACACTTGTTCAGTCGGCCAATGGTTGGGTCACTTCCTCGACGGCCAACTGGAAGCTCACTGGTGATACTCAGAATTCAATTATCGCTATTCGCGGAGACTTTTTTGATGAACTCAACTTACCGATTGGGTATTCTGCTGGCTTCGCTATACCTTTGCCAATCCGCGCTCGGCCAGGTCGATGCAATTTACCACGGCAGTAACATCGTCACGGTGGATGACAAAAACCCAACAGCGGAAGCACTTGCGTTGAAAGATGGCAAGATTGTTGCCGTGGGCAAGAAAGTCGACGTTCTCAAACTCAAGAGCGATTCCACGAAGGTGATTGACCTTCAAGGCAAGACGCTCGTGCCTGGCTTCCTCGACGGACACAGCCATTTCATCAACTGCCTTCAAGTGTCACGGCAGGCAAACTGTTTTGCGCCGCCGGCAGGGCCAGCGAAGTCGATCAAGGACATCATTGCGGCCTTAAAAAAATGCAAGCAAGAATTCAAGATTCCGAAGGGTGAGTTCATCGTCGGATACGGGTACGATGGGGATGCGATTTCCGACCAACGCGAGATGACTGCAGCAGACCTGGATGCGGCTTTTCCTGATAACCCGGTGTTCGTCCAGCATGTTTCGCTCCACGGGGCCGTATGCAATTCGATAGCTCTGAAGAAGTTCAATATTACGAAAGACACTCCCACTCCCAAGGGAGGCATCATCCTTCGAAAGGAAGGTTCGATGGAACCGGCCGGCCTCCTTATGGAAGCCGCCTGGATGCCGATCTTCACGAACCTGCCAAAGCCGAGCGAAGGGGAATTATTGAGGCGGTTTAAGGAAGGGCAGGAGATTTATGCGGCAGCCGGCATAACCACGGCTCAGGAAGGGGCTACCTCGGCTGCGGATGTAGCTTTATTGCAAAAGGCGGCGGCCAAAGGGTTACTCTTCATTGATGTGGCAGCCTACCCGTTCATCACCGAGGCCAAGGAGATTTTCAAGAACAATCCACCGGAGACATTCGGGAAATACTCGAATCGGCTAAAACTCACCGGATTAAGATCACTACGGACGGTTCACCTCAGGGAAGAACTGCGTTTTTTTCCAAGCCGTACCTAACCGGTGGCCCGGGTGGAGAGAAGGATTGGCGAGGCGAACCCTTGTTCCAGATGGCTCAGTTGCAGGAAATGGTCAGGTTCGTCTACTCGAACAATGTTCAGCTCATTGTTCATTGCAACGGAGACGCGGCGATAGACATGTTTCTAGACGCCCACTTGGCTTCAATAAGTGACAGAAATTCGGATCTTCGCACAACGATAATTCACTCACAGTTCGTCCGGAAGGACCAACTTCAAAAATACGTCGACTACAAGATCATGCCTTCCTTCTTCACAGAACACTGTTACTATTTCGGTGAAACCCATCTGAAAAATCGGGGCAAGGAACAGACCAATTTTCTAAGTCCAATGAAGACAGCACTGAGCATGGGTATCCGGTGCCAGAATCACACGGACTTCAATGTCTCCCCAATCGACCAGATGTTCGTGGTATGGTCAGCGGTAAACCGCTTGTCGCGTGGGGGCGAACTCATTGGACCAGACGAACGAATTACCCCGCTTCAAGCCCTGAAAGCCATCACGCTCGACTGCGCTTATATGTACAAAGAGGAGACTTCCAAAGGCTCGTTGGAAATTGGAAAGCTGGCAGATTTCGTAATCCTCGACAAGAACCCTCTAACCGTCGAACCAATGGCCATCAAGGACATCAAAGTGTTGGAGACCATCAAAGAAGGCAAGACGATCTATGCTGCGAAGTGAGCCTTGAAAACTATGCTCCGCAGGTCAGCCACCAAAGCACCTGCATCACCTTCGAACGGCCGACGCTAAGGTGTCGGGCCAGAGCTGCAAATTGTTACCACCGAAACACATTCAGAAATTGCCCGGGTTCATCTTGCAAGGCAACCATAATCACTTCGACTAAACGATTACGATACACTTTGTCTATTTCAGCATGTACAATTAACACAATTCTGGCCATGGAAACATTTCAACCTTTCCGGTTGAACCGACGAGTCAATATAGAGCGAAATTTCAGTTGGTCAGAAATAAAGGCAAGCACCATGCGAATAGTCTTTCTTCATGCGGTTGCAATATTTATTGCAGTTTTGATTGACTCAACAATTTACGCAGGTGAAAAACCTAATATCGTCGTGATCATCGCTGATGACCTTGGCAATGCCGACCTTGGATACCGAGGAAGCAAGATCAAGACGCCAAATATCGATGCCCTGGCGAAAAGTGGCGCAAGGCTTGAATCATATTATGGGCTGCCTCTGTGTACCCCGGCCCGCGCTGCCTTGATGACTGGCCGATACCCGATGCGGCATGGATTACAAACACTGGTGATCTTCCCTAGTCATAAGTATGGTCTGCCGACCGACGAAAAGACTTTGCCGCAGGCGCTTAAAGAAGTAGGTTATTCAACCTATATGGTTGGCAAGTGGCACCTTGGCCACGCCGAAAAGAAATACTGGCCGCAAAACCGTGGATTCGACCACTTTTACGGAAACGTTGTTGGTGAGGTTGATTACTACAAACACGATCGCGGCGGCGTGATCGACTGGCAGCGGAACGGCACATTCCTTAGAGAAGATGGCTACTATGTCGACTTAATCGGTAATGAGGCCGTAAAGTTGATCGAGGGGCACAACAAGGCTAAGCCCCTGTTTTTGTATTTTTCCTCGCTAGCACCGCATGCCCCATATCAAGCCCCGAAAGCAGACATCGAAGCCTATCGGGATATCTTTGACGATGAGACCCATCGTAAGTATGCCGGGATGATCACCAACCTTGACCGGCAGGTTGGGCGGGTTGTGTCTGCACTGGAAGAGAGCGGCATGCGTGACAATACGATTATCATCTTCACCAGCGACAACGGCGGGGCGACAAGTGCGTTGTTTGCCACTGGGGCACGCTCCCCTGAGGATCGTGAAAAAAGCGGCGGGTTGGCATTGGGGACAAAACCACCAGCAACAAACAAGCCGTTCTCGGGCGGCAAGGGATCACTTAAGGAAGGCGGAGTTCGTCTGCCCGCCATCGTGAATTGGCCAGGAAAGATCAAGGCCAGCGTCATTAACGAACCACTGCACCATGTCGATCTTATGCCGACATTGCTCTCCGTGGCAGGTGGCCATGGCGACACATCCAAACCATTCGATGGAAAAGACGCATGGAGCACGATTGCACAAGGCAAGCCATCTCCACATGAAGAGATTCTGATCAACGTAGAGTCCTTTCGTGGTGCAATTCGCAAAGGAAAATGGAAGCTCATCAAAATTGCGTTAATGCCGGAAAAAATAGAGCTTTTCGACCTGGAGAAAGATCCCGGCGAAAATGAGAATGTTGCCAGCAAGAATCCTGATGTTGCAAAAGACCTAGAGGCCCGCCTGCTTACCTATGCCAAACAGCAAAAGATGAGTGAATGGCTGAAATCGCAGTTGGATTTCCTCGGATTCCAAGGCGAGACGGTTCTTGACCAGGGATATAACGTCGATGGTGGACTGCCAACCGAAAAGCTTGTTCTGCCGAACAAGTAAATCAAGCAGAAGTATTGATAGTGTGCGAGCGAGTCTTGGTTCCTGAACCCGCCAAAGGCGAGCGGCGTTTTTCAAGCATGGTCAACATTAATTCGCCTGCGTTACAGGGCTTGACAACACCCGCCTGGCCAACCTGTTCGTCCAAATTGCTCGCAATGTAGACCTCGACATTGATCGCTTGATCAACAGCACTGCCAAAGGCATCCGAGGATTGGAAGCCTAAGTTACGGAGACCTCCAATGAATATGCCAATTCGGCTTCTTGCCCTTCTTATGATCTGGCACGCCCCCGCATTCACCCAAGAAGCGAAATTGACGATCCATCTCGATGACATGAAAATCCTCCGGCAGATCGCGAAACATGAAGATCTCAACCTGTCTCCGGATGTTAATCCCATGGGGTGGCCATTGAAGGCTGGCGAAAAGGGGATGCGATTCTCATCCAACGAGAATCCGAGGCACGCATTGACGGTGGTGTACGACCAACAAGGCCGGGTCACGAAACTGCTAGGCAACGGGCCACTCTTATGCAACGACGCATTAATATGGGTCGCAGGTCTACCCGAGTTGCGAGTGATTCGTATCGACCACAATATTCCGGCTCCCGGCTCGAAAACGCCGCACGAGAAGTACGATGGCTCTGGCTTCGCGGCCCTAAGCACAAGCAAGCTGGAGAATGTCCGCATCGGCCACGCTTTCGATGATCGCGGGATGGCGGCATTGGCGAGCGTCGCTTCGCTTCGAGCCTTGGACATCTGCCATAGCAAAGCAACCGATGAGGGCATCGCGTATTTCGCCAAGCATCCGAACCTTGAAGAGTTCAGTATCAGTTCGCAAGGCCGGCCGAACCGAGTCACTGACAAAGCATTGTCAGCAATCGCAACGATTTCAAAGCTAAAACGCCTTAACCTACATGAGACGTTTCTGACTTACGAGGGTGGACTCAAACATCTTGCGCAGCTAAAAGGACAGCTCCTAGCGATTTCGTTCAAGGGGTCACTGGTGCTTCCAGCCGACGTGGAGAAATTACGCCGCGATCATCCATCGCTGGAAGTCGTCACCTCGACACCCACGGAAATTCTCGAGGCACCCAACAGCCGTGGTGTGATGAAATGGGCCAGTCCAGCCGCGGTCGAGTATTTGAAGACGGGAGAGAAAAAATGACCTTATTGCCTTTTTCCCGCATAAGACTCATTGCTATCCTGACGTTTATCGCAATAGATATTAACCTCGGCACCGCGGCGGAACCCGAGCGTCGGCCCAACATTATCCTGATTCTTGCTGATGATCTGGGATATGGCGACACCTCTTGCTACAACGACCAAGCCAGGGTAAAGACTCCTCATGTGGATCGGTTGGCGCGCGAGGGGATGCGGTTCACCGACGCGCACAGTCCCTGCACAGTATGCACTCCGACCCGTTACGGCCTAATGACCGGGCAGATGCCGTTCCGCGTCCCACGAGGCGGAACCGTGTTCACTGGCGTGGGTGGACCTTCCCTGATCGCCTCTGGCCGGTTGACCCTGCCCGCCATGCTGCGAGATATGGGCTATGCGACAGCCTGCGTGGGCAAATGGCATCTCGGGCTTACTTTTTTCGACAAGGATGGCCAGCCTGTGCATGGCAACGGGTTAGATGGAGTCCGCCAGGTGGATTTCAGCCGCCCGTTCCGTGGCGGTCCCACCGACCACGGATTTCAATCATTTTTCGGCACGGCTTGCTGCCCTACCACCGACTGGCTTTATGCGTTCCTTGAAAATGACCGGGTGCCCCAGAGTCCAACAGTACCGTTGGACAAGACCAAACTACCGAAACATCCCTATGCGAACGATTGCAGGGCCGGACTTATCGCACCAGATTTCCAATTGGAAGATGTAGACCTGGTCTTTCTGGAAAAGAGTCGCGCCTTCATGGAAAGGCATGCGCGGCACTCACCTATGAAACCGTTTTTCCTTTTTCATTCCATGCAAGCGGTACACCTGCCCTCGTTTCCAGCAAAGCAATTTCAGGGAAAGTCAGGCTTCGGACCCCATGGAGATTTCATAGCGGAACTGGATTTCATCGTTGGTGAATTGATGGCGACCCTTGATCGCCTTGGTCTACTAGACAATACGATTCTCATATTCACCAGTGACAATGGACCGGAGGTTACCAGCGCAATCAGGATGCGCGCCGACCATGGACACGATGCCGCGCGCCCTTGGAGGGGAGTGAAGCGAGACCAATGGGAAGGTGGGCATCGAATCCCTTTTCTGATTCGCTGGCCCGGCAAAGTTCCCCCAAATAGCGTTTGTAAGCAACCTATAAGCCTTACGGATGTGATGGCCACAATCGCGTCAATAACCGGCGCAAAATTACCTGAGAACTCGGCAGAGGATAGTTTTAACTTTTTGCCTGCGCTGAAGGATCCAAAATATCCTACGATTAGGCCCTACCTTTTGACGCAGGCATTCGGAGGAGTGCGCACCCTGTCGATCCGACAGGGGGAATGGAAGTATATCGACCACACAGGGTCAGGCGGCAATAACTACTCGAACGATGCGGGATTGAGAAAGTTCATTCTTCCCGAGATAGCACCGAATGCCCCGGGCCAACTTTACAACCTGGCCAATGATCCGGGTGAGACTATCAACCTGTACGAGCAGGAACCCAGACGCGTGGCAGAGATGAAGTCCTTACTGGAACGCACCAAGTCGATCGGGCGGAGCCGATGAAGCACCAAGTAGCAGCCATTCTCTAACCTTTATTGCGGGTTGTTGACAAAGGTTTATTTTGCAAACTCATCGGGCCTGCAGGATCTGATCAACCTCATCGTCTCAAGCGATTCGTTTCTTGGGAACTAAACAAATTTGATTCGACAACAACCCAGACGTATCCCTTAACGAGATAGTGAAGCCGGTCCATGAAGAATAGGGAACGATTTAAGGCGGCCCGAGGTCGAACTCTGAGGATTACATCAAACAGCAATATCTGTATATAAAAATAGAGCAGGTATAAAGAACTTGCTACCAACCACCAACCAACCTTGTTCAGAAATCACCCATGAAAAACACACTTACCATCCTTACTGTACTGCTATTGGCTCCGCTGCCATGGCTTCATGGCGGAGAGATCGTCCTTGCCGGTGGAAATGAGGTTTTCATCGTGGATGCGGCGACTGCCGCAGCAGGTAAAGTCAATAAACTATGGCGCTGGAATGCCCAGGAGGCTGACGATATTCCGGAAACAGCACGCCGGGATTTTCATCACATGGATGAATGCAAGGTGATCGAAAAAGGCACAAAGCTGTTGGTATGCGCCTCGAATGGTGGTTGTGCGATGATTGAACGATCCACAAAACGCGTGCTATGGAGGGCCAAGTCACGCAACGCTCATTCACTGGATCTGCTGCCTGAGAATCGCGTGGTGGTGGCTAGTTCGTTGGGAGGCGATCATCTAGAAGTCTTCGATCTTAAAGGGGTCGCGGCAGCACCCATTTTCAAAACGCCGTTGCGTTCCGCACATGGCGTTTTTTGGGATGATGCGCGCAAATGTCTTTGGGCCCTTGGGTATGACGAACTGTGTTGCTACACGCTGGATAATTGGGAAACAAAAAAACCCTCGCTCAAGCTTAAAAGCACATACAAATTACCGGATACGGATGGTCACGATTTACGCCCCGTAAACGCCAGTAAGAATCTATTAATCACCACCGAGCATGGCGTGTATCTTTTTGATTGCGACAAATGGAACTTTAAACCCCACCCTGAACTTAAAGATCTGGCAAAGGTAAAGTCCGTGGATGTTCATCCGGTAACACAACGAATCGTTCTAAGCACCTGGGGAACAACGCTGAAACTTTTCGCGCCGGAAGGATCCATCACTTTCAAAGACGCCCGCCCTTACAAAGCCCGCTGGGTACCAAGAACCCATGAATAACTCGATCAAATTTTTACCGATCATTTTGCTGATTATATTTCCAGCATTGCAAGCTGAGGAAATGCGTGCCACCATGGCCGATACATTTGGGACCGCAAAGGCAATCATTTTGGTAAGCCAGGATTGACACATGCTTCCTAGCAAGTTTTATCCATTTTCATTTCTTTTAACCTAGGGAGATGCCTTGCCACCAAGAAGCTTTTTCAGTGCCTCGGCCTCCAGAAGCCTCTCAAAATAGTTCAAGAAGTCCCGACTGGGATCGGGCGGATTATCCCTGATGGTGCTCATGGCAAGAAATGCCATCTCATCGTTGGTGTTCTCTCCCAAAAAGATTGCCCTGGGAGGAGAATATGGGTTATTTGGATTCTTGGATGAGTTATCAAAAATAGCTTCCACATGGATGATCGACCCCTTTTCCATAAAAATGGGTTCCTTTAAAAAGTAGCGCGATTGCCAATTGAAATCCCAATTCCTAAGTTCCATGATCAGCTTTCGTTCGGTTGAACCTTTTGGCTGGTGCCAAACCCTGAATTCCTTTCCTAGCATGTGCATGTGAACGCCAACCAGCCAAAGATGACAATCTGTAGGGATAACCTTGGAACCTGGGGAACGGAAATTTTCCACCCCCTTGGGTATCATGCGAAAAGTGGTATCAGCCAGATAGGGAATGACATACTTTTTAGGTTTTTCTTTATCAAACCAGATGGCCAGGCGGGAACCATCATCCACTTCTGGCTTGCCCGTGCGATGATAGTGGATTTGCATCAAAATAGACGCATCGGGCGGGATAAGGTTCCTAGCCGCAGATGGATTCTCCAAGGTTCCGGCCCCCGGAACCCATGCGTTCAAGAGCGCACCAGGATTGTTTTGGTTCTTTTTCAGCGCTCCCGGATTCGGTATAAAGCCAAGTCCCATTCCCGACTCGTAGCCCGGACCATAATCCTCATCCCCCGTGCCAAATGGCTTCGGTTTTCCCAAGCGTTTCTGCGCTTCCAGTACCATTCCTGTGCCATCGTAGAAAGCCAGGCTGTGGTGGACGATCTTCTTATTGCCAGGAATAAACTGTGTCTTTCGGACATACTTTTCTTCTTGATTACCCAGAGGGAATACAACGGTCCGGTAATGGTCCTCCCCCCTGGCAGCCAAATGGAAGGCTTCAGGCATCTTCAAAACCAGATCAGGTGGATTGGCGTCGTCCCAAAGTTCACCAGATCTGAAAGTAATCGGCTTAGGGGCATCTTTTGGATCGCCTTTAGGACAACCCTCGTCCACCCACTTGCAAATGGTGATGATTTCATCCGGTTTAAGTCTAATATCGTTCATCATGGATACCCCACCTGTAATGTGCCAGGGTGGCATTCGCTTTGAACTTACAAAATCCTTGATATCATCCGACCAGTTGACAGCATCTTCAAAAGTCATCAGGGAAAATGGTGCCACATCATCGGGGTGATGGCATTTCTGGCAGTGTTTCTGCAGCAAGGGTTCCAAATCTCTGTGGAAAGTAACCAATCCTTTTTCCACAACAGGTTTTTTTGCCCGCGCAATTGGGCAACCGATGGCCCGGGTATTGGCAGGGTCCACAGGGCGGCTGGACAGCACCTGGTCGAGGCAATCTTCAAGATATTTCTTCGTGGGGGCAGCCAAGCGGGTTGTCCGGTCTGTGTATTGATCATTGATCGCGCCGATGTAGCGAATAACCCTCTGTTTGTCGATCACAAAGGCTTGGGGTGTGGTGGTGGCGCGAAAATGATTGGCAATTGCCAGTTTCGGATCATGAAAGAGGTCGAATTGAATACGAAATTCTTTCTTTTT
>Ga0255160_1000487_pt1 | contig 10122 bp, 5 predicted proteins | sample Atl_Colum_RepB_8_2_FD_186010 | JGI IMG/M metagenome (GOLD analysis project Ga0255160, IMG submission 186010) | Freshwater microbial communities from Altamaha River, Georgia, United States - Atl_Colum_RepB_8h | ecosystem: Environmental > Aquatic > Freshwater > River | place: USA: Georgia... | reverse complement strand
CCAGCACCGCGTTGCGCGCCACATTGGTGGACTGCTCGCCCACCTGGCTCACGCAACCCATGAACACGTCTTCAACCAGGGCCGGGTCGGCCCCGGTGCGGTCGATCAGGTCGTTGAGGACCTGGGCGGCCAGATCGACCGGGTGCCAGCCGGCCAGGCGACCACCCCTGCGGCCGCCTGCGGTGCGGGTGGCGGCAACGAGATAGGCTTCAGACATCCCCATTTCCTCCTGCTGCTTGTTCTGCCGCATCTTGATCCGACGCAGCCAGCCTGGGTGTCACCGCTGCGCCATGCCACCGCTCAGCCCGAGTTACTAAACAAGAACAATCCCTCGGCGCTTGCCAGTTCGTAACTTTATTTCATAAACTGGGGCGTCCAGTTACAAATCGGCAGCTCACCCGGCGACCGGCATCAGAAAGAAAGAGAGACAGACATGGCGATCCAGCTTGGCATCAACGGTTTTGGCCGCATCGGCCGCATGGTGTTTCGCGCAGCGGTCCAGCACTTTGCCAACGACATCAAGGTGGTGGCCATCAATGACCTGCTCGAGCCTGACTACCTCGCCTACATGCTGGAATTCGACAGCGTGCATGGCCGCTTTGCAGGGTCGATTGCGGTGGAAGGCCATACCCTGATCGTCAACGGCCAGCGCATCCGCCTGACGCAGGAACGCGATCCGGCCAACCTGAAATGGAACGAAGTCGACGCCGAGATCGTGATCGAGTCCACCGGCCTGTTCCTGGACAAGGAGAGCGCCGGCAAACACCTGGCTGCGGGTGCCAAAAAGGTGATCATGTCCGCCCCATCCAAAGACGACACCCCGATGTTCGTCTATGGCGTCAACCATGCGTCCTACGCGGGCGAGGCCATCATTTCCAACGCGTCCTGCACCACCAACTGCCTGGCCCCTCTGGCCAAGGTGCTGCACGACAAATGGGGCCTCAAGCGCGGTCTGATGACCACCGTGCACGCCACCACCGCCACACAGAAAACCGTGGACGGCCCCAGCAACAAGGACTGGCGCGGCGGCCGCGGCATTCTGGAGAACATCATTCCCAGCAGCACCGGTGCGGCAAAAGCCGTGGGCAAGGTGATCCCGGCGCTCAACGGCAAACTCACTGGCGGCTCGGTGCGCGTGCCCACCAGCGATGTGTCGCTGGTGGACCTGACGGCAGAGCTGCAAACCCCGGCGACCTACGCCGAGATCTGCGCCGAGATGAAAGCGCAAAGCCAGGGTGCCCTCAAGGGCGTGCTGGGCTACACCGAGTCCAAGGTGGTCTCGACCGACTTCCGCGGCGAACGGGCCACCTGCGTGTTCGATGCCGACGCCGGCATGGCGCTCGACAGCACCTTCGTCAAGCTCATGGCCTGGTACGACAACGAGTGGGGCTACTCCAACAAGTGCCTGGAAATGGCCCGCGTGGTAGGACGCTGAGGGCGCTGCTCAGGCAGCGGCGATGCAGCGGGCTGCGGCCAGGTCCCAGCCGGCCCAGCCGCAGCTCTTGAAAAAGACCGGACCACCCCGGTCTTTCTGTGGCAACCACACGGGGCTCAGGTTGACCACATCGGCCAGCGAGGCAAAGGCCGGCACATGCAGCCCGGCCTGCAGCAGATCCCCGGCTTCGTGGTCGGCATCTCGGGTGTCCACCACCACCCGGCCACGCTCGGCCATGTGGCGGCACACCTCGGGCGCCCACTCCACCATGCGCGGCGTGAAAGCGCCCACGGCACAGACAAAGGCATCGTCACGCGGCGTGCCGCGCAACGCCACCTCCTGAGCGCTGGTGCAGCTGACCACCAGGGTGCATTCGGCGAGTGCCGCATCGGGGTCGTCGGTGCGCGTGGCTTGCAAACCCAGACTGCGGGCATGGATCACCAGCGCATCGGCGCTGCTGGGCGTGCGTGAAGCAACCAGCACCTTGCGCACCCCCAGACCAGCCACAAAGGCCTCCAGGTGGGAGCGGCCCTGCACGCCCGCACCCACGATCAGCAGCGGACCCTGCGGCTTTGGCGCCAGCTCCATCGCCGCCAGCAGCGACACCGCCGCCGTGCGGCGCGCCGTGACGGTGGGGCCGTGCAGGATGTGCAGGCGCCGCCCGTCCTGCGCGTCAAACACCACCACATCGCCCTGGATGGCCGGCAAGCCGCGCCGGGCATTGTCCGGTACGAAGGTGATGAGCTTGGTGATGGCCACGCGCGCGTCGGCCGCCGGCATGACAAACAGGCTGCCGCCATGGGCCAGCGGCTGCACGATGCGTGCAGGCACCGACACCGAAGGATCGCTCAGCAAGGCCCGGATGCTTTGCGTCAGCTGCGGGTAAGGCAAGGCCTGCGCGGTCTGCGCGGGACTCAGGGCCTGTGCGGTGCCGGCCATGGCCACAAATCAGCCCTGGCCGATGCGCACGCCGTTGAGCTGCGCCTGCGCCTTCACCAGCGAGGGCACCAGCTCGCTGCCATAGCCCAGCGCCGCGGCCAGGTTCAGGGCCTGGTGCACGCTGCTGCCAATTTGCGAATGGGCCTTCACGCCCTCGGTCAGGTGGCAGTAGTAGCGCAGGTCCTTGGCGGCGTTGTTGAGCTCGAACTTCAGGCCGGTGAAGTCGCCGTCCAGCGTTTTGGCCATGGCCTGGAACAGGCCCGAGTTGGCACCGCCCACCGACACCACGCGCACCAGCTGGCGCACGTCCACCCCAGCCTTGGTGCCCACCGCGAAGGCTTCGGCGGTGGCGGTGCAGATGGCCTGCGAGACAAAATTGTTGAGCAGCTTGACGATGTGGCCGGCGCCGGTCTCGCCGACATGGAAGACGTTTTCACAGTAGGCCTGCAGCAGCGGCGAAATCTGCTCGAACACCTCGTTGTTCGCGCCCACCATGGTGTTGAGGCGGCCGGCTTCGGCCTCGATCGGCGTGCGGGTGAGGGGCGCGTCCACATAGATGACGCCTTTTTCGGCACACAGGGCCGCCAGGCGGCGCGTGGAATCGGGCTCGCTGGTGGACGTGTCGATCACGATCAGCCCCTTGCGGGCATGCGAGAGCAGACCGCCGGGGCCGGCCACCACCGCCTCGACCTGGGGCGAGCCGGTCACGCAGATCACCACCGCATCACAGGCGGCCAGATCGGCATAGCCGGCCACCCGCCTGGCGCCGGCCGCCAGCAGGTCCTGAACCGGCTCGGTGCGCTGGTGCACCGTGATCGACAGCTCAAAGCCTTTGGCCCGGATGTTTTTGGCCATGCCGTGGCCCATCAGGCCGGAAGCGCCGACAAAACCGATGTGTTTCATGGGGTGTCTCTTTCTCATGGGGGAACAAAAGCACCCATTCTGGAAGGGCACACCCGCCGTGTCTGTCGCCTGCGTACCGCAGTCGTTCACAGCGGCAGCGCGGTGCTGTGCTTGACCTCCTCCATCACCGCATAGGTGCGCGTCTCGCGCACGCCTGGCAGCTGCCAGAGCACATCGCCCGAGAAGACGCGGTAGCTGTTCATGTCGGCGGTGCGGATCTTGAGCAGGTAGTCAAAGCCGCCGGCCACCAGATGGCATTCCATGATTTCGGGGCGCACCTCGACCGCGGCCTTGAATTCGTTGAACACATTGGCGTTGGTGCGGTCGAGCAGCACCTCCACAAACACCAGCATGCCTGCGCCCAGCTTGAGCGGGTTGAGCCGCGCCTCGTAACCCAGGATGTAGCCCTCGCGCGTGAGCCGCTGCACCCGCGCCAGCACGGCCGTGGGCGACAGGGCCACGGCCTCGGCCAGCTTGAGGTTGCTGATGCGGCCATCGCGCTGCAGCACGTCGAGGATGCGGCGATCGATGCGGTCAAGGTCGGGGATTTCGCTGCTCATGCAGAGGATTATTCGGCTGAATCGATGAATTTTGGAGAAATATTTGGCCTCAAATCCGGATCATGGCGATAGCTTTGATGATGGAAGGGCATAGATGGTGGATTGCCGCGCTTCGCTCGCAATGACTTGTCACCGTCATGGCAAGGCGCGCAGCGACACGGCCATCCACAGCCAAGCCCACCCACGGAATACACACCATGCACACCACCCTCGACACCTCATCCCTGCCCCAAGGCGCCCGCTTTGAGGCCGGCGGCTCCACCACCGCACGCAGCGCGCTGCGCGAAGCCATCGCCCGCGCCACGCGCCTGCCCGAGGCGCAGGCCCTGTCCCCCTTGCTGGCCGCGGCCCGCCAGAGCGAGGCCGCTGCTGCCCGCACCGACGCGCTGGCGCGCCAGCTGGTGCGCGGCCTGCGCGAAGGCCCAGCCCAGGGCGGCCGTGCCGGCAGTCCATTGAGCGGCCGTGCCGGCCGCGTGCAGAGCCTGATGCAGGCCTATGCCCTCTCCAGCGAAGAAGGCGTGGCCCTGATGTGCCTGGCCGAGGCGCTGCTGCGCATCCCCGACGCCGCCACGCGCGACGCGCTGATCCGCGACAAGATCGGCCGCGGCGACTGGCAGCAGCATGTGGGCCAGAGCGGTTCGCTGTTTGTCAACGCTGCCTCCTGGGGCCTGCTGCTGACCGGCAAGCTGGTGGCCACCCACAGCGAAGGCCAGCTCCTGGGGGCGCTCACGCGCCTGGTGGGCAAGGGCAGCGAACCGCTGATCCGCCAGGGCGTGCAGCTGGCCATGCAGATGCTGGGCGAGCAGTTCGTCACCGGCGAAACGATCGACGAGGCGCTGCACCGCGCACGCGAGATGGAGGCCAAGGGCTTTCGCTACTCCTACGACATGCTGGGCGAAGCGGCGCTCACCGATCAGGACGCGCAGCGCTACCTGGCGGCGTACGAAAACGCCATCCACGCCATCGGCCGCGCCGCGCGGGGGAAGGGCGTCTACCACGGCCCCGGCATCTCGATCAAGCTCTCGGCCCTGCACCCGCGCTACAGCCGCGCCCAGCACCAGCGCGTCTTGACAGAGCTGCTGCCGCGCGTGCTGCAGCTGGCCGAACTGGCGCGCCGTTACGACATCGGCCTGAACATCGACGCCGAAGAAGCCGACCGGCTGGACCTGTCGCTGGACCTGCTCGAAGCCTTGTGCGAAGCCCCCGGCCTGCAGGGCTGGCACGGCATCGGTTTCGTGATCCAGGCCTACGGCAAGCGCTGCCCGTATGTGATCGACTTCCTCGTCGACCTGGCGCGACGTACCGGCCACCGGCTGATGGTGCGTCTGGTCAAGGGTGCTTACTGGGACAGCGAGATCAAGCGCGCCCAGCTGGACGGCCAGAGCGACTACCCGGTCTACACCCGCAAGCACCACACCGACGTGGCGTATCTGGCCTGCGCCCGCAAGCTGCTGGCCGCGCCGGATGCGGTTTACCCGCAGTTCGCCACCCACAACGCCCACACGCTCGCAGCCATCGTGCAGTCGGGCGAGGAGATCGCCGGCCCCTACCTGCCAGGGCAGTACGAATGCCAGTGCCTGCACGGCATGGGAGAGCCCTTGTATTTGCAAGTCGTCGGCGCTGAGAAGCTCAACCGTCCATGTCGCATCTACGCCCCCGTGGGCACGCACGAAACCCTGCTGGCCTACCTGGTGCGCCGCCTGCTCGAAAACGGCGCCAACAGCTCCTTCGTCAACCGCATGGCCGATCCGTCCGTCTCGATGGACGAACTCGTGCAGGACCCGGTGCAGCGCACCCTGGCCGAAGCGGCGCAGGACGACCGTCCGCCGGGCCAGCCGCATCCGCAGATCCCGCTGCCGGCGCAGCTGTATGGTGCGTCGCGGCGCAATTCCAGCGGGCCCGATCTGGCGCACGAGCCCACGCTGCGCCTGCTCGCGCAGCAGATGGCCGCGTACACCGCGCCGCTGGCGGTGCGGCCCCTGCTGGCGCAGGACATGTCGGCCCCCGGTGAAGTGCTCACGCTGCGCAACCCGGCCGACCTGGCCGATGTGATCGGCACCGTCCAGCACGCCAGCGTGGCCGATGTGCAGGCCGCGTTGCAGGCCGCGCAGGCCGTCGCACCCGCCTGGGCGCAGACGCCGCCCGCGCAGCGCGCTGCTGTGCTGGAGCAAGCCGCCGACCTGTTGCAGGCGGACGCGCCCCGCTGCATGGCGCTGCTGGTGCGCGAGGCCGGCAAGACCTGGGCGCACGCCGTGGCCGAGCTGCGCGAGGCGGTGGACTTTCTGTGCTACTACGCCGCGCAGGTGCGGCGCGACTTCGACAACGCCACCCATGTGCCGCTGGGCCCGGTCGTGTGCATCAGCCCCTGGAACTTTCCGCTGGCCATCTTTGTGGGCCAGGTGGCCGCGGCATTGGCCGCCGGCAACCCGGTACTGGCCAAGCCCGCCGAGCAGACGCCGGCGGTGGCTGCGCTGGCGGTGGAAACACTGTGGCGCGCCGGCGTGCCCCACGCGGCTGTGCAGCTGCTGCCCGGCCGCGGGCGCGAAGTGGGCATGCAACTCATTGAAGACGCCCGCGTGCAGGGCGTGATGTTCACCGGCTCCACCGAAACCGCCAGGGTGCTGCGGGTCACGCTGGCGCAGCGCCTCAATGCGCACGGCCAGCCAGTCCCGTTGATCGCCGAGACCGGTGGACAGAACTGCATGGTGGTCGATTCTTCCGCGCTGCTGGAGCAGGTGGTGCAGGACGCTGTGGCCTCGGCCTTCGAGGCTGCCGGCCAGCGATGTTCGGCCCTGCGTGTGCTGTGCGTACAGGACGACGTGGCCGACCGCTTGCTCGAGATGCTGCAGGGCGCGATGGCCGAGATCCGCATGGGCACGCCCGCGCAGCTGCACACCGACATGGGCCCGGTGATCGACGCCCGCGCACGCGACGGCATCGAGGCGCATGTGACGAGGATGCAGGCCACCGGTCGCCGTGTGCACCGCATCCAGCACGCCGACAGCGATGCATCCAGCGGGACCTTTGTGCCCCCCACGCTGATCGAAATCGAGCGCATCGACGAACTGCAGCGCGAGGTGTTCGGTCCGGTGTTGCATGTGCTGCGCTGGCGCCGCGAAGACCTGGACGCGCTGCTGTCGCAGATCAACGCCACCGGCTATGCGCTCACGCTGGGCGTGCATTCGCGCATCGACGAAACGATTGCGCGGGTCGTCAAGCACACCCATGCCGGCAACACCTACGTCAACCGCAACATGGTCGGCGCTGTGGTCGGTGTGCAGCCCTTTGGCGGTGAAGGCCTGTCGGGCACCGGCCCCAAGGCGGGCGGGCCACTGGTCCTGCTGCGCCTGCTCGCGCGCTGCCCCGATGACGCCGCGCTGAGCAGCGTGCAGGCCAGCGGCGCCGCCGCCCTGCCGCGCATCAGCGCACCGCTGCAGGCCCTGCACGACTGGGCCGTGGCCCAAGGCCGGCTGCCGCTGGCGCACCAGTGTGCGCGTCTGGCCGCCTGCAACCCGGCGGGGCTGGAGGCCGTGCTGCCCGGGCCCACGGGTGAGCGCAATGTGTACCGCGTGCAGGGGCGCCAGCGCGTGCTGTGTCAGGTGGGCACACAAGACCGTGCGCAAGACGATCTGCTCAGCCAGATGGCCGCGGTGCTGGCCGTGGGCGGGCTGGCCTTGCTGCCCGACCGCTTTGCGGCCCTGCATGCGCAACTGCCCGCTGCCGTACAGGCCGCGGTGGTGCTGCGGTCAGTGCAGGACAGCTTGCAGGCCGATGCGGCCCTGATCCACGCCGAGCCCGGCGAAGTGCTGGCCCTGGCGCGAGCGCTGGCCGCGCAAGAGGGTCCGATCATCGGCCTCACGGCTTTGCCACCAGGCGCCGCGTCGGTGTCACTGGCACGCCTGGTGACCGAGCGCAGCATCAGCAGCAATACCGCGGCCGCCGGCGGCAATGCGAGCCTGATGACCCTGGCAGGGTAAGCGGCAGCCCGGCGCCATTGCCCACCACCTCATCGCCGCCAGTGCCCACACCGTCATGGCGAGGAGCGCAGCGACGTGGCCATCCATGGACTGCCGCGCTTCGCTCGCAGTGACGGTAATGCGCGCGCTCAGCGACGGCAATGGTTTTGCGTCACGCCCATAAGGATCCGTGGGCGGCTCAGCCCAGGTGCTTGCCCACAATCCCCGCGAGTTCGAACATCGTGATCTGGTCCTTGCCGAAGACTTCGCGCAGCTTGCCATCGGCATTGATGGCGCGCTTGTTGGCGGCGTCCTGCAGGCCATTGGCCTTGATGTAGTCCCAGATTTTCTTGACCACCTCGGTGCGGGCGTACGTCCCGTCACCGATGACGGCCGCCAGCGCAGCGCTGGGTTTGAGCGTGCCCACCGCTGCCTTGCGCGGTGCCTTTTCGGCCGCCGCCTTTTTCGCCGCAGGGGCTTTTTTGGCCGCAGGCGTTTTGGTCGTTTTAGCGGTTTTGGCAGCCGTTTTGGTGGCCGCCTTGCCAAACGGCGTCTTCTTGGCCGCCGCCTTGCGCGCCGGGTACTTGCCCTCGCGCTGCTCAAACTCGAAACCGACCTTGCCCTCTTCCGGGTTCCAGGCCAGCATGGCTTTGAAGCTGCGGCGCGTGCGGTTGCTCACGAATTTGTCGAGCAGGTCGGTCTTGCCGGTGGCCAGCAGCTTGGCAAACTGCTCGCGCTCGATCGGCTGCTGCAGGATGATCTGGCCGCTCTTGAAGTCACAGCTGGGTGTGGGTTGTTCGTGGGTGGGCACCGCCTTGCTGCAAACGTAGTTGCTGCCGTGCTCGAATACCGGGCTGCCGCACTTGGGGCAGTGGCCCAGGCTTTGCTGGGCCGAGAAATCGACGATCTCGCCGGTGTCCTCGTCCTTGCCGTCGTCGCCAAAGTCGAACTCCAGTTTCCACTGGGCTTCTTCTTCATTGAACTTGAGCGCCAGCTCGGCCACAAAGGGCCAGCCCGCCTTGGAGCGAAAACCTTCAAGCGGGCCGATCTTTTTGTCCCGCAGAAACTGGTCGGCCTCGGGCGTTTCGAAGGTGCGGCCACCGGGGGATTTGGTGAACGAGAAGCCGCAGCCTTCGCTGGCGCCATCGGCGCCGCAGCAGGCAAAGCGGCGGTAGTTTTCCTTGACCACGCCGCCGCACTTGGGGCAGGGCGCCGAGAGCGTGGCGTAATCGCCCGGCACGGTGTCGCGGTCGTATTCCTTGGCCTTCTTGACGATGCGCTCGGTCATGGCCGCGATCTCGGCCATGAACTGGGCGCGGCTCAGCTGGCCGTGCTCCATCTGCGCGAGCTTGTATTCCCATTCACCCGTGAGTTCGGGGCGCGACAGTTCTTCCACCTGCAGGCCGCGCAGCAGCGTCATGAGCTGGAAGGCCTTGGCCGTGGGGATCAGCTCGCGGCCTTCGCGCAGCATGTATTTTTCGTTGAGCAGGCCTTCGATGATGGCCGCGCGTGTGGCCGGTGTGCCCAGGCCTTTTTCCTGCATGGCTTCGCGCAGCTCGTCGTCGTCCACCAGCTTGCCCGCGCCTTCCATGGCGCCCAGCAGCGTGGCTTCGGAGTAGCGGGCAGGGGGGCGGGTCTTGAGTCCCTTGGCCTCGGCGCTTTCGGTGCGCACCATCTCGCCGGGTTTGACGGCCACTAGCATCTTGGCGTTTTCGTCGCCTTCTTTCTCGGCTTCCTTGCCCCAGATGGCCTGCCAGCCCGGGTTGACCAGCACCTTGCCCACGCTCTTGAAGTGGTGCCCCTGCACCTGGCTGATGCGCGTGGTCACCATGAACTGCGCGCTGGGGAAAAAAACCGACATGAAGCGCTTGACCACCAGGTCGTAGAGCTTGAACTCGGCCTCGGACAAGCCACTGGGCGCCTGCAGCGTGGGGATGATGGCGAAGTGGTCCGACACCTTGCTGTTGTCGAACACGCGCGGGATCTTGCGGATGTAGTTGTTGTTGAGCGCTGTCAGGGCATGCGGCTGCAAGTGCTGGAAACCTTTGTCGGCCAGCATCTCGAAGGTCTGCTTGACCACCGGCACATAGTCTTCGGGCAGGTGGCGCGAGTCGGTACGCGGGTAGGTCAGGGCCTTGTGCTTTTCGTACAGGCTTTGCGCCAGCGCCAGCGTGGTCTTGGCCGAAAAGCCGAAGCGGCCGTTGGCCTCGCGCTGCAGGCTGGTCAGGTCAAACAGGCCGGGCGAGGCCTCGGTCTTGGGCGTGGACTCTTCGGTCACGGTGGCCGCCTTGCCGCGCACGGCGTCGGCGATCTCGATGGCACGGCGGGC
>Ga0255160_1000479_pt1 | contig 10240 bp, 6 predicted proteins | sample Atl_Colum_RepB_8_2_FD_186010 | JGI IMG/M metagenome (GOLD analysis project Ga0255160, IMG submission 186010) | Freshwater microbial communities from Altamaha River, Georgia, United States - Atl_Colum_RepB_8h | ecosystem: Environmental > Aquatic > Freshwater > River | place: USA: Georgia... | reverse complement strand
GCCCGGCGAGGCCCTCCAAGATGTAGGGGTCAGTCGGGAAGTTTCCGCGCTCGGTCACGATTTTTCGGCGGGCGCCTCGACCACGCGCGACTGCCGCTGCGATCTTGAACAAATTGATGGAAGTTGAATCACATACGACGATATCTTCAGCGGGCCCGCCGATCAGCGGTGCGATACGAGCACCGAGCGTTCCGGGTAGGTCGATCCAGCCGTGAATATTCCAACTTTTGATGAGATCACGGCCCCACTCTGCGCTCACCAACTGCTGAACACGACGCTCGGCAGCATGGGTCAAGGCACCGAGCGAATTACCGTCGAGATAAATAACTTCAGACGGAAGCTTGAACTCCGATCGCTTCGCTGCGAGCGGATCTCGGGCGTCGAGTCGTTCGCAGTCTTGTCGTGACACTACGCCCATCAATCCAGCTCTCTCAGCACAGCACGAACCGGTGTCGCTTCGACTCCGTCGATCGGCAAGGGCAAGGCGATGAGCTCGTAACGCCCCTCGTCCAGACCATCGAGCACCAGTCCTTCGAGGATCGCCATGCCCGCGCGATGCGCGGCATGATGCGCGCGTAAGGCCTTGCAGGTTTCCGGGTCGATAGACGGCGCATCGGTTCCGATCAATCGACACCCGCGCGCCGCCAAGGCATCGATGAGGTCTGGATCGATCGCGGTGAACCCCGAAGGCCATTGATTCCAATTAGGCGTACGCATCGTGCGTAGTAACACTCGCTCGAGTTTCGAAGGGAGCCGATCGATGACCTCTGAGAGCACGACTCGATCACGTGCCGCACTGACATCTCGAAGCTCGCACTCACCCACGAATGCCGAAAGATCAAGCTCGTCTAGAGACGGCGCGTCGTCACGGACATGACGAGAGCACTCCGCATGCGTACCGGACTGAGTGGACAAAGAAATCTTGTGCAAGGTCACGCTCGACCCTTGAGACACCGCAGCCGTCACCGAAAGATCAAAAACTGAATCGCCAGGCCATACCGGCAATTCAGCGCGCAAACGTTGCGAGATATCGTGTAACCGACTGCGGCCCACGGCTGTCTCCTACATATCAGGGAGGCGTGAAGCCGATTATGCCGTCAATTCAGGGGGTCGCTAAGACCCTGCTATAGTTCTTCGCGATTCGAGGGGGGGTACACATGCTCGTCACGCCTGGCAACGGCATCATGTTCCTTGCGAGCTTCGCTTTTCTCGCGATCGGGCTCGTGGGCTGGTTCTCGTTCAAGCGACCCGACCTGTCGGCAAAACTCTGGATGCTCGGCTTTGTCGTCTCGGGCATCGCACCGATTCTGGGCGCTTTGGGTGGTACCCACGTCGGACCATGGCCCTTCGTCAGCAGCAGCCTTGCGCTCGCGGCATCGTTCGTCCTGTTCGGGCTCGCCTTGAAAGTGCTCTATAGCCCTCGCCTGCCGCTGCGCGAATACGTCGTGACAGCGGGCGGCAGCTTCATCGTTTATATGCTGTGTCTCGGATACTCCGTGAACAGCGAATCAGAAAGCGCGCAGATCGTGCTCTTTGCTCTTGGCAATGGGCTCGCTGCAGCATGGGCGACTCAACAGGCTGTTCAGCTCAGCCAGCGCAGCCGATCGCCTTTTGTCGTTCACTTGATCATCATCTTCGGCATTCAGACGGCCTTCATTTTTTTGCGCATTCCTCAGGGGCTCGTTGCCGGCGCGCCCCGCCTATGGGAACACGACACCTTTAACGAGGTGATCCTCGTCGTACTCAGCATTTGCGGCATCATCAAGGCTGTCTCGTACTTCGGTCTTCGCTTCGAAGAGGTTCGTGAACGCCTCGAGTCTGAGACCGGGGTGATACGCGAACAGGCGCAAAAGTTGGCCGAGAAAAATGCCGAGATCGCCTCGGCGATGCACGCGGTACCCATCGCTTGCGTCGTGACTAACCCCTCTCTCGAAGTGTTGTATGCCAACGCTCAGGCGAAAAGACTTTTCGGGCAGTCGATGCTCGACGAAAAAGGGAAAAAACTCTCCAGTTGGATGCTCGGTCTAAACGGCGCAAATCAATTGGCCTTTGCCGCGGCCCGCCACATGATGCTGATGTCGGGTAATCCTCAGACCGCCGTCGCCGTCGAGATGTCTGCCAACGGCCTCGAGTCAGACTCCTCCTCCTCTCAGTGGGTATTTCTCGTCAAGCCGGTCGACTTTTCCGAAACCATCATCGAGTCGGTTTGGTCAGGTATTCCGAGATCAGAGAGCCGTACATGGTTGATCTGTGATCGGCTCGGTCGAGTGTCGAGCGCCCAAACGGCATGGGGCGAGTTACTCGGTTCCTATGCCGTATTCGATACACCAGAACTTCGTTTCGGCGGAGTCTCCGAGCCTCGTGACGCCAAGAATATGAATCTTTGGGAGTCTCTGAAGAAATTCAGCGACGACAGCGACAAGATCGATCGCGCACGTCGCGAACTCCAATTGGGTAAGGCGTCCTCGGTTCTGCTTCGCGACACTAGCGGTACACAAATTTCATGCGGCTTCATGCCGATTAAAGGTAGCGCGAATGAGGAAGGTCTCTGGCTCGTCGAAGTCACTTGGAAACAACTACCGTCTTCCACGGTGTCAAAGGCGCCGCCGATCAAAGAGACGAAGCTCGTCAGAAGCGAGAGCATCGTTACGCCGGTAAAACCCAGCGCCGATGTGCCGGAGTTTTTGCGGCGAACTTAGCGTACACGCCATATCGTTCGGTCCTGCTCGCCGTCTGCAGCGGTGTCTCGTAACTGTTTTTAACCGCCAAGTAGCGCAAGCACGTTGCGTGGTACGGCATTGGCTTGCGCGAGGATCGCCATTCCAGACTGTCTCAAGATCTGGGTGCGAGCACGGTTTGCCACTTCGATAGCGAAATCGGCATCTTCAATGCGAGAGCGTGCGGCGGCCTGATTTTCTACCGAGATACGTTGCGCGCCGATCGACGTTTCGAAACGATTAATCGCGGCGCCAAGCCGAGCGCGAATTTCCCCGACACTCTGCAAAGCGGCATCTACGGCCGCGATGGTCACATTCGCGCCGGGGGCAGTCGACACATCGACCCGGGAGATGCGACTCCAACCCGCCAAGGTGAACGACTCCGTGTTCATGCCGGTATTCGTGAACACGAGGTTACCGACCGTCATCTCAGGAACCTGATAACTGATGTTCACGCTACTGGCATACGCACTGTCATCATTTCGTGGAACGCCGCCCAGGCCGAACCAGCTTGAGACCGTGGCGTCCCCATCGATATAAATATTTCGGCCGGATGCCGAAATAAGTCTTAACCCTTTACCTGGCCCAAGATCGACCGCAGCAACACCCGTCAAACCCGTAAAGCTGTTGATCGTCGAGGCCATTGCCGTACGGTCTTGATTGGCGTTACCCGTGCTGGTCAAGCCGAGAGACCAACCGTTGAGATTAAACACATGCGAATACCCCACTTGCCCATTGATCGCTGCGGAACCCTCAACCTGTAAGGGGTTCGCGCTCGCCGTGAGCCCAGAGATGCCACTCGCGTTGATCGCTGCGGCGAGCTGACTGGCATCTTGCTGCAAGGTGCCCAATGAAATGCTCGGTCCACCACCAATGCTGACCGACATCGGAAATGTTTGCTCGAAGATGGTTCCGGTAGTGATCGACTGTGTCGTGGTGAAGGTCTGACCGCTCTGGCCGAGATTAGTCGCTCGCACGTCCGCGATGTCTCGGATGGTGATCGACTCACCCACATTCGCACCAGCCTGAAACGTCGATGAGGTGAAACTACCGTCCAATAATCGAACGCCATTAAAAGACGTTTGCGAGGCGACTCGGGTGATCTCATCGCGTAATTGCGACACTTCTGCCTGAAGCGCAGCCCGATCAGCCGCGCCTTGAGTGAAGTTCGCCGCCTGCACGGCAAGCTCCCGGATACGTTGCAGATTTTGAGTGATCGACTCGAGTCCACCCTCAGCGGTCTGCGCCAAAGAAATGCCATCTGAAAGATTACGAACACCCTGAGCATGCCCCCGCACCTGCGTCGTCAGTCGACTGGCGATGGCCTGCCCGGCCGCGTCATCCCGAGCGCTGTTGATACGACGACCGGAAGACAAACGCTGCATGGCCGTGTCGAGCTGCCCTGAGGTCATCCCCAGGGCGCGCTGCACACCGAGTGCGGCCAAATTAGTGTTGATCCCGATCGTCATGGTCTCGAAATACTAAAGAGACCGAGTTCGGAAGACGTGCAATCGATGTCTATTCCGTGACGGATTACCGGGAGGAGCGGCTAAAACACCGCTCGCTAACGGGAAAATGGTGACGCCTAAAGCCGGACGCTCACACCCAACCCGCTAATTTTCTTGGTTGGCCGCCGGGAGCCTAAACGGCGAGCGATGAATCATCGACACGCGAGACTTCTATCAGTTGCTCTGCCAACCGGGCTATTCGGCCTTGCCCGGACGTAAAATGTGGCCATGACGAACCTACCCAATTGCCCCCACTGCGGCGCGGCGAACACCTACCCAGATGGCAACGTGCTGATCTGCCCCGACTGCGGTCACGAGTGGACGGCGAACCAGACGACCGAGGCGCCAGTGCCGTCGGTCGTACGAGATGCCAACGGCTCGGTACTCAGCGACGGGGATAGCGTTATCCTGATCAAGGACTTGAAGGTACGCGGCTCCTCCAACGTGCTGAAGCAGGGCACAAAAATCAAAAGTATTCGACTCGGCGAAGTCTCGGACGGTCACGAAGTGGGTTGCAAGATCGACGGCACCGAGTTCATGTTGAAGGCCGAGTACCTGAAAAAAGTTTGACGGCGTCCGATCGGGACTCGCGGTAAGCGCGCAATCGTGCGGCGCCCCGGCGTGAAGCACGGGACGAGCCACTATTTAGATGTACTTCAGAGCAGCGAAAAGCGCGCCTGCGGTCGCCACCATCATGCCGCCGAGTTGAATCGTCAGTTTCAGTTGAAGATCGGTGATCTTTGCATCGAGTTTAGCGATCTCGACTTTCACTGCGGCGATTTCTCTGACGAGATCCGCTTTCATCTCCGCTCTGACGGCCGCGAATTCCGCCTTCATCTCGGCACGCAGCCCAGAGATTTCCCTCGTGAGATCCGCCTTAGTCGCGAGCTCGGAGGTCATACGATGCTCCAGCGCCTCGACGACGGCGTGGGCTTGGTCGCGCGGAAAACGCCACACGGTAATGCCGCGCACCTTGGCCGGGCGATACGCAAAACTCGAGAGATTGCAGCGAAAGAGACAGGCATCGCGAGGACGCTACGGGCAAAGTTCCGGCAAAGCCAGTCGTATTTCTGGGCAAATCGCGACGAAATACCACCAAACTCAGGCTAATCGACGAAGCGCCATCCCGACTACAGGGACCTAAGGAAGAGATGGTGGCCGGAGTCGGATTGAATCAGCCACGACGGGATTTTCAAAGTTTCATCGCCAATTAATACGTAACTATTTCAATCACTTATCTCGCCGAAATCGTGGTGCGATACAGGTGCGACACGTATCAATTTTTACAGGGCTTTTCAGACGCTAGCCCGCCCTAATTTTGGGGTCGAATGTCGTTTAAACGACAAAATTTTTAGGCGATATTGAGGGCCCGCCTGAAGTCACACAATGCGCTGATTTTTGTTGTGTTATGTGGTGGGCGGGCGTGCCCAGAGAGCCTGAGCACGCCCGACCTTGATCAGAACGCTCGCGACACCGTGGCGTATAGGTAACGACCCGTCGCATTGGCGAGGCTGCCGAAGTAACCGAAGTTAGTCGACGTCGTGGGCGGTGCCTTGTCTTCGATATTACGAACACCGAGTCGCAGCGATACGCCGTCTAATACGTCGTCTCGCTTTCGGAAATCGTACTGCCCATAAACACTGACCGTCGTCCAGCTGTCCACCTCAAAAAGCTGACCATTTACCGGCGCCGGGCCCGTATCGAAAACCGAGCCGACATAGTTGACGAACAAGCCGGCGCGCAACTGCTTTTGGCGCCAGGTAAGCGATGCTGAACCACGCCACTCCGGGTTGCCATTAACACCAATCTGGCTACCCGCAGCAGTGATGACGATGCCTGTACCGAGGCGGCCCGCGCTGTTGGCTGCGATAACCTTGCTAGCCATCTCAGTTGGCGATTGCTCGAACTTAGTCAACTTCGCTGCATTGGCAGTGAACGTAAACGAACCAAATCGTGTCCGGCGCAACTCGTAACGTAGGCTCGCATCGATACCGGCTAGCTCTCGCGGCGTGATATTGAAGTAGTTGTCGTTCACCTGCAGCAACTGCCCGACCTTATTCGTCCCGACCGGCGCATCACGCACAATGCTCGGATTGCTCTGCCCATCGAGCCGTAACAAATAATCGTAAAGAAGCTGAATTTGGGCACCTTCGATACCGATGACGTCCTTTTCCTTGATCGACCAGTAATCGACCGTCAAAGTCGCCGTTCCCAGATTTTCCGGCAGGAACGTTGGCTGGAAGATGAGGCCAGCGGAAATATTGTCCGCCTCCTCGGGTCCAAGAGCGCGGTTACCTGCACGCACTTCTATCGTGCTCGCTCCTGAGCACGTCACGACATTTATGCGACAGAATGAATAGTCGGTACGGGTATTAGATACTTGGGTACCAGCGCTGTAAAACTGCGGCAAGTTCGGCGCTCGGAACGCCTGAGAGGCGGAGCCTCGCAAGGCCAGCCACTCCGTAAGCGACCAGTTGAGTGCAATCTTCGGCTTAGTAACATCACCGAAATCGGAATATCGCTCCGTTCGGGCAGCGAGCTGAACATCTACCGACTGAACGAGCGGGATCTGCATGTCAGCAGAGACCAATGGCACCGCGAACTCGAGATGCGCGGAGATAATCGAACGATGAGCACGAACATCAGGCGACGGACTCGCGCCCATCACGTCTGTGCCGTAAGTGATACCCGTGACCACATCAGTGTATTTGATCGTGCCGTCGAGTCGTGGGTCACGGTTATCCACGTAGCTTTCGCGACGAACCTCGACGCCACCAGCTATACCGACTTCTCCACCGGGGAGCTTCAGCAAATCCGGCTTCGACGCCTTGAGGTCCCACATCGTGAGACTGGTTTCACTGATGCGATTTACGCCAACCAAGAAACTGGCAATCGTTGCCCGATCGCTCGAGGTGGTGTCCGGCGCAGAGTAGCGATCCTGATTGCCGCCATTGAAGGGGTTGTACGCATCCGGCGTCGACTTGGCGAGCGCTTGCTGGAAAAGAGTGTTACTGACTGCGTTAGTCGTGAAGTCGTCCGTCTTTGCCCAAGAGTGGACGATGGCTGACTCCCAGTCGAAACCGAACTTCTCGCCGCGTAGGCCAGCGAGCAACCGATAACTGTCGTCCGTAACTTCGTACACGCGTGGACCGGTATCCACCGGACGATACGTCGTCATTCGCAACGGCAGGCCCGTAACGGGGACATTCACGAGGTTCGGCAACCGATTCGGATTGGTAACGCCGTTAAAGGTCGTCGGGCCGAAGGGGTTGTAATAGCTCGATGCCGGCACCGAAATGACAGCACTTGCCAAAGGTGCAGACTGCTCGCGCAAGCCGTCGAAGATGGCGTGATAAACACCCGCTTCGCCAAAGAACTCGACGTCGCCGAATTCGCGACTGACCGTCGCGAAGGCGTTATAGCGATCGAGGCCGCCCTTTAGCGTGCGGTCGATGTTCTCGTCGTAACGCAGCTCGCGATCGACGGCGCCGGTGATCGTTCCGGCACGCAAGCAAAGATTACCGTTGTAAACGGTACTGCTGCAGCCCGCAGCGGTATTGGACGTCGGTTCGACGCGGAAAACACCCGATGTGGTCAGCGCCGTCGTGCCCTGACGTACGGCAACCGTCGACGGAATCACCGTAAACGAGCCCCAAGGTGACGAGGTGCTGCGATTGTCAAAAGAGGTGTCACCAGCCCAAGGTGTATCAGCCACTTTGGCACGGTGATCTTCGCTCGCGGTGTAATCGCGCTCACGGGCAAAAAGCGGATCGCGCGCGGTATAGCCGCCGAAAAACATGACTCGCGTACCGTTTTCTAGGCGTGTTCCCGCCTTGATATTGACCGTCGTCTCACGATGGCCGGTGCCCTCAGAACCTCCATACTGCGCCTCGACTCGCAGACCTTGAAAATCAGTTTCGAGCACGGTGTTCACGACGCCCGCCACAGCGTCGGTACCGTAGATTGCCGCCGCGCCATCGCGTAGCACCTCGACACGTTTGACGCCGGCAACTGGGAACGCGTTAGTGTTCGCGGTTTGTACTGGCACGAAATTTTCGGTTTGGGTTCCTGGTGCCGGCACGACCCGTCGGCCATTGAGCAACATAAGCGTATTACCGGTGCCCAGGTTACGAAGATTGATCGAGGAGGTATCGCCTCTTGCGTCGTTCAAGTTACCGGTCGTGCGCGCCTCTTGAAACTGCACGTCACCGGCTTGCGGGATTGAGCGGAATAGTTCGTCGCCCGACACAGCTGCCGTAGCAACAATATCCTCTTTGTCGAGTACGGTAACGGGCAGAACATCCGTTAGCTTGGCGCCCTTGATCTGCGAACCGACGATAACGACTTCCTCCAGTTTTTCGTCAGAATCTGACGGTGAGGCAGCGTCCTGAGCAGCGACCGTACCGGACAAAGCGGTCACGATCATGGACAGAATAAGAGTGTTATTTTTAGTAAACATTTATCAACCTCCCTGAGCAGTCGTCAGATTATCATGCCCGCTCCGCGATGGAGGAATTCGGTGATGTCGGGATATTTCGTACGTACCAAACAGACACTGAGTACTTTGCTCGTAGGAATCCTTCTCGCATTCCTGACAGTTTTGCCCGCGCAGGCTCAGCAGCAATCGCTGCTCGAGTATCCGAGCATCCATTCGCCCAAGGTCGGACTCCAGGGCATGGTCGTCAGCCAAAATGAGGCTGCCAGCGCAATAGGTGCCAAGGTGCTCGCCGATGGCGGCAACGCGATCGACGCTGCCATAGCCGTCGGGTTCGCTCTCGCTGTCACCCTGCCGCGCGCAGGAAATATCGGTGGCGACGGCTTCATGACGGTTTATCTCGCGGAACAACGGCAAGTTCGCGTGATCGATTTCAGAAGCGTGGCGCCGATGTCTGCCACGCTGGCGCAATTCGTCGACGACAGAGGCGAAGAGCGCCCTGAAGCATCGGTCGGCTATCGAGCCGCGGCAGTACCGGGGACGGTCGCCGGCCTATGGATGGCGCATCGTAAGTACGGCCGCAAGCCTTGGGCGAGCCTCGTCGATCCTGCTGCACGACTGGCACGCGAAGGCATTCTGCTGTCGGCGGATGAGGCCTTCGTGTTCGGGTGGGGTCGTAAGCGGCTTGGCGCGAGTGCGACTGCCCAGCGAACTTTTTTCAAAGCGGACGGTAGTGGCTACAAAGCAGGCGAGCGTCTGTTGCAGCCCGAACTCGCATGGACGCTCGAGCAAATCGCGGCGGGTGGCGCCGATGCCTTTTATCGCGGCGAAGTCGCCTCGCGAATCGAAACCGACATGCAACGCCATGGCGGTCTCATCACCCGAGCGGATCTTGCGGCCTATCAGGCAATCGAACGAGAGCCGCTAGTTGGAACCTATCGCGGCGTGACTGTCTACACTCCGCCGCCGGCGAGCGGTGGAGCATCGCTGCTGCTGATGCTCAATATTCTTGAGAATTTCGACCTTCAGAAGTCTGGCGCCGGATCGGCTCAAAGCCTTCATCTACTCGCCGAGACCATGCGCCTCGGACATCGCGATCGCGTTGCGCATCTTGGCGATACCGGATTCGCAAAAGTACCGCTGACTGGGATCACGTCGAAAGAATACGCGGCCAAGCGCGCCAAACTCGTGAACAGACGACGTGCCAGCTCGAACGACCACATACGAGCGGGCGATCCGTTTGCATATGAGAGTCCGAGCACCACTCATTTCTCCGTAGCCGATCGTCTCGGCAACGTTGTCTCTGTGACCTATACGCTTGGTTCCGATTTCGGATCGGGCGCGATGATCGACGGCGGCGGCTTCTTATTGAACAACCAAATGAATAACTTCAGCCACGAGCGCATGTGGCGCGCCGAGAAAGCGGGGGAAGCAGCGCCCCCGAACGCGATGCAAGCCGGTAAGCGCATGATGTCGACCATGATGCCCACGTTGATTTTCAAGGATGACAAGCCGTGGCTCGTGATCGGCACCCCTGGCGGCGGTCGAATCATAAACACCATACTTCAATTGGTGGTCAA
>Ga0255160_1000475_pt1 | contig 10297 bp, 5 predicted proteins | sample Atl_Colum_RepB_8_2_FD_186010 | JGI IMG/M metagenome (GOLD analysis project Ga0255160, IMG submission 186010) | Freshwater microbial communities from Altamaha River, Georgia, United States - Atl_Colum_RepB_8h | ecosystem: Environmental > Aquatic > Freshwater > River | place: USA: Georgia... | reverse complement strand
AAAAGAGTTAGACGAACTAAGGCTGAATTTGATTTCAAAATATGGCATTAAAAATGCCGACGGTTCATTGCAGGTGGATGATAACGGTAATGTTATTTTAGATGATAAAAGTATAAACGATTTTGCAGAAGAAATGAATAAAATATATAACGAAGAATTAAAAATGCCTACCTTAGATATAAAAAACCCCTCGCACGACGTCAAATATTCGTGCGAGGAGCTTTTAAGCATTTATGAGATATTAAATATTACTTAAGTTTTAGAGAAGTGCGTCCATAAAGTTTTATGAAAGGACGAACTAACCAGTTTGAGCGCTTAAGTGGACTAGAAGTTTTTGAGCTCTTATCCCCTAAATATCTATTTAAGTTTCTATGAGTTCCTACGTACAAGTCTTGATTAGCGTGCTCTACTATACTTAAAACCTCGTTTAAGTAATCAGTTGCGCTATCTACGTCAAAACCATTTTCAAGATTGGTATCAGAGTTATTTATTCTTACAAGTTGCCCCGAACTGTTTATTTTTGCAATTCTGCGCGCGTTGCCGGCGTTATAAAGAACGTTTCTACCTCCCCACGCTTGAGCGCTCACATAACTTATAAAGTTTCCTCCAACCCAAATATTCCCTTGAGAATCTTTGGTTATGCATTGCACACATAATCCGTTTCCAGTCGGCAAATAACTTATTGCACCATCAAATCCATTTCCGCTAACGCCCGACGTATCTCCGCTGTTAATAGCGGAAAGTGCGCCGGTAGAAGTGTTTATCTTTGCTATTAAGTTAGCGTTTCCTGCTGAAGTCAACGACGCCTTATAATTAGTAAATCTTCCGCCAACCCAAATGAATCCATCTCCAGTATTAGTTATGCATCTAACGTGGCCATTAAAACCATTAGTTGCTGCGCCAGGTGAGTCGCCGCTGTTAATAGCGGAAAGTACGCCGGTTGTTCTGTCTATTTTTGCTATCCTGTTTGCGTTAGCTAGAGTGCTCTTATATCCCGTAAAAGTGCCGCCAAGCCAAACTGTATTACCTATTATAGTAATACAATAAACCCTTCCATTATAGAAACCATTGCCGGCTTGCGTATTAGAGTCACCGCTAAAAGACACAAGAGTTCCGTTTGTTGGATTTATTCTAGCCAAACGATTTGCAGTGTACGACAGCGAATCAGCTTTATAGCCCGTAAAAACACCACCGACCCACAGAGTTCCGTTGTCAAGGACGATACAGTCTGCATCTGCGCTAAAGCCATTTCCAGTTGCGCCAACAGTATCAGAGGAATTTATCTTCTCAAGAACACCAGAGCTATTTAATTTAGCTATACGATTCGCGTTGTTAGTTGCGCCACTAGTAAAACCACTAGATGCCGCGCTTGAGCTAATATATCCAGTAAACGTAGTAAAGTTGCCTACTACCCATATGTTTCCACTCGCGTCTTCTACTACATCATTAACCGTTGCATTAAATTGACATGGAGCAAAAAATGGATCTAAATCAAAATCAGAATCAGATGTTATATCTAATATTGCTAAATTTTTATATATTTTGCCTTCTTTATGTATAACAAACTGGCCAAAAATTGCCATCTTACCGCTTGATAAAATTTTAGCTTTATAAGTATCTGTAAAACCAATAGCGCTTACCAAATTAAGAGTTTCTAACCCTTCTTGATTAACGTACCTAGCCGAAACAAGCGAATAATCATTGCAGTGTATTACTTCGTATGTTAATGGATCTTGACGTTTTATCAAGAAACAGAGGTAAGGTGTCTGTAATTTTAGATTACTGCCAGTATATATATAGCATGAGTTAAATTTACCTGCAACCCAAACATCATCGTTGGCATTTATTGCTATAGATGAAACTTCATTATTGAAGCCATTGCTCGTTAATCCCGCTGAATCTGCCGAATTTATCTTAACAAGAGTTCCAAGACTATTAAGTTTTGCAATACATCTTGCGTTTGCGGTGCCAGAAGCTCTATAGTTTCCAAAAGCACCTCCAATCCATATATTTCCAGTTGAATCAAATTCTATGCAGTTAACGGTGCCATCAAAACCGTTATTAGAAGATCCTGGTAAATCTGCAGAGTTTATCTTTTGAAGAACCCCAGAACCATTAAGTTTTGCAATACATCTTGCGTTTGTTGAAGCATTTCCACCTGAATAAGTAACTCCGTAATATCTGTCAAAGCCGCCACCGACCCATATATTGCCCTGAGAATCTATGTTTATACATCTAACTCCCTGAATCATCCAAGAAAAACCATTGCCGGTTCCTGAATTTGTGTCACTAGAGGATATTTTTTGAAGTATGCCGGAACTATTAAGTTTAGCTAAACCGTTGGCGTTATTCCCTATCGCAGTGCCTAGTATTCTTTGTCCATAGTACGTGTCTCCGTAGTATTCTCTAAAATCTCCGCCTATCCATAGATTTGAACTTGAATCTATTTTTATGCTGTATACTGTGCCTCCAAAACCATTAGCGCTGCCGCCGGCCGAATCGCCATCACAAACTTTTTGAAGTAGACCAGAACTATTAAGTTTAAGTAAATTGTTTGCGTTATTTGTTTGTGCTACGCCTTGATAAAACGTATTAAAACTTCCGCCAACCCACACATTATCGCTGCTATCTACTGCAACGCAATAAGCAATACCACTAAGACCATTACCCTGAATGGTTGAAGTATCATATGGACTTATCAGCTGAAGAACGCCAGAGCCGTTTAACTTAGCTATTCTGTTTGCATTCCAATTTGACGAGCTATTAAAGCCGTTTGCCGCAGCATCACTGCTAACCGGGCCGAAATAAGTGGTAAAACCACCCACAACCCATATATATCCATTAGAATCTTCTGCAACATCGTATACTAAGCCATTAAAGCCCCCATGAGAAAAATTCTCGTCAACGGTTTTATTTTGATTCAATATTATCAATCCTCTAGAATTAGTATTATCAAAGGATTCTATGTCGCCGTATAACGCTATTTTGCCACTTGGCAAAATTTTAACTTTGACATTATAAGAAGTATATGATGAAGTTCTATACGTCTCATTGAAGCTTTTATAAAAACTTGCAGAGATATTTTTATCTGCGTTCATCGCTATATTTATATTATTTGCAGAAGACGTAGCAGAACCATTGTAACCCGCAAAATAATTATTAAAACTAGCTTCTGCCCTCAATTCAACATCTGCGCCAGGGTCAAAGTCATAAGAAGCACTTTGAGCATTTCCACTTACGCCAAACGTAAGTTGATTATTTAAATAAGCGTATACGGATCCAGTTCCAGTACCGCCGGCATTATCTAAATAAAGAGTTTTCAAATCAACGTACGTAGTAGTTATAGGGCTAGAGGATCCCGAACTATTTTCGCCGGATGGCCCTTGTGCGCTTCCGCTTATAATACTAGCAGACACAGCGCCGTCCGCACTTGGCGTAACAGTAAAACTGTAATTAGTGCCAGAGCCAGTTAAGTCATTTAAGTTAGAAGCCACACCGTTAGTTATAGAGATATCGCCGAGCTCAAAACCAGTTACGGATTTATTAAATGTTACATAAATAGTAAAAGGGCCATTTACTGTGGTTGAAGCCTCAGAGCTCATCGATACAGTAAGCGGCGATATATAGCTAGCATTAATTGAGCTAGGAGGAGTTGGTGCCGTAGAGCCGTCTTGTCCAACGACATCACTCATGTCAAGTTCGATAGAGACTTGACCATCTTGATTCGGCGTAACTAAAAAACTATATTCAGCATCAGAGCCGTTAAAATTAGATGCCGATCCATTTGTCACTGTTATGTTAGCAATATCAAAATTAATAACAGATTTATTAAAAACTACATTAACAGTAAACGGTTCAGAGAAAGAATTAGATCCGCTAGCCGTGCTCATAGATGCGGAAACGGGTGCGTAATACTGTCTTTGCAATGAATTAGAAATGACATTAACAGAGCCATCTGCAGCAGAAACCTGACCAGCTAAAATACTTATAGTAACTTGACCTTCTCCAGTAGGAGTAACAGTAAAACTGTAATTTGTACCAGAGCCGGTTAAATTAGAGGCGGTTCCATTGATTATAGAGAGCTTATTTAAATTAAAATTAGAAACAGATTTATTGAAAGAAACAGATGAATTAAACGACGCATAAACGCTGGCTGCAGCTTCGCTTGATATAGTTGCTGAAAAGTTTTCTGGCGCTGCAACTTCGCCTATCACAAAATCATAATCTGAAACGGACGCTATATCTGACCTTGGTATGCTTAATATTCCTTGATTATTTTGACCAACTATAAGTATCTTGCGAAGCTCATAAGCATCTCCTGCTTGAGTTCCAGATCTTATTCTCATTGGCACAAGAGAGTTGAAGCTCTCTTTAAATGCGCACACCATCCTTCTTCTACTATTGGTATGCTTGAAGACCCCTATTACAAGTCGCCAATTGCCTTCGTTTGAAAAAGTTGGATGACTAGATACTTGATTTAAATTTTTTAATTCTTCTTTATCTAAAGAAGTGTTTACTTTTACGCTTGTCTGGCTGACTACGTTAATTATTTTTGCCATAATGTTCTCTCTATAATTTTATTGTTTAAAAAATCCCCTGCCACCTATGATGGCAGCAGGGGACAAGTAATTTAATTACTTAAGTATGAAGTCGTAAGAGGACGCGTTTTGGATCTCGCCTCTCTTGAGCACTAACATAGTGCGATCTGCTTTAGTTATTATCATCTTGTGTAACTGATATTCTTCACCTGCTTGCATGTTAGGTTTAAGCTTCATCTGTCTTTCAACAGAGAAATCTTTAAACGCAGAAACAAGTCGTTTAGAGCTATCTTTGTGTTTATATACACATACAACAAGAGCCCAGTTAGCCTCATTAGAGAAAACTGGATCAGATGCAACCTTAGAGATTGACTTGATGTCAGTTTTTTCTATTTCCAAAGCCACTGGATCGCCAGCATTAACCTGAGAAGGATTAACCATCGCCTTATTAACATCTAAGTTATTGGTAGATGTTCCGTTCGGAATATAAAATCCAGAATTTGCCCTTCCGTTGGTAGTTCTGTTTATATTATTTTGAACAATAACTCCAGCGCCTCTGCTTCTTATAGCAAAGTTAGCAACAAGAGAATTGACGCCGGCACCGAAGTTACCATCTATGAAGTTATCTTCGATTAAACCGCCGACAGTATCTATTGTGACAGCTGTATTAAACATGTTCAAGTTTCCGCTTGAGGATATAACTGCTCCAGTTCTTCCTTTTACGATGTTGTCTCTGAAAGTAGTATTAGTACATTCAGTGACACTGCTTGAGTTACCTATTACCACAAGTTGCCTTGCGACGTTTGGAACTCTAAATTGAACGTTCGTAAACGATATTGATATCGTTGAACCAATTGCTTGCGACAACGATACGCTTAACGTTAAAACGTTACCAACTACGGCAGTAACATAGCCACTAACAGCAGACCCGTTAATGTTGTTAAATGTGCTTCCAACCGAAGCAGTTCCGCCTACTATGCCAAGAGTACTAGACACAGATACAGAATTGGCAGTCAATACTTGGCAACCATTTAACGTAAATGAACCAAACGATGGAACTTCTGCTGGTTCTGCACCAACAAATGTATTTCCATCGAACTCACAGTTCTGTATAGTTCCACCGCTAGACTTAAGATTGCTAGAGCTTGCGATAGCTTGATCGCCCATAGCTACAACCTTACAGCTATCTATCAACCAATTCTGGTGATAACCAGAACTTGGAGAATTTATAACTATAGCACCAGCTTCTGTTGCTGTATTGCCATCAAATCCGTTGATGGTCATATCCTTTATCTGCCAACCGTTCATAGCTACGTTCATAACCTGAATAGTTCCAGGGAATGTTGAGCCTGTAAACTGCGCAAGCTGAGTTATAGACACACTGCTTCTAAGAGGCTTAAAAACAAGAGTGGCATTATTTCCTCCTGCAGTAGCAGGAGTGCTTAATGTTACTACGCGAGTAGCATAATCATAGGCCGTTACAGTAGCAAGAACAGCGTTAGATCCAGAGCTTTCAACTTTCATCCCTACTAATACAGTAACATTGGGACTAGGAAGAGTTATAGTTGTAGCACCTGAAAGCCAAGTACAGTTAGTTTTTGTTATAGTTCCAGTGGCAACAGTTGGAACAGATACTTGAAACTGAGTGGCACTGATTATTTGACTAATCCGAGATCCAGCTCCAAGATTTGCTCCACTTATAAGACGTCCTTTAACCATACCGGCAGTGGAAGAAGTGTTTATAACGCTTTCTCCCGCATACCAACTACAGCCAGCGAAAACATCGCTGCTCATCTTACCTTGAACTATTGTTATGTCTTTTCCAGCGCCTTTAAGAATTACTGCTTTATTTAGTTCGATGTTTTCATTGAACGTACCAGGACCGATATCGATCGTGTCTCCGTTAACAGAATCATAAATAGCACTTTGAATGGTCGTGTGCGTTCCCGACCCGTTTTTCCGCACGTAAAAAATAGACATTATTTTTCCTTTTTATTAGTTTTAAAATAGGGCCATTTTTAAAGAGACGGCCCAAAAACTCTATTATTGTTTATATGACAATTAGTATGCGTAAGTTACGTATACATTATCACCGTATTCCATTGCTTCTGATCCACCAGATGCAAAGTCATCGATCCAAGTAAGACGGGTAACTCCACTTCCGTTGTCAGCAACAGTGTAATCAACATCCTTGTGAGCCATTACACGGCCAACTGCAACAACCAAGGATTCTGGGATCGCGCTATGAGCGAGATCGACATATCCAAGTTGAGTTGTAACAGGTATAACCATCTTATGGAAGGTTTGATCCTGTATTTCAAGCGCGTCAAGACGTGCATCGAGAGAATCGTCTCCAGCTACACGAGCAGAAGCTTCAGAAGACATCTGAGTAGAAAGAGCTACTTCAAGGCTGTCGTCAGCGGCTTCACGAGCAGAAATTTCAGCATCAAGATCATCACGAAGGTCTAAAGAATAGCCATCGAGATTATTTATCTCAGACGCAAGCGAAGCATCTCCAGAGATTCTAGAAGATTCTTCAGCGGATACTGCAGCAGAGCGAGCAACTTCTTCAGAATAAAGTCTAGAAGCAAGCGAAGAATCGGCGGCTTCACGAGCAGCAACTTCAGAAGACATTGCAGCAGAGCGAGCGGCAGCTTCAGCAGCATCACCAGAAACTCTCGCAGATTCTTCTGCAGAGAGACTAGTTTCAAGGCTGTCATCAGCAGCTTCACGAGCAGCAGCTTCAGAAGACATCTGAGTAGAAAGAGCTATTTCAAGGCTATCATCAGCGGCTTCACGAGCAGCAACTTCAGAAGACATTGCAGCAGAGCGAGCGGCAGCTTCAGCAGCATCACCAGAAGCTCTTGCAGATTCTTCTGCATAGAGTCTAGTTTCAAGGCTGTCATCAGCGGCTTCAAGAGCGGCAACTTCACTACTAAGAGCATTAGTAAGAGAAGCGTCACCAGAAATTCTTGAAGAAGCTTCAGCAGATACTGCGGCTTCACGAGCAGCAGCTTCAGCAGCATCACCAGAAACTCTCGCAGATTCTTCTGCAGAGAGACTAGTTTCAAGGCTATCATCAGCAGCTTCACGAGCGGCAACTTCAGAAGACATTGCTCCGTCGACATATTGCTTGCTTGCTGCGTGAGCGTTTTGAGTAGGAGCAGGAACATTGAGTTCGCCGTCTACACTAAAAGTACCAATTAAATCAACCCCTAGATCAGATTGAATTCTGTCTTTGTCTCCGCTCGTTCCTTTTTGAATGTTGAAAACATTTTCATCCGCATCATCTAAATACAATCCACTTGCATTTAATTGAAACCAGCTCTCATCGGTTCCATAATCCATATAGCCGGCAACTGTATTACCAACCATATCCAAGTTTCCTTCCATTGGACGGCTTCCGTCCAATTTAAGGAATGTAAGATCTTCAGCTTCACGAGCAGCAACTTCAGAAGACATTGCAGCTTCACGAGCAGCAACTTCAGAAGACATCTGAGTAGAAAGAGCTACTTCAAGGCTGTCGTCAGCGGCTTCACGAGCAGCAACTTCAGAAGACATCTGAGTAGAAAGAGCTACTTCAAGGCTGTCATCAGCGGCTTCACGAGCAGCGGCTTCACCGCTTATTGCGGCTTCACGAGCAGCAACTTCACTGCTTATTGCAGCAGAGCGAGCAGCAGCTTCAGCAGCATCACCAGAAACTCTCGCAGATTCTTCTGCAGAGAGACTAGTTTCAAGGCTATCATCAGCGGCTTCACGAGCAGAAGCTTCGTCAGCTATAGCAACTTCAAGGCTGTCTTCAGCAGATATGCGATCTACAGTGAGAGCAGATATTGCCCCAGAAAGAGTTCCATCTACAGATTGGAATGCGCTGACAACCTCTGTTAAAGAGTCTATAGCAGCAGGATCAACGTTTTCTGTGATGAAGTCTATACGAGCAGCAAGACTATCGTCTGCTTCTTCGCGAGCAACAGCTTCACTGCTAATATCAGCTGCAAGATCTTCATCTGCAGCTGCACGAGCAGCAGCTTCACCGCTTATCGCGGCAGAACGAGCAGCAGCTTCAGCGGCATCGCCAGAAACTCTTGCAGATTCTTCTGCAAAGAGACTAGATTCAAGCGAAGCATCACCAGAGATTCTAGAAGATTCTTCAGCAGAAAGCTGAGAACTAAAAGCAATCTCTTGCCCATTGGCCTTAATTTTATTACCATCGGCCACATCCATCTTTATAAGATTGATTTCTTCACCAGCGCTGTTAAGCGCTCTAATGGCCTCACCTTGGCCTAATTTGATCTTTGAGCCATCGATCGAATTAGCGCCAATATGTTTCTTTTTGATTTGATTTGACATATTGTTTATTTTTCTCCTATTTGAATGTGCCGAAATAGCACAACTATACATCATAACATAGTTAATGACTTAAACATGACTTAAATAACTTAATCAAATATATGGTAGATGTATCATATATTTAATTTAGGTTGATAGGCCCTCTTATAAGAGGGCCTCAAGAATGAGCAAATGTGAGATAAACATTATCACCTATCTCCATTTCCTCTTCGCCGCCGGAAGCAAATGGACCTATCCAGGTTATCCTTGTCGTTTGATTGTCGTTTAAGTAAGATAACTCAAAATCATCGTGTTGATGAGCCATCACTCTACCGACAGATACGGTGATAGAATTAGGAACAACCGCGTGAGGTATGTCAATGTAAGATAATTTTGAAGCTGCGTCTACTATTATCTTAAGTTTAGTGAAAACTACAGATTGAAGCGCGCTTATATTAGCTTGCATCTGAGCTATAACTTGAGAAGTTGATTCATCTCCAGATATGCGAGCAGATATTTCAGAAGAAAGATCTGAAAGCAATTCAGCGTTTTCTGTTTCTCTAGCCAGTATCTCAGCCGATAATGCTGAATTTAAACTTTGATCGGCTGATTCTCTTGCGGATATCTCCGCAACGAGTGACGATCCAACGTTGAAATCTGCAGACTGAAACGCGCTCACTATTTCTGCCAGCGAGTCTAAAGCACTTGGATCTATATTAGAAACTAAGTTATCTATCTGAGACTGAAGTGAGGCGTCTGCGGATAATCTAGTTGATTCTTCAGCAGATATTAAACTCTGCATGTACTCATCATTTCTTCTTAATATCCAATCTTGAATACTAGAAGTACCAACAGAAAAATATTCTGCACCGGTTACAGTATTTATCCAATGTATACCAGCTTCAGGCGGCGGAGCAGCAGGATTAGTGATCTTTCTTACGATGTGCGGACTATTCATTCAACTTGTCCTCATCATCGTTATACAGTATAGAGTCCGCGTCGAACAATATCGATGCCACGGGAAAATCTACATCTTGCCTAGAATCCAATAAGATAGCCTTGATAAAGTCCTTGGTCTTTACTTCTGGGACTGGCACGAACTGTATATTGTCGTTGTACGGATCGTATTTCCAGGACATCAGACCCTCGTTTTTTGAATCCTAAGTATTGTTTTTCTTGTGTCGTCTTGATATGTAACAAGTACAGTCTTTACGACGTTGCCCATTTTTTTATAAGTGTGCAGTTCAGTATTAGAAGAAGGAAATGTGGTAATAAAATCATCCCAATCAGGTTTTTCACTTATCTTAGTTGAAAGAGACGGAAGCATTCTCTCTTCAAAGTCTTCTATATTTTGAGCATCTGATTTCTGGAGATGGCATTCATAAGTTATAGGTCCATCTATAGCTAAAAGATGATAGTAGTCATTTCTA
>Ga0255160_1000464_pt1 | contig 10446 bp, 10 predicted proteins | sample Atl_Colum_RepB_8_2_FD_186010 | JGI IMG/M metagenome (GOLD analysis project Ga0255160, IMG submission 186010) | Freshwater microbial communities from Altamaha River, Georgia, United States - Atl_Colum_RepB_8h | ecosystem: Environmental > Aquatic > Freshwater > River | place: USA: Georgia... | reverse complement strand
CTTTGGTACCGTACTGCTGGGTCGTCAAGATACCCCCCTGCTGAAGGCTGTGGTGCCTCAGCTGGCTGGTGGTGCAAATAACGTTGCCGGCCAGTTGCTGTGGTCACCCCTTAACGCATCGCTCATTGATACAAGCGCAACTGCAGATGCTGGCTTTGGCCGCCTAGCCCGTGAAACAACAATTGATCGAGCAATTAACTACATCACTCCGACTTTCAACGGCTTCAACGCTGAATTGCAATACGGCCAAAACAGCATCAAAAACGAAACCACTGGCGCTGCCACTGACACTGATAAAACGGCTGATACCGGTCTTAACGTCAAGTACGCCAATGGTCCTCTGACAGTGAACGCAGCCACGCATGATCAAAAAGTTACTCTTAACAGCGCTGAAGCTGGCCGCAATAAAAACAATTATGTAGGTGTGACCTACAACTTGGGCGTTGCAAATGTTTCTCTGCAACACGCCACGAGCAAACGTACTAATGCAGGTGTTCAGGTTTACAACAACAAAGGCACCCAACTTGGCGTTCAAGTTCCTGTCTCTGCAACAGTTTCTGCATTTGCCTCTTATGGCTTTGGAACCCGCGAATTTGGTGTGTCAGCAGACAACGAAAAATTCAAGAACACTGCCATGCAAATGGGCGCAGCTTACGCTCTGAGCAAGCGGACCAAACTCTACGCTGTCTACGGCTCCAACAAACTGAAAGGCGATACCGCTGCTACCACAGGTCAGCAATGGAAAGAGACTCAGTATGCCATGGGTGTCAATCACACCTTCTAAAACCCAAATTGTCTTAGGACATTTTGTATATTAGATGTTAAAACCTACCGTGGTAACACGGTGGGTTTTAACTATAAATTATTTTTAAATGGGATAATTATTTTGATAATTAATAGAATATTAACTATATTTTATTTATTTATGATACTTTCTGGCTGCGGCGGAGGAAGTGGTGGCAGCACGCCGCAAGTGACTTCAACAGAGATCTTCAATTTGAACCAGGCTTGGACTAACTATTTGACGGCCAGCCAAAGCTTACCTTTTTCAGTAAAGGGTACACTGTATGGTGTTGCCGTAACAGGAAATGGAACATTCAGCCAATCTGGTTTACAGGCGACTTATTTTGAAAATAAATCTGTATTACGAAAATCAAGCACGGCATCACTACGCATTCGAATCGATGGAGAAAATAGAGATTTGGCGATTAGCACCGCGATTTATGTTGACTCTAATTACAAGCCAGTTGGATCGGACGGTGATGAATATGGCATTGTTTTCGACACAGTGAATATACCTGCAACTGCAAAGTCGGAGATAACGGAATTTGGTATACAGAACAGATATATCCTTCGGCTAATAAGTCCTATGTCAAGGGCACCAGAAGAACTTCTTTTGTTATTGAACCAGATACAGCCTCAACTGCTTTACTGAAAATAATTGCCACGGACTTCACCATAGGTGGATCTCAAAAATCCTCAACCGTGATTAGCTTTCGCATGACCCCTGCTGGTACATTGACCAGACTCACAGATACAACCATGACATCGGATGGAGCACTCACGATTATTTATTAATCGTACACCACCGACTGGCACCTAAATATTATCTAAAGAAAAGGGCATTGGTTACCCAATGCCCTTTTCAACCCTCGTGATGACTGAGTTTGTCTCCTCAGACCCTCGCACTGTCTCGGTCCAGCGCAAGTGAAGTCATTTCAGCACAGCTCGCGGTGTCTGTGGCCTTCGCTCAGGGATAGTGCTGATAGCGGTAACGATAGTGGGGCGCTGCCTCACCTGCCGGCCATGGCATTCACTGCTGTGGAATGCCGGCCTTCTGGATCACCTCGCTCCAGCGGATGATTTCGCGGTCCAGCCATTGGCCGAGCTGGGCCGGCGTGCTGGCGCGGGCCTGCACGCCCAGATCGGCCAGGCGCTTGACCATGTCGGGCTGACCCAGCACCTTGGCCACTTCGGCGCTCAGGCGGTCCAGCACGGCCTTGGGGGTCTTGCCCGGCGCGGCCAGGGCGTTCCAGGACGAGACGTTGAAGTTGCTCAGGCCCGGCAATTCGCGCAGGGTGGGCACATCGGGCAGGTCTTTGGGGCGCTGCTCGCCCATCACGCCCAGCAGGCGCACGGCCTTGGCGCTGATCTGCGGCTTGAGTGGGCCGAGGATTTCGACGGCCATGTCCACCTGTCCGCCGCGCAGCGCATTGAGGACCGCCGGGGTGCCGTTGTAAGGCACGATCTGGGCGATCAGGTTGGCTTGGGCGCGCAACAGTTCGGCCGCCAGGTTTTGCGTGCTGCCGATGTTGATGGTGGCGATGTTGAGTTTGCCGGGGTTGGCCCGGCCGTAGGCGATGAGTTCGCCCAGGGTTTTGTGGGGCGAGTTTTCGGGCACGACAACGGCCATGTCAAACAGGCCGAGCAGGGAGACGGGGGCAAAGTCGGTGCGGGTGTTGAAGGGCAAGGACTTGAACATGCCGGCGCTGACCGCGGTGGCATTGGACATGAGCAGCAGTGTGTGGCCGTCCGGCTCGGCCTTGGCGACGATTTCACCGGCCACCACGCCGCCGGCCCCGGGCCGGTTGTCGATCAAGACCGGCTGGCCCAGTTGCTCGGAAAGCTTTTGCCCGACGGCGCGTGCCGTGAGGTCGGCAATGCCGCCGGCACCGAAGGGCACGACGATGCGCAGGGGCTTGCTCGGAAAAGTCTGGGCATGCAGGGTCTGGGCTCCCAGGCCACTGACTGCACAGAACTGGGCAAATTGGCGACGGTTGATCATGAAAAACTCCAGCAGCTCGAAGGATGCAAACCGGGGGGTATCCCCATCTGCCATCTCAAGCCGGCATGATAGTGTGTGCCTGTTTACAGAAAACCCTGCATGACCCCTTTCATCAAAAGCATGGTGCTCGCGCTGGCGCTTGCGCTGACGGCTTGCAGCCACCTGCCCGAAACCGTGCGCACCGATGCACCGCCCGAACAGCTGCCGCTGGTCTTCAAGGCCGAGGACAAAGTGCGCTGGCAGTCCATGCAGCTGCCAGGCAAGCTCAGAACGGCATTCCGGCTGACCCGCCACGACAACCGCATGTGCGTGCAGACCGAATCCGCCAGCTCCATCAGCATGCAGCGCCAGAAGCTGCGCATTGCCCCTGCCCAGCTCGGTCGGCTGGGTTTTGAATGGCAGGTGAGCAACCTGATCGAAGGCGCCGACATGACGCAGCGCGATGCGGAGGATTCGCCCGTGCGGGTGGTGCTGGCGTTTGATGGCGACCGCAGCCGGTTTTCATCACGCAACGCCATGCTCAACGAGCTCACACGGACCATGACGGGCGAAGAGATGCCCTACGCCGTGCTGATGTATGTGTGGAGCAATGACCTGCCCGTGGGCACCGTGATCACCAACCCGCGCACCGACCGCATCCGCAAGATCGTGGTGGAGTCGGGTCCGGCCCGGCTGCGGCAGTGGCTGAACTATGAACGCGACATCCAGGCCGATTTCAGGCAAGCCTTTGGTGAAGATCCCGAAACACTGCAGTCGATTGCCATCATGACCGACACCGACAACACTCGGGGGCGCACCCAGGCCTGGTACGGCGAAATCCGCCTGGATGCGCCTGTTCAGACGGAACACGCGGGCAACGCCAGACCATAGCCTGCCCTGGAACGGCTGCAGAGCTGCCGCGTCAATCCATCCTGACCCGCCCCGAAGCGATGACCGGTCGCCAACGTTCGATGTCGCTGGCGATCAGCTGACCAAAGGCTTCGGGTGTGGTGGGGGTGGCGATGGCGCCTTCAGTGTTAAGCCGGGTCTTGAGCGCTTCGCTGCCCAACGCGTCGTTGACGTGCTTGTTGAGCTTGAGCACGATGTCGCGCGGCGTGCCCGCCGGCGCCACCAGGCCATACCACTGGTCGGCTTCAAACCCCTTGAGGCCTGCGGCCTCCTGCACCGTGGGCACATCGGGCAGCACATCGAGCCGCCGTGGGCTGGACACCGCCAAGGCACGCAGCTGCCCACTGCGGATGTGCCCCATGAGCGCGGGAGCCCCGGTAAAGATCAGCTGCACCTGGCCGCTGATGACATCGGACACGGCGGGCGCGGCACCACGGTAGGGAATGTGCACCAGCGAAACGCCCGCCTGCATCTTGAAGTATTCGGTGGCCAGGTGCGCGGCGCTGCCGTTGCCCCCGGTGCTGTAATTCAGCGAACCCGGGCGCGCCTTGGCCAGCGCCACCAGCTCCCGAAGGTTTTGCGCCGGCACATTTTTGTTGACCACCAGCACATTGGGCACCCGCGCCACCCAGGCCACCGGCGCGAAATCCTTCACCGGGCTGTAGGGCAGGCTCGGGTACAGGCTGGGGTTGACCGCCAGCGTGCCAATGTGGCCCATCAACAGGGTGTACCCATCGGGCGCACTCTTGGCCACCTTGTCGGCCCCGATGCTGCCGCCGGCACCCGCCACGTTCTCGACCACAAAGCTCTGCCCCAGCGACTTGCCCAGCTCGTTGCCAATGGCCCGCGCCAGGATGTCGGTGCTACCCCCCGGGGTGAACGGCACCACGATGCGAACCGGTTTGCTGGGGTAAACACTTTGGGCCCAGCTGTGCCCAAACAGGACAAAGGATAAGAACAGGGCACCGGCAAAACGCAACTTCATGAAATTTGCTCCAAGAAAAAACCCCACCATGTTGCCACGGTGGGGCTTTGGGTTTCTGAATCTCAGGCTGTCTTACGACAGCTTGGGATTAGAAGGTGTGGCGAACGCGGGCCACGAAGCCAGTGCCAGCGGCACCAGTGGTGTTCTTCAGAGCTTCGTCTTTGAACACGTCAGCACCCAGGGTCGTGCGCTTGCTCAGGGAGTAGTTCACGCCAAAGCCGTACTTGGTGTCGGCATCAGCTGCTGCTTTCTTGTCCTTGGCATAGCCAGCCAGCAGGGTGTAAGCACCCATGGGCACGCTGGCGGTCAGGGCATTGATGTCCTTGGTGGTAGAACCAGCAGCGTTTTCTGTCTTAGCGTTCAAAAGAGCAACCTTGGCGACGCCAAAGTCATAGCTCGCACCGATGGAAGTGCCCTTGGCTTTTGCATCAGTAATGGAAACGCCGCTGACAGTGGAAACATAACCAGTAGCAGGCGCAGTGGCATCAACCGTAGTCACCGTGGGCAGGCCATCAGCAGCAACGTTAGCACTGTTTTTAGACTGCAGGTACTGGGCAGCCAGAGGACCGTTGGCGTAGTTCAGGCTCAGAACCGAACGCTCGTTGGTACGGCTGGACACCGATGTCTGATAAGTGCCGCTGAAGCCAGCGATGGTGGGGGTAGCGTAGCTGACGGCGTTGGCAATGGTGCCAGCAGCAATCAGTGCATTGGTACCACCAGCACCAGCGATCACGCCAGCGCCGCCCGTGCAGCCCCAGGGGTCAAATGCGCAGTTGGAAGATTCAATGATTTTGCCGACGCGAACGGTACCGAAGCCGCCGCCGATGTAGGCATTAGCACCATGGAACAGAGCGTTGCCAGTGCCAGAAGAGTTGCGGTCACCAGTTGCAGCGTTGAAACGGATCTGGCTGTCGAAACCACCCTTGAGGCCACCGCCCAGATCTTCCACGGTCACGATGTTGATGGCATTGGCGCCGCCACCCAGCGAAGACACAGCAGACTTGGCACCAGCGGCACCAGTGTCCATCACGCCAACGCTGATGGAACCAGAAATGGTAGCGGTGGATTGAGCGAAAGCAGCGGTGGCAGCCAGGGCAGCCAGAGCAATCAGAGACTTTTTCATTGCGAGTTTCTCCAAGGTTTAACAAGGGCTCGAATCAGAGAGGCGGGATTGCCTTTCGAGACCCTGAGCCAACCTCCATTTGCGGAAGTTGGTCGTATTGCACCAGACCAATTGCCGTTTTCCAAGAATTCAGGTCAACAAAGCGGCTTTCCGTTGCATGGATGCAACAAACCCGGTCTTTCTGCCTTCCAAACACTCTGGTTAACCCTTGCTTGTTTTGATTTTTATCATTTCCATCAACGACTTCCGTACTTTTCCAGAGAAACCGCATCAGATAGCCCCCGAGCCCATGGACCCCTATTGCGCCAGCGCAAGTGGGCCTGAATCGGGGGTCGTAAACTTGCCCCATGAATGCCGATGCCCTGATCCTGGCCGCCGACAGCGCTTTGCGCACCCTGCTGGCCGAACCCCGCGCCAGCCGCCCTGCCCCCCAAGCGCCGGCCCCCGGCGCTGCCCTGACCGAACAGGAGCGCCGAGAGGCCGCGGCCCTGATGCGTGTGAACCATGTGGGCGAGGTCTGCGCCCAGGCCCTTTACACCGGCCAGATGCTGGCCAGCCGGGACGCGGCACTGCGCGAGAAACTGGCCGAAGCCAGCCGCGAGGAAACCGACCACCTGGCCTGGACGGCTCAGCGCCTGCGCGAGCTCAACGACCGCCCTTCGCTGCTCAACCCCCTGTGGTACGCCGGTGCCTTTGCCATTGGTTACACCGCCGGCAAGCTGGGCGGCGACCGCCTGAGCCTGGGCTTTGTGGTCGAGACCGAGCACCAGGTCGAAGCCCACCTCAACAGCCACATGCAGCGCCTGCCTGCCGGCGACACCGCCTCGCGGGCGATCGTGGCGCAAATGAAGGACGACGAGGTACAGCATGCCCGCATGGCCGAGCGCGCTGGCGCAGTGGCGCTGCCGGGACCGGTCAAGGGGCTGATGCGGATGGCAGCCAAGGTGATGACGACCGTGGCGCACCGGGTGTGAACCCCACAGACTTGCCGCTGCGCTTTCAAATCCCTGAAAATCAGTCTCATGCGACTCACCCCCGACCAGGTTCAGGCCATCAAGCTGGCAGCACACACCGTGCTGGGCAAGGATGCGCGGGTGACGCTGTTCGGATCGCGCACCGATGACCACAAGCGCGGGGGCGATATTGATTTGATGTTCGAAACCCCGCTCAAGCTGGGAAACCGCGTGGCGGCTCAAGGGCAACTTTACGTCGCCCTGATCCGCCAGCTCGGCGATCGCAAGATTGATCTGCTGATCAAGGATGCGGACACGCCGGAAGCTCCTGTGATGCGTATTGCCCGCGAAACAGGAATCATGCTGTGAGCCTGCCCTACCTGCCCGAACACGCCCGGAGCGTCATCCTGGGTCTCGAACTGGCTCGCAAAGAAGCCGAACACCTGCGCTACAGCCAAAGCACGCTGTTTGCCCTGCCCATTGATCTGGCTTGGGTGCAAGACTTGGCGCGTCAGCCTGCGCTGGCAGAAAAAGTCGAGGCTTTTGTCAGCCGCTTTGCACGACTTCAGGACCACCTGGGCGAAAAGCTGCTTCCCCGCTATGCCGCCCTGGTGGGCGAGACGCCGAAAACACTCATTGACACCCTAGCGGTCGCTGAACGGGCTGAAGTGCTACGCAATGCCGATACCTTCATCGCTGCCAGAAAGTTGCGCAACGCCTTGGTGCACGAATACATGCACGATGCGCAGATTTTTCTGGAGAGCCTGCTGGAGGCAGGTCAAGCCTGCGAGCTGCTCTTTGACACCATCGACAAGGTCGCCGGGGAACTACAGCGCCTGGGCGTGCCCCAATCTCAACCCTGATTCGTCTTCAAGCCACCTCCACCAGATCGAAACTGGTGGTGATCTCGGCGGTTTTGGCCAGCATGATGCTGGCCGAGCAGTATTTTTCGTGGCTCATGGCAATGGCCCGCTCAACGGCGGCGGCGGGCACGCCCTTGGCCGTGACGGTGAAGTGCATGTGGATCTTGGTGAAGACCTTGGGGTCGGTGTCGGCGCGTTCGCTGGTCAGCTTGACCGAGCAGCCGCGCACATCATGGCGGCCACGTTTGAGGATCAGCACCACGTCATAAGCGGTGCAACCGCCGGTGCCGGCCAGCACGGTTTCCATGGGGCGGGGGGCCAGGTTCTGGCCGCCGTTTTCAGGCTTGGCGGCGTCCGGTGCGCCGTCCATGGCCAGCACATGGCCGCTGCCGGTTTCGGCCAGAAACCCCATGCCTGAACGGGTGCCGGCAGGGCCGGTCCAGCTGACGGTGCATTCCATTGTCTTGTCCTTCATTGGTTTGCTGGTGATTGTAGAGACACGGCAGCCTGACAGGCGCCATGCCCTCGAGTGGCTCGTAGACCGCAGACCCGCCCCGCCGGCTGTCGCAAAGTGAGAATCTTCACAATTCTTTTCAAATACGCAGGCGTAAATTGCGGCACTGCAGCATGAATGTGGCTATAATTCGAACAACCGTGCTTTTTTAAGCACAACGAGTTGTCTCCTCCACCCTCCGAAAAGGTGGATTTGCCCCGATCCGCAAGGCTCGGGGCATTTTTTTTGCCCCAGTATCATCGGCAGATGCCTTCGCATCTCAAACCCTTCGATTACCTCAAGAAAATCCTGAATGCCCGCGTTTACGACGTGGCCCAGGAAAGCCCCCTCGAACTGGCACGCAACCTCAGCCGCCGGCTGCACAACAAGGTGCTGCTCAAGCGCGAGGACCAGCAGCCGGTGTTCAGCTTCAAGCTGCGCGGGGCCTACAACAAGATGGCGCACCTGAGCCCCGAGCAGCTCAAAAAGGGCGTGATCTGCGCTTCGGCAGGCAACCATGCCCAGGGCGTGGCGCTGGGCGCCAGCAAACTGGGCGCCCGCGCCGTGATCGTGATGCCCACCACCACACCGCAAGTCAAGATCGAAGCGGTCAAGGCGCTGGGCGGTGAGGTGGTGCTGCACGGCGACAGTTATTCAGACGCCTACAACCATTCGCTGGTCCTGCAGAAAAAGCAGGGGCTGACCTTCGTGCACCCCTTTGACGACCCCGAGGTGATTGCCGGACAGGGCACCATCGCCATGGAAATGCTGCGCCAGCACCAGGGGCCGCTGGATGCGGTGTTCGTGGCCATTGGTGGCGGTGGCCTGATTTCAGGCGTGGCCAACTACATCAAGGCGGTGCGGCCCGAGGTCAAGGTCATTGGCGTGCAGATGAACGACTCGCAGGCCATGATCCAGTCGGTGCAGGCCAAAAAACGCGTCACGCTGGACGATGTGGGCCTGTTCTCGGACGGCACCGCCGTCAAGCTGGTGGGCGAAGAGACCTTCCGCGTCGCGCGCGGCCTGGTGGACGACTGGGTGACGGTGGACACCGACGCGGTGTGCGCGGCCATCAAGGACATTTTTGTGGACACCCGCTCGATCGTGGAGCCGGCGGGTGCGCTGGCGGTGGCTGCCATCAAGCAGTACGTCGAAACCCACAAGACCAAGGGCCAGACCTACGCGGCGATTTTGTGCGGCGCCAACATGAACTTCGACCGCTTGCGCTTCGTGGCCGAGCGCGCCGAAGTGGGCGAGGAACGCGAAGCCCTGTTCGCGGTGACGATTCCCGAAGAGCGTGGCAGCTTCAAGCGCTTTCTGGAGATCATCGGCAACCTGCCGGGCGGTCCTCGCAATGTGACCGAGTTCAACTACCGCATGAGCGACGCCGCCAAGGCGCATGTGTTCCTCGGCCTGACGACCCATGGCAAGGGCGAGAGCAGCAAGATCGCGGCCAATTTCAAGAAGCACGGCTTCGAGGCGCTGGACCTCACGCACGATGACCTGGCGCAGGAGCACATCCGCCACATGGTGGGCGGGCACTCTGCGCTGTCACAGGACGAGCGTTTGTTGCGCTTCGTGTTCCCCGAGCGACCGGGCGCGCTGCTCAAGTTCCTGAGCCTGATGCGCCCGGGCTGGAACATCAGCCTCTTCCACTACCGCAACCAGGGCGCTGACTACGGCCGCATCCTGGTGGGCATCCAGGTGCCGACCAAAGACAACAAGGCTTTCGACAAATTCCTCGACACGCTGGGTTACCCGCATGTCGAGGAAACGAACAACCCGGTGTACCGGATGTTTTTACGAGGTTGAGGCCATCAGGGCGGCTGAAGATGGCTCCCCGGATCAAGTCCGGGGAGGACAAGGGCTTGTTGTCATTCCCGACTGGATCGGACATCCATCCCGGGCATTTGCAGCACCAGCACTCCGTCTCCTTGCCCCGCTGACAGGTGCACCCTTTCGCGGCTGACCCACGACAGCCGCCAGCCCTCTGCCACAACCTGCCCTTGCACAAAGGCTTTGGCCGGCTGCCCATCGACGGCCAGCAGGGCACTGCCCTGACCAGAATCAGCCGCGATCACGCCCAGCAACTGGAAACGACGGGCCGCATCGGGGCTGGCGACGGGGCGGGTGGTGTGGCCCAGCGCACGCAAGGCCCCTGCAGAGCCTTGCGCGATAGGTAGCGTCGGCGCCACACTGCCTCCTGCATGAGGAAGGCCATCGGCGCTCGGCAGGTGCAGCCACCACAGCACCGCAGAGGCGGCGCTCAGGCCCCACAGCAGTGCCGCGCTGCCAGCAGGCAGCCAGCGAGCGGGGCCAGGGGCTGAACGGATCTGAAACATGCGGAGATTATGAT
>Ga0255160_1000455_pt1 | contig 10620 bp, 4 predicted proteins | sample Atl_Colum_RepB_8_2_FD_186010 | JGI IMG/M metagenome (GOLD analysis project Ga0255160, IMG submission 186010) | Freshwater microbial communities from Altamaha River, Georgia, United States - Atl_Colum_RepB_8h | ecosystem: Environmental > Aquatic > Freshwater > River | place: USA: Georgia... | reverse complement strand
TTTTTGCGTACGCCAACCTTGGTTCATGGCACCGGCACTATCACCGCGCGTTTTGATTCCACGTTTTTTATTCTCTGACTCCATCCAGTCGCTATCGCGTTGACTACCTTTTTTGGCAGTTTTATCTTCTGGGCGAGCATTCTCTTTATTAGCAGGCTTATGAAGCGTGCCTTCAGATAGATTACTGGTGGGTGCTGCTTGGGCTTTCTTGGCCTCTTCCTCAAGTTTTTTCTGAGCAAGCGCTTGTTTCTTTTTTATCTCTTCCTCTTGAATTGCCATTAAAGCCGCATGGCGCTTAGATTCTTCCTCACGCTGCGCAAGCTCATGCGGAGTTAAAGTAATGCCCTTTTTAGCGTTACTTTTAACTTCACTAGCCACTACCGGCGCTGGTTCAACTGCTTCAGCAATCGCGACTTCAACTTCAGGCTCTGCCGGAGCAATAAGCTCTTCAGGCTCAACAATTTCAGGAACTACCGCTGGACTTGGTTCATTTCGAACCAAGACACGTTTTTTCTTCACCTCGACCTGAATAGTACGAGCTTTGCCAGTACTGTCAGTCTTTTTGATTTCCGTACTTTGTTTGCGCGTCAGCGTTATTTTGTTTTTTGGTGCTTGCTCACCATGCTCTTTACGCAGATAAGAAAGTAGTAACTCTTTATCGTTCTCTGTTAACTGATCTGCGCCGCTTTGTTTAATAACCCCAGCACTTTTCAGCTGCTCTAAAAGCAGCTCGGCAGGCAGATTAAGTTCTGCTGCAAATTGTTGTACGCTTGTCCCCATTTATTGCTCCAATCCTGTTATGACACCAACCTACATTATGCGAACCAAGGTGCGCGAGCCGTCATAATCAGGCTCTTTGCTCGCTCCTCGTCCATTTGGGTCAATTCGACCAGATCGTCCACTGCCAAATCAGCTAGGTCCTCCATAGTGAGAACGCCTTTGGAAGCCAAGAGATGTGCGGTTTCGTCATCCATGCCATCCATATTGAGTAAATCTGCTGATGCCTCTCCTACCTTCTCTTCTTTAGCGATGGCTTCAGTGAGCAAGGCTGCGCGCGCACGTTTACGTAATTCGTTAATCGTGTCTTCATCAAAAGCATCAATCTCGCTCATTTCCTCGATAGGAACATAAGCAATCTCTTCTAAAGTGGTAAAACCTTCTTGTACCAAAATATCAGCCACTTCTTCATCCACGTCTAATTTAGCCATGAATAACTCACGTACTTTGAAGTGCTCTTCTTCATTTTTCTTCGCTGCCTCTTCGGCAGTTAAGATATTCAAAGTCCAACCGGTCAAATCAGAAGCAAGTCGAACATTTTGGCCATTTCTACCAATAGCTAATGCCAATTGCTCTTCTTCAACAACGACATCCATTGCATGTGCTTCTTCATCCACAACAATACTGGATACCTCGGCAGGCGCCATGGCATTAATCACAAATTGCGCTGGCTCCATAGACCATAAAACGATATCAACTCGCTCTCCGGCCAACTCTCCTGTTACCGCTTGCACACGAGAACCTCGCATACCTACGCAGGTACCAACAGGATCCAAACGCTGATCATTCGCTTTCACAGCGATTTTTGAACGCAAACCTGGATCTCTTGCAGCAGATTTAATCTCAAGCAATCCATCTTCAATTTCTGGAACTTCCAACTCAAATAAACGCGTTAGGAATTCAGGCGCTATACGAGACAAAATCAATTGCGGCCCTCTTGCTGTTCGATCTACGCGCTCCAGATAGGCTCTTACGCGATCACCAACACGTAAATTTTCTTTTGGGATCATTAATTCGCGTGGCAGAACTGCTTCCATTCTGCCAATTTCAATAATCGCATTGCCTTTTTCCATGCGCTTAATAACGCCAGAAATCAGATGCTCTTTACGTGACAAAAAGTCTTCTAAAATCTTCTCACGCTCTGCTTCGCGTACTTTTTGCAGAATAACCTGTTTCGCAGCCTGCGCACCTATGCGCCCAAACTCTACAGACTCAAGTGGCTCTTCATAGATATTGTCAGCTGAGATAGTTTTACCTTCTAGACGCTCGTCATCTGAATACATCTGCGCACCAGGATTTTCCAATGCTTGATCATCATTCAGCACAGCCCATCGTCTAAATGACTCATATTCACCGGTCTCGCGGTCAATCGCGACTCGAACATCGGCATCATCAGCAAAACGTTTTTTTGTAGCTGAAGCCAAAGCAAACTCTAGTGCAGTAAAGATGACATCTTTATCTACATTTTTTTCATGTGCTAATGCATCAACCAATAACAAAATATCGCGACTCATCACTCTCTCCGGCTAATAGCTAATCAATACTTAGGCACTAAACGTGCCTTCTCGATTTGTTGCAGGTTAAATTGATAGGGCTTCCCATCAACCTGAAAATCTAAATTCTCATCCGTTACAGCAACAATGGTTCCTACAAAATTTTTTCGTCCATCAACGGCTAATCTCAATTTAACGCTGGCTTCCTGCCCAATAAACTTGGCAAAGTCTGCGGCTTTTTTAAGAACACGATCTAAGCCAGGCGAGGAGACCTCAAGCCTGTCATAGTCAAAATCGTTCTCGACTGCCAATACGTTTCCAATTTGATTGCTGATTAAAACGCAGTCATCAATGCTGATACCTTCTGGTCTGTCGATAAAAACACGCAACAAACGGCCACGGTTTTGCAGCTCGAAATCGACCAATTCGTAACCGAGTTGCGTCACTGTTTTCTCAATAATGGCATTTAAATTTTGCAATTACATACCCGCTAAAATAAAAAATGGGCTAAACAGCCCACCACCCGGTCATTATAACGACCTATACATAAACAACAAAGCCCACGAAGAGTGGGCTTTGATGGTCAGACCGAGGTAATGGTCTAAATAGAGAGCCTGGCGGTGACCTACTTTCGCATGCGAAGAGCACACTATCATTGGCGCTGAATCGTTTCACGGCCCTGTTCGGGATGGGAAGGGGTGGGTCCAATTCGCTATGGCCGCCAGACATAACCTGCTTTGTCAGCTTTCACGCTTTAACAAATTGGAAGAAGTAAAGGATTGGGGTTCATTCATTACAGTAAGCTTTAAGTCCTACAGTTATAGGATCAAGCCTCTCGAGCAATTAGTATCGGTTAGCTTAACGCATTACTGCGCTTCCACACCCGACCTATCAACGTCCTGGTCTCGAACGACTCTTTAGCTGGCTTATAGCCAGAGGGAAGTCTCATCTTGAGGCGAGTTTCACGCTTAGATGCTTTCAGCGTTTATCTCTTCCGGATTTAGCTACCCGGCTATGCCATTGGCATGACAACCGGTCCACCAGAGATCCGTCCACTCCGGTCCTCTCGTACTAGGAGCAGGCCCCCTCAAACTTCCAACGCCCACGGCAGATAGGGACCAAACTGTCTCACGACGTTTTAAACCCAGCTCACGTACCACTTTAAATGGCGAACAGCCATACCCTTGGGACCGGCTACAGCCCCAGGATGTGATGAGCCGACATCGAGGTGCCAAACTCCCCCGTCGATATGAACTCTTGGGAGGAATCAGCCTGTTATCCCCAGAGTACCTTTTATCCGTTGAGCGATGGCCCTTCCATACAGAACCACCGGATCACTATGACCTGCTTTCGCACCTGCTCGACCTGTCCGTCTCGCAGTCAAGCAACCTTATGCCATTGCACTATCAGTACGATTTCCGACCGTACCTAGGTTACCTTCGCACTCCTCCGTTACTCTTTGGGAGGAGACCGCCCCAGTCAAACTGCCCACCATACACGGTCCCCAGTCCGGATTACGGACCTAGGTTAGAACCTCAACAACATCAGGGTGGTATTTCAAGGTCGACTCCATGAGAACTAGCGTCCCCACTTCAAAGTCTCCCACCTATCCTACACAAATCCTGTCAAAGTCCAATGTAAAGCTACAGTAAAGGTTCATGGGGTCTTTCCGTCTAGCCGCGGGTAGATTGCATCTTCACAAACATTTCAACTTCGCTGAGTCCCGAGAGGAGACAGTGTGGCCATCGTTACGCCATTCGTGCGGGTCGGAACTTACCCGACAAGGAATTTCGCTACCTTAGGACCGTTATAGTTACGGCCGCCGTTTACCGGGGCTTCGATCAAGAGCTTGCACCCCATCAATTAACCTTCCGGCACCGGGCAGGCGTCACACCCTATACGTCCACTTTCGTGTTTGCAGAGTGCTGTGTTTTTATTAAACAGTCGCAGCCACCTTTTCACTGCAACCCCATCAGCCTTCGCGAGTAAATCGCTACAACCTACCGGGGCGCACCTTCTCCCGAAGTTACGGTGCAAATTTGCCGAGTTCCTTCTCCCGGGTTCTCTCAAGCGCCTTAGAATTCTCATCCTGCCCACCTGTGTCGGTTTGCGGTACGGTTCACATATATCTGAAGCTTAGTGGCTTTTCTTGGAAGCTTGGTATCAATCACTTCAGCACAAAAGTGCCTCGTCATCACGCCTCAGTATTAACCACCCGGATTTGCCTAAGTGATCTACCTACACGCTTAAACCAGGATATCCAACACCTGGATGACCTAACCTTCTCCGTCCCCACATCGCAATATATGTAAGTACAGGAATATTAACCTGTTTCCCATCAGCTACGCATCTCTGCCTCACCTTAGGGGCCGACTCACCCTGCGCCGATGAACGTTGCGCAGGAAACCTTGGGCTTTCGGCGAGCGGGCTTTTCACCCGCTTTATCGCTACTCATGTCAGCATTCGCACTTCTGATATCTCCAGCATACCTCACAGTACACCTTCACAGACCTACAGAACGCTCTCCTACCACGCGCATACTCATCTAAATACACTTATGTCTCGCTATTTCACTCGACTTTGATGGCCGCTTTGTCACGTCAAACATCTACATGTTTGGGTGACAGCTCCACCTCAATGCACTTAAAAGAGTATGCGCGTCCGCGGCTTCGGTTACGTGCTTAGCCCCGTTACATCTTCCGCGCAGGACGACTCGACCAGTGAGCTATTACGCTTTCTTTAAAGGATGGCTGCTTCTAAGCCAACCTCCTGGCTGTCTATGCCTTCCCACTTCGTTTTCCACTTAGCACGTCATTTGGGACCTTAGCCGGCGGTCTGGGTTGTTTCCCTCTCGTCCACGGACGTTAGCACCCATGGACTGTCTCCCGTCATCGCACTTCTCAGTATTCGGAGTTTGCAATGGTTTGGTAAGTTCTTGTGAACCCCCTAGCCATAACAGTGCTCTACCCCCAAGAGTGATTGACGAGGCACTACCTAAATAGTTTTCGGAGAGAACCAGCTATTTCCAAGTTTGTTTAGCCTTTCACCCCTATCCACAGCTCATCCCCAAATTTTTCAACATTTGTGGGTTCGGACCTCCAGTACCTGTTACGGCACCTTCATCCTGGCCATGGATAGATCACTTGGTTTCGGGTCTACACCCAGCAACTATCGCCCTATTCGGACTCGCTTTCGCTACGCCTCCCCTATCGGTTAAGCTCGCTACTGAATGTAAGTCGCTGACCCATTATACAAAAGGTACGCAGTCACCCCTACTTCAAACACCCTCATTAAAGTTTTCATTTAATAAGACCATCTCAATCTTCCTTAAATCTTTTGACTCGCTCGCTTACGCTCACTCCTCGAAAGCACTTAATCAGATCTTTTCAATCTTCCTTAAATCTTTTGACTCGCTCGCTTACGCTCACTCCTCGAAAGCACTCTAAAGACGCTTGAAGTAGGGGCTCCCACTGTTTGTATGCATACGGTTTCAGGTTCTATTTCACTCCCCTCCCGGGGTTCTTTTCGCCTTTCCCTCACGGTACTGGTTCACTATCGGTCGATTACGAGTATTTAGCCTTGGAGGATGGTCCCCCCATGTTCAGACAGGGTTTCTCGTGCCCCGCCCTACTTGTCGTTACCCTAGTTCCACGCACGGGATTTCGTATAAGGGGCTATCACCCTCTACGGCCGGACTTTCCATTCCGTTCTACTATCGCATGCGCTAAAAATAACAGGCTCTTCCAGGTTCGCTCGCCACTACTACCGGAATCTCGGTTGATTTCTTTTCCTCGAGCTACTTAGATGTTTCAGTTCACTCGGTTCGCCACCAACTCCCTATATATTCAGGAGCGGTTACCCTTACGGGTGGGTTTCCCCATTCGGACATCTACGGATCAACGCTCTTTTGCCAACTCCCCGTAGCTTTTCGCAGGCTTACACGTCCTTCATCGCCTGTAATCGCCAAGGCATCCACCATATGCACTTATTCACTTGATCCTATAACGCTAAAACCTAAATCTCAACGTCATAAAATTCTAAAGCTTCTTCGCTTGAGTTCCCGTCACTAACCTTCGTTAGCAACTTCTCTCTATTTCATGATTTCTGCAATCAATTACTACCCATTGGACACATCACACTCATCACAAATGTGTGCGTCCTCTTTACTTCTTCCAAATTGTTAAAGATCAACTAGCTTCGCTAGTCCATAACACTCTCTTCTCAAAGAACGCTATCAACTCAACGACTCTCTTCCCAACCAAACCTACTTCTCATTGGTGGAGGATGACGGGATCGAACCGACGACCCCCTGCTTGCAAAGCAGGTGCTCTCCCAGCTGAGCTAATCCCCCACTGTCTCTTACTCCGCGTATGGTGGGTCTGGTTGGGCTCGAACCAACGACCCCCGCCTTATCAAGACGGTGCTCTAACCAGCTGAGCTACAGACCCTCTAAGGCTCTACCTCACGGTCAATCTCTTCTAATCAAACAACCGATAAGTGTGAATGCTCGCACTACATCACGCTCTAGAAAGGAGGTGATCCAGCCGCACCTTCCGATACGGCTACCTTGTTACGACTTCACCCCAGTCATGAATCCCACCGTGGTAATCGTCCCCCTTACGGTTAGACTAACTACTTCTGGTGAAACCCACTCCCATGGTGTGACGGGCGGTGTGTACAAGGCCCGGGAACGTATTCACCGCGACATGCTGATCCGCGATTACTAGCGATTCCGACTTCATGCAGTCGAGTTGCAGACTGCAATCCGGACTACGATCGGCTTTCTGGGATTGGCTCCCCCTCGCGGGTTGGCTACCCTCTGTACCGACCATTGTATTACGTGTGAAGCCCTAGCCATAAGGGCCATGAGGACTTGACGTCATCCCCACCTTCCTCCGGTTTGTCACCGGCAGTCCCATTAAAGTGCCCAACTAAATGATGGCAATTAATGGCAAGGGTTGCGCTCGTTGCGGGACTTAACCCAACATCTCACGACACGAGCTGACGACAGCCATGCAGCACCTGTGTTAACGCTCCCTTTCGGGCACCAAAGCATCTCTGCTAAGTTCGCTACATGTCAAGGCTAGGTAAGGTTTTTCGCGTTGCATCGAATTAATCCACATAATCCACCGCTTGTGCGGGCCCCCGTCAATTCCTTTGAGTTTTAATCTTGCGACCGTACTCCCCAGGCGGTCTACTTCTCGCGTTAGCTTCGTTACTAAAAGATTTTACTCTCCCAACAACTAGTAGACATCGTTTAGGGCGTGGACTACCAGGGTATCTAATCCTGTTTGCTCCCCACGCTTTCGTGCATGAGCGTCAGTATTAGGCCAGGAGGCTGCCTTCGCCATTGGTATTCCTCCACATCTCTACGCATTTCACTGCTACACGTGGAATTCTACCTCCCTCTCCCATACTCTAGCTTTGGAGTTTCAAACGCAGTTCCCAGGTTGAGCCCGGGGATTTCACATCTGACTTTCAAAACCGCCTGCGCACGCTTTACGCCCAGTAATTCCGATTAACGCTCGCACCCTACGTATTACCGCGGCTGCTGGCACGTAGTTAGCCGGTGCTTCTTATCAAGGTACCGTCAGCCTCAACCTATATTAGAGATCGAGTTTTCTTCCCTTGCGAAAGAGCTTTACAACCCGAAGGCCTTCTTCACTCACGCGGAATGGCTGGATCAGGGTTGCCCCCATTGTCCAAAATTCCCCACTGCTGCCTCCCGTAGGAGTCTGGACCGTGTCTCAGTTCCAGTGTGGCTGGTCGTCCTCTCAGACCAGCTACTGATCGTCGCCTTGGTAGGCTCTTACCCCACCAACTAGCTAATCAGATATCGGCCGCTCCATCAACGCTAGGTCTTACGATCCCCAGCTTTCCCCCTCAGGGCGTATGCGGTATTAGCTAACCTTTCGGCTAGTTATCCCCCATTATTGGATACGTTCCGATATATTACTCACCCGTTCGCCACTCGCCACCAGGTGCAAGCACCCGTGCTGCCGTTCGACTTGCATGTGTAAAGCATTCCGCCAGCGTTCAATCTGAGCCAGGATCAAACTCTTCAGTTTAATTCCTAACTTATATTACTTTTTAGTGCCGTGATAAATCACTGCACTTTATCGCTTTTTGCTGTACTCAAATGAATTTCAAGGTGTTTAAAAAACACTTGTCATCCATAAATAAGTATAAGCACTTGTTTCTTTGCGCGATGCACCAGTAAACCAGCACATCTATGCAGCACAAGCACCCACACTTATCGGTTGTTTAGATTGTTAAAGAACAGTTCGATTCGCTAATCACTCAGCAATCGAGAGGCGCGCATTATACAGGGCTACAGATTTTGGTCAAGTAGAAAGGCCACAATTTGTGGCCTTGTTCACTGTTTAATGCACATCGTCTTAAAAACGAAGCGCGCATTCTACAGTACAAAAGCGGCTGGTCAAGAGCTACAAGGCAATTTTTACAAAGTAATTACATTTTTGTTATTGCAAGGTGACACGCGCAAATTTGCGTTTGCCTACTTGCACGACAAAACTGCTTCCTTGGCTCAGCTGCAGGTGCTTATCTGAGATTTTCTCACCGTCAATTTTTACACCACCTTGTTCTACCGCACGCATTGCTTCGGAAGTACTTGTAACAAGGCCTACTTGCTTGAGTAACTGCGCCAATCCAATTTGAGCTTCTTCTAATTTTAATGCTACTTCTTCCACATCATCTGGGATGCCGCCTTTAGCTCTTAAATTAAAATCTTCTAAGGCCGCTTCGGCTGCAGCCTGGCTATGGAATCGCGCAACAATCTCTTGAGCAAACCGCACTTTAATATTTCTAGGGTTCTCGCCTTGTGCTACCGCTTTTTTCCAATCAGCAATGACAGCCAAAGTTTCAAAAGAGAGTAGTTCGATATATCGCCACATTAACTCATCCGAAATCGACATGATCTTGCTGAAAATTGTATTGGCTGGTTCCGCTACGCCAATGTAGTTACCTAAAGATTTAGACATTTTTTGCACACCGTCTAAACCCTCCAGCAAGGGCATCGTCAGAATACATTGCGGGGATTGTCCTGCTTGTTTCTGAAGCTCACGCCCCATCAGCAAGTTAAATTTCTGATCAGTACCGCCTAACTCGACATCTGACTTAAGTGCTACTGAGTCATAACCTTGCAGCAGAGGATAGAGAAACTCATGAATGGCAATAGGCTGATTGTTTTTGAAGCGCTTATCAAAGTCATCCCGTTCTAGCATTCGTGCCACTGTGTGGCTCGCTGCCAATCTAACCATGCCGGCCGCACCAAGCTCGTTCAACCATTTGGAATTAAATACCACTTCGGTTTGCTCAGGCTTGAGGATTTTGAATACTTGCTCGGCGTAAGATTTAGCATTTTCCTGAACTTGCTCCTGCGTGAGAGGAGGGCGCGTTGCACTTTTGCCTGTTGGGTCACCTATCATGCCGGTGAAATCTCCAATTAGGAATAACACATGATGTCCTAGCTCTTGAAATTGTCTGAGCTTATTCAGCAAAACTGTGTGGCCCAGATGTAGATCTGGCGCCGTTGGATCAAATCCAGCCTTTACCCTAAGAGGCTTACCCAGCTTAAGTTTTTCAACCAACTCTTGCTCAATCAGTAGTTCATCACTACCGCGCTTTATGATGGCTAATGCATCTTGAATAGAAGTCATCGCTAATCCATTCTAAAAAATCGTATTCACTCTGATCAGTTGCTGTAGCAGCAAACTTCTCGCTTGCATGCTTTTCTGTTAGCATCAAATCAGGTGATTCAAATAGTTATCTTACAAAACAAAGCGGGCATTTTAACGCAAAACCTAGACACTACATTCTTAAACATTTCATGACACTATCTTTAACATCTCAACCACAATACTTTATTGGCTTAATGTCTGGCACTAGCTTGGACGGTGTGGACGCAGTGTTATGTGAATTTGATTCGAATGGCTCTAGGATGTTAGCAAGCCAGCACTTGCCCTATCCAGATGATATCAAACAAGCCATATTGGCTTTGCAGGATTGTAGCGAAAACGAACTAGATAAGTCCGCACAACTAGCTAACCGTCTTTCACAAATTTACGCACAAACTATCCAACAACTATTATCTGCCGCTGGCTTTGACCCGCAACAAATTTCAGCTGTCGGTAGTCACGGGCAAACCATACGGCATAAGCCCGAACTCGCATATACACTGCAACTGCAGAATCCTGCCTTGCTCGCTGAATTATCTGGTATTGATATTGTTGCCGACTTTCGCAGTCGCGATATTGCAGCCGGTGGTCAGGGGGCGCCCTTGGTGCCAGCTTTTCATCAAGCTGTGTTCTCGCATCCTGAAAAAAATCGA
>Ga0255160_1000443_pt1 | contig 10899 bp, 10 predicted proteins | sample Atl_Colum_RepB_8_2_FD_186010 | JGI IMG/M metagenome (GOLD analysis project Ga0255160, IMG submission 186010) | Freshwater microbial communities from Altamaha River, Georgia, United States - Atl_Colum_RepB_8h | ecosystem: Environmental > Aquatic > Freshwater > River | place: USA: Georgia... | reverse complement strand
CCATAAGTTAAAAACAAAAAAGCGCTAGGCGATACTGGAGCCCCTAAAGTCGGCTTTATCGGCATTTCATAAAGCGAAATCTCTCAGCTTATGCCTTGCTATGCATCATTGATGGCCTCCAATCTTGGGCTAACGGTGACTGCTGTGTGGCTCCTCAACCTACTTCCGCTTCTGGCCATTAGCCGAAGTCAAGCCAGTGATGCCCAGGAGCTGCCCTCTTTCAGCCTGGCAGGACTTCCATCAAGCGCAAGGCAGCCAATGGGAGCCGCTCAGCCGCACCCTCTCGCGATGAGCCATCGAAGGCTCAAGTGCGGCCATCAACAGCACCCGGGCAATGCCTGCAATTCAATCGGGTTGCAAGCCCTGTTGCCTGACGACTTGCCGCCACTTGGCTTCCTCTGCCCTGAAAATCCTCATGGACTCTTCGGGGTCTTCCATCGACAGGACCAAGCCTTCATGGGCTGCACGTTTGCGGAAGGCCTCGGAATCGCAGGCCTTGAGCAAGGCGGCGTGCAACTGACGACGCAAAGGCAGCGGCGTGGCTCCAGCGACAAAGAGGCCATACCAACCATCGGCCTCGTAGCCAGTCACCCCCACTTCGGCGAAGGTTGGGACCTGCACCAGCAATGCCGAGCGCTGGCTGCCGGTGACGGCCAATGCGCGCAGCTTGCCGCTGGCCAGGAAGGGGGCCACACTGGGCAAGGTCCCGAACCCCAGGTCAATCTGTCCACCCAGCAGGTCCGTGATCATGGGGGTCGCGCCACGGTAGGGCACATGCGTGATGTAGGCCTTGGCCATCACTTTGAGCAGTTCAGCCGACAAATGTGTCGATGTCCCATTGCCCGCAGAGCCATAGGTCAGGCGACCGGGTTGGGCTCGGGCACGGGCCAACAAGTCCCTGGCACTCGCGATCGGGCTTTCTGCACGCACCACTGCCACATTCGGCGCCCTGCCAGCAATCATGACGGGTGCCAGGCCGGTGTCTGCCGGATAAGGCAGTCTGGCGTAGAGACTGGAGACAATGGCCACGGCGCTGGTGTTGAGCAGCAGCGTATGGCCATCGGGTGGGCTCTTGGCCACAAAGTCGTTGCCAATCACGGTTCCAGCCCCCGGCTTGTTGTCAACGACCACCGGCTGACCCAGTTCCCTTGACAAGCCCTCCGCAATCGCCCGGGCCACCGAATCCGTGCCTCCGCCAGCGGGGAAAGGAACAACCAGTCGCACTGGCCGATGAGGGAATCCTTGGGCCCAAGCTGCAGTGGAGGCGAGCAGCGCTCCCCCAAGTCCGAGCGCAACGGTTCTGCGAGGCAACAAAGGCGTGGTTTTTTCGGTGACTGACATGGTCAAACCCTTTCAGGAATCAATGCAATGCCCTGCCCCACGCCGATGCACATGGTGCACAACGCGCAACGCCAGCCTGTGGTTGTGACGAAAATGGAGGCTTGGGGCATGAACAGGCTTCTGTCAGGTGAAATGCATCAGGGAAGTTCTGGGCTGGTGTCCAGCGCCCAGATTCGGGTCAGCAAAGCGCGCGCGGCGGCCTCGCCAATCACCGGGCTGGCCAGCTCGATCAGCTTGCCCTCCAGGTCGGCATCGGTCAGGGGCAGTTCCGGGTCACCCTTGCGGTCCGATTGCCAGTGGGTGAAGCTGCGTCCATCGTGCAGACGGACCGACACCCGCGCCGCACGGCGCGCAGGAAAGCCCGCATCCACTTCGGGATCGAGCGCCTTGCTGATGCGCGCCATGAGGGCGCGCGTGGCGGGATCGTTCAGGCGCTGGGGTTCAAATGCCGAGAGGCGAACACTGCCGTGCACCAGGGCAGAGGCCACCATGTAATGCAGACTGAAGCGGGCCTGGTCTGCGGTTTGTGGATCGACATGCGGCGCGATGTCGAGCGCGGGCTGGTAAACGCCCAGGTGCAGCGCTTCGACGTCTGCATGGGTGAACCCATGCAGGCGCTGCAGCTCCAGCGCGCCGTCGATGGCCGGAAAGGTGTGGCCGCAACCAATGTGGTTCTTGAAGGTCAGTCGGGTGATGTGGAAATCGCGCCCCAGCGTGTCACCGATGCCTTGCCACTGCGGGCCATCGCTCATGGCCACGCCCAGGCCCGAATCGCCCTCAAGCACGTCCAGTGAGCTGCGCATGCCCCCCTGCGCCAGTTGTGCGGCCAGCACGCCGGCATCGGCTGCGCGGCCGGCGTGCAAAGGCTTGGCCATGCTCTCCAGACGGAACGCCTGTTGCAGGCCTGCAGTGAAGGTGGCGGCGATGGCCAGTGCGCTGGCAAAGGCATCTTCGTTCAGACCCAGCAAATGACCCGCTGCAGCGGCGGCCCCGAAGGCACCCATCGTGCCGGTGTTGTGCCAATGCTTGTAGTGGGCACGACCCATGACCATGCCAATGCGGGTCGACACCTCGTAGCCCAGAACCACCGCCTTGAGCAATTGCGGACCGCTGGCATGCACGGCTTGGGCGACCGCCAAAGCGGCGGCGATCGTGGCCGCGCCGGGGTGGTACATGGCTTCGCGAAAGCTGTCGTCCACCTCGGCCGCATGGGCGGCAGTCCCGTTGATCAGGGCAGCCGCCCGCACCGTGGCGCTGCGGCCCAGGGCCAGGCGCGAAGCTCCCCGGTCCAGGTCCTCGGCCAGCGTGTGCTCCAGCACCTGCACCGCCGGCATGCCCAGCCCCGGGTACAGCGAGGCAAACCAATCCACCACTGCGCGTTGTGCGCAGTGGGCCACTTGGGCGTCCAGTGGCTGGTCCGAAAACCGTGTCGCGAACCGGGCAAAAATCTGTGTGGGATGCATCTGACTCCTCATTGCAACCATGTGCGAACCAGGGCATTCACCGTGTCCGCCTTTTCATACTGAACCCAGTGACCGGCGTTTTCGATCACCTCAAGCGCGCGCTGTGGCCACCCTTGGGTCAGCTGCGGTCCGACCGCGTGGGGATCGCCCGTCACATCGTGCTCGCCCCACACCAGCAGGACTGGGCCTGCGTAGACGTCCAGGACTTGCTGCAAACCGCCTGCACGGGAAATTTTTTTGCTGTGAAAACGCGCGGCCAGGCAGGACTGGCCATGCACCTGCAAGGCCAGATCGTCGACGCTGTCTGGCGCATGGAGCATGTGCATCTGCAGGTTGTGCCGCATGGACGCGCTCCATTGCAGGCTTCCAGGAGCCAGGTCTTGCCAGGCCTGCAGCTCGCCGCGGGGACGGCGGACGCCACCGTGACCCGCTGGACCGAGCAGGACAAGGCGGGTCACCGCCGGCCGACGCGCAGCCAGCGTGGCGGCAACCAGACCGCCAAAGGAAAAACCCAGCAGGCGAACCGGCGTGTCCGCACCGACCAGGGCGTCCAGGCTGCTGCGGGTTGCATCGACCAGCCCATCGATGTCCGTGCCGGCAGGCGAGTCGGAATCGCCGTAGCCGGGCAAATCCGGCACCCAGACCTCATGGTGCTGCGCCAGGGCTTCCAGGTTGCGCACCCAGTGCAACCAGCTGCCATGCCCCCCATGGAGCAGCACCAGCGGGGCGCCCTGACCGAGCCGCCGCCAGACCACGGTCCTGTCGTTGACCGTGACACCGTGGCGGCTGACCTGCCGCTCCAGGCGGGCGACCGCTTCGGTCGCCAGGGGCCAGGCAGCCATGGCCGTCATGGCATCAGTCCGCCAGGACCGCCACACCGTCTGCGGCCCGCACACCCTGGCCTTGCGGCAGCACGAACACCGGGTTGATCTCGGCCTCGACCAGGCGATCACCCAGCTGCGCTGCCATGCCCGAGAAGGCGACGATGGCATCCACCAGTGCCTCGACATCGGCCTTGGGGCGGCCACGAAAGCCGTCCAGCAGCGGCCAGGTCTTGAGCTCCTGCGCCATCGACAGGGCCTCCTCCCGGCTCAGGCCGCCCTGCTCGGGCAGCAGCCGAAGGCTCGTGTCCTTGAACAATTCGGCGGTCACGCCGCCCATGCCCAGCAGGATGGCGGTGCCCAGGCCGTCGCGGCTCAGGCCCAGGATCAGTTCGGTACCGCCCGACACCATTTCCTGCACCAGAAATTGTTGTGGGCGTATTCCGGTGTGGGCCTGAACCTGCTGCGCCATCTGTGACAGGCGTTCTCCGATCTGCTCGGCACTCAGGTTGACCGCCACGCCGCCGACATCGCTCTTGTGCGTGATCTCGGACGAGAGGATCTTGAGCACCACACGGTTGCCCAGCTCAATGGCTGCGGCTTTGGCTTCATCGGGGGTGGTGACGATGCGCTCGCGCGCGCAGGACACCCCAAAGCGCGAGAACAACTGCTTGGCCTGGGCCTCGTTGAGGGAGCCTGTCGGCAAGTTTTCGACAGGGCCAGGCAAAACTGAATCGGCTTGTGGCTGGGTTGCTTTCCAGCGGGAAGTGTGCAGCATGCCTTGCAGCGCAGCCGTACAGCTCTCCGCCGCGGCAAATGCCGGCACACCACGCTGTGTGAGCAGCGCTCCCACTTGGGGTGCATGGGGGCTGACATAGGCCAGCACGGGCTTGTCCGACAGTGGCAGGCAATCCTGAATCGCACCCGCCATCAGCTCGGGCATGGCCAGGCTCGATGAACCGACGATGATGGTCAGCGCGTCGTAGCTCGGGCTGGCCAGCAGGGCCTTGATCGCGCCGCGCAACAGATCGGGTTGCAGGCCCGCCAGGGTCACGTCGATGGGGTTGCGGTCCAGCGCGGCATGGTCGCCGGTCTGCAAGGCACGCAAGGCGGCGGCCGTCTCGGCGTCGGGTGCGGGCGTCTCGAAACCGGACACGCCCAGGCTGTCCGAGACCAAGGTGCCCGCACCACCGGTGGAGGTGAGGATTGCAACACGGTTGCCGCGCAGCTGTCGGCCGGTGGCCAGCGCGGCGGGGATGTCCAGCAGGTCGGCAAAGGTCTGCGCGCGGATCACGCCGGTCTGGCGGAACAGCGCGTCGTACATGCGGTCTGCACCGGCCATGGCGCCGGTGTGCGACACCGCAGCTTTGGCGCCGGCTTCCGAGCGGCCGATCTTGAAGGCCACGATGGGTTTGCCAGCAGCGGCCGCGCGCAAGGCGGCGGCGCGGAACTTGGCGGGGTTGCGCACCGCTTCGATGTAGAGCGCGATCACGCGGGTCGCTTCGTCATCGACCAGGGCGTCAATGAAGTCGGCCAGCTCCAGATCCACCTCGTTGCTGGTGGACACCAGCTTGGACATGCCGATGCCCCGGGCTGCGGCGCGTGAGAGCAGCGCTCCCAGAATCCCGCCGCTTTGCGAGACCACGCCGATGTGGCCCGTCGGGAAATGGTCCATCTCCAGAGCGCCGGTGGCCGACAGCACGATGCGGTCGGTCAGATTCACCAGGCCAATGGTGTTGGGCCCCAGGATCCGCATGCTGCCGGCCGCTTCGATGAGCTGTGCCTGGCGGCGCGCACCTTCTTCACCGGTCTCGGTGTAACCGCTGGCCAGCACGATGGCGGCAGCGCAGCCGCGCGCTGCCAGATCCCGCACGGCCAGGTGCGCACGCTCGGCGCCCAGCAACACGATGCCCACGTCGGGCACCTCGGGCAACGCAGCGATGTCCTTGTAGCAAGGCAAGTCACCAATGCGGTCGAGTTTGGGGTTGACCGGATAAATGGCGCCAGAAAAGCCATGCTTGAGCAAGTAGGACACCGGACGGCCTGCCGTCTTGGCGGGGTCGCTGGAGGCGCCGATGACGGCCACGCTGCGCGGATGCAGCAGTCGAGCGATTTGGTTCATGGCCTTCAACCCTTCGCAGCAGCGGCCTTGGCCAAAAAGGCCATCACCGATTCACGGTGCTCGGTGCTGGTGTAGCAAATGCCTTGCGCCTGGCTGCCCTGGGCAAAGACCTGGTGCGCCGACATCTCGAAGCTCTGGTTCAGTATGGTCTTGGTCAGGGCCAGCGCCGTGCCCGAGCTCTGGGTCATTTCACGCGCCCAGGCTTGGGCGTCGGCCACCAGGGTTTCGCCAGAGACCTTGCGGTCGACAATGCCCAAAGCCAGTGCCTCGTCAACGTCCACCTTGCGGCCGGTGAAGATCAGCTCCTTGGCTTTGGGCAAGCCCACGCGGCGTGGCAGGAAGTACATGCCACCGCCATCGGGAATGATGCCGCGGTGGATATAAGACCAGGTGAAGTTGGCCCACTCGCTGGCCATGATGAAGTCACAGGCCAGTGCGGTGTCGGCCCCCAGACCAGAGGCTGCACCGTTGACCGCAGCGATCACCGGCTTGGGCATGGTGTGCAGCAGGGTCTGGGTGTGGTGCACACGCTGCTGGCGGTGCCAGCCGTTGAAAGCGATCTCACCTGCAGGCGCATTCATGCGCCGCTCCATGCCTGCAATGTCGCCACCGGCGCAGAAACCCTTGCCAGCCCCCGTGAGCACCAGAGCGCGGATCGCTTTGTCGGCAGACACGTGCTCCAGCGCATGGATCAATTCGGTGCGCATGTCATCGCTCATGGCGTTGCGCTTGTCGGGACGGTTCAAGGTCAGCGTGGCAATGCCGTCGTCGATCTCAAGGCTGATGAAGTTGTAGGTCATGAAGTTCTTTCTTCTGGGAAACCGGGCAGAGGCTCAGTCAACTTTGAGGTTGTTCTCTCTGACGATCTTGCGCCAGCGCGCTTCCTCACGGCGCACATAGGCATCGAGTTCAGCAGGCGTGCCTGCAGTGACCATCAGCCCCTCCTGCTCGACCTTTTTCCGGAACTCATCGCTGGTGACCGCCTTTCTGGCCGCAGCGTTGAGCTTGGCAATGGCATCTGCGGGCGTGCCGGCAGGGGCATACAGGCCATACCAGCTTTCCACCGCATAGCCAGGCACTGTTTCAGCGACGGTGGGCACGCCATTGAGGGCGGGAGAGCGTTCAGGCGTGGTGACTGCGATGGCACGCAACTTTCCGCTGTCGACAAAACTTCCCACTGCAGAGGATGTCGCAAACATCATGTCCACTTGTCCGCCAAGCAGGTCGGTGATGGCAGGGCCTGCACCTCTGTAGGGAATGTGGATCATCTTGACTTTGGCCAGATTGGTGAACATCTCACCGGCCAAGTGCGCTGAAGTGCCATTGCCTTGGGAGGCATAGGACAGCTTGTCGGGTTGAGCGGTGGCAGCCGCAACAATGTCTTTCACTGTCCTGTAGGGACTCTCGGCACGGACCACCAGCACGTTCGGGCCTCGACCGATCAGGACCACCGGCGTGAATGCCTTGTCAGCCGCATAGGGCAACTTGGCCATCAGGCTGGGATTGACGGCGTGTGCAAACGATGCGACGACCAGGGTGTAGCCATCGGCAGGGCTTTTGGCCACCATGTCGGTGCCAATGATCGTGCCTGCGCCAGGCTTGTTTTCAATGATGACTGGCTGACCCAGGGCACTGGCCATTCCGTTGCCCAGAGTGCGCGCGATCAGGTCGGTGCCGCCGCCGGGTGCAAAGGGGACCACCAGGCGAACGGGTTTTTCCGGAAACGCAGCAGCAGGCAATGCCGCAAACAGGGCGAAAGATGCCGCAACGGCACCGAGATTGAAAAATCTGCGAATGAGGGATGTCATGGATTTGTCTCCTTGCTGATCAGGGAATGCATGGTGTGTGCAACCAGCGTCATGAAAGAGCTTGCAGCTTAAGCAGAGCCACAGCTTTTGGCAGCCCTCAAATTCCAACCAGTGGAATTGAATAAACTCGAAGCATGACACGGAACACCAGCCCACGAAACATGGCCCCAGTTCGCAGCCAACCCCAGGGGCTGGCGGTTGCAGCCAAACCTGGTCGCTCCGCGAGCAACCGGTCACTGGAACGCGGTGCTGCCATCCTGAGGGCTTTTCGCCCTGGATCGACTTTGCTGGGGAACATGGAATTGGCAGAGAGAACCGGGTTGTCGCGGTCCACCGTGAGTCGACTGACACAAACTCTGGTTGGCGCTGGCTTCTTGCAGATCGACCCGAAAACCCGCGGATACCGCCTGGCCCCCAATGTCTTGAGCCTTGCGCATGCCATGCGCTCTGGCTCGACGCTTCTTGCGGTGGCTGCCCCCCTGATGCGTGCAGCGGCACAAAGCAACCGCATCAATGTGGGCCTGGCTGCTGCCGACGGCGATGAAATGGTTTACCTGGAGTCGATTCGCTACAACCCGCGCCCCTCCCTGCGCTCGGTGGTTTCCGGCCAACGGGTTCCCATGGAGCTCACTTCACTGGGGCGCGCCTATGTGGCAGGGACTTCGACCGAGCGGCAACAGGCACTGCTGGACCACTTTCGCCATGCACGCAAGGCTCAGTGGGCACAGCTGGAAACAGACATCCTGCAAGCCATTGATGACATGGCCACCCATGGCTACTGCTCGGCAAGCTGGCAACCGGAAGTGGTGGCCATCGCCACCACTTTGACCTTTGAGGGGGCCGATTACGCCCTCAACATGAGCGTGACAAGCACCGAAGCGAAGCCAGATGTTCTTCGCAGGCTGGCGCCTTTGCTCATGGAACTCAAGCAAAAGATCATCCGCTCGCTCTCAGCGCTGGAATGACAGCATCATCAACTTCAGCCTGCCACCTCGAACGCCATCAGGCCGGTAGCCGTGTTCGAGATCGGGATGTGGTAGTTGCGATGCACTTCCTTGACGCGCGGGCCAGCGGACGACAGGGCAGCGCGCATGGCCAGCCACATCAGCAGCTCCACGCCCTGGGTGCCGGTCTTTTCGACCAGCTCCAGTGAGCTGAACTGCGTGGCCCATTCGGGGTTGGCGACCAGGCTTTCCATGAACTGCAGGTCAAATGCCTTGTTGATGAAGCCAGCACGCGCACCGTCAAGCTGGTGGCTCAGGCCACCCGAGGCCAGCACCGCGACTTTCTTGTCGCTGTCCCAGGCGGCGATCGCCTCGCCCACCGCCTTGCCCAGTGCGTAGCAGCGTTTGGCCGAGGGCAGCGGGAACTGCACGGTGTTGATGTTGACCGGCACGATGCTCACGGGCGCCTCGCCCTCGGGCCAGAACAGTTTGAGCGGCAGGGTGCAGGCATGGTCCACCAGCATTTCCTGGCAGGTCACGATGTCAAAGTCTTTGGCCACCAAATGGTTGATGATCTGCCAGGACAGATCGACCTCACCCTGGAAGGACGGCAGCGTCGGGATGCCCCAGCCTTCGTCGGCATTGTCGTATCGGGCTGCGGCGCCCACGGCAAAGGTGGGCATCTTGTCCAGGAAGAAGTTCAGGCCGTGGTCGTTGTAGAAGATGACCATCACGTCGGGCTTGTGCTCGGCCAGCCACTTTTGCACCGGCGGATAACCGGCAAAAAACGGTGCCCAGTACGGGTCGGCCTGCAGGCCCTTGTGGATGGCGCCGCCGATGGCGGGGATGTGGGAAGAGGCGAGTCCGCCAATGAGTTGTGCCATGGTGTGTTCCTGGATACTTGTGAAAGGTGTCGGCCACTGTCCATTTGTCATTGCCCGGCTTGACCGGGCAATCCACGTCCAGGCATGGATCCTCGGGTCAAGCCCAAGGATGACAATCCGTTTGAGTCGGCGTAAGCCTTGAGCTTGGCCTTGAATTCATCCTTGCTCATGCCCGTCTGCTGGGCACCAATGTCCTGCATGTCCAGGCCGAAGATGCCGGCGAACTTGGCCAGGTAGTAGACGTTGCCGCCGGCCTCGATCAGCTGCAGCACCTGGCGTGAGCGGATGGCGGCCTTTTGCACTTCGGTCAGGCCGAACTGGGCCATGTAGGCCTCTTCATCTTTCTGGAACGCGGTGCGGTTGGCGGCCTCGTTGAACGAAAAGCACATCTTGTTGAGGGCGTAACCCTTGCGGGCCTGTTCGCCGTCAAAGGGCGTGGTGCCTTCAATCTGGTGGGTCATGGAAGTCTCCGGGTGAACGAATCCACCGGAGTGTGCGTCCCTCGTCACAAAAAATAAACAGATGATTTATTATTTGATACATGAGTGATTTCGATTGGTTGGATCTGGATGCCCGCCTGCTGCGCCTGCTGGTGACGGTGGTGGACACCGGCTCGGTCACGGCGGCGGCGCAGCGCCTGGGCATCACCCAGTCGGCGGTGAGCCACCTGCTGGGCAAGCTGCGCCGCATCACCGGTGACGCGCTGTTCACCAAATCCGGGCGCGGCATCGTGGCCACCGCGCGTGCCCTCACGCTGGCCGAGCGGGCCCGCGAACTGCTGGGCGATCTGGAACGCTTTGCGCAGAGCGAATCCTTTGACCCAGCACGCTGGCAGACCACCTTCACCATTGCCGCCAACGACTTCCAGCGCGATGCCCTGCTGCCCACGCTGATGCAGCGCCTGCGCCAGCAGGCGCCGGGCGTATCGCTGCGCGTGATCGCCTCGGACGTGCCCACAGCCGAGATGCTGCGCCAGCAGCAGTGCCAGCTCATCATCAGTCCGCGCCCGCCCGAGGGCACGGACATCGTGCAAAAGCGCCTGTTCGCCGACCGCTACCGCGTCTTCTACGACCCCGAAGTGCGCCAGGCACCGCGCACGCGCAGGGATTACCTGGCCGCCGAGCATGTGACGGTGCTGTACGCGCCGCAGCGCCCGCTCGACCTGGACCAGCACCTGCTGGGCAAGGGCATCGAGCGGCGCTTTCGGGTCATGGTGCCGGGCTTTGCCGGCCTGCCCGCCTTCATCCGCGGCACCGACCTGCTGGCCACCGTGCCTGGCCTGATGCGCGAGCACCTGATGCGCGGTCTGACCGATGCCCCCGTGCCGGTGCCCTGCCCGGCCATGCCCATGTACATGATCTGGCACCTGCGCCACCAGCAGGACGCGGCCCACCGCTGGCTGCGCGCGCAGCTCGAAGCACTCGCCCGCCCGCTGGCCACGGCGCACTGAAGCGCCACCCTGGTATTTACCCTAGATTCTGGTCCAGGCACTGTTCAGGCTGGCATTTAATAAGTA
>Ga0255160_1000440_pt1 | contig 10934 bp, 7 predicted proteins | sample Atl_Colum_RepB_8_2_FD_186010 | JGI IMG/M metagenome (GOLD analysis project Ga0255160, IMG submission 186010) | Freshwater microbial communities from Altamaha River, Georgia, United States - Atl_Colum_RepB_8h | ecosystem: Environmental > Aquatic > Freshwater > River | place: USA: Georgia... | reverse complement strand
TCGCGGCCGTTCTCGGCCTTGAACTTGTCGATGTTCTGGTCTATTGCCGTGTTCATGAACATGGCCAGAATCGACGGTGCCGGCCCGTTGATGGTCATGGACACCGAGGTGCTCGGGTTGCACAGGTCAAAGCCCGAGTACAGCACCTTCATGTCGTCGAGCGTGGCCACGTTCACGCCCGAGTTGCCTACCTTGCCGTAGATGTCCGGGCGCAGGTCGGGGTCGTTGCCGTAGAGCGTGACCGAGTCGAAGGCGGTGGACAGGCGCTTGGCGGGCATGCCTTCGCTCACCAGCTTGAAGCGGCGGTTGGTGCGGAAGGGGTCGCCTTCGCCGGCGAACATGCGGGTGGGGTCTTCGCCCTCGCGCTTGAAGGCGAAGGTGCCGGCGGTGTAGGGGTAGCTGCCGGGCACGTTGTCGAGCATCAGCCACTTGAGGATTTCGCCGTGGTCTTCGTACTGGGGCAGCGCGACTTTGCGGATCTTGTTGCCCGAAAGGGTGGTGTGGGTGAGCGCGGTGCGGATTTCCTTGTCGCGGATCTTGACCACGTACTCGTCGCCCGCGTAGGCCTTTTGCATGTCGGGCCACTGGGCCAGCAGTTTTTTGGCAGCAGGGTCTTGCATCGCCTCACGCGCGGTGGCCAGGTCGAGTGCGGCTTCGGCGGCCTTGGCGCGGCCGGGCTTGTCCACTTCGAGCATTTTCGCGGCGGCCTTGAGCTGCTGGATTTCGCGCGCCAGTTTGGCCTGCTCGCGGGCGCGCTTTTTGTAGCCGCGCACGGTGTCGCTGATCTCGGCCAGGTACCGGCTGCGGGCCGGCGGCACGATGGGCGTCTGGTGGGTGGAGTGGCGCACACTGACGGCGGGCAGGCGGCCGTCGGTGACTTTGAGGCCCAGTTCGGCCAGGCGCTTTTTCAGGGCCTGGTAGAGGGCCGTGACACCGTCATCGTTGAAGCGTGCGGCCATGGTGCCGAACACCGGCATCTGTTCGGTGGGCACCGTCCAGGCTTCCTTGTTGCGCTGCACCTGCTTGGCCACGTCGCGCAGCGCATCGCTGGCACCTTTGCGGTCGAACTTGTTGATGGCGACGAACTCGGCAAAGTCCAGCATGTCGATTTTCTCGAGCTGGCTGGCGGCGCCGAACTCGGGCGTCATGACGTACATGGGGACATCGACATGCGGCACGATGGCGGCGTCGCCCTGGCCGATGCCCGAGGTCTCGACGATCACCAGGTCGAAACCGGCCACCTTGCAGGCGGCGACCACGTCGGGCAGGGCGGCCGAGATTTCGGAACCGAAGTCGCGCGTGGCCAGTGAGCGCATGAACACGCGTGGGCCTTTGCTCCAGGGGCCGATGGCGTTCATCCGGATGCGGTCGCCCAGCAAAGCACCACCGCTCTTGCGGCGCGAGGGGTCGATCGACACCACGGCCACCCGCAGGCTGTCGTCCTGGTCCAGTCGCAGGCGGCGCACCAGCTCGTCGGTCAGGCTGGACTTGCCGGCACCGCCCGTGCCGGTGATGCCGAGCACCGGCACCTTGGTTTTGGCCGCTGCGGCGCGCAGGGCCTCGACCACCTGGGCGTCGGCCTTGCCGTTCTCCAGGGCGGTCATCAGTTGCGCAAGCGCGCGCCAGTTCATCTCGCCATGGCCCTGGATGGCGTCGATGGTCTTGGGCGCCAGTGAGGAAAAGTCCTTGTCGGCGCGCATGACCATCTCGCCGATCATGCCGGCCAGGCCCATGCGCTGGCCGTCTTCGGGGCTGTAGATGCGCACGCCATGCTCGGCCAGCATGCGGATTTCGGCCGGCACGATCACGCCGCCGCCGCCGCCAAACACCTGGATGTTCTCGCCACCGCGCTCCTTGAGCAGCTGCACCATGTAGGTGAAATACTCGTTGTGGCCGCCCTGGTAGCTGGAGACGGCGATGCCCTGCACGTCTTCCTGCAGGGCTGCGGTCACCACTTCGTCGACCGAGCGGTTGTGGCCCAGGTGGATGACTTCGGCGCCCATGCTCTGCAGGATCCGGCGCATGATGCCGATGGCGGCGTCATGGCCGTCAAACAGGCTGGCGGCGGTGACAAAGCGCACCTTGTTCGAGGGGCGGTATTCGGCCAGGGCCTTGAATTCGGCGGACAGGTCGGTCATGGCGGGTCTCCGTGGCTTTGGTTTACGTTTACGTAAACGTCAATCATAGCGCGGCCAGCCGATTTGTCGAGTAGGGAATGCCCGGCGGCCTCAACCTTACGCAGGCTGACAAAAACGGCTGCCGGGAGGGGCCGAACTCAGCGCTCGCCCAGCGACTGGGACAGGGTCTTGGTCAGGGGCTTGGTGATGTACTGGAGCACGGTACGCTGGCCTGTCTTGATCTCTATCGTGGCGGTCATGCCGGGCTGGATCTCCAGAGGCTCATCCGGCCTTGCGCTGAACTGGCGCCCTTGGGTCTGCACCTGGATGCGGTAGTAGGGTTGCTCCCCCTGGCGCAGGTCTTCGCTGAGTGTGTCGGCGCTGATGTAGGTCAGCTTGCCTGTCAGGTCGCCGTAGACGGTGTAATCGTAGGCGTCGATCTTGACGCGGGCCGGCATGCCGGTCTTGACAAAGGCGATGTCGGCCGGAGAGAGCTTGGCCTGCACCACCAGGTTGTCTTCCAGCGGCACGATCTGCATGACTTCTTCGCCAGGCCGGATCACGCCGCCCAGTGTGGTGATGCGCACGTTCTTGACCACGCCATGCACCGGCGCGCGCAGTTCTGTCAGCTCCAGCTGGCTTTTGCGCTGGACCATGTTTTGCTGCACGCCTGCCAGCTCTTCCTGGACTTTGCTGAGTTCGGCCTGCGCGTCCTGGAAATACTTGTTGCGTTTGTTCGTCACCTGTGATTTGAGTTCGGCCATCTGGCGCTGCAGGCGCAGCACCTCGGTTCGGCTCACATCGCCCGTGCGCAGCAGTGGCGTGGTCATTTCCAGCTCCTTGCGTACAAGCGCGATCATGCCGTTGAGGGCCTGGATGTCTTCCTGGATGGCGGCCTGGCGCTTGCGGAAAAGGGCCATCTGGTTTTGCCGGAACTCCGGGTAGGGCGCCAGCTCGGGCGGGAATTTCAGGGGTCTGCCCATCACCTCGGCCTTGAGTCGCGCCACGGTGGCAGCCAGGCCGGCCGCCTTGGCGCGCGCTTCCAGAAAGTTGGCCTGTACACGGTCCTTGTCAAAGCGCAGCAGCGGCTGGCCGGCTGCCACCGTGTCGCCCTCGCGCACCAGCAGCTGTGCGATGGTGCCACCGTCCTGAGACTGGATGATCTGCGTGCGGGAGCTGGCGATCACCGCGCCGGGTGCGCGCGTGACCTGGTCCAGCGTGGCCCAGTGCGCCCAGGCCAGAAATGCGGCCATGCAGACAAAGACGAGCCAGACAATCGCACGCAGTCCGCCCAGTTCAAGCGACGCACTGGTGGCATGGCGGGTGCGGATGCCGGCTCCCCCCGGTTTCAAAAACCACAGCAGGTTCATGCGCGGACCTCCACCTGGGCTGTGGCTTGCGCCTGCACGGGGCCGCGCAGACGGGCCAGCACCATGTCGCGCGGGCCGTCCAGTGCGATGCGGCCCTGGTCGAGCACCACGATCCGGTTGACGTGCGACAGCAGGGCCGGTTTGTGCGTGACCACCACCAGCGCCGCGTCGGGCGCCAGTTCCTGAAAGAGGTGATGCATGACCTTGTTTTCCAGTTGTGCGTCCATCGATGCGGTGGGTTCGTCGAGCAGCATCAGGCGCGGTCGCATGAGCAGCAGCCTGGTCAGCCCCACCAGCTGGCGCTGTCCGCCGGACAGGCCTTTGCCCCCTTCCGCGATCTCGGCCTCCAGGCCCAGGGGATGCTTCTGGATCACCGCATCCAGCCCGGTCATGGCGGCCGCGTGCAGCAACTGGCTGTCGTTGGGGGGGGGCAAACCGAGGGTGAGGTTCTCGCGCAGTGTGCCCTGGAAAAGGCGCACGTCCTGGGGCAGATAGCCCACGTGTTCGCGCACGAACTCCGGCGCCAGCTGCATCACGTCGATGTCGTCCAGGTAGACGGTGCCCGTTGTTGGCTTGTACAGCCCGGACATCAGCTTGATCAGGGTTGACTTGCCCGATCCGACCGCGCCCAGCACGGCCACCCGGTCCCCCGGAGCCACCAAAAGGCTGGGCACTTCGAGCACGGCCCGGCCATCGCCATAACCAAAGCCCGTCTTGTCCAGACGCAGCTGGCCAAGGCAGCGCTGAGGCACGACCAGCCGGCTGCCCGGTTCCCGGTCGCTGGGTAAGGCCATGATCTGGTCCAGCCCCCGAAGTGCGATTTCGGCATGCTTCCATTGCACGATCAGACCCGGCAGCTGCCCCAGGGGCGAGAGGGCCCGGCCACTGATGATGGTGCAGGCGATCAGCCCGCCCATGGTCAGTTCGCCCTGCGTGATGCACCATGCGCCCACCGCCACCATACCGATGTAGGTCAGTTGCTGCAGGGTCTGCGCCAGGTTGGTCGAGAGCGTCGAGAGCGACTTGGTCTGCAGTTCGTGGCGGCCCAGCAGGGCCGTCAGCTGGCGCCAGCGATCGAGCAGTTTCCATTCGCCGCTGGCGGCCTTGACCGATTCGATGCCGTCGATCGCCTCGATCAGCAGGCCGTTTTTTCGGTTGGACTCGGCCATGTGCAGGCCCGTCAGGCGCTCGATGGGCTTGCGAAATGACCAGCCTGCCAGCATCGACAGCGGCACCATGATCAGCGGCACCATGGCCACCTGCCATGAAATCAGCCCGATCACGAACACGAAAAAGAGTGCGAACGGCGCATCGGCCAGAATGAACAGCGTCGAGGCGGTCATGAAGCTGCGCACCGATTCGAAGTGGCGGATCTGTGCTGCAAACGTACCCACCGCGCGTGGACGCGCGTCCATGCGGATGTCCAGCGCTTTGCCAAAGAAGACGGCAGAGAGGTCCTGGTCGATCAGCTTGCAGGCGCGCTCGACCATGTGCGCGCGAACCTGCCTGAGCAGCAGTTCCAGCCCGATGCCGATCACTGCCCCGACCGACAGCACCAGCAGTGTGGCGTAGCCCTTGGTCGGTACCACCCTGTCATAGACCTGCATGCTGTAGAGGGCGCCCACCAGACCCAGCAGGCTGACCAGCAAGGTGGCGAGCACCGCATCGAGGAACGCACTGCGGTAGCGGCGGATGCTGAACGAAAACCAGTCAGCCGCCGTGCGGGGCGCGGGGTGGTCGGCGTCCTCCTCAACCGGCTCGATCTTCAGGGCCAGAACGACCCCCTGTTCAAGCTCTGCAGGACTGAGCTGTTGCGTGCGTCCCGAGGCGTCCTCCGCGCTGCAGACCCCGTGGCTCAGGCGGCCGCGCAGCAGCAGCACGCGTTCGCTGTCGCGCGCCAGCCACAGCAGCGGAAAGTGGCTTTTGTGCAGCTGCGCTGAACCGAGTTCATGCACGCTGGCCGATGGAAAGTGCGCCATCCACAGCTCGGTGGCCTGCTGTGACGGGGGCAGCGTGTCGAGTTCGACGCCTTCGGGGGTCTTGCCTGTCAGATTGAACCGAAAGGCGGGCACCGATTGCCCCTGTAGTGCCGCCAGGCGCGAGAGCAGTGTGGCCAGTGGTCCGTTCTGAGGCTGAGAGGAGCCACCGCCGGGGGTGGGCCAGTGGCCGGATTCAGTCATGGATGGCGCTGAGGTCTTCACTGTGCAGGTCGCCCGTCTGCAGCATCAGCCGAACCTGGGCGAGCTGGTGGTTGTATTGCGTGTCGGCCAGGTTGTAGATGGCGCTGGTCTTTTCACGCTGGGCGTTGAGCACATCGAGCCAGTTCTTGCGGCCAATCTGGTATTGGCGCAGGTAGGACTCGACCACTTCACTGGTGCCGTCCAGCAGTGCGCGTGCAGGCTGGACCTGCGCGGCCAGGGCATCCACTTCGGTGAGTGCGGCGTTGACCTGCGCAGCCAGGCTCAGCTGCAGCGCGGCCAGCTCGTCGCGCACGGCGTCCTTGCGCGAGGCCGCAGCCTGTCGCTGGCTCAGGGCGCTCAGGCCTGCGCCTGGCGTGAACTGCAGACTCACGTAGCCCGCATCGCGCTGCTGACCGTTGTAGAGGTGGCCCCAGGTGCGCTGGTAGCCCGCCACCACATTGGGCATGCCTTGGGCCTGGCTGAGGTCGATCTGGGCTTGCGCGGCTTCGATCTGGGCCTGCAGCCGCCGGTAGGCCGGCGATGCGTTCAGGGCTTTTTCGACGGCCCGTGCGCTGGAGCCGGGGTGAACAAAGGCGACGGACCTGGGCGGGGTCACACGCTCGACCGGTTCGCTGCTCCACTGGTTGAGGTTCACGCGTGCGGCATCGCGCTGGCGCGCGATCTGGATGCGTTCGCTGATGGCTTGCTGCAGCCGGGTGCGTGCCAGGGTTTCGTCCGATGGCGGACTGATTTCTGAGCGTGCCCGCCGCTGGATCAGGGCCAGCAGGCGTTCGTGTTCCTCGACGCTGCGGCGGGCGCCCTCCAGCCTTGCCTCCTGGCGCAGCCATTCGAAATACGCGCTGGTCAGTTGGGTCAGTACCTGGGTTCTGGCTTCTTCCAGCTGGGCCTGGGCCACGCGCTCGCCGGCTTCGGCGGCCTTGATGCGGCCAGTGATCTTGCCGCCCGTCCACAGTGGCTGCTCCACCCGCGTGACACCCTGGTTCGGGCCGCTGTCCGAACGCAGCTCCGTGCTCAGCGAGGGGTATCGACCCCACTGCGCCGAACTGAGGTCATGGCCGGCAGCGCGCGCCTGGTTGTTCGCCTGCAGCACCAGGGGGTGTTGTGTCAGCGACTTCGACAGCAAGGCCTGCAGGCCGGTGGCACTGGCAGGCATGCCCAGGCCGATCAAAGTGCCGAGCAGGCACGAGCGCAGAAGTGGACGCATGTCCAGTGCAGGGGTGGTTTTTGGCGGCATGGTGTGCAGGATTTCCAGGGCTGTGAAACGGCAGGGGGCGTCAGGCCAAGTCGGCCCGAAAACTGGCAAGGCTCCAATCTTAAACAAAAATACTAAAAACAATTCAAAAAAGGTTCCGAGGAATGCACAAAATCGGACTTGGGGCCGGCAGCCGGTGGCTGGCCAGGCGTGTGCGGCGGATGCCATCTGCGAAGCCAGGGCTTGGTCGATGTCGCCCCCCCCCGCGGCTATGATGCTCACTGGTCCCATGGGGGGCCAATCCCTCGACACGCAGGTGAATGTGATGAGCCGAATTGCCGATTCCGAGAAGAAAAAAGCCCTGTGCGCCCGCCTGGCCCGCATCGAAGGACAGTTGCGTGGCCTCCAAAAACTCATCCAGGAGGACGCCGACTGCGAAAAGATCGCCCAGCAGATGGCTGCAGCCCGCAAGGCGCTGGACAAGTCCTTTTTCTCGATGGTTGGCTGCATGATCGAGCAGGGTGACCAGTCGGCCGATCAGGTGGCCGAGATGCTCACCAAATTTGCCTGAGGAGACGACCATGAACCCGGAGACGATGCAGGTGCGCCCGGCACAGGGCTATGCCGGCGATGTCAGCCCGCAGCTGGCCTGGGCCTGGGTGCAGGCCGGCGAGGCCCTTCTGGTGGATGTGCGCTCGGATGCCGAGCGCGCCTGGGTGGGTTTTGTGCCCGGTGCCCAGGCGCTGGCCTGGAAGCAGTGGCCGGGCATGGCCATGAACCCCGAATTCGATGCGGGCATCCAGGCGCTGGGTGCCGGGGGACGAAAGCTTGTGCTGCTGTGCCGCAGCGGCGTGCGCTCGATCGCGGCGGCCCAGCGGGCCACCGAGCTCGGCGTGGTCGCCTACAACATCCTCGAAGGCTTCGAGGGGGACCCCGATGCCCAGGCCCAGCGCGGCAAGCTCGGCGGCTGGCGTCACCACGGACTGCCCTGGCAGCAAAACTGAGGGGACAACGGCGGCAGTCACTTGGGTGACGCGTTGACTGCACAATTCTGCTTTTGATGACGGTCTTTTGGTGAAAACCCCGTGGTGTACCTCAGGAGGATGATGGACATTCGGTGTCCCTTCATCCCTACCCAACGGAGACATTCATGGAAGACAAGAAGACCGTCACCAACCGCCGCGGCATGCTCAAGGGGGCTGCAGTTGCCGCAGGTGCCATGTCGGCGCCAATGATCGCCACCGCCCAGACCACCACCACCCTGCGCTTTCAGAGCACCTGGCCGGCCAAGGACATCTTCCACGAGTACGCCAACGACTTTGCCAAGAAGGTCAATGACATGGCCAGCGGCAAGCTCAAGATCGAGGTGCTGCCGGCCGGTGCCGTGGTGCCCGCCTTCCAGCTGCTCGAGGCCGTCGCCAAGGGCACGCTCGACGGCGGCCATGGTGTGGTGGCGTACCACTACGGCAAGAACTCGGCGCTGGCGCTGTGGGGTTCCGGTCCGTCCTTCGGCATGGATCCCAACATGCTGCTGGCCTGGCACAACTACGGCGGCGGCAAGGCCCTGCTTGAAGAAATCTACAAGAGCCTGAACATGGACGTGGTGTCCTACCTGTACGGCCCCATGCCGACCCAGCCCTTTGGCTGGTTCAAGAAGCCGATCGCCAAGGCGGCCGACCTCAAGGGCGTCAAGTTCCGTACCGTGGGCCTGGCCGTGGACATGTACACCGACATGGGCGCTGCCGTGAACCCGCTGCCCGGTGGCGAGATCGTGCCGGCCCTGGACCGCGGCCTGATCGACGGCGCCGAGTTCAACAACGCTTCTTCGGACAAGCTGCTGGGCTTCCCGGATGTGGCCAAGAACTGCATGCTGCAGAGCTTCCACCAGAGCGGCGAACAGTTCGAGATCCTGTTCAACAAGGCCAAGCTCAATGCCCTGCCCGGCGAGCTCAAGTCCATCGTGGACTACGCCGTGCAGGCCGCCAGCGCAGACATGAGCTGGAAGGCCATCGAGCGCAACTCCAAGGACTACGAAGAGCTCAAGAAAATGGGCGTCAAGTTCTACAAGACCCCCGATGCCATCCTCAAGGCCCAGCTCACCGCCTGGGACAAGATCATGGAAAAGAAGGGTGGCGAGAACCCGATGTTCAAGAAAGTGCTGGACTCGCAGCGCGCCTTTGCACAGCGCGCAGGTCAGTGGCAGAACGATTACACGGTCGACTTCAAGATGGCCTACAACCACTACTTCAAGGCCAAAAAAGGCTGACACAGAGCGGTGATCCGGATGGGGGGCCATCGATGCCCCCCTTTTTTTGTTTGGAGTTGCAATGCAAAAAATGCTCTTGACCGTGGACCGGCTGTCGACCTGGTTCGGCAAGTTCAGTGCATGGTCGGTGGTGGCCCTGACGGCCTTGATCAGCTGGGAAGTCTTTTCCCGTTACGTGCTCAATAAACCCCACGCCTGGGTGCTGGACGCCCAGATCATGCTGTACGGCGTGCTGTTCATGATGGCCGGTGCCTACACCCTGGCCAAGAACGGCCATGTGCGCGGTGACGTGCTGTATGGTTTTTTCCAGCCGCGCACGCAGGCCACCATTGACCTGCTGCTCTACATCGTTTTCTTCTTGCCCGGCATCGTGGCCCTGACCTGGGCCGGCTGGGACTTTGCCAATGCCTCGCTGGCGATTCGCGAGCAGACCTTCAATGCCGATCCGTTGCCGGTCTACCCCTTCAAGTTCGTCGTGCCGGTCGCTGGGGCGATCTTGTTGCTGCAGGGTCTGGTGGAAATCGTGCGTTGCGTGATCTGTCTGCAGACGGGCGAGTGGCCCTCGCGCGAGGAGGATGTCGAAGAGGTCGATGTCGACAAGCTCAAGGAAATGGTCCAGGTCAAGGACAGTGACATCGAGGCGCTGGACCAGTATGTGAACCGCAAGGGAGGTGCCGCATGAAGGTCCGCAAGGAACTCTGGTTCGGCTTCATCCTGATGGGCCTGATTGGCCTGGCTGCGCTGGCCATGGTGCTCAGCGTCGACAAGATGACCAACGGCCACTACGGCCTGCTGATGCTCTCGCTGGTGGTTGTGGCCATCATGCTGGGCTTTCCAACGGCCTTCACCCTGATGGGCATGGGCATGTTGTTCACCTTTTTTGCCTACCACTCGGGTGACCAGAGCGCGGCCGGGGCGATCCGCCAGACACTGGACCTGATGGTGCAGCGGGCGTTTTCGGTCATGGGCAACGATGTGCTCATTTCGATCCCGCTGTTCGTCTTCATGGGCTACCTGGTCGAACGGGCCAACCTGATCGACAAGCTGTTCCGCAGCCTGCACCTGTCGCTGGCGCGGGTGCCTGGCTCGCTGGCGGTGGCCACACTGGTGACCTGCGCCGTGTTTGCCACTGCCACTGGCATCGTGGGCGCGGTGGTCACGCTGATGGGCCTGCTGGCGCTGCCGCAGATGCTCAAGTCCGGTTACGACGTGCGGCTGTCCGCCGGCGCGATCACGGCCGGCGGCTGTCTGGGCATCCTGATCCCGCCGAGCGTGCTGCTCATCGTCTATGGCGCCACGGCGGGCGTGTCGGTGGTGCAGCTGTATGCCGGCGCTTTCTTCCCGGGCTTGATGCTCGCGGGGCTTTACATCCTGTATGTGATCCTGATGGCCAAGATCCGGCCAGAGATGGCGCCGCCGCTGAGCATCGAGCAGCGCATGGTGCCCTTGCCCGAGCCGTTGCTGCAGGTGGGGGCCGAGCCGGCCAAGCGAGCACTGACGGATTTGCTCAAGGCGCTCAAGGGGCGCCGCAATGCAGCGGTTTCCAGCCGCTACCTGCTGGGCCAGCTGGCGGTGGTGCTGATGCCGGCCGTGCTGTTTGCCGTGGTGGCCGTGGCCAGTTACCAGAGCGTCACGCGCGTCGCGCCGGTCGAGGAGGTCGCCGAGCTGCAGTCCATGGGAGGTGAATCCGAAGACGCCGAGGAGAGTGGACTGGCCGAGCCCGAGGGCGCAGAGGAGGAAGCGCAAGGGGGCGGTCTGGCCCTGCCACCCGGCAGCGAACAGGACAAG
>Ga0255160_1000437_pt1 | contig 10989 bp, 6 predicted proteins | sample Atl_Colum_RepB_8_2_FD_186010 | JGI IMG/M metagenome (GOLD analysis project Ga0255160, IMG submission 186010) | Freshwater microbial communities from Altamaha River, Georgia, United States - Atl_Colum_RepB_8h | ecosystem: Environmental > Aquatic > Freshwater > River | place: USA: Georgia... | reverse complement strand
ACCAGTTTTGGGGATGTTTTAACAAAGGCATCCAGGTTTCCCTGTGGAATCAACTCAATCCACGGGCCTTCAGCACTAACAATCCCAAGAAGCATGGGAATCAGGTAGGAGTAAGAAATCTGTATCATGGAAATCCAATCATTGGAAGCATGGCGAACATAAATGCGATCCTTAGAATTTAACCTGAAAATAAACAGGCTTCAACGGGGCAGGTAGAAACTTGGCGATCTTTTCTCTTTTACCCAAATCGCCGTTAACTTGCAAAGTGACCTTGATTCATGAGAAAGGGTCACGATATAGCCTCACATTCTAAATGAGGGAAGGGAATGCAAAGTCAGGTTCATGAAATAGCGGAAGAAAATTATTTCTCAGGGGCACAGAACGCACCTGAGGAATCAATGGGTCTTTTCAAAATGATGAAGGAATATTACCGGACTCATGTTCCCCATGACCGGTTTTTGTGGATACTTCTGAATTTGCTTCTGCTGACAATAATTTTTCCCATGTTGGAAAATGTCCAGAATCGGGATGATCTGCTGGCATTGTTTTTTGCCATGTTTCTATTCTGTATTCCGTATGCCCTTCGCAAGGACGATGAATCTTCATCATGGATTTATTACATCACGCTGCCATGTTGTCTTTTGGGATGTGCGTTATTAATATTGCCCGATGAATTACCTGAATTAGGACCCCCAAAATATGTAATCCTGGCAAGGGTACTCATACACATGGTTTTTTTTGTCACTCTTGCCATTTACCTTTTCAAGGAAGTCTGGCGTGATCGGGCCGAGGGATTTGACAAAGTAATTGGCGGTTGCTGCTTATATCTGCTTGCAGGTACCCTTTGGGCTTATTCCTACTGCCTTGTGGAAGAATTTCACCCTGGTTCCTTTTTCTCCTCCCAAAAAGATTTTCTTGTTGGGGAAAAAGGTAATGATCATGAGCATCTCCGGGCGTCCGTGCTTCTTTATTTTAGTTTTATCACTCTGACCACTGTGGGATTTGGGGATGTAACACCATTGACATCCGCGGCAAGAACGCTGGTTTGGTTGGAGGCAATATTTGGCCAGTTTCTGGTAACAGTGCTTCTTGCAAGGCTGGTAAGTATGTATCTGGATTATGCCAAGGAACAATCCACCTCGATTAAGAAGCTTGATCAAAAAGTTGGGGAAATTCCAGTCCCCTCTTCCAGGTATCACCCAAGGGCCAGTCATCCGACCTTGGAATTCCAGGACGATTTGCCTGATAGAAACGCTGCCTGAGAGTTTTTGCTTTTCCTGAAATAGGTTTCATGCGAACTTGGATTATCCTTTTCGGGGTAATTTCATGAGTTCAAATTCTGCTCCAAATCGTGTTGGTTCCATAGATGCCTACCGCGGCTTTACCATGCTTGCGATGATTTCCGGTGGCATGGGTATGGCCAAACTTCTTGCAGACCCCAACTGGAATTGGCTTGCTGATCAATTTACCCACAGAGACTGGGTTGGTTGCACTTTTTGGGACTTGATTCAGCCTTCCTTCATGTTTCTGGTAGGTGTTTCCATGCCAATCGCCTTTGGCATTCGGCAGGACCAGGGTGCAAGCTGGCGGGAGCAGTTTTCCCACGCCTGGAAACGGGCATTGCTGCTTGTGATTTTGGGAATCATTCTGGATTCCATGGGCAAAACCGAACCCATGGTGCAATTCATCCGGGTGTTACAACAAATTGCCATCGGTTATGTGGTGGCGTTTTTTACCCTGACCCTGGATTTTAAAAAACAGATAGGTTGTGCTGTTGGATTGCTGCTGTTGCATACCTTTTTGCATATGGGCTACGCCATGGCTTTTGCCGGGGATAAAACATCCACAGATGTGATGTGGATGAAAAATTTGAATTGTGGTTATGTTTTGGATCAGAAAATCCATCAGGTGTTCGTGAATTTGGGTTTTTCGAATATCATGCCCCCCAGCGCAGGCGGATATGCCACTACGAATGCTATTTCCTCGGCGGCAACCATTATTCTGGGTTGTCTGGTTGGAAGAATGTTCCGGCAGAATTGGGAAGTGAAAAAGCAGGCTGGTGTCCTTTTGGTACTTGGGCTTTCCTGCTTGGTGGCTGGATATGGTTTGTCTTTTCTGATTCCCATGGTGAAGAAAATCTGGACCGCATCGTTTGGCATTTTTGCCGCAGGGTGGACCTGTCTGATTTTTGCTTTCTTTCACTACTCGATGGAAGTATTGGGATTTAGGAAATGGGCATTTCCATTTCAAGTGGCTGGAATGAACTCCATTTTCCTTTACATGTCCGCGGGCATTCTTACCAGTCCCATAAGGAATTTGGTGATGCCCTATACTAGTTATCCGTTCGGAAAACTTGGCGACTGGGGTCCGGTGTTCCTTGCCATTACCGTGGTGATTTGCCAATGGGGCTTGGCATACTGGCTGTATAAGCGAAAAATCTTTTTTAAAGTCTGACAAAAGGCTATTGCAACCCTAATAAAATCAACAACTTAGGCCAAGGCAAGAGTCGGGATAAACACAAAAAGATAATAACAACCAAATTAGTGGTATACTTTGGGACCAATAATAAATCGAAAGGTTCCCTAATGCCTAAAAAACCTTTTCACGGCAAAAAGCATTTTCATTGTTTGAACCTTGAATCATTAGAGGAGAGAGTTACCCCAATAGTAGGTGCTTACTATTCGGATGCATCAACCACCAATAATCCAGATTTTAATGGGGTTGTCCAAATTGCTTTATCCAACAATACTGTTGGTTCTGGGGCGTTAATGTTCAATCGAAATTACATTATAACCGCAGCCCATGTGGTGACAGACAACTTGGGTAATAAAGTTTCTGGCCTAGTAAAGTTTTTCGAAAATTCCAGCAATGCAGTTTCTCTAAGCATTCCTTTTGGCGCAACAGATGTTTCCATCGTAAATGGTTATAACCCTGGTGCTATTGGATTATCACCTAATGATGTGGCGGTAATCAATATTCATAATCAAGCACCTATTGGTGTGCCGGGCTATGAGCTTTATCGCAGTTTTGATGAAATCGGCAAATCCTTCACCATGGTCGGATTTGGTAATACAGGTAATGGAACTTCAGCGGCATTGCCAGGTACAACAGGAACAAAGCGTATTGGTGTTAACACCTTTGAAGCATTGGGCAGTGATGTTTCAGAACCGGGCCTTTATCGTGACCTTGTTTACGATTTTGATAATGGAACTAATTCAGGTAATTCATTATTCACTAATTACGGTGTTAATTCGACCCTTGGTGAAACAAGTTCCGGTATTTTGATCGAGGCTTGTACAGCTAAAGGCGATTCCGGTGGGCCAGGTTTTATACAAGTGAACGGATCATTAAAAATTGCTGGGATTGTAAGCGGGGGAACATTGAATTCCGGTTTTAAAGGAACTGGATATTATTCCCGCGTTTCTGCATTTGCCAACGAAATAGACTCCTTGACAGGAGGACAGACACTAGCTGTTACAGCCAGCCCGCTTTTTACCGCAAGCCCAGGATCAAGCCCTGCTTCTTATTCATCGCCGGTGGTTAAAATTTATGATTCCTCATCTGCAATACCATCCAGGCCGGTTGCTAGTGTTATGGCTTTTACCCCCAGTTTTACCGGTGGTGTAGTTACGGCCTTGGGTGATGTTAATCATGACGGGGTGATCGATTTGATTGCTGGGGCTGGAAAAGGTGGTGGACCAAATATTAAAGTTATCTCTGGGACTGATTTTTCCACAGTGCTTTATAACTTTTTTGCGTTTGAACCCGGATTCACCGGTGGCGTTACGCTTTCCAGCATAGATTTAGACGGCGATTTGTATTCAGATATTGTTGTGGGTGCGGGGCCAGGGGGTGGCCCAAGAATAAAAGTTTTTAGTGGTAGAAACCTTACGGTTCTCAGGGATTTTTTTGCTTTTGAACCAACTTTTTCAGGCGGCGTAAATATTGCCACCGGTTTAATCAACGGGGATGCGACTCCCGATATTGTTGTAGGTGCGGGTGCAGGCGGCGGACCTCGGCTTAAAGTCTTTGACGGTAGTAATATGGCAGTAATCCTTGATTTTTTTGTGTACGATCCGGTTTTCCGTGGTGGAGTTCATGTAGCGGCTGGAAATATAGATGGTTTGGCAAATCAAGAAATTGTGGTTGGTGCTGGGAATGGCGGCGGGCCAAATGTAAGGGTCTATGATTCTACAGGAAACCTTCTTCAGGATTTTTTTGCTTATAACCCACTATTCACCGGCGGCGTAAGGGTGGCCACGGGTTTGACATCCTCAACTGCAACCAGCGCGGATATTATTACCGGCCCTGGAATTGGTGCCACACCCAATGTGCGGTCCTACAATTCGCAAGGTCAGCTAGCGCAGTTGAATTTCTTTGCCTTTAGCCAGGCGTTCTCAGGGGGAATTTTCGTGGGTGGCAGGGGCTTCTAAGTTGCCTCGGGCGTTAAATCTTTCCCAAAGCCTTCAGGCTGCCTGGATTAATGATATACTTATCCTTGATCTTTGGGCCATCTTTCAGGAGGTATCATGAGAAAGCCAATCACCCCGAAAAGAAAGCAATTAAAGCGATTCCTCCCAATCCTTGAAATACTTGAAAGCAGGGAGACACCAGTTGTGGGGGCTTTTTCTCCAGTAGGTGTCACCACAAACCCGCTTTATGATGGCGTTGTCCTTATCAATGCAACGGATGGAACCAACAGTTTCATTGGTACTGGTACCTTGCTTATTGGAAGAACTCATATTCTTACTGCAGCTCATGTGGTCACTGATGATTCGGGTAACAAACTTTCTGGTTCGGTGGATTTTGTTTTTGGTTCCGGAGGTGGCACGAGCATTCCTTATAGCGCAGCCGACGTGACGATTTTGCCTTCCTATAATCCCGTTCCAGGTTCAAATAATATTGTGCCCAATGATGTCGCCTTGATTCGATTGACCTCTGCCGCCCCAGGCAGTGTCACCGCTTTTGATTTGTACCGCAACACCGATGAGATTGGGCAAGCTTTTACCATGGTTGGTTTTGGTGAGACAGGAACCGGAGCAGATGGTGAATCCACCAATACTTCTGGTGTGAAGCGCGAAGGCACTAACACTTTTGAAGCCACTGGCAATGTAACCGATGAGCCTGCTTTTTTTAGAAACCTGTCTTATGATTTTGATGATGGCACCACAACCTACAATGAACTTTCAAATACTTTCGGTGTTCCTTCCAATCTGGGGGAGACCAGCGGTGCGACCTTGATAGAAACTGCGGTGGGCAGCGGGGATTCTGGTGGGCCCGGCTTTATCAACGTGAATGGAACACTTTATATTGCTGGAATCGTCAGTGGTTCAACCGATGACAGTAGGTTCGGAAGCAACGGCGACTACGCCAGGGTTTCTGCCTACGCAAGGGCGATTGATCTTATCGTTGGCACGCCAAACACGGGCAGTTCCACGACTAATTTTGCGATAAGCCCCTCGGCAAGTCCTACATCAGTATCAGTCCCAGTGGTGAAAGTCTATGATTCCACCATCGTGTACCCCAACAACACTGGTCCGAATGCAAATAATGCCGTTGCAAATGTCATGGCCTATGATCCTGGTTTCACGGGCGGTGTGACAGTGGCCATGGGCGATGTCAATCATGATGGATTCGCGGATTTGATTACAGCCACCGGACCGGGTGGCGGCCCCCATATTAAAGTGTTTTCCGGTGCGGATTATGAGACCGTACTGTACAGCTTTTTTGCATTTGAACCGAATTTTACAGGCGGTTTGACAATCGCCTCGGGTGATACGAACAATGATGGTTATTGGGATATTATTGTGGGTGCTGGGCCGGGTGGTGGCCCGCGAATCACGGTGTTCAGTGGTTTGAATCTAGCGGTGTTGCAGAATTTCTTCGCGTTTGAACCAACCTTTACGGGTGGTGTTCAGATCGCTACCGGTAAATTTGATGGGGATGCGAATTACGATATTATCGTGGGTGCTGGCGCGGGTGGTGGTCCAAGAGTGACCATTTACAATGGTTCAACTCTTGCCGTGATTCAGAATTTCTTCGTATATGATATTGCTTTTACCGGTGGCATATTTGTTGCTGCTGGAAATGTTGGTGGAGGATTTGACAAAATTATCGTGGGTGCTGGCGCAGGTGGCGGTCCGAATGTCAGGGTGTTTGATAACGCTGGCAATATGATCCAAAACTTCTTTGCTTACGCACCTGCTTTCATGGGTGGGGTAAGAGTGGCCAGTGGCATCATGAGCGTTGGTGGAACCAGCGGTGAAATCATTACTGTCCCCGGTTCGGGTGGCGGTCCGAATGTAAGCGCGTTTAATTCTGCCAGTCAGTTGTTACCCATCAATTTCTTTGCCTTTGACCCAACCTTCGTTGGAGGTCTTTATAACGCCGGGGTTGGAGTTTCCTGATCATGGGCTGAAGCCATGATTTTGCTGCCAGAGCGCCGAGGAACCATGTATCATAAATATTTGATATATGGCTCATCACTAATTGGAAAAGGTTCGCATGGCGCAGGGAAAAAATCTTGAAGAGTTGATCAAACGGTTTCAGGATCAGGTGAAAAATGGCAAAACCATTTCCCTGGAGGAAATTTGTTCGGATTGCCCTGAAATGGTTGGCTCTCTAAGGAATGCCCTGAACCAATCACTTACTATCCAGTTGCCAAATCCACAAGCATTAACAGGTAGTCAGGCCAACGATCAGACCATTGGTTATGAGCCAGGAGATTCCGATTCGATTCGTAATCAGGACACCCTTGCAATTCCCGGTTATATCATCCATGGTGAGTTGGGGCGGGGTGGAATGGGTATTGTCTACCGTGCAAGCCAGGCGGCCTTGCGCAGAACCGTTGCCATCAAGACACTTCTTAACACATCCAACCTATCTGGTGATCACAAACAAAGGCTGCAAAAAGAGGCCTCTGCCCTTGGAATGCTGCAACATCCAAATATCGTGCAGGTTTTTGATGTCAGCGAACAAAATGGTCAACCATACTTCGTCATGGAGTTGGTGGAAGGAATAAGCCTTGATGAAGTTCTTGCCGGCCGCCTTATGCAACCAAGGGATGCCGCGGTTTTGACATCAACCCTGGCAAAAGCTATTCATGCGGCACATAACCAGGGATTGGTTCATAGAGACATCAAGCCGGGAAATATTCTTTTACATGGTGGAACCAAGCCAAATCGCGATGAGAAAGTTTTACCTTCCACTTACTTCCATGGGGTCATACCCAAGATCACCGATTTTGGCCTGGCTAAAAAGGTGGATGACGCCCAGGAACAAGCCCGCACGCAGGGTATTGTTGGAACCCCAAGCTATATGTCGCCTGAGCAGGCGCATCCATCCATGGGCAAGATTGGCCCAGCCTCGGATACTTATTCTTTAGGGGCAATGCTTTACGAAATGCTGGTAGGTAAGCCTCCTTTCATGGGAGGAACCTCGCTGGAAACCATTCGGCAGGTGGCGTTCGAGGAACCTGTTGCACCTTCCAAGATCCGACCTGGTATTCCAAAAGATCTTGAAACCATATGCATGAAATGCCTTGAGAAGAAACCTGAAAAGAGATACCCAACTTCTGGTGAACTGGCGAAAGATTTAGATGCTTACCTGAACCACGAACCAATATCGGCACGGCCGGCAACGGTGGTGGAAAGATCCTTCAAGTGGTGCGTTAGAAACCCCGCACGCGCTTTGGCAGGTGTTTTTGTTGGATTGATAATAATTGCAATTACTTTTTTAAAAATCAAATTAGATTTAGAAACCACTCGAGTTCAAAAGGAAAACCTGAGCAGGCTTCAGCACAGCATGGGCCTGCAAAGAATCCTGGTGAATGATATTACCAGGGGTGCGGTTTGGATGGCCGCCTCGGATTTTAATGAAACAAATGAAAAGCGTAAAATTGCCAACCGTTTGCGCTTTGGAGCCCTGATGGATGGCTTCCTTTGGATTCGTGCCTATGTTGTTCATGATCAAGCGGTGCTTGGCACCGAATGGTCGCCTTCAGGAAAGCTATATCTGACTTTTGGGGAAGATCGTTCTGTTCGGGTGCATGACCCCGGGGTGTTTCCTGTCACTGCCGAAAAATCGGTAACCATTGCCTCCAAGAATCTTTCCATGGCGGAATATGGTGCCATTCGCCTTGCCAGATTCTTTGATGAAGATCGAATCCTGATGCTGGATGACTCGGGTTGTCTTTATCTTTGGAACTGGGTCAATAAAAATGCGGAACCGAAGCGTCTTTTCAATGGTGTTTCAGCATTTGATGTGGATACCAAAAGAAAAAGACTAGCCTTGGCTACCAATGATGGAATCTATCTGGATGATAAAGGCATGTTGGATGAGAACATCATTCGCGGCAATCCCATCAAAGTGGATGAAACAATAGAACAATTGCTTTTCAGTAATGAGGATGGAAGGTTGCTTGCAAGGGGGGATGGCAACCTTTTAACCATCCAAATCGATGGCAAAGTAACACAACATGCCGAGGTAATCCCAAAACTTACCTGTATGGCGGTTAGCCCGGATGGAAATTATGTTGCCACCGGTAATGATAATGGCAGGGTGCAGGTATGGAAGAAAGGTGAGATAAAACCTGAGAACAGGTTTATTTTTTCCCACCCGGAACCTGTGATTTGCCTGGCGTTCAGCCAAGATTCAAAACTATTGGCTAGTGGTTCCTCGGATAATCGTGCGAATGTAAGAAACCTCGAAAATGGAAGACTGGAATACCAGATATCGCATGACGGTGATGTTACCTGTATGGCATTTTCCAGGAATCCTGATTGGTTTATCACAGGTTCAGATGACAACAGCATTCGAATCTGGCATGCAAAAACCGGCCGGCCTGCCAGCGGCACTTTAATCTACAACGCAACGCTTAGAACCATTGTGCCTCATCCCCGGGTGCCGTTACTTCTGGCAGGTGGGGATGATAATGTTTGCTGTATTTGGGATATGCTTCCCAAAAATACTGTTCAGGTTAGTGCAGCCGACAAGATAGATAAATTCCTGATGGCCAAAGATGGGTCAGTCTTTGGCCGTTCAGGCAACCTCGTTAAAGCTGGATCCACCAAGGAAATGCAACAGATATTTCAGCAAATGAAAGAGCGACGCTTTTCAGATAATCAGCAAAAATGTGACATGAATTTTCAAACGGTCACAGATAAAGCCCAGTCGATAAGTCTTTGGGGTGAAAATGATCTGCTCATTCTCGAAACGGATGGAGTAGTCAAGCACCGAAAGGCTAATGGTGAAATTGTAACTATTTTAAAAACCAATCCGGAGTACTCCGCTTCCCAGTCTATTACTGGTTCGCCCGGCGGGAAGTATTTTGTTTTGGAATCCTCCGTGGGGTACAAGCGTTTCAACAGGGTGATTTACAAATTTAATGGAGAAAAAATTGCTTTACCCCATCTTGATAATTCGCGGGCATTGGCTTTTTCCAGGGAGGATGCAAGGCTTGCATGGGGTAATAATGTTGGAGATCTTTTTCATGTCGACCTTTCCGAACCAACATTAAAATTGGAAAAAGTTGAGGCTTGGCATAATGGATCCGTGGCAAGCATCGCCTTTTCTCCTGACGGAAAACGCATTGCAACTGGTGGCGAGGATATGTTTTTGAAAGTGTTTCCCAGGGATGACAAGGCTTGGGTTAAATTCCCCATGGAGAAGGATTTAAAGGACGCAAACGGTAAACCAGTTCCAATACCCCACCACGCGTCTGCTATTTCCATTCTTACCTTTAATGATAATGGTTCCAAGATTATTACCGGGGGGGAGGATAACACCCTTAGAGTGTGGGATTCCAAATCGAGCGAACCCCTTACGGAATCCATGCTTCATAATGCTTCTGTGGGTGGAGTGAAGGTACTTAATTACCAAGGCATGGAAATAGCCCTTTCTATGAGTACGGAAGGCGCCATGTATCTATGGAATTTGGAATCCGGGCAGATCCTTGCGCCCTTGATGTTTAGCCCGGGTTATTTCATAAATGGTTTTGACTTTTTACCCAATTCAGGCAAAGACCCGGTGCTTATTTTTTGTGGTGGGCTGGGAAACATCATCGCGAAAAGACTCCAGGCAGCGCCTGATAAGAAAAGTGAAATTCAATTGCAGGAATTCGCGGAGTACCATCCCGCCTTTGAGATGCAGAAAAATGGCAACGAAAAAGGAACGGTACTTCTTCCTATCGCAGGTTCCAAGATATTTACACTTATGTACAAAGTGCTAAATGATTTCCATGATGTATTTCCACCCTTGCCAGAGTTAGGCGAAAAGGCAGAGATGGCTTCAAAACCCTAGCCGCACCAAGTTTTCCAGAGTTCTCTGACGGCTTTTTCCCACTTGGAAGCATACCCTTTCCAATCGCATATGGATGATTTTTTCAGGGTATCCCTTAGCTTGCCCCTTAGCAGGGAAAGCCTTGCGGGTTCGGCGGAAAACTTTTTCGCTTTCTCGATGAATTCTTCCGGTGTTTTGGCAATCCAGTCTTGCAGATCCAAAGTGGAAAGTATCGCTACACCCTGGCGGGATACATAACTTTCCCCCGCAATTGTTAGAACTGGTGTGCCCATCCATAGTGCGTCACATGTTGTAACGCCACCATTGTAAGGGAATGGATCCAGTGCGATGTCAATATCCGCCTGGGCAGCGAAGTAATCCTTCTTTTCCATGCGTTGAAGGAATTCCACACGGTCTGGGTTCACCCCGCCTTGCTGCATGGCTTGGCGAATGAGCTTGACGGATTCTTGCCCTGGGCCGGAAAGCAGGCGAAGTTTCGAGCCCGGAATGGCGCTAAGAAGCCTGGCCCAAAGATTCAAAACCTTGGGATTGTGCTTGGCCATGTTGTTAAGCGAACCAAAAATAATTCCGCCAGCCTTGGGGGTTCGCTTTGGAACATCAGGTGCCTGTTCAAAGGGTTGATAGCACCATGCGAGACCATCCAGTCGTACCAGTTTTTCGGTATGGATGGACTCCGTTTTGCCCACCGGG
>Ga0255160_1000434_pt1 | contig 10995 bp, 8 predicted proteins | sample Atl_Colum_RepB_8_2_FD_186010 | JGI IMG/M metagenome (GOLD analysis project Ga0255160, IMG submission 186010) | Freshwater microbial communities from Altamaha River, Georgia, United States - Atl_Colum_RepB_8h | ecosystem: Environmental > Aquatic > Freshwater > River | place: USA: Georgia... | reverse complement strand
ATGGTTACCGCTTCTCGGCCACGCGGGCGTACGATGCGGTGGTGCGCGAGCGCATCGCCGAGTTGCGCGAACGACCGCTGCACGGCACGCAGACAGTGGGTGAGTTCATGCAACGCCGCCTGTCACCGGCAATCGCCACCGTCGAGGCGACGGCACAGCGGCTGGCCGCGCTGTCCGAGCGCGTGTCACGCACCAGCGCCCTGTTGCGTACGCGGGTCGACATCGCCACCGAGGCGCAGAACCAGCAACTGCTCGCAAAACTCACGCGCGGGCAGGACCTGCAGCTGCGCCTGCAATCCACGGTGGAGGGCCTGTCGATCGCAGCCATCAGTTATTACGTGGTGAGTCTGCTGCTGTATGCGGCCAAGGCGCTCAAGCAGGCTGGTCTGCCGATCCAGCCGGAGCTGGCGGTGGGTCTGATGATTCCGTTGGTCTTGTGGGGAGTGTGGAGAACGGTACAGCGCATCCATGCACGCATCCATCATGGTGCTCATGGCTGACGCCCGTTGGCCGCAGGCTTTCCCCATCGATAACCCGCTCTCTGGCGCATAAACCTTTGTGCTAACCTGAGTGCATATTGCGCTCAATGGCAAAGGAGTGAGTGTGGACTTGCAGCTTCAGAACAAGACGGCATTGGTGACCGGTGCCAGTGTGGGCATCGGACGAGGAATTGCCAAGAGCCTGGCTGCCGAAGGCGTTCGGGTCGCGGTGTCAGCCAGACGCGTTGACAAACTGCAGGAGCTGGCCGACGAGATCGTGGTCGCAGGCGGGCATGCTCCCGTCATCATCGCTTGTGATCTCTATGAAGAAGATGCCGCCAGCAAACTGGCGACCTCAGCCATTGCAGGGCTGGGCCATGTCGACATATTGGTCAACAACGCAGGGGGGTCTCGCAGCTTCAAGGACCTGCATGTGAGCGAAGCGGCCTGGCAGGAAGCCATCACCCTCAATTTCCATCGTCCTCGTCAGGTGGCCGATGCCCTGCTTGATCAGATGATTGCGCGCAAATGGGGCCGCATCATCAACATCACGGGCAAAAGCGAACCGGAGCACACCAACGGTGCCTTCTGCGCAAAGGCTGGCTTGCACAGCTGGGCCAAAGGGCTCTCGCGCATGGTGGGCAAGCACGGAATCACGGTCAATTGTGTGCCGCCCGGGCGCATCCACTCCGAACAGATTTTCCGTAACTACACACCCGAATACCGGCAGTGGCAATGCGAGAACGAAATACCGGTGGGGCGTTATGGCGAGCCAGAAGACATGGCCAACCTGGTCACTTTCCTGGCCTCACCTCGGGCCGCTTACATCACGGGTGCAGTGATTCCGGTCGATGGTGGTTTGCGCAGATACCAGTTCTGATGCAAGTGTGTGGCGTACAAAAAGCAGAAACCAATCAGGAGACAAGCATGGACAAGATCAGCAAACGACGATTCTGGATGGGGGCGTTGGGCCTGGCGGCGACCTTGGGGCTTCCCCTGCTGGTGCAAGCTCAGGCCTGGCCAAGCAAGCCGATCCGATTTGTGGTGCCTTTTGCGCCGGGCGGCACCAGTGAGATCGTGGCCCGCTCGGTGGCGGCCGAGCTCACGCGGCAGCTTGGCGTGAGTGTGTATGTGGAAAACAAACCGGGCGGGGCCGGTGTCACCGCCATGTCCGAGGTCGCCAAGGCGCCCCCGGATGGTCATACCCTGATTCTTACCCATGTAGGCACGATGGCCGTCAATCCCTACATGCTCAAGAACCAGCCGTATGACGTGAACCGCGATTTCGCACCGGTCACACTGCTGGCCAAAGTGCCCAATGTGTTCGTGATTCATCCCGATGTGCCCGCCAAGAACTTTCAGGAGTTTGTGGCCTACGCCAAGGCCCATCCCGGCCAGCTCAATTACGGTTCGGCGGGCAATGCCAGCGCAGGGCATCTGGCCATGGAGTACCTCAAGCTGGTGACCGGCATGTTCATCACGCACATCCCTTACCGTGGAACAGGCCCCCAACTCACCGACCTGCTGGCGGGTCGCACGCAGGCCTCGTCAGCAGGTATGCCGGCACTCGGTGCCCACATACGCAGCGGCAAGCTGCGTGCGATCGCAGTGGGCACCCAGCAGCGCATCCCCGCCATGCCCGATGTGCCTACAGTCGCAGAGCTGGGGTTCAAGAATTTTGAAACTTCCCAGTGGTACGGCATCCACGTGCCAGCCGGTACCCCCCCTGAAATCATCAAGCGGCTGCAGGAAGAGTCACAAAAGGCACTGCGTTCGAGCGCGGTGACCGAGCGATTTACCACAGACAACGCTGTCGGCGGTGGCGGCCCTTCGGCGGAATATGCCGAATTCGTCCGCAAGGAACAGGCCATCTGGAAAGACATCGTGCAGCGGGCAGGCATCAAGCCCGACTGATCAATTGCCTGAAAGCAGCCGGCGTTTGCGAAGGGCTGCATGAAGATGCTCGTGGAACATCGCGGCGGCCGGGCGCAGGACGCTGCCCTGCTTGCGCAACAAACCCAAACTGCGCGAGATGGTGGGCTTGCGCAGCGGCAGTCCCACCACGGTGGGGTGATTGCTCGGCAGGGCGGTTCGGGGCACTGCGGCGATCCCCAGACCAGCCTCGACCATGCCCAGCAAGGTGCCAATATGGCTGACTTCAAAGGCAAAGTGCGGATTGAGTCCGACTTTGCTCATCACATCGTCAAGCAGCTGGCGGTTGCCGCTGCTGCGTGCCACGGAAATCAGTCGCTCCGCTTCGATCTGTGACCAGTTGACACTCTGCCGTTTGGCCAGGGGGTGATCGCGGCGCATGGCCACCACAAACGGATCGTCGTGGATGCCCTCAAAGGCGATTTCGGGCATCAGCGTGTTCATGAAACCGATGCCGAAATCGGATTCTCCTGTCAGCACGCTTTGCAGTGTCTGGTTCATCGACTCGTCGATGACACGAATCCGGATGGAAGGGTACTTGGCCGAGAAGCTGCTGATCACCTGTGGCAGGAAGTAAATGGCCGCAGAAGGCACGCAGGCCACGGTCACCCGTCCGCTGCGGGTGGCTGCAATGTCGGAAATGCCCAGAATGGCCGATTCCAGATCGTCGATGGCGGCGCGTGCCCGCTCCAGAAAGATGCGGCCCAGGCTGGTCAGTTCGACTTCCCGGGTGGTCCGGTTGAACAGTCGCGTACCGATGATGGATTCCAGTTTTTCAATCCGACGGCTAAGCGCAGGTGGTGACAAATGGATCTGATCGGCCGCCGCCCGAAAGCTGCCACGCTCGGCGACGGCAATGAAAGCCTGCAATTGCTGCAAATCGAAATTGATGTGTCTCATGCATCAATGATATTAAAAATTGCAATTCAAAAAATCGGCCACTTGTTGCACCATTTGCTCCCATTGTTGCAAAGGCGTGAAAAACCGCCAAAAGTAAAGGCGAAACATGAAAAAAATTCTGAAGAACTGTGCAGGTCTGCTGCTGGCCATCGCTTGCGGCTGGGCTCACGCACAGGCGGACAAGCCATTGACCATCGTGGTGCCGACGGCGGCTGGTGGAGGCAACGATGCAATGGCTCGCACGATCGGGCAAAAGCTGGGGGTGTTGCTTGGCCGCAGTGTCATTGTTGAAAACAAGGCCGGTGCCAACGGGGCCCTGGCGGCTGAATATGTGGCGAAGGCAGCGCCGGACGGCAACGTCCTGATGTTCGGCTATATCGCCACGCATGCCATGAATCCGGCTTTGCAAAAGTTGCGTTATGACCCGGTCAAGGATTTCGAGCCGGTCGGGCTGGTCGGTTATTCCCCCACGTTGATGGTGGTCAACCCGTCACTCAAGGCCCGCGATGTCAAGGACTTGGTGCGCATGCTCAAGGAAAAGCCAGAGGCCTACAGCGTGGCCTCCGCAGGCAATGGCACGGCACCCCATTTCGCTGCCGAGTTGTTCAAGATGGCCACACAGACTTCGATGCTGCACGTGCCCTACAAAGGTTCAGCCCCGGCGGTCAATGACACGATCGGCGGCCAGACACAGGTGATGTTCCCCAGCTTGTTCACTGGTGCGCCCTTCGTCAAGGCTGGGCGTCTGCAGGCATTGGCCGTTGCCGGTGCAAAGCGCTCGGCCTTGCTGCCAGATGTGCCCACCCTCAAGGAGCAAGGCATTGAGGGTGTGGAGGTTGATCAGTGGTACGGCATTTTTGCGCCTGCCCGTACACCCAAGGAGCAGATCGCACGTCTCAATCAGGCCCTCAACAAAGTGCTCAATGACAAGGAAATCATCCAACGCATCGAGGGTCATGGCGCCGATGTGGAGACCAGCACACCCGAGCAATTGGGCGAGATGGTCCGCAAGGATCTGGCCAAGTGGCGCCAGGTCGTGACCAAAGCCAAGCTGCAGGCCGACTGATGTCCATCATTGAGCGAACCATTCCCTGTGTGCTGATGCGTGCGGGCACTTCCCGTGGACCATTCTTTCTCAAGGATTGGTTGCCCCAAGATCCGGTGGCGCGTGACCAGGCGCTGATCGGTGCCATCGGTGCATCCGACCCCTTGCAACTCGATGGCCTGGGCGGCAACAGCACCCTCAACAGCAAGGTGGCGATTGTTTCGCGCTCCAGCCTGCCCGATTGCGATCTGGATTACCTTTTTGCCCAGGTGGGTGTGGGACACCAATCGGTCGATACGCGTCCAAACTGCAGCAACATGCTCTCGGGTGTGGCGCCCTTTGCCATTGAACAAGGCCTGATCGAAGCGCAGGATGGCACCACCACGGTGCGTATCCATAATGTGAATACCGGAGCCAAGATTGATGCCACTGTGCAGACGCCTGGTGGTCGAGTGAGCTATGAAGGGCATGCCCGCATCGACGGTGTGGCAGGCACAGCGGCCCCCATCCTGCTGAACTTTCTGGACGCCTGGGGGGCAGTGACCGGCCAGCTGTTTCCTACAGGTCAGCGCACCGAGGACATCCAGGGTGTGGCTGTTACCTGTATCGACGCGGCCATGCCGCTGATGATGGTGCGTGCCGTTGATCTGGGTCTGACGGGACGCGAGCGCCCTGCCGAACTCGATGCCAATGCCGCCTTGCTCGAAAAGATTGAAGTCATGCGCCTGGAGGCTGGTCGCCGCATGGGCCTGGGCGATGTGTCGGGCAGTGTGGTGCCCAAGCCGGTGATCGTGAGTGCTGGTGACAGTCCCGACAGCATCGTCTCGCGGTATTTCACACCGCACCGCTGTCATGCTTCGCATGCCGTGACCGGGGCCATTGGCGTGAGCACGGCATTTGCCTTGCCCGGAACTGTGGCTTCGGGTGTGGCTCGCCCCAGCGGTCGTCACCTCTTGTCGGTGGTACATCCCCAGGGTCAGATCGACATTGATGTGGAGGTGGCCGGCGAAGGTGAAGGTGCGGTCGTGCAAAAAGCTGCGTTGGTGCGCACAGCTCGCAAGATCATGCAGGGCGAACTGCATTTGCCCGATTATGTTTTTCCGCCCGACCAGACGGACCAGGCTGCGCAGGCCCGCGAAGATTACCCCAGCGAAGAAATCACCATCATCGTCCCCACCAGTGCGGGTGGGGGTAACGACACCATGGCTCGCGTGCTTTCGCGCAAGCTGGGCCCCCAGCTTGGTCAGTCCATTGCCGTGGACAACCGCACGGGCGCCAACGGCAGTGTGGCCGCTGAATACGTGGCCTCTGCACGGCCGGATGGCTACACGCTGATGTTTGGCTATATAGCGACCCATGGCATCAATCCGATCATGCAGGATGTGCGCTACGACCCGCTGACCGACTTTGCACCGGTGGGACTGATTGGTTATTCGCCCAGCGTGCTGGTGGTGCGTGCCGGTCAGGGGCTGCACACCGCACGCGACTTGCTTGAGCATCTCCGCGAACGACCGCAAGACATGAACTACGCTTCGGCAGGCGAGGGCACCGTGCCTCACCTGGCTGCGGAAATTCTCCTCAGCCGCCATGGTCTTGTGGCTGAAGGTTCGACCTATGCCGGGGCGGCGCCCGCCCTCAATGCCCTGGTGCGCGGGCAGGCGCAATGGATGGTGCCCAGTCTGTTCAGTGCTTTGCCTTACCTCAAGACGGGCAAATTGGTCGCTCTGGCTGTGGCTGGACAGCACCGGCTGCCGTCCTGGCCACAGCTGCCGACTTTTGGCGAGCTGGACCTCGACGAACTGGACCTGACGCAATGGTACGGACTGTTTGCGCCTGCCCATACGCCGCAGTCTGTGCTGACGGGTCTGAACAAGGCCCTCAACCAGGTGCTGGCCGATTCAGAGACAGTGGCTCGGTTGCTGGCCGATGGGGTACAGGTGCAGACCAGCACTCCTCAGCAACTGGGTCAACATGTGCAGTCCGAACTCAGACACTGGCGTCGGGTGCTGGAGGGCTTCCACTTTGCCGAGGCCATGGATCAGGCTGCCTGACGCTGTTTGCTAGCGTCCCGCATCAGGAGACGCTCGCCTCGACAGGGTGGGAGATTCGGGCAACAATCGCCCCCATTTGGGCAGCACCCGTACATGAAAATCGATTTCGACGGCCTGCAGGCATTTGTCACTGTGGCTGAACTGGGTGCCTTCAACAAGGCGGCCGATAAACTCAGCCTGACCCAGGCGGCCCTGACCCGTCGCATCCAGAAGCTCGAGCATTACCTGGGGCTCAAGCTGATCGACCGCACCACACGCCAGATGGCCCTGACGACAGTGGGGCGTGATCTGCTGCCCAAGGCGCGTGTCCTGGTCCAGGACATGGCAGTGACGTTCAGTCAGCTCAAGGATGCATCGAAGTCGGCCAAGGGCCATTTCACGCTGGCGTGCGTGCCCACATTGGCGACATCGGTGTTGCCGGTGCTGATCCGACAGTACCGCGACCAGTGTCCTGACAACCGCATTCGGCTGGTCGATGCCAGCGCGTATGAAATCCGTGAGGCGGTGCTGGGTCAGCAGGCCGAGCTGGGTGTCACCGTGCAAGGGGCCCGACACCCCGATCTGGAAGAAACGGCGCTGTTCGACGACCCCCTGATGTTCTATTGCCGACGCACGCATCCGCTCAGTCGTCGCCCTTTCCTGACCTGGGCAGACATGAACCTGGACGACCTGATCGTGGTCAGCAGCTTCACTGGGACACGCATTGTGATGAATTACCAGCTGGCCAAGAAAGGCATCGAGCTGCAGGGACATTACGAGGTTCAGCACCATGCCACAGCGCTCAATCTGGTTGCTGCAGGGGTGGGTTGTGCCATCATGCCGGCCACCACCTGCGCGGATGGTGACCGCCCGGGTGTGGTGCGTATTGCGCTCAAGTCCCCTGTCGTTCGCCGCAAGATTGTGCTGGTGCGCAAAAAAGGGACGACCTTGTCTCCGGCGGCGCAGGCCTTCTGTGACATTGTCTTGCGCTCGTCCCGAGCAGGCCTGCGGCCCTGATACCGCGATACTTTCCCAGTAAAGTTGATTATTTCGAATATCGAAACAATTCCGGATGTTTTTTCATTTGCTGTTGCCCTGCGAATTGACCATACTCCGCGCTCGACTGGAGGATGTCTGACGTGACCACGGATGTTTTGGTAATTGGCGGCGGCAATGCGGCCCTGTGCGCTGCCTTGATGGCGCGAGAGGCTGGGGCCAGTGTGCGCGTGCTGGAGGCAGCGCCGCGAGAGTGGCGCGGTGGCAATTCCAGCCACACGCGCAACCTGCGCTGCATGCACGATGCCCCACAGGATGTATTGGTCGATGCCTACCCTGAAGAAGAGTTCTGGCAGGACCTCCTCAAGGTCACCGGTGGGCAGACCGATGAAGCACTGGCACGGCTGGTGATCCGGCACTCGGCCACTTGCAGGCCCTGGATGGTCAGCCATGGCGTGCGGTTTCAGCCCTCCCTGTCCGGCGCTCTGCACACCGCCCGTACCAACGCCTTTTTCATGGGCGGCGGCAAGGCCCTGATCAATGCCTATTACCGCAGTGCCGAGCGTTTGGGTGTGCAGATCGACTACAACGCCCAGGTCGATCAAATTGAACTTGCTGCCGGCCGATTTGTAGCGGCCTGGGTGAACCACAAACAGCCTGACGGCCAGCTTCGACGAGAGCGCATCGAGGCCCGCACCTGCGTGCTGGCTGCTGGAGGCTTTGAGTCCAACCGCGAATGGCTGCGTCAGGCCTGGGGGCAGAACGAACGCGGCGAATACCCGGCCGACCAGTTCCTGATCCGGGGGACTCGGTTCAACCAGGGGACTTTGCTGCGATTCATGATGGATCAGGGCGCCGACATGATTGGTGACCCGACACAGGCGCACATGGTGGCCATTGATGCGCGTGCACCGCTGTATGACGGAGGCATCTGCACCCGCATCGATTGCGTTTCCCTTGGCGTGGTCGTCAACCGTGAAGCGCGTCGCTTTTACGACGAGGGTGAGGACTTCTGGCCCAAGCGCTACGCCATCTGGGGTCGTCTGGTCGCCCAGCAACCGGGTCAGGTGGCGTATTCGATCATCGATGCCAAGGCTGTAGGGCGTTTCATGCCACCCGTGTTCGAGGGCACGCAGGCCCAGACACTGCCAGAGCTGGCGCGCAAGCTGGGTCTGGACGAAAGCGTGTTCATGCAGACATTGAATGATTACAACGCGGCCTGCCAGAGCGGCACGTTTGATCACACGGTGCTCGATGACTGCCATACCGAGGGTGTGATCCCTGCCAAGACGCACTGGGCGCGACCCATCGATACGGCTCCGTTTTACGCCTATGCGGTGCGCCCGGGGGTGACTTTCACTTACCTGGGGCTGAAAACCGATGCCAACGCAGCGGTGCATTTCAATGGTCGTCCCAGCCCGAACCTGTTTGTGGCCGGTGAGATGATGGCCGGTAATGTGCTGGGCAAAGGCTACACCGCGGGCGTGGGCATGACGATCGGGACGGCCTTTGGCCGTATCGCGGGGACATCGGCCGCCCGAGCCGCAGTTGCCTCACGCGGTGTGAATGGAGAAAAGGCATGAACAGTCTGAAGGCTTTGACCGACGAGGCGCTTGCACTGGCCCGTGGCGAGGTGGGTGCAGCAGAAGCGGAGGTCGCGCGGCAGCTGACCATTTGCAATGGATGCCGTTATTGCGAGGGTTTCTGTGCGGTATTCCCCGCCATGACCCGGCGCCTGTCCTTTGCGCCAGCCGATGTCCACTACATGGCCAACTTGTGCCATAACTGCGGGGCTTGTCTGCATGCCTGCCAGTACGGCCCACCGCATGAGTTCGCCATCAATGTGCCGCGTGCCATGGCACAAGTGCGTGGCAAGACCTACGCCGAATACGCCTGGCCAGCGCCGCTGGGGCGGCTTTACCAGCACAATGGCCTGACCCTTTCGCTGGCGCTGGCGGCGGCGCTGACTTGGTTCATGGCCCTGGCTGCCAGGGCGCCGACTGGAGCAGCCAACTTTTACGCCATCTTTCCGCACAATTTTTTGGTGAGCCTGTTTGCGCCGGTTTTCCTTTTCGCCGTGCTGGCACTGGCCATGGGTGTTCGGCGTTTCTGGCGTGACATCGGGCCGGTCACCACTGGCGCACCCCTCACGCCGCCGGCAGCGGCGGAGGCGACGCACGACATCTTGCGTCTCAAATACCTCGATGGAGGCCATGGCGAGGGCTGTAATAACGAAGACGACGCCTTCACCCATAGCCGCCGCCGCGCACACCATCTGACCTTCTACGGGTTCATATTGTGCTTTGCAGCCACCAGTGTGGCCACGATCTATCACTACGGTTTCGGCTGGGAGGCCCCCTACGATTTGCCGAGCCTGCCCAAACTGCTCGGTGGGGCGGGTGGGGTGATGCTCTGTGCGGGAACGCTCGGTTTGCTGCGGCTCAAATTTCGGCGGCACCCATTGCACGGAGACCCTGCGCAGCAAGCGATGGATTACGGCTTCATGGCTCTGCTTTTTCTGACCGGAGCCAGCGGCCTGCTGCTCTGGGCCTTGCGAGGCGCCGCTCTGATGCCCGCAGCCCTTTCCCTGCACCTGGGGGCTGTGATGGCGCTGTTTGTCACCTTGCCCTACAACAAATTCGCTCACGGCATTTTCAGATCTGCTGCGCTGCTGCGTTATGCGGTTGAAAAGCGCCAGCCCAACCGTCTGGGGCTGGGCAGCGACTGAGCGCCATCAGACCTGTGCTGCAGTGGCACTGATGACGCCGCCACCCAGGCAGACATCGCCGTCGTACAGCACTGCGCTCTGACCCGGCGTGACGGCCCATTGCGCTTGAGGAAAGTGCAGACCGAAGTCTGGTGCGGTCAGGCCGTCGGCGCCTGCACTCAGCGTGCAAGGCGCGTCCGTCTGGCGGTAACGGGTTTTGGCTGCGTAGTGTCCGGGAGCAGGCGGCTCACCCGCGCACCAGCTGGCGTCGCTTGCCAGCAGACCCTGGGAGAGCAGCCAGGGGTGTTCATGGCCTTGCACCACCCAGAGGGTGTTCTTCTCGATGTCCTTACGGGCGACGAACCAGGGCTGGTGTTCGCCACCACCACGCTGCGCACCCTTTTCCTTGACGCCGCCAATCCCCAGACCCTGGCGCTGGCCGAGCGTGTAAAAGCTCAGGCCCACATGCCTGCCGATGGTGCGGCCGGTCGGGTCCTTGATCGGGCCGGGCTCCTTGCTGATGTAGCGGTTAAGGAACTCGCGGAAGGGCCGTTCGCCGATGAAGCAGATGCCGGTGGAGTCCTTCTTCTTCGCGTTGGGCAGGCCGATGTCTTCGGCAATGCGGCGCACCTCGGTCTTGTGCAGCTCGCCCACCGGGAAAAGCGTCTTGGACAGCTGCGCCTGGTTCAGGCGGTGCAGAAAATAGCTCTGGTCTTTGGACGGGTCCAGGCCTTTGAGCAGCTCGTGGCGGCCGCTGGCTTCGTTCAGCCGTACCCGCGCATAGTGGCCGGTGGCGATCTTCTCGGCGCCCAGTCGCATGGCATGGTCCAGAAAGGACTTGAACTTGATCTCGGCGTTGCAGAGGATGTCGGGGTTGGGGGTGCGCCCGGCCTGGTACTCGCGCAG
>Ga0255160_1000426_pt1 | contig 11211 bp, 22 predicted proteins | sample Atl_Colum_RepB_8_2_FD_186010 | JGI IMG/M metagenome (GOLD analysis project Ga0255160, IMG submission 186010) | Freshwater microbial communities from Altamaha River, Georgia, United States - Atl_Colum_RepB_8h | ecosystem: Environmental > Aquatic > Freshwater > River | place: USA: Georgia... | reverse complement strand
CTGTGAGGTGTTTTCTTTGCGTAGTTTCTGAAGTACCACGACCAGCGGACCTGATATAACAGCGACCGCAATCGGTACCCAGATAGCTTCCACATCACATCCAATTCGTCACAGGCTCGGCGTTATAACCATTAATCTTGGCGTCCTCAACAATTTTATGTTGACGTTCCTTGATAGTTGGTCCGTGAAAGTCTTCCTGACCATGAGTAAAACCTAGACGAATTGACTTAACATGGCATTTAAAGCAAACAGAACCCCTTCTAGGGAGTTCGTCTGCATCAAACTCGGTCAAACACTCTAAACAACGGAAAGTTTTCATCGATAATAGGGGATTTCGTTACTCAGCGACGTTAAACGACCCTATTTTCGCCGGCTTATCAGGAATATTCTTGACAATGTGGCGTGCCCACCAATCCAAAGAATTCTTTCTTGGCTCCAAATCATTCCTGTACTCAGGCAACCAAACATACTTCAACATCTGGTTAGCGATCCCCAAAGACATAACCCGGTCATCATGCGGAGAACCATGCATTTTCCCATTCGCCTCACGAATAAAGGTCTTTAGCTCAGCCACCGTCAAAGAATCAAACAGGGACAAAGCATGATCCCTGAGAGCCGCATTCAACTCATCAATAGCCAAAGGCTTAGAAACCGACGTCGTACGCCACCCCAAAGAATCAGAAACCTTTGGGTTCGTATGGTTCATTTTACGCTGTTTGTACAGGTTCCGGTAACCCACCCTGGCCAAAGACTTCAAGGTCGTTAGACCATGGTTGTTGGATTCAACACCGATCAAAGCGTGGTTGTAGAAATAACCCAAAGCAACCAACACATCCTCACCAAACAAGTCTGGGTCAATGTGCCCATGCCAATGGGCGACAACGATTCCTGTGTCCGCAGAAATAATATGGGCTGAGCTGTAGTCACCATGCCCCAAGCCTTCAGCGACGTCTGCCCCAATCACATAGGATTCGCCTTCTTGAGGCATTTCCCAAATACGGAGAGGACCACCGTCCTCAACGAATCTGAAGACGGTTCTGACGCTGGTTGAACTGAGGTAGCCTTCTTCGGGGATTATTGGTTCAATTTCTCGGAGGACGTCCAAGTCGAAGACTGGACGACCAGAACGAACAAATGCTTCTTCTGGGTCACTTGGGTATTCCTGTGCTAACTGCCAATCTGGCAGGTCACGTTTCTTGGCTTCATACCAAGACTGGTCACGATCTCCAGCTGACCATGGGAAGAAGATTCCTTTGAATCGGTTGGTTGCATTCTGCGAACCAACCCACAGCTGGTGAAAAATGTTTCCTTCACCGTTAGCGGTTGACAGACAGATGACACGTCCACCGACGTCAGCAATTGGTTCGATAGAAGCCCATGCTTCTTCAGGGTTCGGCAAGAACGCCATTTCGTCAATAACGACACGGTACACGGATTCACCACGTGCCGGATCATTGCCTGAAGGCAAAGATTCAATTGCAGAATCGTTTGAGAAAACCATCTTCAACTGGTTATCTGAAACCAGTTCTGGTCCACGGACCTTCATCCATTGTGGCATCATCTTGTAGCCGTATTTGGTTTTCTGCAAAAGCTTGGATGCTTCACGCTCGGTACGACTCAGCATGACAACGAATCGGTCTGCCCAGAAGAATGATTCCCAAAATACGAATGCTGCGGCTAATGTGGAGAACCCGATCTGGCGTGCTTTGAGAACAATGCTGTAACGCTCTTCAATCCAGGTGCGCACAGTTTCTTCTTGTGCTTCACGCAGAACAAACTTGATGCGACCACGCTCAGGGTGGCGGATTGTCCAATATGTTGAGCAGAAATGAGCAAACGCTTCAACAAGTTCGTCTGCTGAACCATTCTCTGGACCTCTGCATTTGCGCCATTCCTTCTCGTTGAGAAGGTCTGTCAGTTCCATTACTTTGCTCGCTTACGCCCCCGGGAGGCCATCTTCTGAAACTTGGCTTTACCGTACTTCTTGCGACCAATACTGGCTGCTAAAGCACCGGGATTCTTTACCCCCTGGGACTTCAGACTTTTTTCAAGTTTGGCGAAACGTCCACCACCGCCAACACGCATTGATCGTGCCACTACCTAGCCTTCTTCCGAACAGCCTTCTTCTTCACAACAACACGACGACCAAAGCGTAAATCCTTCGGATCCAGCCAAGAGTAAACAACCGGAATCAATGCGGCCACACCTGCATTCAGGATTACAGTCCAGTCACGGCTACCAGCCGAGTAGGCCGCAATCACAGCGGCCGCAAATACTTTTGCCCAAGACTTGGCGATGGCTTTGTGTTCACTAGAGAACTTCATCAACAACCTCTGGGATTACTGGTGCAACAAAATCCTTTGCCGTTTCATCGTAGATGAAACCAATGCCAGCATAAGTTTTGCCTGCGGTGTCAAAGAATGTTTCGACCCATCGACCTGGGTATCGGTCTGGGTTTTCAGCCATAAATTGCGCCGTTACAACAGCAATATGAATCACTTCATTGTTCTCATCTAGTTGTGCAAAATACTGCGACATAGTTTCTCCTTATACCTTGAACCGAACATAAACAACACCAGAACTACCTAACCCTCGTGTTCCTGTTGTTGAACCGCCGCCTCCAGAGCCAGTATTTACAACACCATTGGTAGCATTCCCTGTTCCAGCAGCACCATTTCCGCCAACACCACTACCCCCAGCGCCACCAGTCGTAGCACCGCCACCACCACCACCGCCTGCAACATAGGTTGCGGAACCACCAATGAAACCGCTTATGTCGTAACCTGTTCCACCAGCACCACCAACATTGCTGCTCACAAAGTTCTGACCAGCCCCACCGAATCCACCACCTCCGCCAGACCCTTGTGCAACGCCTGTATTTCCGTAACCACCCAGATTACCTTGATTACCAAAATTATTATATGCAGTTGTATTTGCTGTATGTGATTGACCACCAGCAGAAGCACCGTACAGTGAGTCAAATGGACCACTAGTTGCAATCCCACTACCACCGTAGCCAGCGACAATACAACCAGAATCAGTATAAACAAAGGTTGAACCGCTATTTACACCCCCACCGCCAGCACCAATGGTAATTGTTTTGTTTGATGAAAGGTACACAGTTGCGATAACTACACCACCTGCGCCTCCGCCAGAGCCAGTAACAACAGTATCTCCTCGTTGTGCACCATGACCGCCTCCGCCAACTGCCAAAACATCAAAAAGTCCAGACTTGGAAACAGTCAAAGTTCCGCTTGATGTGAAAGTCAAAAGTGTGTATGACTGACCAGAAACGGTGATGCTCGACGATGTTCCGCCAGTTGCAACCCCGTAACCGATAACGCCGATAACACCCTGAATGAAGTTTGCGCTTACATAACCACCGACTCTCATGCGTTCACCGCCCATCGAACATAAACGATGCCTGACCCACCAGCAGCAGCAGGCCACGAACCGTCTCCACCTCCGCCTCCACCGCCAGTGTTTGTTGTGCCAGCAACAGCAGATGACGAAGATGAGTTAGTGCCTTTTCCACCGCCACCAGAACCACCTGCACCGCCAGTGCCGTTAGAGCAACCGCCACCACCGCCACCGCCCCTATAAGTCGTGCCAGCAGATTGACCTAAGAACGCTGAAATATCTGCACCTGCACCACCAGAGCCACCAACAACATTATCTGTGCCAACATTGCCTACTGCGCCTGCGCCACCACCGCCACCAGCAGCAGTACCAGAACCACCTGCGCCAAGACCGCCACGATTGCCTTGCGTTGCGATACCGACATTGCTTTGTCCTGTGTTGTTGTTTCCACGACAACCAGCAGTTGAAGCACCAGCCAATCCTCGTTCTGTTCCGAAGTTCATACAGCCACCACCAGCAGCGACGATTGCGTTGCTCGTTGTGCCGATGTATGAAGCACCACCCGTTTCACTAGCGGTCGCAGCACCACCAGCACCAACTACAACTGAGTGTGTTCCAGCAGCGAGATAGATGGTGCGTTGTGAAACACCACCGCCACCACCGCCACCGCCACCACCCGTTGTAGCGAATCCACCACCACCACCACCAACAAGAAGCACATCAAACAAACCGCCAGTAGTAACAGTCAAAGTTCCATCGGAGTTGAAATAGACACCGTTGTAAGTGATACCAGCAGTCGTAAATGGCGTGATGGAACCAGTACCACCTGATGCGGTTCCATACGTTGTTAGTGACTGCGCTGTGAGCGCACTCACATAACCAAGTGTCCGACGATTCGGCACAACTACACCGTGATTCGGTTTACGAACCCGTGAACAACAAGTACGTTTGCCGTTCCAGCAAACGCACGAACAACCTTTGCTGTCGCATTACCCTGCAACAACAATCCCGGGACAATTGTGACCAATCCAGCCTCTGGCTGGATGGTTACTTCGATGTTTCCATCTGGTGCGGTGGTTTCCCCCCACTCAATTGTCAACTTGACAGCAGAGGTGCTGGTATTGACTGCGTAAATCCAAATCTCATCAATTGTGGTTGATGTCGTTGAAGCAGTATGAACTGCGGTTCCAGGGGTTGCGGTAGCCGCAACCTTCACACCGAGACCAGTTCCAGTAGAACCCGCTGGCTGAAGAGCCAATTTTGAAAATGTTGCCATACTAAAGACTCCGTTCGTTACATGATGCTTTGGCTTTTATAGACCCAGCGTATTCCGCAGAAATCTCTGCCACCAACCTTTGTATCAAATCGTTACGCCGACGCTGGGCCGTATGACCCCCAATGTGCTGTCTGTACAGCATCTCGGGAATGTGCACCATGTCGGTTGCAAGGTAGGTTCGAACGCATAGTTCGTAATCATCTGCTACTGGAAGGGCTGAATTATGCCCACCAATTTCCCTGTACAAGTCTGCTTTCCAAGCCCTGATGTGGTTTGGGGCGGACACGATATGTCCCATCGTTATTTCGTTGACTGGTGGGGCCGACATCACCCACACCCCGTACTGGTCTGACCAATACTCGGAGCCGTACCCAAAGGCCCAGCCTTTAGGGTACACCCCAGACTCACCCGAAGGGAGAATCTCGCACCAGTCCGAATACACGAACCCAGCATCTGGGTTTGCCAAGAATGCGTCATTTACCTTCTGAAGGCAATCCACAGTCAGTTCGTCATCGTGGTCGAGTTCCGCCAGTATGACGCCTTCGGCAACCATGAACCCCTTGCGTTTCACCGAACCAATTGAGCCAGAATGCACATGAGAGCGGTGCATCTGAATCTTGTAACGTTCATCAGAAGCAAATCCATAAACCTGATTCCAGACATCATTGGTTGTCGAATCATCCCAGATGACCCACTCCCAGTCTCTGAAGGTTTGTGCCTTCAAAGATGCCCATGTTCTTGCTAGAACATCTGGATTTGTGTTGTATGTCGTTGTGACGACAGAAATCATTTTTATGCAAACACCTGCATTGAGATAACCGCTGTATCTGTGTCATACACAGCCGAACCGTTTACTCCCTGCGCTCCACTTGCACCTTGTGGCCCTTGCGGCCCCTGAGAACCTGTTGCACCTTGCGCACCATTTGCACCTTGTGGACCCTGTGGCCCTTGTGCCCCTTGTGCGCCAGTAGTACCAGCACTCCCCTGAGGTCCAGTTGCTCCCTGCGGACCTTGTGGTCCAGCAACCGTACTAGCCGCACCTTGCGCACCCTGTGGTCCCTGTGCACCTTGTGGCCCCTGTGGACCAACCAAAGTTGACTGCGGACCCTCTGCTCCCTGAGAACCCTGTGGACCCTGTGGACCCTGAGCACCCTGTGGTCCCTGAACGGTGGACTGCGGACCTACAGCACCTTGTGCACCCTGCGCCCCCTGAGGACCAATGGCACCCTGTGGTCCAGTAGCACCTTGGGAGCCTTGCGGTCCCTGAACACCAGTTGGCCCCTGAGGACCAGCGTTACCCTGTGGTCCCTGCGGACCCACAGAACCCTGAGCACCAGTATTGCCCTGAGGACCCTGAACGCCAGTTGTACCCTGTGGTCCTTGTGCTCCTTGCGAACCAGTTGAACCCTGTGCTCCAGTATTTCCCTGAACCCCCTGTGGACCAGCAACACCCTGCGCACCTTGAGGACCAGTCGAACCTTGCGAACCCTGTGCACCTTGGACCCCCTGTGCTCCCTGTGCGCCCTGAGCACCCTGAGAACCAGTTGGTCCGATAGTGCCAGATGAAATAACCGTAATAGCGTCGCCAACACTCACTGTAACATTCTGAGTTGCCATCGCTACCTCGTTACGTCCGCCAACACCGTCACGGTGCCAGCAAAAATAGTCGTCACTACCCCACTATTCGTTTCCTCCAAATCCCAATAATGGGTTCCAGAGGCGAGACCAGCTGTAGTACCAGCAGACATCGCACAAGTAATCTCACCAGCGGGACCGTTGCTCACACTGCAAGTAAACGAAGCATCCACAATACCGGAATCTTTTGTCGTGCGAATCTGCGCACGGTACGTCCTACCTGTGACGTCAATTGGTGTAACACCATTCGATGTCATGTTCACAGTAATGTTCTGCGTGTCACCACGAACAATCTTCAAATTCAAACGACCTGGCGTAGCCATCAGTCCTCCCTTAGTTCGTGAACAGCCATCTTAGGCTGAGAATTATCATCAATACCGCAAGCAGGACAAATCCAATGAGTAGCAACAGGCGGATACTCACAACCACACTCAGGACACTCAACAAGATTCATACCACCCTCAACTGAGCCCTGGCCGACTTCTCACGCTCAGCAACAGCAGCAATCAACTGATCCAACTCCTCATCAGATAACTGAGAAGCCTGCTTAGAAGACTGAACCGTCACCGTCGCAGGAGCCATACGATTCGTAGCCTGCAAATACAACTGAGCAGACTTCGTATCACCCTCCAAAGCCTTAGAATACAACGTATCCAAAAGACGCTGAGTACGCTCCGGAGAACCCTGAATATCATCCACCTTCGCCTTCCACAAAGACAAAAACGGCTCACGCTTCTCCCAACGACGCAACGTAGTCTCATTCACCCCCAAATGAACAGCCATCTTATGCTTCGAAGGCGGAACACGCTCACTAGGAGCAGTACACAGCCAATCCAAATACTGTGTCTGCTGTGCACTAAGCTCTAGTTCGTCATTCTGATTCATCAACAATAAACCCACTTTGTTACCTGTGAACGCAATGTAACGGAAGGGGGGGACTATAGGGGGGGAAGGCAAACATGTACCCGATGCCTCACCCCAGGGTGGGGCGAGGGTTACGACCACAGTCCGAAGGAACAAACAATGGCAACAAGCAGAAAAGACCCACGGCTCGCCAGAGCCGGCGTCACAGGATACAACAAACCAAAACGAACCCCAGGACACCCAACCAAATCACACATCGTTGTAGCTAAATCAGGCGGACAGATCAAAACAATCCGTTTCGGACAGCAAGGCGTCCGCACCAACCAGACCGCCGGCCAACGAGAAGCATTCAAATCACGACACGCCAAAAACATTGCACGAGGACCCCTAAGTGCCGCATACTGGGCAGATCGAGTCAAATGGTCCCCCAAAGACACAGCCCAACCCAAAAACAAGAAATGGATAAAAGGCAGCTGAACGTGGCATACAACAAGCCAACACTCAGAAAACGCATCGTCAGCCAAGTCAAAGCAGGCTCACAAGGCGGAAAACCCGGACAATGGTCCGCACGCAAAGCCCAAATAGCCAACCAACGCTACGAAAAAGCAGGCGGAGGCTACACAGGCCCCAAAACCCAAGCCCAATCAAACCTCACCAAATGGACCAAAGAAAAATGGCGCACCTCAGACGGCAAACCAGCCGCCAGACCAGGCGGAACCACACGCTACCTACCAGACGCCGCCTGGAACAAACTCAGCCCAGCCCAAAAAGCCGCAACAAACCGCAAAAAGATAGCTGGATCCAAACAGGGCAAGCAATTCATTGCGAACACAAAAGCAGCAAAAACAGCAGGACGCAACGCAAGACGCCCCCGATAACCCCAAAAGCCTTATATTAAAAGGCCCGCATCCATAATTTAACACCCCCACCCCTATCTCAACACAAACCGCTCTCGCCACGAGCCGATACCATCCATAATGTTGTAGACCCCCCACCCCCCCATGCCCCCCACCAGATACAGAACACAATAACCACCCACATAACGCCACCTAACAGCACAAACACCCGTGCCCCCACCCCGATAAAAGATCAACCCCATTTGGGGTCTTGGCTATGGCGTGTTGTGTGTGTTTGGCGAATGTGTTCTGATTCGTATTCACGAAATCAGAACCCATTTGTTGGGTTATGGTTTCTCTTATAAACCACTAGAGATACGGAGTAAGTTATGTCAGTTGAAATCCATGTTCCTACTAATGATGAAATTGAGCAAATGTCTGTGGACGAGTTGCGTCGAGCGAGTTGGAATCTGATGAGTCAGTTCCAGTTGGTTCGTGGTGCTTTGGCCACTGTGGAATCCAACTTGGATAAAGAGATAGGGAATCTTGAGCAGGTCAGGTCAGTTGTTGCTGACACTTTGGGTGTCCAGTTGTAATTATCAACCACTAAACGAAAGGTAAAGCAATGTCATTTATTGATGAAGTTGAACAGGAGGTAAGTGTCATGTTGGAACAACAGCAACACGAGGAGTCCGAGTACACGGACTTCGAGGTTTCTGAGTATGAGTTGGAGATCCATGAGATCTACGATGCTGGTCAGGAGTTCCTGATGGAGCGTTTGGAGATGCTGTATGGCACTTCTGCTGATGCTGTGGCTGACGAGTTCGGTCTTGGGTTCTTGGAGTCGCTTGGTGATGACATGGCTGTCATGATTGAGTTCATTTCAGATCCAACCAGCATTCTGTTCTAACCCGTCGACCTGGGCATGTCTCTAAACTGCCCAACTATCAGGAGGTAGTTATGTTTGAAGAAAGAACCGTTCAGGTGTGCCTTGCCGAAGCAAGATTCTGGTATGGGTGCTACCAAGAAAACCAGTCAGATACTGTCATGTTCCAAAGATTCGTTGATTGTCTTCACGAGGCAATTCTGCGAGATCAACAGGAGGTCAAAGATAATGTCCTATGAGCAAAAGTTCGCCCTCGTGTGGGTGGCTGTGGTCGCAATTTCTATTCATCTAATGTTCCCAGGAAAGGGGAAGTAAATGAAAGTGTGGGAGTTGAATTCACCAAGAGATACGGAGCGTCTGATTCTGGAACAGGATCTGATTATCCAAGAGTTGCGTGAGAACAACAAAAAGTTGTCTGATGCGTCAATGCATTGGATGGTCAAGTTCGCTGAAGCGCAAGCAAAGATTCGTTCCTTGGAGAACGAGATTGTTGCCGTACTGGATATGTACGGAAAGTAAACAGAAAACGAGCGTTCTTGGGGCGTCCTAGTCGGCGCCCCAAGTTCGCTCTCGTCAGAAAGGATATTCAGGTGGCTATTAAGTCATTGAACAATAAACCACGGCGTGTGTACGCAGATTCTTCTCGTCCGCCCGTCGATGACCGTTTCCCGTTTACTGAGCGTTACTTCCACAGAGCGTTTGCCGAGCAGGGCTTGACTGCGGATGGGCTTAGTTTGTGGGAGATTGAGCAGGCGTGTGAGTTGTATTGGGAGGGTTTGCGCCGTGAGTCTCAGGTGGGGGATATTTATGAGATAAATGAGTTTGATCGTGACTTTGTGCATGATGATGATTTGTCTCATGATCTTCAGCGTGTTTATGACCCTGAATGGGGTGATGGGGATGCTCGTTGGTCGTTCAGTTTAGTGAAAGATGCAGTACAGAAACAGTAATCATTCGATCACTTGCCCCCACGAGGGCGTGGGGCAAGATGATCTCAAAACAGAAAAAGGAGAATATATGAGTTCAGTTCAGGAAAGAATCATCATTGAAGATATTGATGGTGATCAGATTGATGTAACGGATTTCAGCCAGTTGATTATTGCTGGTTTGAATGCGCCTCGTAAGCAGGGTGCTACTAATGCGAATGTTTCGTTCATCGTCGAGGATGGTGTGCGTCGTGAGGCTTGGGTGAATTATGAGTTCATCAAGCAGAACAAGATCAGCGCAGGTTTCTCGTTGTGGGTGCGTAACATTGTGAGTGTTGGTGATCTTGAGACCCATTGGGAGAATGCTGAGGGCGACATGATTGCTCACGAGAATCCGAAACAGCGTATTCGTTTCGACCGTGAGTTGGTTGTCCAGCCACCTTCTGGGATTGCGTCACAGTCGTTTACCAAGTTCAAGGGATAACGATTGTGTTTCTGACTGGGCAGTGAGTTGGTGGTTCTCTCGCTGTCCGGTCTTGTGGGGGCTTGACGGTTCTTCCCCTTTCTACCGTCGAGCCCCCACGCCTTTCATCAAGTTCCAGGGGTTTTTCGGGTCGGGTTTATTTTGATCGGGTGGGTCATGTTTGAAGTTTTGTCTTTTGGTTTGTTGATGTTTTTTGTTTTGGCTGTTGTGTTTCCGTTGATGATTTGTGTTATGGATTATTTATCGGAACGCAAGTATGAAAGCATGCGGTTGTCAAAAGAATGGGTGATGCGTAATCACCCTGCGTACAAGGAGAATAAGTAATGACTATTAGAAATCGTAGGGTCAAGGTGACTGAAGTTGTTGAGGAGCCTAAGCCAACTATAAAGAAACCAAAGCATCGTGTTTCTACTATGTCGAAGATGCTTGAGGTTTTGTGTCGTAACAAGTCTCAGTGGGTTCGGGTTGTTGAGTATCAGCATCCAAAGAAAGCTGCTTGTAATAATCAGCCTGTTTATAATCATTTTTCTCAGACGAAAAAGAACTTCCAGTCTTATTTGGAGCCGTTGGGTTTTTCGGTTGAGTGTCGTGCTGATTATGATTGGGCGAACAAGCGTAGTTTTTACTACATGCGTTTGATGGATGCTAATGACGCAAAGTGATTTTTCTGATTTCAAGGAATATTTGGAGTCTGAGTTTCCGTTGTTGGCTGAAAACTTTTCGATTGATGAGATCATTGAGTTTGTTGTTCGGAGAGGTTTGACGCCTGATCAGTTGAAAGCCGCTGGAACCCTTACAAAACAAGGGTTTCCCGAGGAAGGTCAAGTAGGTTACTAAAAATTAGGAGCGTGTAATGCCACAGGAAAATGATGAGGATGTTTTCGATTGTTACGGGTGTGGTGAGTCGTATCACACGGATGATCGTTACACATCGGATTATGACG
>Ga0255160_1000424_pt1 | contig 11254 bp, 19 predicted proteins | sample Atl_Colum_RepB_8_2_FD_186010 | JGI IMG/M metagenome (GOLD analysis project Ga0255160, IMG submission 186010) | Freshwater microbial communities from Altamaha River, Georgia, United States - Atl_Colum_RepB_8h | ecosystem: Environmental > Aquatic > Freshwater > River | place: USA: Georgia... | reverse complement strand
GTCGATCACCTGCTTGCCTCTCCGGTCTCCGGAGACGAGCCGCTGGTAGCGTGAAGTTTGCCTGACGACCTCCGAGTGAGATCGCGCTTACCCCGGGTATCCCCCGGGGTTTTTTTTGCGCGAAGCACTCATCAGGATGAGAACAAGAGTATCGCAAACTTGACAAAGTATCATCACGATGATATTATTGTCGTGTGGTAGCAGACGCCTACCACGCGCTCTTTACCAACTAGGAGGATGAAAGCATGAAGGATGTTTCTGTGGCCCAGAAGCTGTACGAGAAGTACGTGATGCTGTGCGCGAACGACAACCGGCTCACGGTCACCATTGCGCGTCGACCGAAGATCGCCTTGGATGGCACCGTCGGGATGATTCCGGACGTGATCGTTGGCTACCAGCACCCGGACGGCGGCTTTACCCCGCTCGCCAGCCTGCTGACCAAGGCCGAGATTGACCAGATGGACCCGGACTTTGAGGCTGGCGGCAAGCTGGCAGTCGCGTTCCGAAAGGAGCGCAAGGAGGACCAGCGGCAGCGCCCGGAGGAGTTTGGCAAGTCTGGGCAGAACCCAGCCTTCGCGGACGCGGCGATCACCGCGATGCGGCTCGACGGCTAGTGGCAACAGCGCCAGCAAAGAGGGCGGGGGTAACCCCGCCCTTTTTCTCTGCCCTGTGCCGGGGTGTGCCAGCCGCCCGTGCGTCCGTAGTGTCCAGCCTGTCGCGCCTGTCACTTGCGAGGTTGGCGGTGGGGGTGGGATTCGAACCCACGGAAGTCTTTGAAACTTCGCCTGTTTTCAAGACAGGAGCCTTAAACCTCTCGGCCACCCCACCCTGCGGTGTCACGATACTAATACCCAAGCATCGGTTTTCAAGACCGGTTTTCGGGGTCTGCACCTGTTTCACGTGAAACACTCGCGGTCCTATTTTTCTCGGCGTTTTCTGCGATTACGCGGTACGCCTGTCGCCAGAAACCGGTGGCATTGTGCCAGCGGTGTGCCGGTTACTTTCCTCGTACGCAGGCAGATACGCAAGGTATATCTCGGTCGTCTTGACCGAGGTGTGCCCGAGGTGCTTCGACAGCCCATAGATGTCCCCGCCCGCAAGCAGCCAGCGGACCGCGAAGGCGTGCCGTAAGTCGTGGAAGCGAAATCGCCTTAAAGCACGGCCTTGGACCGCCTCTCCGTTGACCGCCCGCTGCATCACGTGCCGGAAAGCACCGGCTGGACTGGCTAGCTGCTCTCCGTCGACGCCATGCCCAAACACGAGGTGCGACCGGATGTGCCGGGGTGTGCCAGCGAGTGTGCCGGTAGCGTCCCCCCCCGGCGTCTTGAGCCTCACGACCCGCGGGCGCGAAACCTTGGTCTGCGTCAGCAGCACCTCTCCGCGGTCCTCTCGTACCTCCCGCCAGTCGAGCGTCACCGCCTCCATAAGGCGCATCCCGGTGTTTGCAGCAAACAGGATCAGGCGACCCACGTTGCCTGTCGCGTACGAGGCGACCGTCTCAATGGCATCTAGGGTTGGGGGAACCATCACCCGCTTGCGCGGGCGCACGAGCTTCCGGTCCCATTCCCGGGCTGGGTTGTGGTCGCACATCCCAGACGCTACGGCGACCCGAAACACGCTGGACGCCGCCGTCAGGTCGCACAAGATGGAATAGTTGGACACCGGCCCCATCTGCTTGAGCTTGCCGTCCGGCCCGCGCCGCACGAACCCCTTCTTGCGCTCCCGGATGAAGTCGGCGATCTCGCGTCGCCCGATCTCGGAGAGGCGCTTGTTACACCAGAAGTGGTCGAATAGCCGAAGGCTGTCCAGATAGCGGCCCCGTACCCGCGGCTTAAGCCCACCGCCGCCCTGTTCCATTGACCCTATGGTCTCGGACCATGCGACCACCGCAGCCCGCCACGTCGCCTCACCGCCGCCCTCGCTCCTACCCAGCTGCTCCTTCCAATCGGCGAGCGCTAGCTTGGCGGTAGCCTCATCAGCCGTGCGTAAACTTCGTCTGTACTCAACACCCCGGACCTGTAGCCGACCCCACCACGTCTTACCTCGTCGGTAGATGTTGCCTGACATCGCTGTTCCTTACCTTGTATCCAACCGCGGATCGCGGTCTCGTCGATGGTCCATCGCTTTCCGACCTGAATGGCGCTAGGAATCTGGCCGCTGACGCAGAGCCGCAAGACAGTGCGTGGCGACACGCCAAGGCGTATGGCGCACTCTTGAATCGTGATTCTCATTTCAGTCGTCCCACGTCACTCTGCCGCCGAACCGACGGACTTCGCTGTCTAACTTGCGCCGCACTTTCTGCAGCGACGACTCGCCGGTCCAAAGCCACCACCACCAGCGGCGCAAGCGCACGACGCGCCGCAACACCGTCCAACGCATCACCACACCCGCTTGGGCCGGTCGAGGTGGTATTGATTCCTGCACGGCTGGCAAACGCCCTCAACGAGCCGACCCGCCCACTCGCCGCAGAGGTCGCAGTCGCCCTCTACTGGGTCACGTTGCCGCGCCTCGTCTTTGCTGACGTGATCTTTCTCTTCGTGTCGCCAGTCGCGTTGCCGCATCTCAAACCCCCGTGCCGTGCAAGTCTCGCTTTCAGTAGTCTCCGGTCTGAATGGCTTTCTGAATGTCGCCGCTTGGTAGTCCCTGAAGCTCTGCCGGAGCGCATTGCGCGTGTCGCAGCAGGTGCAGGTAACCTAAAATGGTGGTGACCCCTACGACGCACACGATGATCAAGGCAAGCCGCTTCATGCCGTCGGGTCTTTCGGGCGCAGCATCGTCTGCACCAGCGGCAGCAGTTGCGGCGGGGTCCATCCCCCGGGCTTCAGCACCTTGCCGTCCTCGCGCCGACGCACCTCGTAGACGAATCCCTGTCCTTTGCAGGACAGGCACGGCTGTTGAGAGCGCCGCTCCTGATTGTCGATGTAGGCGACCTTGCCAGTTGCCTCGCAGGCGAGGCAGACGTGCTTAATCTTGTCAACGTTGCTGCGATGGACCTCGTCCCACAGCGGCTGTGGGTCTAGCCCCAGCGCGTGCATCAAACCGCTGGCGACGTAGATCAGGTCAAGGCACGCGTCGGCGATCTCGGTGACCGAGCCGTCGGTTGGCTGGCGCAGGTGATCGCGCCACGCCTCCTCAAGCTCCGAGAACTCCTCGTCGACGAGCCGCTTGTATAGCTCCGCGGTCGCGGGCGACGGCTCCTGCCGAAAGTAGTTCATGAAGGATTTCTGGTCTTTGAACACCAAGTAACTCATTTACTCGTCCTCTGGTTTTTCAGGCTTGTTGTCTCGTGCAGTCCAGCACAGCGCTGCGACGAAATATCCCAGCACCGCGCCGCCCCACGCTCCACACATCAAGACTGCGAACGTACTCATAACTGCTCACTCCTAATCGCGCCGAGCGCACGAAGCGCCCGACGGACTTCCGAGATGACGTTCCGGAGAGCGCGGGTGTCGCTGGCAGAGCGTGCAACCACAACCATCCGGGCTTGCTCCTGAAAGACGAGAGACGCAGCGGAATGTTTGCGTCGCTCGGTGAAAAAGACGCTGGCCCCGACCCAGCTGGAGACCTCGTGCTGAATGGCACGTCGAAATTCGCCGGTCATGTGCCACTACGGAGGCTCTTGGTCCGGAAGAACTCCGCGTGCTGCGGATGATCATGCATGAACAGACGGGCGTAGTACGGCGTGTAGTTGTTCGACATTTTGAACTCCTCGCCGTCGGTCTCGATTTCTGTATGCCAGCGGATGCGTTCGAAGATGGCCTTGCTGGAGTAGTGATGGTGTCCACGGCGAATGACGTCGTAGGTGAACCGCTTGAACAGTTCATAGACGTGCGGGTTCTGCTTATGCCACCGCCACCATTGCGCTTTGATAGAAGCCGACGGAGCGCTGTACTCAACGTGGTGAGTAATCCGTAATGCTTCTGCGTGATGCGCTTCCACACCAGCCTCCGCGTTAGAACGGGATGTCGTCGTTCGGGTCGTCGGCTGCCGGTGCCGCAGGCTTCGACGCCGAGGCGCTACGCGCCGGAGCCGCGCTCTCGCCGTACGACTTCTCGCGCACGGGGTAGACCGACACCATCACGCGATCCGAGCGGTCCTTGTTCGCCACGTACTGCGTCTCCATCGCAATCACGATGGAGTCGATGGCGAGAAACATGGTGCCGTCGTCCTTGGTGTAGACCGCGCCGATGTTCTTGGTGCGTGCCTTGGTCGCGCCGGTCCGGTCGGTGTACTCGCCAACCTTCAGAACAAGATCATGCGTTTGCTTGGATGCCATTTGTGCTTTCCTCGTTGAGAGTGATTTCTTCAGTCGTCTCGCCCAGCAGAACTCCGGGTTCGACGCCCATGTGGTCGGCGGCTTTGACAATCAGGTCGGCCCGCATCATGCGAGCGCCGTTCTCGTGCCACCGAATGGTGTTGACCGAAACGCCCAGCACCTTCGCCAGATCGCGCAGCCATACGGAACGCGCACGCCGGATGACCCGAAAGGTCTCGCCAAGCCGCGCCTCAAAGTCGCCTTTAGGTGTGGGAACTGTTGCCATCGTTGTCCTCTTGGAAGTTGCCCTCGGTCGGCGGGAATGCCGCGGTGGGTTCGGGCTTGGCCCCACCGGCGAAATCGTCGAGCGCGGCACGTGCGTTGCGCGTGGCGATACGCGCTACAGGCGGTGTGACATCCACCGCATCCCGGATGCGCTCTGCCTCATCCGGGTCGTAGATACCCACGAAGCCGAAGGCGACGCGGGCGCATTGGATCATCGCCTTGTGCCGCAGGAACCGACTGGTGTGGGTCTGCCACGGGCCGTTGTTGACGTAGCCGCGGTCGTTCTTGAACGGCGGGCGGTAGCACTCGCTGAACCGCTCACGCACGCTGATGGGATGCGACCGGTCCTTGCGGTAGATGCGGCACTCAATCCACTCCGGGCAGGGCTGGTGTTCCGCGCTCTCGACCAGCTTCTCGCTCTCGACGAACTCCATGCCGTCGAACTGCGGGCTGCTGTTGATGATGCGGCTCCACCCGTCGATGCCAACCACCGGAACAATCCCGCTCTTCTTGTCTGGGAAGGCGTAGATTTCCTTGGTCCATGGGTTGAGGTCGTACTGGTTGGCGACCACGAGGAGCGCCATCATCTGCTCGTTGGTGACGTCGCCGCGGAAGGCAGTCGCCTTCAGCGCAGAGAGCATCTTGTCGGGGTCCACGCTGTACTTGTTCGCCATCAAGGCGAGCAGTCGGGCGCGGGGCTGGGTGCTTTCGATGGTTGTTACGGCTGACATGGTGTGCCCTTCCTCACAAGGTTGGAGTGATGGTCAAAGCGCCCCGATACGTGAGCGCTTTCTGAATGCGCTCCGGAATGACCTTTTCCGGGCGCTCGACTACGGGCCATGACATCCGGTAGCCCGACGCGACCGCCTTGGCGGCGTCACCGAGCTTGGAGGCGATCTGCCCCTTGAGATGCGAGATGGTGGCCTCTAGCTGGTCGGCCTCGGCCTTGCGGGCGAGGTAGTCCGCGCAGAGTTGCGGCAGGTCGCCGTCGGCGGTGAGGTCGACCTGCAGTGCCTTGCTACCGTAGCGGTAGGTCTCGGCAACGCTGTCGTAGTCGGCGACCCACTTGGGTTCGGTGCCGGTCTCGACTCCTTCCCAGAAGGCGGCGATGGCCTCGGCAATCTTCTGCTGCGTCGGCTCGTGCCGCTCAATGCGCCCGCGCAGGAGGCGGTTGCCGCCCACACACGCGACGATCCAGCCGTGGTCCGCGCCTACTGCGCCGATCTGGTGCTGTAGCTGCAGGACGTAGTTGAGGGGCGGCATGATGATCTCGTCGCCTTCGACCGCCCAGCTGTCGCGGAACGCCAAGCCATCGACGTTCTTGAACTCAATCGGCGGGAACCCCGGCTCGTGCGCCTCGTAGTCGAGGCTGGCTCCCCACCCCGTCACCGTGGCGTGGGTGCAGTAGCGGCGCACCTTGCGGAGCTTCCACTTGAACTTCTCCCCGGCCCACGCGGCAAGCGCAGGCTCAAGGAAGTTGCCCGCCTGCACGCGCTCGTTGCTCGACAAATCGTCGGGCATGACGCGACCGGCCTTCTCCTGCCAGAGGCGGTAGCCGGTCTTGAAGGGGGAAAGACTCTCGACGAGGGTCGCGCCCTCGGGCGGGGTCTCGTACAGGTGCAGGACGGCCTCGGTGCCGTCTGCGTATCGCCAGCGATAGAACAGGCTGGCGACTTCCGAACCACCTACGTGACTGTCACGTAGCGAGAGCCATTCGGCCTCGTTGCTTACTGCGATTGCGCCCATGAAATCCTCCGGTTGCCGCCCAATGCGGTAAACCGGAAGATATCACGGGCATGACAGTTACGCAATAGGAAATGTTCGGGTCGTGATATTTTCTAGCGTCTAACTGTTTTTTCGGTGATACTTTTCTTCAAACGACTTGGGCAATCGAAACGACAGCATGAGCCGCATCAACCTCTACGTCGATCAGCGCAGCAGCGTTCCACGCCGTCAGCGTGTACAACCCAGCCTGCGAGCCGCGCTGAATCTCTCTGACCAGACGCTGCTTTTGCGCCGTGACGTCTACTACTGCCAGCTTGCCGATGAGGGCGTCCGGCGGTCGTGCTTGCTTCTCGTAAAACAGCGTCCATCCACCGGGGATTGGATGCAGGCCGTCTTTGTCTATTCTGGCGGCAAGCACTTCGACATCGGTCGGCAGCCCAATCGGTCTGGCAACAAACGCTTGGTCGTCCACGCTGAATACCCTCCCGTAGATGCCAACCACAGCTTCGACGCGAACCATCTGTGGCGGCGTAGCTTTAGACGCAACAGGGGTATTACCAAGCAGTTCATCAACAGACGTGCTGGCGGCTTTTGCAAGTTTCTGCAGCGTGTCGGCTGTCAGATTTGCGCTGACTCCGCTCAAGTAGTTGTAGAGAGTGCTGGATCGAACTCCTGCCTTCTTCGCCCATGGGTGCGGTTTCAGGCCGCGCTTTTCCATGAACGACTTGAAGCTATCACGGGACGCATTCTTTTTAACAGTCACACCGGTGGCCCTCCTTGCGAATTTTTATGATCCTCATCACAAAAACTTTTAGTTCTTCACAAACCAAAGCGCTTCTCCACTGCGCGCAACACGGATAACCCATGCCCCTGCGGTTTGCTCGCGGTAGTTCCTCTAAGTTTCGGAACATCAAGACCGAAATCGACGGTGTCGTCTTCGCCTCCAAGGCAGAGGCGACCCGATATGTCTACCTCAAGAATCTGCTGCGGGTTGGAGAGATTGCGGAACTTGAGCTTCAGCCCCGACACAACCTTGTCGTGAACGGGATCAAGGTATGTGCGTACATCGCGGACTTTCGCTATCGGCGCGTATCGACCGGCGAAATCATCACGGAGGACGTGAAGTCCAAGCCCACTCGAACGCCGGAGTACCGGATCAAAAAGAAGCTGCTCAAGGCGCTGTATGACGTCGACATTGTCGAAGTCGGCTAGTGCCAGACGCATCTCATTTGCCGCAAGGACTTGACCTAATGTGAGTGAGACATAATTATCACGCCCATGACAGCGTTTGGAGGATGGCGTGCCGTCAGTATCACCGTTTGAACAAACCCGGGGGCGACCATGAAGCGCCCCGCGTTCCAGTTTTATCCCGCCGATTGGCGCAAAGACCCGTCGCTGTCGACGTGCTGTCTCGCGGCACGAGGGCTGTGGATCGAACTCATGTGCATCATGCACGAGGCGTCCCCGTACGGGGTGCTGGCGGTCAACGGCAGGCCGATGACAGACCTGCAGATCAGCAGGGCCGTCGGCGAACCGATGGACGTTGTGCAGGGGCTGCTGGACGAGTTGGAAGCCGCAGGAGTTTTCTCCCGCGATGAGAGTGGCGCGATCTTCAGCCGCCGAATGATTCGGGATGAGCAAATTCGAAACGTCCGTGCGGCTGCTGGGAAGCTAGGCGGAAACCCGACTTTGCTTAACCAAAAGAATAACCAAATGTCCAAGCAAAAGCCAACCCCTTCATCTTCATCTTCATCTTCTACTTCAGAAGATAAAACTATCGATCAGCCTACGGCTGACGGTGGGGCTGTCGAGGACTCTCATCGCGGTGAGAATTGCAAAAAGACCGTCGCCTACACCGGTGAGTTTGAGGCGTGGTGGGCTGCGTATCCACGCAAGGTGGGCAAGCTCGCCGCATTCCGCGCCTACCAGACCGCCAAGCGCCACCTCGGGGGCGAGGCTGCCCCTCGCCTACTCGCTGGCGCTCAAGCCTACGGTGCGGCAACGGCGGGCAAGGATGAGAAGTACATCGCACACCCCACCACGTGGCTTAACCAAGGCCGGTGGGACGACGCGGCGACCGCGAGGCCGAAGGGTCCGGTGGGGCGCGACGCATTTGGGGTGGGCGGCTGATGAGCGTCGCCGACAAGCTCAACGCCGAGGGAATTCGACTGCGGAAGTACGACTCGGGCAATCACTACACGATCTGCCCCAAGTGCAGCGATTCCAGAAAAAGTATGAACAAGCGCAAGCCGTGCTTGAGCGTCGCCGTCGGACCGACGCAGATACACGGCGGGCTTCTAGAGGATGGGCGGGCCGTTTGGCATTGTTTTCACTGTGGATGGAGCGGAGGAACTGGTGGAAGGACTAACTCATTCGATTCAGGAAGGACTGGAAGCGCGACACCTCGACCCGGAGTTGGCGCTCAAGCTGGGGCTGCACGCCCTCGTTGGAACAGGTGGTATTGAGGCGCTATGCATCCCGTTTCTACGGGAAGGCAAAGTCGTCAATCGAAAGTTCCGCACGCTCGGCGGCGAGAAGAGGTTCTGGCAGGACAAGGGCGGCGTGCAATGTTTCTGGAACGAGGACATCCTCCGCGATGATTCGCTGATCAACCAGCCGCTGGTCATCACCGAGGGCGAACTTGATGCGCTGGCAGCCATTCAGGCGGGATGGCTCCGAGCAGTTTCGGTCCCGGGCGGCGCACCGGATAAGCCGCTGCCAAACGATACGAGCAAGTACACATTCCTGCAGGAGGCGCGATCCCTCCTTTCAGTCGAGCGCGTGACCACCGTCGTTCTCGCGGTCGACGGCGACGCTCCCGGCGCGAACCTGATGCACGATCTATCGGTGCGCCTCGGGCGCTTCCGGTGCAAGTACGTCACGTATCCGAAGCACCCGGAGGACCGCGAGCGGCGGCTCAAAGACCTCAACGAGGTGCTGATCCACTACGGGCCGAAGGGCGTCGCGGCAACGCTGGATCGAGCGCAATGGCTGCGCGTCGACGGCGTCTATCGCATGAGCGAGTTGCCGCCAGCACCAGAAGCGCCGGTTTACGACATCCCGATGAAGAAGCTCGTCGACCGATACAAGGTGCGGCTTGGCGATCTCGCGGTGTTTACCGGCATCCCGTCGCACGGCAAGTCGTCGGTGGTCAACGACATCTTTTGTCGCTTGGTCGACCGGTACGGGTTGAACGTCGCGTTCGCCTCGTTTGAGCAAATGCCGCAACGCGATCACCGCCGCAACCTCCGCACGTGGTTTTGCCAGAAGCCGACGAGCCATTGCGACAGCCGCGAGCTTGCTGCCGCGGACCAATGGATCGACCAGCACTTCACGTTCCTCGTGCCGAACGAGGACGAGGACGTCACCCTAGAGTGGATGCTCGACAAGGCAGAGGCGGCTGTGATCCAGCACGGGTGCAAGGTGATTGTCATCGACCCGTGGAACGAGATGGACCACGCCCGCAGCCGCGAGGAAAGCCTGACGGAGTACACCGGACGCGCTATCAAGGCGCTGCGCCGGTTTGCGCGAAAGCTCATGGTCCACGTGGTGATCGTCGCTCACCCCGCGAAGCAGCAGAAGGATGATAAGGGCGACTACCGTGTCCCGACGCTCTACGACATATCGGACTCGGCGCATTGGTACAACAAGGCAGATATCGGGGTGGTGGTTCACCGCTACCCGGACTTCACTCTGATTCGCGTCGCCAAGTCGCGCTATCACGACCTGATTGGAACCCCGGGCGACGAAGAGGCCGACTTCGTCTTTGAACAGCGGCGGTTCAATATCCGCTAGGGCGCGTCAGTTGCCCGCGTAGTGTTCGTCGGGCCAGAGCAGGTAGCTGCGATCATCTGTGTCGCCGTAGCTCTGGTAGGTCGGCTTCGACCGAAACGACCCGCCTTGGTACTGGTACATCGTCGTCCAGACCTTTAGGTACGCATCGTGTCGCTCGTCGTTGCGAACCGAATCCTTAAAGTTCGTGTACTCCATGTCGAGTAGCCTCCGCGAGATCGTCTCCATCACGCGGTGCCGCGGCACAAAGGCGCGGAACATATAGTCACGGTTCGGGGTGCGCGTGACGCGCACGTTTGGGAACACGCGCTGCAGGTCACCCTTCTTTCGACCGCGCACCAGTAGCAGGTCGCGTCCACGCAGGGGTTTGGGAACGTCGTGGGGCTTGGGTTGTACTATCGACAAAAAGGCGTCGTTCAAGAAAATCCACATTTTGCTTTCATCTCCTCTAGCAGGTCCGTGGGCGCGGCACCTGTGCCGTCCCGAAAGTTGACCGTTGTTCCAAGATTCGCTCGCGCCATCGCGGCGTTGATGCGTGCCGACCGGCGGTCTATGCGCCCCGCTTGGTACGCGGTCAGCGGGGGCTTCTCGTGTACTGGAGGTGCGTCGAGCGTCGTCGAGCGGGCCGCGCAGCCGACGCACTCGCGCCGCCGTTTGATGTAGCCCGTTCTCGGGTCGGTTTGCGTTCTAATGATCTTCGTCTGTGAGCCGCAACGCTCGCAGGGGTTTATCAGGCGTTCCATACTGTTCCATCACAAGTTTAGGTGGGCGACCGACGTACTTGCCGTCCTCTACCGCCCAGATCACTCTGACGCCGTCGCCGAACTTTTCTCGGAACTCGTCAGCAAAGGCTGTCACTTGCGGGAACTCGGTGCGGAACCTGCGGCGGGCGCGTTCGCGTTGCTCCGCGAGACGCGCCTCCTCCGCAGCCTTCTTTGCCGCCGCTGCATCTACAGCGTCGTCGAATACCGGCGATGGGTACTGGCGGCTCACGCCGCCACCTTCACCCGATCCAGCATCCGACCGGCGACCTGCTCAATCCGAAGTCGGTTCTCCTGCAGGGTTTCGCGCCGCGCTACCGCGGAGACGCCCTGCGCGAAGTCCCATACGGACTCGGGCAGCTTCTGCTCCTCGACCACGCACGTATCGATGACGTTCTTCGCAGCTTTCTCGGTGAACCCGTAGCGCCCAAGGAAC
>Ga0255160_1000395_pt1 | contig 11873 bp, 11 predicted proteins | sample Atl_Colum_RepB_8_2_FD_186010 | JGI IMG/M metagenome (GOLD analysis project Ga0255160, IMG submission 186010) | Freshwater microbial communities from Altamaha River, Georgia, United States - Atl_Colum_RepB_8h | ecosystem: Environmental > Aquatic > Freshwater > River | place: USA: Georgia... | reverse complement strand
GCTGGCCCATGTGGGTGACTGGCTCTATGAGTTCACCCTCAAGCTCAACCGCCATCTCAACCGCCTGCGGGCCCGACTGGGGCTGGAGTACTGGTCCTTGTCGGCCTACCTCAAACACAGGGTCAAGAAAGCGGTGAATTTCATCTCGGATTTCGAGATGGCGGTCGCGCACGAGGCACGTCGCCGCGGCTTTGATGGCGTGGTCTGCGGTCACATCCATCATGCCGAAATCAGGACCGTGGACGGGGTACTCTATTGCAACGACGGCGACTGGGTGGAAAGCCGCACGGCACTTGTCGAGCACATGGACGGTAGGCTTGAGATCGTGCATTGGGTCAACCCCGCCGTTCGTCAACAGCTTGTGTCGGCAATGGAGGTGGCAGGATGAAGCTCGCGCTGCTGACCGACGCCTGGCACCCACAGGTCAATGGCGTGGTGACCACGCTGGTGGAACTGGTAGATGGTCTAAAGAAGCTGGATATTGATGTGCTGGTGTTGCACCCGGGGCTGTTCGTCAACCGCCCTTGTCCTGGCTATGCCGGCATCGATCTGGCTGTCCGCCCGTTTCGGCGGCTCAAGCAGATGCTTGAGGACTTTGCGCCCGATGCCGTGCACCTGGCCACCGAGGGGCCGCTGGGCTGGGCGGGTAGAAAGGTCTGCAGGCAAAACCGGTGGGCCTTCACCACGGCTTTCCACACCAAGTTCCCAGAAATCCTGCATTCGGCGCTGCGCATCCCGCTGTCCTGGAGCTATGCCCTGTTCCGTCATTTCCACCGGCCTTCCAGCGGGGTGATGGTGCCCACGCAAGGTGTCCTGCAGATGCTGCAATCGCGCCGTTTTGGCCAGCTCAAGGCCTGGACGCATGGCGTGGATGCCGAGTTATTTGCCTGGCGCGCCCAACCCCACACGCCTGCCGCGTGGACACAGCTGCCTAGACCTTTCTGGCTGTTCGTCGGGCGCATCTCCTACGAGAAGAACATCGAGGCTTTTCTGGCGCTCGACCTGCCTGGCACCAAGATCGTGTGTGGCGTCGGACCTCTGGAAGCTGCGCTGCGCAGCCGCTACCCCGATGTGCACTGGATGGGTGTTTTGCCGCGCCCGCAGCTGGCCGAGGTGTACGCCGCAAGCGATGTGTTCGTGTTTCCTTCACGCCATGAAACCTTCGGCCTGGTCATGCTCGAAGCCATGGCGACGGGCACGCCAGTAGCCGCCTACCCGGTGGACGGGCCGCTGCAGGTGCTGGGACCACCGGCTGAAGGTGACCTGGGCAGAGCGCAAGGAGGCGTACTGCTCGAGGACCTGCAGCAGGCTGCACACGCGGCCTTGCAGGTGCCGCGCGCTGAGGCCAGGACGCGGGCCATGGCCTTTGGCTGGCATGAGACGGTGCGTCTTTTCGTGAGCCACCTGGTGCCTGTGGTGGCAGAGCGATCAACTCAAATGTCACCGTCCTGTCACAACAAAACCCCAGAATCTGTCATTGAATTGACTTCTTGACGGGTGTGTCCATGGCGAGCCCAGCCATTCTTCCCGATGATCAGCCCACCGGCAGCCCTGCCTTGCTGGATCGCGATCTGAGCATTCTGGCCTTTAACGCGCGCGTACTGGACTGGGCGCGCCGCAAGGACGTGCCTCTGCTCGAGCGACTGCGTTATCTGTGCATCGTCTCTTCCAATCTCGACGAATTTTTCGAGGTGCGCATGGCGCCGCATGTGGAGGCTGCGCTCGGCGCTGGTCTGGACGGGCATCCGCCGGGGTCTCTGACCCGCATCGTCAAGCATGCGCGCGAGATGGTCGAGGAGCAGTACCGGCTCTACAACCATGTGCTGCTGCCGGCTTTCAAGAAAGAAGGTATCCGTCTGCTATCGCACGGCGAGCGCAACGCGGCACAGCGCCAGTGGGTGCAGGCCTACTTCAACCGCGAGGTCAAGCCCTTGCTGGTGCCCGTCGGCATCGATCCGGCTCATCCTCTGCCGCAGGTGGCCAACAAATCGCTGAATTTCATCGTGCACCTGCGCGGAAAGGATGCTTTTGGCCGGCACAACGAGATTGCCATCGTCAAGGTGCCGCGTGTGCTGCCGCGCGTGATCGAGCTGCCCGAGCGGCTGGCAGGCGGGGGCAAGGCCTTCGTGCTTCTGTCGAGCGTGATCCGTGCGCACCTGTCGCAGCTGTTTGCGGGTCGCGAGGTCGACCAGTTCTCGCAGTTCCGCGTCACCCGCCACTCCGACCTGTCGGTCGACGAGGACGATGTGGTGAACCTGCGCATGGCCCTGCGCCAGGGACTGCAGCACCGCCACTACGGTCAGGCCGTACGCCTGGAGGTGTCATCGAGTTGTTCCGAGCAGCTCTCGGACTTTTTGTTGCAGCAGCTGGAGCTGCCGCGCCAGGCCCTGATGCGGGTCAACGGACCGGTGAACCTGGTGCGGCTGACGCAGTTCATTGATCTGGCCGCTCAGCCCATCTTCCTGTTCCCGCCTTACAAGGCCACGCTGCCGAAGCAGTTGCAGGGGGTGTCGTCCATCTTCACTCATTTGCACAAGGAAGACGTGCTGATCCATCAGCCCTTCGAAAGTTTCGACGGAGTACTGGCCTTTTTGCGCGAGGCTGTGCGCGACCCGGCTGTGCTGGCCATCAAACAAACCATCTACCGTACCGGCAGCGACCCGGTCATGCTGGACTTGCTGCGCGAAGCCGTGCGGCGCGGCAAGGAAGTGACGGCCGTGGTGGAACTCAAGGCCCGCTTTGACGAAGAGGCCAACATCAACTGGGCCGAACAGCTCGAAGCCATTGGCGTGCAGGTGGTGTATGGCCTGGTGGGTCTCAAGACCCACGCCAAGATGCTGCTGGTCACTCGCCGCGAAGGCAAACGCCTGCGTCGCTATGGTCACCTGTCCACCGGCAACTACAACCCGCGAACCGCGCGCCTGTACACCGACATCAGCTTTTTGACAGCCGATGTCCGCATCACTGCCGACATGGACGAACTGTTCATGCACCTGGCGAGCCAGAACCCGCTGCGACGCATGAAAAAACTGCTGGTGGCGCCTTTCCACTTGCATGCGCGGATGCTGCACTGGATTGAGCAGACCGCGGCGGCAGCGAGGCAGGGTCAGGACGCGCGCATCATCCTCAAGATGAATGCGCTGACCGACCAGCCTCTCATCGAAGCGCTGATGGAGGCCGGGCAGGCGGGTGTCCGCATCGACCTGATCGTGCGCGGCGCTTGCATGCTGCCGGCCGGTGTGCCGGGGCAGACCGACAACATCCGGGTGCGTTCGGTCATTGGCCGCTTTCTGGAGCATTCGCGGGTCTTCCATTTCCGCGCGGGCGGCCAAGAGGCCCTGTACCTGTCGAGTGCCGACTGGATGAACCGCAACATGATGCGCCGCGTCGAGGTGGCCTGGCCTGTAGACAACCCGGCACTGCGCCAGCGCCTGATCGACGAATGCTTGAGTGCCTACCTGCTCGATGCCCGTGATGCCTGGGACATGCAGGCTGACGGGCACTATGCGCCGGTGCCCCGTAATGGCCGCAAATCCGGTGCTCAGCAGGCCCTGGCCAACCGGTACATGAGTCGTGGAGACTGAGATGGACCTGATCCTGTGGCGCCATGCCGAGGCCCATGACCTGCAAGAGGGCGAGGATGACCTGCAGCGCCGGCTCACGCCGCGTGGCGAAAAGCAGGCGGTGCGCATGGCGCAATGGCTGGATCAGCAGCTACCCGAAGGGGTGCGCGTATTGTGCAGTCCGGCTGTGCGCGCCGAGCAGACCGTGAAGGTCCTGCAGCGCAAGTACAAGATCCGCGACGCGCTGGCGCCGGGTGCTGCGGTACAGGATGTCCTCGAAACCGCTGGTTGGCCGCAGGCCAAATACCCGGTGCTGGTGGTGGGCCACCAGCCCACGCTCGGGGCGGTGGTATCTCACCTGTTTGGCATGGGCACGGAGCCGATGGCGATACGCAAGGGCGCTGTGTGGTGGCTGCGCAGCCGCCAGCGCGAAGGGCAAGACCAGACGGTGATCCTGTCGGTGATGACGCCCGAGCGCCTCTGATCAGACCTTGCCGGGACGGCCGGTCTTGAGCGTGGGCACATTGCCCAAGGCTTTGCGGAAAGCTGTATCAGAGGTGGCCGCCAGCAGCAGCAGGCCGGCGCGGATCAATTCGCTCTTCTTGGTTTCCAGACCCAGCTCGACTGCGCGCTTCTTCATGGCGGCGATCTGTGCGTATTCGGCCTTGGGGATGGTGAAGCTGTCGCGCACCACTTTGATCTTCTCGGTCTTGTCTTTCTTCTTGTCGGTACTGGGGGTGGTGGTTTTCACCGCTTGTGTCTGTACAGGCCGGGTGCCTGCAAGTGCTTTGTCGTTGGTTGGCGCCGGTTTGGTTTTGGTCGGATTGGTTTTATTGGCTGGGGCTGCAGAAGCTGATTTTCTGGTGGTTGTAGTGATGGCCATGGGTTTTCCTTTAAACAGTATATACAGTTTATACCGTTTAGAGAGAAAATCAAGCCAGCCTTAGCGTCAACCGCCAGGGAGCTTTTTGCCAGGCCACGCACTCCTCGCGCAGGAGGTGGACCGACTGCGGGTACTGCTTGTCCCAGTCGGGTGGCAGGCTCAGGCGGTAGCTCGATGCCTGCGGGTCTTTTTGCAGCGCCAGGCCCTGCAACTCAGGTTCACGCCTGGCATGGCAGAGGATCACGGCCAGGCGCAGGGCCAGCAACTGCTGCACGAACACCGGGTCGTCGATCGGATCCTCGAGCTTGCGCAGCTTGCCCCGGTGGCCCAGCACCAGCAGACCCAGGCGGTGCAGTTCGTCCACGGTGAAGCCTTGCAGGTCGGTGTTTTCGAGGATGTAGGCACCATGCTTGTGGTAATCACTGTGCGAGATCTGCATGCCAATTTCGTGGACACGGGCGGCCCACTGCAGTTTGCGCAGGCTGCGTTCTTTGGTCTGCGCGTTGACACCACTGCCCATGGCTTGTTCGTACAGATGCATGGCGGTCCGCGCCACGCGCTCGCCCTGCGCGGCATCGGCCCCGAAGTGGCGGGCCAGCCAGTCGATCATGCGGGTTCGCACATCGGTTTGAGGGTTCTCGCGGTCGATCAGGTCGAACAGGGCGCCCTGACGCAGCGCGCCTTCAGCCGGACGCATGTTGTCGATCTGCAGCAGATCGAACACCGCGCGCAGCACTGCCAGCCCACCGCCGAGCACCGGGCGGCGATCTTCCTTGATGCCTTCCAGACGCAGGTGCTCGGGCCGCTGTGCCCTGATGAGCTTGTCTTCCAGCCAGTCCAGTGCTTCAGGGGTGATGGTGCCGTCTGTCCAGCCATTGGCTTGCAGCGCATCGGCCACGGCACCGATCGTGCCTGAAGAGCCGTAGGCCTGGTCCCAGCTGCTGCGGGGGTAATGGCTGAGTGCTTCGTCGAGGATGGCCTTGGCGGCGATTTCGGCTGTCCTGAAGGCTGCACTCGTCCACTGACCGTTGGGAAAGTGTTTCATCGACCAGGCCACGCTGCCCAGTCGATAGGACTCCAGCGTCTGAGGCACATGGCCCTGGCCCAGGATGAGCTCGGTCGAGCGCCCGCCGATGTCCACCACCAGCCGACGCTCATCGCTGTCGGGCAACAGGTGCGAGACGCCCAGATAAATCAGCCGTGCTTCCTCGCGGCCGGCGATCACTTCGATCTGAAAGCCAAGGATCTTGCGCGCCTGCGCCAGGAACACATCGCGGTTGCGCGCCTCGCGGAGGGTTTGCGTGGCCACTGCCCGCACATGGGTGGGGCGAAAGCCGGCTATGCGTTCGCCAAAGCGCGCCAGACAAGCCCAGCCGCGCTCCATGGCTTCTTCGCTCAGGTTGCGTTCAGCGTCGAGCCCGTTGCCCTGACGCACGGTTTCCTTGATGTATTCCACCCGGCGCAGATGGCCGTTTTCGAGACGGCCAATTTCGAGTCGGAAGCTGTTGGAACCGAGGTCAATGGCGGCAAAGAGGTTTTTGGTCTGCATGGCGTGAGAGGAACTGCGCCAAGCATTATGTGACTTCAATATGACGAGCGGGTGACGACTTCCTGTCAGTATTTTTCGGGCACAAACATGTCATCCGGCACAGGGTGCCGGATGTAATCCGGATGCCGCTCTCGCGCCGGCAGTTCGACGGTGGCGTGCGGGATTTCGTGGTAAGGCACTTGTGACAGCAAATGGTCGATGCAGTTCAGGCGCGCGCGTTTCTTGTCGACGGCTTGCACGATCCACCAGGGCGCCTCGGGGATGTGGGTGCGCTCGAGCATGGTTTCCTTGGCGCGGGTGTACTCTTCCCAGAGCCGGCGGCTCTCCAGATCCATGGGGCTGAGCTTCCACTGCTTGAGCGGGTCCTGGATGCGGCCGACAAAGCGCGCGTGCTGCTCGTCGTCGGTGATGGAGAACCAGTACTTGACGAGCTGGATGCCGCTGCGCACCAGCATTTTTTCGAATTCGGGTACCGAGCGGAAAAACTCCTCGTATTCGGCATCCGTGCAAAAACCCATCACGCGTTCGACGCCGGCGCGGTTGTACCAGCTGCGGTCGAACAGCACGATCTCGCCAGCTGCAGGCAGGTGCGAGACATAGCGCTGGAAATACCACTGGGTTTTTTCACGGTCGTTGGGGGCGGGCAGGGCGGCCACGCGGCACACGCGCGGGTTCAGGCGCTGGGTGATGCGCTTGATGACGCCGCCTTTGCCGGCCGCGTCGCGGCCTTCGAACACGATCACCATGCGGTGGCGCGAATGCACTACCCAGTCCTGCAGCTTGATCAGCTCGGTTTGCAGACGCAACAGTTCGCGGAAGTAGCGGATGCGGCTGGAGGAGGCCTCGGTGCTGCGCCCGGCGTCTTCGCCCAGGCGGTCTTCCATCTCCAGCTCGAACTCTTCGTCCAGCGAGTCCAGCAAATCTTCGCGCAGCTGGGTGACGAACTGTTCGGGAATGTCGTGCGTGGCGTTCATGCCCGCCAGCCTATCTGGCGGCTGTGACGCTTTGATGTCAGGGCGGCGTTGGCTGGGCGGGTGCAGGACGCCAAGCGTTGACCAGCGCCACCAGAGAGAGCATCACCGGCACTTCCACCAGCACGCCCACCACCGTGGCCAGGGCAGCCCCCGAGTGCAGGCCGAACAGCGAGATGGCGACCGCCACCGCGAGTTCAAAGAAATTGGAGGTGCCAATCAGACAGGCCGGGCCAGCAATCGCGTGGGGCAGGCGCAGCCAGCGCGCGCCGAGCCATGCCAACGCAAAAATGCCATAAGTCTGCAGCACCAGCGGCAGCGCGATCAGCGCTATCAAGCCTGGTTGCGCCACCAGGGTATCGGCCTGCAGGCCAAACAGCAGCAGCACCGTCAGGATCAGACCGACGATGGACCAGGGCTTGAGCGCCGTCACCAGCGTCTGCAGACGTTCGCCGCTGTCCAGCGCGCGCCGTGTCAGCACACCAGCAGCCAGTGGCAGCACCACATACAGCACCGTGGACAGCAGCAGGGTGGACCAGGGCACCTGCACATCGGTGACGCCCAGCAAAAAGGCGGCAATCGGCGCGAAGGCCACGACCATGATCAAGTCGTTGACCGAAACCTGCACCAGGGTGTAGGCGGCATCGCCCCTGACCAGCTGGCTCCAGACAAACACCATCGCGGTGCAGGGCGCCACGCCCAGCAGGATCATGCCGGCGATGTATTCGCGGGCTGGACCCTGGTCGATCCAGCCTGTGTACAGGTGTTCAAAAAACAGCACGCCCAGTGCGGCCATGGTGAAAGGCTTGATGGCCCAATTGACCACCAAGGTCAGCCACAGGCCCTGCGGTTGCTGGCCCACGGCGCGCACCGCGCGCCAGTCGATCTGCACCATCATCGGGTAGATCATCACCCAGATGAACACCGCCACCACCAGGTTGACCTGTGCATACTCCAGCGCCGCCACAGCGGCAAAGACCTCCGGTGCCAGCAGACCCAGTCCCACGCCCGCCAGGATTGCAAGGGCCACCCACACGCTCAGATAACGTTCAAAAACACCCATTTAAGCTCCTGTGGTGTGCGACTCAGACGCGCCCGATGCGGCCGACCTCTTGCTGCAGGCTCAGGCGGTCGAGCTTGTCCATGGGCAGGGCGGCAAACAGGCCGATGCGCCGGCTCAGGGTGAGGAAGGCGTCGGTAAAGGCCTTGGTCACTTCGTTCTCGGTGCCGGCGGCGGCCACCGGGTCGGCCACGCCCCAGTGCGCGCTGATGGGTTGGCCAGGCCAGACCGGGCAGACTTCGGCTGCAGCCTGGTCGCAGACGGTGAACACGAAGTCCATGACCGGCGCATTGGCGCCGCCGAACTCGTCCCAGCTTTTGCTGCGCAGGCCTTCGGTGGGGTAGTGGTGGCGCTGCAGCAGCTGCAGGGCCAGCGGATGGATCCGGCCCGCCGGCTGGCTGCCCGCGCTGAAGGCCCGGAAACGTCCGGTCCCCATCTGTTTCAGGCAGGCCTCGGCCATGATGCTGCGCGCCGAGTTGCCGGTGCACAGAAACAGCACGTTGTAGATCTTGTCGCTCATCAGGGGCTCCATTGCGGTGAGGGTGTCAGGTGCAGGTGTTGCAGGTCGGGGGTGGTACCACCAGGCAGGGCTCGCCATGGCAGCAGTTGTCGGTCAGAAAAACCAGCAACGTGTTCATGTGCGCCAGGTGCGCCCGGTAGATCAGGTGCCGGCCGTCGCGTTCCTGTGTCACCAGTTCGGCGTGCATCAATTCCTTGAGGTGAAACGACAGCGACGACGCCGGCAGACCCAGTTGTTCGGACAAAGCGCTCGGGGTCTGGCCGGTCGGGCCGGCCACCACCAAGGCCCGGAACACCGCCAGGCGCGAAGTTTGCGCCAGTGCTGCCAGGCAGCGGACGGCCTGTTGTTCGTCCATCACCGGGCTCCTTCGGCGCCCAGCCGGCGCTGCAGGGGCAGGCCCAGCGTGATGAACCAGCAGGCCAGCAGCATCAGGGCCGAACCCGCCAGCGCATACATCAGCCCGCCCCACTGGTAGAGCAAGCCCGACAGCAGGGTGCCGCCAAAGCGGCCCAGCGCATTGGCGGCGTAATAAAAGCCCACGTCCTCGGCGGCTTTCTCGCTGCCGGCGTAGGCCAGCACCAGGTAGGAGTGCACCGAAGAGTTGACGGCGAAGGCGAAGCCGAACAAGGCCAGTCCGCCGACCACCACCCATTGCAGCTGCGGCGCATCCATCAAGACGGCCACGGCCAGCGCGGCCGGCACCGCAGCCAGCAGCGCCGACCACCAGCGCGCGGCCGGTACCTCGCGGCTGAGGCCGTCGGCACTGCGGCGCACGATCTGCGGCGCCAGCGCCTGCACCAGGCCATAGCCGATGGTCCAGGCGGCCAGAAAGCTGCCGACCATGGTGAAGTTCCAGCCGGCCGAATACAGGAACACCGGCAGGCTCACCACAAACCAGACATCGCGTGCGCCAAACAGGGCCACGCGGGCGGCGGCCAGGGCATTGATGCCGGGGTTCTTGGCCAGAAGCTCCTTCGCGCTTTTCGAGGCCTTGCCCTGGCCCATCATGCGCGGCAGGGCCAGCAGCACCCCCATCAGCACCAGCGCCAGCAGGCCGGCCATCAGCCACAGCGCACCGGCAAAGCCCAGGGTCTGCAGCAGCAGGCCGCCCAGAAAGAAGCCCAGGCCCTTCATCGCGTTCTTGCTGCCGGTGAACCAGGCCACCCACTTGAACAGCTGGCCGTTGTCCTGCGCCCTGGCCGCCGCCTGCGTGACCTTGATGGCCGACTTGCTGGCGGTCTTGGTCAGGTCCTTGGCCACGCCGCACACCCCCTGCGAAGCCACCACCCAGGCGACCGACAGCGCCGCGCCCCAGTCGGGCTGCAGCAGCGAGAGCAGCACAAAGCCCGTGATCTGGGTGGACAGCCCCACCACCAGCATGCGGGTGATGCCAAAGCGCGTGGCCAGCCAGCCGCCGATCAGGTTGGCCGCGATGCCAGCCGCTTCGTACAGCAGGAACAGAAAAGCCAGCGTGAGCGGGGCATAGCCCAGCTTGTAGAAATGCAGCAGCACCAGCATGCGCAGCGCGCCGTCGGTCAGGGTGAAGCCCCAGTAGGCGGCGGTGACGATGGCGTAGTGGCGCGCGGCGTGCTGCATCACAGGCCCGCCTGCTGCATGTGGCAAGCCAGATCGACCATGCGGCAGGCGTAGCCCATCTCGTTGTCGTACCAGGCGTAGACCTTGAGCAGGGTGCCATCGGTCACCAGGGTCGAGAGCGCGTCGACGATGCTGCTGCGGGTGTCACGGGCATAGTCCACGCTCACCAGCGGCCGCTCTTCATAGCCCAGGATGCCGGCCAGCGGGCCTTGGGCAGCGGTTTTGAACAGGGCGTTGACCTCTTCGGCCGTCGTGGCGCGCTGCAGCTCGAACACGCAGTCGGTCAGCGAGGCGTTGAGCACCGGGGCCCGCACCGCATGGCCGTTGAGCTTGCCCTGGAGTTCGGGGTAGATCAGCGCAATCGCGGTGGCGCTGCCGGTGGTGGTCGGGGCCAGGCTCACCATGGCGCTGCGGGCGCGGCGCAGGTCCTTGTGCGGCGCGTCTACCACCAGGTTGGTGTTGGTCGGGTCGTGGATGGTCGTGATCTGGCCGTGGCGGATGCCAATCGCCTCGTGCACCACCTTGACCACCGGCGCCAGGCAGTTGGTGGTGCAGCTGGCGGCTGTGACGATGCGGTCCTTGGCCGGGTTGTACAGCTGCTCGTTGACGCCGACCACGATGTTGAGCACACCGCCGGTCTTGACCGGCGCGGCCACGATCACCCGCTTGGCGCCACGGTCCAGATGGCCCTGCAAGGTCTCGGGCGTGAGGAATTTGCCGGTGCATTCGAGCACCACATCCACCCCCAGCTCGCCCCAGGGGATGTCGGCTGGGCTGGCGTGGCTGGAAAAAGACAGCGTGCGCTCGTCGATGCGGATGCGTTCTTCGCCCTCGGCCGCGATGTCGGCGCGCCACTTGCCCTGCACCGAATCAAAGGCCAACAGGTGGGCCGTGGCGGCGGCGCCGCCCTTGAGCTCGTTGAGGTGCACCACCTCCAGGCGGTTGCCCGCGCGCGGGTCGTCCGACGGCCGCTCGGCCGCACCCAGGGCGGCGCGCAGCGCCAGACGACCGATGCGGCCCATGCCGTTGATGCCGATTTTCATGAAGGATGTCCTTGTTTGAAATTTCAACGATTATCGAAATGTTTTATGACGAATCCATGACAGGCGGCATCCATGAAAAAACCCCGCCGCAGCGGGGCGCTGGTCTGGCTGCAGCCGGATCAGGTGCCGATCACGCCACCATCGTTCTTGGTGACGATGACCGTGGCCGAGCGCGGCAGGGCGTTGCCGCCCTCGGGCCAGTGGCTGTTGCCGCGGCCGGTTTCACCGGGATGCTGGATGTTGATGAACAGGGTGCGGTGGTCGGGTGTGAAGGCAAAGCCGGTGACTTCGCACTCCCTGGGACCGACCAGGAAGCGGCGGATTTCGCGGGTCCTCGGATCGGCGACCAGCATCTGGTTGTTGCCCTGGCCGGCAAAGTCGCCGCTGTTGCTGTAGTTGCCGTCGGTCTGGATCCACAGGCGGCCAAAGCGGTCAAAGGCCAGGCCATCGGGGCTGTTGAAGCTGTTGTCGGCGCTCACGTTGCTGGAGCCGGCCTTGGGGGTGCCCTGGTGGGCGCTCACCATCGGATTGCCGGCGAGCACAAACATGTCCCACTGGAAAGTGGTGGCGGCCGCATCGCCGCCGGCTTCACGCCAGCGCACGATCTGGCCATAGACGTTCTTCTCGCGCGGGTTGGCATCGTCGGTGCTGGTGCGGGCGTGAAGCCGGCGGCGATGCGGCCGCCACC
>Ga0255160_1000389_pt1 | contig 11952 bp, 9 predicted proteins | sample Atl_Colum_RepB_8_2_FD_186010 | JGI IMG/M metagenome (GOLD analysis project Ga0255160, IMG submission 186010) | Freshwater microbial communities from Altamaha River, Georgia, United States - Atl_Colum_RepB_8h | ecosystem: Environmental > Aquatic > Freshwater > River | place: USA: Georgia... | reverse complement strand
TGGCCAGCACTTCGACCGGCGAGATGCGCGGGTGGGTGTCGGCGGCCACTTCGGTGACTTTGCCCTGCAGCTTGATGCCACGGGCCTTGTAGCCTTCGAGGTCGAACTTTTCGCTGACCACGGGCACGATCTCGCCGGCCAGAAAGCCGTTTTGCTGCGCGGCCACAGCCTTGGCAAACGAGTCGGACGCGAACTGGTCCACGTCTTCGCGGCTGATGCCGTATTTCTTGGCCAGGTTCTCGGCGGTCTGGATCATGTTGATGCCGGCGGCCGGGTCCTTGAGGGCTTCCCACATGTAGTCCTTGAAGCCCACCGGTGCGCCGAGCTTGAAGCCGGTGCGGTGGTCGAAGGCGGCGATCGGGTTGCGCGTCATGCTCTCGGTGCCGACCACCAGGGCGGCCTCGCACACGCCGGCTTCAATCTGCTCGCCCGCCTGGCGGAACAGTTCAAAGCCGGTGCCGCAGATGCGCTGCGCCATGATGGCGGGCACCTCTTGCGGCACGCCGGCGTACAGGCCGATGTGGCGCGGCAGGAAGAACTGGTCGAAGTCGCCAGGCGCCATGTTGCCGGTGATGACCGAGCCGATCTCGCTGGGGGCGATGCCCGCGCGTTTGAGCGCTTCTCGCGCTGCCTTGATGCCGAGGTCGGTGGGCGAGATGTGGCCCAGCGCGCCGCAGTAGTCCACCATGGGCGTGCGCGCGCCTTCGTGCATCCACACATCGGCAAACGCGTTGAAAAATCCTTTGGAGCTCATAGGGGTCCTTGGTAAGGGTGTCATGCCCGATCTGATCGGGCATCCATGGATTCCCGCTTTCGCGGGAATGACAGGTCAGTGGTTCAGGTTTGGGGTTTGAGGATGTAGTGCAGTCGATCTTCGTGCAGGGCCGCCACGGTGTCGGCGCGGTGGGTGAGCACGGCGCGCTGGTTGATCGAGCCCTTGTCGGTGATCTCGCCCTTGTCGATGGTGGGCGGCTCGGAGAGCAGGCACAGACGGGCGATGCGGTTGGCGCTGCCGGTGCTGCTGGCCGCCAGCTCGTCGACCACTTTCTGGAAGTGCGCGAGCACCGGCGCACTGGCCAGCACATCGGACAGCGGTGCGTTGTCAGGCAGGCCGGCGAGTTCACGCACCCTGGGGGTGGGGAACACCATGGCGCCGACTTCTTTCATGTTCAGGCCGGTGAGCACCACGTCCTGGATGTAGGGCGCGCCGGCGGCAATGATCTTGCCGCGCAGCGGGCCCACGCTGACGAAAGTGCCGGTGGCCAGTTTGAAGTCCTCGGCGATGCGGCCATCGAACTTGAGGCCCAGGTGCACGTCGGTCTCGTCGATCCACTTGACCGCGTCGCCGGTCTTGAAGAAGCCTTCTTCGTCAAAGGCCTCCTGCGTCTCTTTGGGCGCACGCCAGTAGCCGGGCGTGATGTTGGGGCCGCGGTAGCGCACCTCGGTCTTGCCGTCGATGTCCACCAGTTTGAGCTCCAGACCCGGCGTGGGCACGCCCAGATCGCCGGCACGCACATGGGGGTTGGTCACAAAGATGCCGAACGGGCCGGACTCGGTCATGCCCAGGCCGGTGGTCATCACGATGCGTTCGCCGATCTCGCGCTCTTCGCTCTCGTACAGGCTGTCCCACACCGGCTGGGCCAGGGCGGCACCGGCATAGAAGAACATCTGCACGCGCGAGAGCAGGGTCTTGCGCAGGGCATCGTCGGTCTTCATGGCGTTGGCGATCGCCTCGAAACCCGTGGGCACGTTGAAGTACACCGTGGGCGCGATCTCGCGCAGGTTGCGCAGGGTCTCGTGCATGAGTGCGGGCGTGGGCTTGCCGTCGTCGATGTACATGGTGCCGCCATGGAAGACGACCATGCCGAAGTTGTGGTTGCCGCCGAAGGTGTGGTTCCAGGGCAGCCAGTCGACCAGCACCAGCTCTTGTTCAGCCAGTACCGGCATGGACTGGGCCATCTGCTGCTGGTTGGCACACCACATGCGGTTGGTGTTGATGACCGCCTTGGGCAGCTTGGTGGAGCCACTGGTGAAGAGGAACTTGGCGATGGTGTCCGGGCCGGTGGTGGCCATGGCCTGGTCCACGGCCTCGGTCACGGGGGTGGCGCACAGTTCGGCAAAGGTGCTGCTCTGGCGGCCATCGACGCTGCCCTCGGCCATGACGATGGCCATGTCGTCGCCAACGGTGGCGGCAATCGCCTTGGCGTAGCGCGCATCCTGCGCGAACACCAGACCCGGCGTGACGGTGCGCAGCACATGCTTGAGCTTGTCGTAGTCCACGCTGATGAGTGAGTAGGGCGGCGACACGGGGGTGTAAGGCACACCGGCGACCAGACAGCCCAAAGCCAGCAGGGCATGCTCCAGGCTGTTCTCGCTGAGGATGGCGACCGGGCGCTCGGCGTTCAGGCCACGGTTGATCAGGCCCTGGGCGATGCTGCGAGCCCTTGTCCAGGCCTCGCCGTAGCTGATGTGCTTCCAGTCACCCAGGCTGCCGTCGGCCTGTTTGGTGCGGCGTGCCATGAAGGTGTGGTCAGGCTTGACCCTGGCCCAGTGCTGCAGGCGGTCGGTCAGGCGATCCGGAAAGGCCTGCAGGTCCTGTTCGGCGCGCAGGTAGTGCGTGCCGGGCACGCCATCACGCAGGGCCACGCGGGTGACGCCGAACTGCAGGGGGCGGAATTTCGGGGCGCTCATGTCTTGTCTCCTCCGTGTTTTTTCTCAGTTGGCTTTCTGAACCTTGGCGGCCTTGCCTTCGAGGAAGGCACGCACGCGGGCCTTGGCTTCGGGGGCGGACTGGGCAATCGAGGACATCAGGGCTTCGGTCAGGAAGCCGTGGTCGGCCGGCTGCTCGGCGATGCGCGGCAGCGCGTGCATGAGCGCGTAATTGGTCAGCGGCGCGTTGGTGGCGATGCGGGTGGCCAGTTCCACCGCCTTGTCCAGCGCAGTGCCCTGTGGCACCAGGTACTGGGCGAAGCCCAAACGCTCGCCGTCGGTGGCGTTGTAGACACGGCCGGTGAGCATCATGTCGGTCATGCGGGCCACGCCGATCAGCTTGGGAATGCGCACCGAGCCGCCGCCGCCCACGAAGATGCCGCGCGTGCCTTCGGGCAGCGCATAAAAGGTGCTCTCGTCGGCCACGCGGATGTGGGAGGCCGAGGCCAGTTCAAGACCGCCACCGACCACCGCGCCATGCAGTGCAGCGATGACGGGCACGCGGCCGAACTGCACGGCGTCGAGCGCCACATGCCAGCTGCGGGAGTGGTGCACGCCTTCGCCAGCATCGCGCTCCTTGAGCTCGGACAGGTCCAGGCCGGCGCAGAAGTGTTCGCCTTCGCCGTCAATGACAGCGGCCCTCGCCTCTTCGGGCAGGTTCTGGAAGGTGTCGCGGATGGCCTCGATCAGCGCGTCGGACAGCGCGTTGCGCTTGGCCGGGCGGCGCAGGGTGACGACGGCGACAGCGCCGCGCATTTCAAGGGTGACACCATGCCGGGCTGCGCGCTCGAGGATCGGGTTGCTCATCGGGAAGTCCTTTGCAATGTTTGACCGGAAAGGCAAAAAGGTTATTGTTAATAACCATATTGTGGTCAATCACTGCCGCTTCCTTTCCTAGGGCTTTCCCTAGGTGTTGGCCAGCGCGGCTTCCAGGGGGGCCGGGCTGGCCGCTTGCCAGCCCGGACCGGTCTCAGGGTGCGAGCGTCAGGTCCTTGGTCGTTGTGCTGTTTTCAACCCCGAGGGTGACAGCCGGGCTGGTGGTTTGCATGCTGTAGCCCGCGGCGGCTCCGTAGACCTGGTAGAGCTCCGGTGTGACGCTGTCGGCACTGAAAACCAGTGCTCCGCCGTTGCCAATGTAGGGGGCCGTGAGCGGCGCGGCCAGTGGCAAGCGCAGGCTGTACTGGGCAGTGACCGGGTCCACATGGCCCCAGGCCACATCCAGTGCCTGTCCGGTGCTCAGGGTCTGCTGCACGTTCACGCTGGCTTCGGGCAGCGGGGTGTTGTTGGTGTTGAGCACGGTGCCGGTCACCGTGGCCGTGGCCGAGGCAGGCGGGGCGATCGGTGATGCCGCACTGTTGAGCACGGTCGAGCCGATGGCGGTGGACACCGGCACCCCGGTGATGGCGGCGGTGGTGCGGCCCGTGCCCGAGACGACCACCGTGTAGCTGGTGTTCTCCGGCAGGTAGGCCAGTACGAATTTTCCGCTGCTGTCGGGCACGGTGGCGCGCATCTGGTTGTCGGGGTCACGCGTGGACACCACCACGCTGGAGGCAATGGCCGGATCGACATGGCCCTCGATCTGGGTCGTCAGGCGTTTCGTGACCGCCACGACCGGCTTGAGGTTGTATTGGCCCGAGTTGCCAGCGCGCACGATGGACTTGCAGGCGTCAAAGTCCAGCACCATGTCGGCCACCTGGTTGGCCACCACATCAAAGTGTGCCTGCAGCTTGTAGCCGCTTTGCTGGCCGCTCGGGGTGGTCAGCGCGATCTCGCTGTCCGGCGCCGAAGACAGCACCAGGGAATTGGCCATCGCCGTGTCCGACAGGACCAGCCTGACCTGCGAGTAACGCCCGGCAGGCAATGGCAGAGAGCCCAGCTCCTGGAGTGCGCCGTTGGTCAGGCCCAGCAGGTCGGTTTTCTGTGGCGAGGGCACCAGCACCTCGCGCCAGCCGCTGTCATTGTCCCCGGCTGTGGCGCTGGTGTGGATGCGGATTTTGTTGACGGTGACATAGACATGGTCAAAGCCGCAGGCCGGAGAGTCGGTCATCGCCAGTTTGAGCGTGCCCTCCCCGGAAGCGCCGGAGCCGCCGCCGCAGGCCACCAGGGTGGCGGTGGCCACGGCCCCGCCCAGCAGCGCCAGTCCCCGTGCGGTGGGGGTGTGGGAAAAGATGTGCATGAAAGCCTCCTGAAGTTGCAGGGCGCGACTCTAGGAGGAACATGCCCCGGGCGCGGTAAGCGAAGGTAAGCCTTGTGAGCGTTCGTACCGAGGCCCTGCAGGGAGGTGAACGAAAGTTTGCCGGCGCGATCAGGTGTCGGGCTGCAGGGCCCATTCGGGCAGGGGCCAGTGCAGCAGTTCGGCCAATCGGCACACCACCCAGCGGGCCTCCGCTTCGCTGACCACGCTGGGCGTGGCCAGCAGGCCCCGCAGGCAGCGCTCGAGTGCCAGTGCTTCTGTGATGCCCAGCTGGAACTGCAGGTTGGCCGCCTGCTCGGTCAGCAGCTGCGCCATGTCTTCGCACAGTTCATGGCGAGCGGCCATCTCGCGCTGCCCGATCAGCGGTTTGACCTTGCCCGGTGGCACATGCAACGCCATGAAGGATGGCGGAATGTGGATCTGGGATGCTTCGGACATGGGGCAGGTGCGGATGTGACAGGCGCTTGGTTGGGCGAGTTTAAACTGCCCACTCCCCGCGATTCGCCTCGTCACCCCTGGAGACTTCCGTGAGCTATCCCGACACCCGCCTTTTCATCCATGGCCAATGGCAGGACGCTGCCGAGGGCAAGACCCTGCCCGTGTTCAACCCGGCCACCGGTCAGCAGATCGGCCGTGTGGCGCATGCCTCCCGCGCCGATCTGGACGCCGCCCTGGCGGCCGCGCAAAAAGGCTTTGACACCTGGCGCAACATGACCGCGCAGGCGCGCGGCAAGATCATGCGCCAGGCTGCTGCGCTGCTGCGCGAGCGCGCCACCCAGATTGCCACCCTGCTGACGCAGGAGCAGGGCAAGCCGCTGGCCGAAGCCAAGGGCGAGGTGATGGCGGGTGCCGACATCATCGACTGGTTTGCCGAAGAGGGTTCGCGCACCTACGGGCGCATCGTGTCCTCGCGGGTCAACCTGGCCATCCGCCAGATGGTGCTCAAAGACCCGGTCGGGCCAGTGGCCGCCTTCACACCCTGGAACTTCCCGATCAACCAGGTGGTGCGCAAGGTCGGCGCCGCGCTGGCGGCCGGCTGTTCCATGCTGGTCAAGGGTCCGGAAGAAACGCCGGCCAGCCCGGCCGCCCTGATTCAGGCCTTTGCCGACGCCGGGCTGCCCGAAGGCGTGCTGGGGCTGGTGTACGGCAACCCGGCCGAGATTTCGAGCTACCTGATCCCGCACCCGGTGATCCGCAAGATCACCTTCACCGGTTCCACCCCGGTGGGCAAGCAGCTGGCGGCCATGGCTGGTCAGCACATGAAGCGCGTCACCATGGAGCTGGGCGGGCACGCCCCGGTGATCGTCTGCGAGGATGCCGACATCGAACAGGCCGTCAAGGCCGCAGGTGCCGCCAAGTTCCGCAACGCCGGGCAGGTGTGCATTTCGCCCACACGCTTTCTGGTGCATGAACGCGTGCACGGCGATTTCGTGCAGGCCATGGGGCAGCTGGCCGCGGGCCTGAAGGTGGGCGATGGCCTGGCCGAGGGCACGCAGATGGGCCCGCTGGCCAACCCGCGCAGACTCACGGCCATGAGCGAGTTTCTGGAAGACGCCGTGCGCCGCGGTGCCCGGGTGGTGGCCGGTGGCGAACGTCAGGGCGATGCGGGCAACTTCTGGGCGCCCACGGTGCTGGCCGATGTGCCGCTGGACGCGCGCGTCTTCAACGACGAGCCTTTCGGCCCGGTCGCCGCCATTCGCCCCTTCAGCGAGCTCGACGAGGCCATTGCCGAAGCCAACCGACTGTCTTATGGCCTGGCCGGTTATGCCTTCACCCGTTCCCTCAAGAATGCCGATCTGCTCACGCGGCATGTGCAGGTGGGCATGCTGTGGGTCAACATGCCGGCCATGCCCAATGCCGAGATGCCTTTTGGCGGCATCAAGGACTCGGGTTACGGATCGGAGGGCGGCCCCGAGGCGCTCGATGCCTACCTGAACACGCGCGCCGTGGCCATACTCAACAGCTGAGCGCCACCATGCATGAGCAGACCTGGCTGACCCGCGCTGCCGCCCCCGGCCCTGTCTGCGCATTTGAGCCGAGCCAGCGCTACCCCGATCCGCGCATCGAGGTGTTGCACCCTTCGTTTGCGAAGTACCGCATCTTCAGCAGCACGTTGGAGATGCTGGGCAGCGGCATGCGCTGGGCCGAGGGGCCGGTCTGGTTTGGTGATGGCCGCTACCTGCTGGTGAGCGACATCCCGAGCAACCGCATCATGCGTTACGACGAGGCCACCGGCGCCTGGGGCGTTTTCCGCACGCCGTCCAACATGGCCAACGGTCTGGCACGGGACACGCAAGGCCGGCTGCTGACCTGCGAGCATGGCGGGCGCCGCATCACCCGCACCGAATACGACGGCAGCCTCACCGTGCTGGCCGACCGTTTCGAGGGCAAACGCCTGAACTCGCCCAACGACATCGTCTGCCAGTCCAATGGCGCCGTCTGGTTCACCGATCCGCCGTTCGGCATTGGCGGCCACTGGGAGGGTGAGAAGGCCGAGGCAGAGCTGCCGCATGCGGTCTACCGCATCGACCCGGGCACGGGCGTGCTGCAGCAGGTGCTGACCGATCTGGCCGGCCCCAACGGGCTGGCGTTCTCACCCGGAGAGCGGGTGCTCTACATCGTCGAGAGCCGGGCCCAGCCGCACCGCAAGGTATGGGCTTACGACGTGGGCGCAGCGGGTGCCCTGTCGGGCAAGCGGCTGGTGATCGACGCCCAGGGGCCCGGGGCGCTGGACGGCATCGCGGTGGACGAGGACGGCAACCTGTGGTGCGGCTGGGGCAGCAACGGCGCACTGGATGCGCAGCCTGAGGGGCTCGACGGTGTGCGGGTGTTCAACCCTCAGGGCCTGGCGATCGGCCACATCCACCTGCCAGAGCGGTGTGCCAACCTGTGCTTTGGCGGGGCAGGGCGCAACCGCCTGTTCATGGCGGCCAGCCATTCGCTGTATGCGCTCTATGTCGAGACCCGCGGGGCCTAGCTTCTCCCGCCTTTCTTGCAAGACATCGTACAACTAGGCTGTCCCGTCGCGCGCCTTGCGCAGGCGGTCGCGGCTGTTGGAGAGGTGGGTGCGCATGGCCGCGCGCGCCGCTTCAGTGTCGTGGTTGCGGATGGCGTTGTAGATGCTCTCGTGCTCGCCGTGCACCCGCTCCAGATAGGCTTGTCGGCCCTCGGGCGCCTGGTCGGCGGTCTTGATGCGGGTGCGCGGGATGATGTGCGTGCCCAGGTAGGTCATCAGCTCAGCAAAGTGCCGGTTGCCGGTGGCTTTGGCGATCTCCATGTGGAACTGGAAATCGCTGGGCACCGCGTCCGAGTGGCTGTGGATGGCCATGGAAAAACCGTGCAGGGCGGCGGCCATCGCGGTCAGCTGCTCGGGCGTGGCGCGTTGCGCGGCCAGGCCGGCGGCCTCGGTTTCCAGGCTGATGCGCAGCTCCAGCACCGCGATCACATCGTCCACGGTGGCCATGTCCTGCTCGGCGATGCGGAAGTTGTGGGCGCTCGGCGCCTCCAGCGCGAAGGTGCCGATGCCGTGGCGTGTTTCGACCATACCCGAGGCCTGCAGCCGCGAGATCGCCTCGCGCACCACGGTGCGGCTCACGCCCAGTTCGTCCATCACCGCCGACTCGGTCGGAAGCTTGTCGCCGGGCCGGATCTGGCCGGACTGGATCAGTTGCTGCAGGTGTTGCACCACCTCCTGCACCAGGCCTCCGCGGCGGTGGCGGCTGGCGGGCAGGGCGGGGGAGGGCGGAGGGGTGTTCATTTTTTTCGTCCTGCTTCTTGACAAGGTTTTGCCAAGCATACAGAATCACCAGTCATCAGACAACTAACAACTGTTGGATTGACAAAAAATGCCGACCCCATCCCACCACACCCTGCTCATGACGGGCGCCGCCGGCGGCCTCGGGCAGGCCATGCGCGCGCGGCTGAAGGCCAATTGCGAGGTGCTGCGCCTGAGCGACATTGCGCCCATGGCCCCTGCGCTGGCGGGTGAGGAAGTGGTGCAGGCCGACCTGGCCGATGCCGGGGCTGTGCAGTCGCTGGTGGCCGGCTGCCAGGCCATCGTGCATTTTGGCGGGGTCTCCACCGAACAGCCCTGGGGCCCGATCCTGCAGGCCAACATCATCGGTGCCTACAACCTGTACGAAGCCGCGCGCGTCCACGGCGTCAAGCGTGTGGTGTTCGCCAGCTCCAACCATGTGATGGGCTTTTACCGCCAGAGCGAAGTGGTGGACGCCCTGAGCCCGCCACGGCCTGACGGCCTGTACGGTCTGTCCAAGGCATTTGGCGAGGACCTCTCGCGCCTGTACTTTGACCGCTACGGCATCGAGACCGCCTGCGTGCGCATCGGCTCGTCTTTCCCCGAGCCCAGGGACCGCCGCATGCTGGCCACATGGCTGAGCTACGACGACCTGCACCGCCTGATCACGGCCTGCCTGAGCACGCCGGTGCTGGGCCACAGCATCATTTACGGCACTTCCGACAACAGCGTCTCCTGGTACGACAACCGTCTGGCGCGCCACATCGGCTACCGCCCGCAAGACCGTTCGGACGTGTTCCGCGATGCGGTGTACGCGCGCACCCCCGAGCCCGATCCGAGCGACCCCGCCGTGCAGTTCCAGGGCGGCGGCTTCCTGAAGATCGGGCCGCTGTGATGTGTCGACCCCTGACCCTGATCTGTCATTCCCGACTCGATCGGGAATCCATGGCTTTGCCTGTACTCCCGCTTTCGTGGGAACGACAAAACACCGTCCATTCCTGACATTCCCACCTCTTACAAGGACTTCTCGAGATGAATCCCCTGGAACTCAAAGCCATCATGTCCCACGGCCTGCTGTCGTTCCCTTTGACCGACTTCGACGCCAACGGTGACTTCAACAGGAGGGGCTACATCGAGCGCCTGGAATGGCTGGCTCCCTACGGCGCCACCGCCCTGTTTGCCGCCGGTGGCACTGGCGAGTTCTTTTCGCTGACCGCCGACGAGTACCCCGAAATCATCCAGACCGCGGTGGACACCTGCCGCGGCAAGGTGCCCATCATTGCCGGCGCCGGCGGCCCCACGCGTTTTGCCATCCAGTGCGCACAGGCCGCCGAGCGTGCCGGCGCCCACGGCATCCTGCTGCTGCCGCACTACCTGACCGAAGCCGGCCAGGAAGGCCTGATCGCCCACGTCGAAGCCGTCTGCAAGAGCGTGAAGTTCGGCGTCATCGTCTACAACCGCAACGTCTGCAGGCTCACGCCCGAATCGCTGGCCATCCTGGCCGACCGCTGCCCCAACCTGATCGGCTTCAAGGACGGCATTGGCGACATCGAGCTGATGAGCTCGATCTACATGAAGATGGGCGACCGCTTCTCCTACCTGGGCGGCCTGCCTACCGCCGAGGTGTATGCCGCCGCCTACAAGGCGCTGGGCACCCCGGTGTATTCGTCGGCCGTGTTCAACTTCATCCCGAAAACCGCGATGGCGTTCTACCACGCTGTCGCCAAGGACGACATGGCCACGCAGCACCGCCTGCTCAAGCAATTTTTCATGCCTTACCTGGCGATTCGCAACAAGGGCCAGGGCTACGCGGTCAGCATCGTCAAGGCCGGCGCCAAACTGGTTGGCCACGACGCCGGCCCGGTGCGCGCGCCGCTGACGGATCTCAAGCCGGCGGAGATGGAAGAGCTGGATGCCTTGATCAAGGCGCTGGGTCCGCAGTAATCCGGCCGGAAGTTGCGCCGCATGACCTCCCACGCCATCCGCCACGTTCGCGTCACGCCGATCGCATTCCGCGATCCGCCGCTGCTGAACGCGGCCGGCATCCACGAGCCCTGGGCGCTGCGCTCGATCATCGAGATCGAGACCGCCTCGGGCCTGGTGGGCATCAACGAAAGCTATGGCGACCAGTCCATGCTGGACGTGCTGGCCCAGGCCGCGCCAGCCTTGCAGGGCCTCTCGCCCTGGGAGCTGAACACGATGGAAACACGGGTGCAGGCGCTGGTGCAACCCGCCAGCAGCACCTCGGAGTTTCTGGGTGAACAGATTTCCCTGGCGCCGGGCACCCACGTCTCCAAGAACGTGGCCAAGGTGGTCAGTGCTTTCGAGGTCGCCATGCTCGACCTGCAAGGGCAGCTGGCCAACGCGCCGGTGGTGGACCTGCTGGGCGGGGCAGCGCGCGATGCGGTGCCGTTTTCAGCCTACCTGTTCTTCAAGTACGCCGAACACATTGGCCAGCCCTACAGCCCCGACCCTTTTGGAGAGGGCCTGCATCCCGAACAGATGGTGGCACAGGCGCGCCGCATGATCGACCAGTACGGCTTCAGGAGCATCAAGCTCAAGGCCGGGGCCCTGCCGCCCGAGCGGGATGTGGCCGCCTTGCTGGCGCTGGCCAAGGCCTTTCCGGGTGCACCGCTGCGCATCGACCCCAACGCCAACTGGACCGTCGCCACCAGCCTGAAGGTGGTGGAACAGCTGCGCGGCGTGCTGGAGTATTACGAAGACCCTGCGCCGGGCCTGGACGGCATGGCGGCTGTGGCGCGCGCGTGTGATGTGCCGCTGGCCACCAACATGGTCGTGACCGACTACAAGGAATTTGCCGAGAACGTGCGCCTGGGCTGTCCGGTGCGCATCGTGCTCAGTGACCACCACTACTGGGGCGGCCTGCGCACCACGCAGCAGCTCTCGCGCCTGTGCCAGACCTTTGACATGGGCCTGTCCATGCACTCCAACTCGCATCTGGGCATCAGCCTGATCGCGATGACGCATCTGGCCGCTTCGGTGCCGCACCTGTCCTACGCCTGCGACACGCACTACCCCTGGCAGGACGAAGAAATCGTGCAGGGCGGTCGGCTGCGATTTGAAGCAGGCAGCCTGCGTGTGCCGCGTGGGCCGGGCCTGGGCGTGGCGATCGACCGCGAGGCGCTGGCGCGCCTGCACGACAACTGGCGGCACTGCGGCATTCGCAAGCGCGACGACCTCGGCCAGATGCGCCAGTACGACCCGACGTTCACCGGCAAACAGCCACGTTACTGAGTGAAGTGAACACATGAACACCCCCACCCGCCCCCTGGCC
>Ga0255160_1000387_pt1 | contig 12036 bp, 9 predicted proteins | sample Atl_Colum_RepB_8_2_FD_186010 | JGI IMG/M metagenome (GOLD analysis project Ga0255160, IMG submission 186010) | Freshwater microbial communities from Altamaha River, Georgia, United States - Atl_Colum_RepB_8h | ecosystem: Environmental > Aquatic > Freshwater > River | place: USA: Georgia... | reverse complement strand
GCCGAACGCTACAGCAGGGACGTTCTCCATCACGGTGACAGCCAGCGATGGCCTCGCAACGAGCGCCGCTCAAAGTGCGACGATCACGGTGACCTCACCCCGCGGCGGCGGCGGGTCGCTCGATCTCTGGACGCTACTGACACTGACTATCGCGTTATTGTGGCGTCAGGTGCAGAGGCGGCGCGAACTCATCTGAGTTCGGCGATCAACATCTTCGACAACTCAGTAATCAGTTTTAGTCCCGTATTGTCCGGCGAGTAATCGATATCCGGCATATCGTCGATCGTGATGGCGATCGCGATCCGGCCGTGCGGCGTATAAACGATGCCCACATCGCTGCGAAGGGCGTCGAGACTGCCGGACTTGCTCGCTACACGCCACTCACCACTAAAACGACCGATGCCATCTTTGTATTGCTGCCGCTCCAGTATGGTGAGCAGCTCTTTTGAAGCCGAGGCATTCACCACTTTACCCTGCTCGAGCATCTCGAGCAGACGGACCATCTCCCGAGACGTCGAGGCGCCGATGCCGAATCGCTTGCTTTCGGGTTTCTCGCCTTCTCGACTCCAGCCCTCGGCAGGTTTCAGTTGGGTACCATCTCCGCGGATCTTGCGCATCGAGCGAGTTTGCGTGAGGCCCAAAGACTGCAGAAAATCATTGACCCGATCAGCGCTGATTCGATCGAGAATCAGGTTGGTCGCCGTGTTGTCGCTGACGATGATCATCATCGTTCGAGCGTCGCGCAGGCTAACGGTTTCACCGTCTGAAAAATCAGCCAGGACTCCGGATCCGGAAACCTTATCTTGCGCACGGATGACGAGGCGCTCGTCCCAACGTGCTCGCTTCGCTTCGACTTCTGCTGCCAAGGCACAGGCGATGGGAAGTTTGATGGTGCTCGCCGTGCGCACGCGGCGATCCGGGTCTATACCGACTTCACGTCCCGTATCGAGATTTCGCGCGTACAAAGAGACCGTTCCGGGAAACCCCGCGATCTTTTCTCGTAGTCTCACCTCGAGGGATTGCGCCTCGCTCCCCTGAGCCAGAAAGGGGGCCGCCCACATCAGACCTGCCCACCACATCGCACGTCGGTTCATCCCCATCCGCCTCCCTAGAGCCGCTCCGATATAATGCCTCGGTAACGCGCCCGTAGCTCAGCTGGATAGAGTACTGCCCTCCGAAGGCAGGGGTCGTGAGTTCGAATCTCGCCGGGCGCGCCAACTCACGCGAAATTCTCGACTCCATCTGCCGATTCAACAACCCGCAAACAGACTTTGATCTGTTTTGCGAGCCTGCGTCTCGATATCGAGCAATCCAAGGACGGAGTGAAGCAGATTGTCATGGGATAACTCGCGATCCTTCTGGCTCGCCACACACTTCATATCTATACCCATTCGACTCGCAAACCCCGGCGATGCCCAAAACACCATCGGAACATGGGTCTGAAATTTGGGTGCCACCGCGTAGGGCAAGGCGTGAAGGAAGATGCCGTTTTCACCCAAAGACTCACCGTGATCCGATACATATATAAGAGCGGTGTCGGCCCGGTCGCCGAGCGCGGCCAACTTCCGAATGGTGTCGGCGAGCAGGTGGTCCGTATAAAGAATGGTGTTGTCGTAGGCATTCACGATGTCTGCGACTTCGCATTTAGAAAAGTCGGTCTCGCGACAGACGGGTGTGAACTGCTCGAACTCTTTGGGATAACGCAGGTGGTAACCAGGCCCGTGGCTACCGAGCATGTGCATCACGACGAGGCGACGACCTGAGGGCTCGACCAGCGTCTTACCCAACATGTCGAAGATCGCGCCATCCATACACGGGCTGTCGCCCACACAAAACTGCGGGTAGTCCTCTCGGACAGCTCGAAGCTCGGGCACCTTTCGGCATACGCCTTTGCAGCTCGTGTTGTTACCGAACCATTGCACATCGAACCCCGCCTGCTGAACGATGTCGATCAGGTTGTCTCTGGCCTTCGCATGATCGGGGTCAAACTCTTCGCGACCGAGATCGGAGAACATGCAGGGCACGGAGATCGCTGTTGACGTGCCGCATGACGACACATTAGTGAAGTGAACGAGCCCGGGGGTCGCGGCAAGCTGGGGCGTCGTCTGACGCGCATAGCCGTTGAGGCCGAAGTTCGCCGCGCGAGCAGTCTCTCCGACCACCAGTACGACGATCATCGGGCGCTCCGCGCCTGGCCCGCTCCACTTCGACCCGAGCTTCGCATCGTTGCCGATCGCTTGATAGGGCAACTCGGGTCGGGTGATTTCGCCGACGTAGCTTCCGACTCCGGCCAAATAATTCACCGGCACGATCATGTGACGTAACTCTCGGTTGTTACGAAATGTCGAAGCGTGATCTTGATAAAACGCTGCCGCGACAACCCCTACTCCGATGACGGTCAACCCGAGTGCGATGCCACGATGCGCAAGTTCACGCCGCCAGCCTACGGAAATAACCCCGGCCCGCATCACGAGAAAAGCAGGCAACACACCGAGTAACCCGACGTACAAAATAAGGTTGAGATTGACGAGCTCGCCGGCCTCCGTGCCGTTCGTCTCGAAGACGTTTCGGATCATGACTTTGTCGACGAGAACGCCGTAAGCCGAAACGAAATAGGAGGCGAGCCCTGCGAGCAAGACCGCAAGCGCCAACAGTGGCTTGGCAACGGGCCTGATCAGCGTAAGTGGCATCAAGAAAAGATTGATGACGATAAACGCAAGAACTGCGAACGAAAGTAGATATAACGCATCGTCGAGGGACGCGAGAGGTCGAATCTCGAAGACCTTCGACCAGAACGGTACGTTAAGCGCAACCAAACACCACAGCGCGACCCATGCGGTCAGCGCCGTCGTATTGAACTTCCATGACGGCAATCGAAATTTCATTGATGAGGGGGCCCCCGCCCCAGATTAAAAACTTCTCTTGGTCTCTATGATGACCTGCATGTTTTTGATCGACTTATCGCCGTTTACTGGGAAGGCGAGATCGATATGCAGAACGTTACCGAGTGCAGATCGGCTGTTACCGAGTCTCAACCCTACACCGACGTCGCCGAGCACACCCTGCGTCTTGCTCGCGTAGGGATCGCGACCCCAGATTCCGCCCACATCGAGAAACGCTGCAGCGCCCACGTGGACGAGTCGGAACGGATACCAATCGGTAAACGCGCGCTGCTCGAGGGTCATAAGCCAGCGGCCCTGACCCCCCTGGTAGCGCAAGGGGTATCCGCGCAGCCCCGTATCCCCGCCGAGCATCAACTCGCGATCGACATCGAGTTTTTCACCTGAATCGACACTGAGCGACGCAAAGAACAACCTTCGGTCGGACTGTCGATGGTAATACCGAGCTGAGGCACTCAGCAGAGTGTCTTGGAAGTTTCCATCTTCGTAACGACCTTCGAGCGTGGCCGCAAAAAGAAGGCTACGCCTTTCGCTGAGCTCAAGTCCCTTGGACATCTGGGAGTCGAAGATGAACGCGTTCCGATCAGCGCCAAACCCTTTGGTGGAATAGCCCAGTCGCGCACTGACGTTCCAACCGTACTGAAAATCTTCGGTACGTTCGATTTGATCGCGGTTTCGCGCAGCACGAAAATCATTTTCGAGCCAATCGACACGAATCCAGGGATACACGAGCTTGCGATCGTCCGGAATGAGCGTATTCGGGTTCCCTGCTGGCACTTCAGAAAACTCTCGCGCGTCGCTCGTCACGCCTAGCGACCAGCGGGTCACGAATCGACCTTGAAGCCCCTTCGAGAAGCCGACATAAGCGCTTTTGAATCGCTGATCGACCAGATACTCGCCAACCTCTTCGCCGAGGTCGTAACGTGAGTCGATTCTGTCGGTGTCATAAGTCGACACCCCACCGGCCCAACGAGTGTCGAGCGAATAGAACGGTTGCTCAAGACTGAATCGTTTTGCTCCGCCGTCACTGAAGTCGGAATGCTCGGCTTCGAGAGCCCACCACGAACTGCCCAGCTGCCGATCGACGTATCGAACCGACGTGATGTCGCGGTCCACTTCATTGAGTTGCTTGAAGTTGATTTGCGATCCGAGGCCGAGCAGATTGAGCTCTTCAAGCTCGATTCCGGACGTACTCTTCCCACCTTTTCTTCCGAAAGAGACGCCTGGGTTCAGTGTCCAAACGTCGCGAGTGACAACTTCGATATCGACGACGCCATTGGAATAACGAACAGGCGTGACCGAAGCGTCGTAAAGGTATCGGGTATCGCGAAGCAAACGCTCGCTCTCCTGGAGCAATCGCCCTTGGTACTGCTCACCTTCGCGAAACAGAAGTCGATCGACGATTGTGGTGTCACGAGTGTTGCGATGCAGGCGGTTGGCGAGTCTGAAAAGTTGAATGTCTTCATCGGGCCGACTGGTGTCGAAGACGTCGAGCGCTCGGATCGTGATGGTTCCGATTCGTGCACCCGCAGCTTCGAGCGCGGCGTCATCGGGAACTTCGGACGGTCGAGCTGAGCTCAATCGATCAGAACGCGCCGAAAATCGCGGGCGCGTATCAGTTGTTGGCGCCTGCGCAGACGGGTCGCTTCCAGTCGCCAAGGCAAGGGCTGCAATCATTTCAAGCACGTCGGAGCACCCAAATATAGAGAGCAAGACAGATCAGCCAAGCGATCAGCGCAGACGTGAGGTCATGCGAAATGAAATGCGCGCCGCGAGATTGCTGCGCGATCGAAAACAGGCTTCCGAGAGCGAAGACCCCGACCAACGCCATCCGGGCGCGAGCCGGATGACTACCGAGCCAGAGGAAGTAGAGTGCAAACAAGGCGAAAGCGGACGAGGAGTGTGCTCCCGGGAAGCACGCCGCCCGAGGCAGTTCATCGGGTCGATCTTGATACCAGTGAATCACGGGGCGATCGCCACCGAGACCTTGAAGACTCCATGGGCAATCGACGTTGGTGGCCTCCTTGAGTGCGCCCACGGTCAGCGGCACGATCGCCATGCAGAGCGCGAGGTATCCGAGCGCACGTCGATGCGGCATGAGAGAAGCGGATCGATAACTCGCCGCCCATCCGACGATAGCGAGGATACCCACCAAACGCATGACATTACGGCCGCCTCGATGCAGTACTTCGTTCGCCCAAAAGCTTTGGGCACCGAGCCAACTCTGAGTCGTTGTATCGAAGAAAAATGCTCGCGCGAGACGAAGATCTCCGTCGAGCAGCGCCAAGGCGATCAGGACGAGCGCAGCGAGTATTAACGGAACCCATAAATGGCTACGAAGAAAGCGGGCGTGTGAGCTAAGAGTAGCCATGTTAAATGTTCAGTCAGACCGGACAGATCACATAAAGTTCCGAAAACTCAAGTCGTTATCTTAATGAGAATGGCTCTCGCTTTGGCAGAGCTTCGGCAATGAACGGATGAGTGTCGATGTCGCTTTGAACTGATCGACCGCTGCGGCGGGCGGTGGCGCGCCTTCACCCGGCACGTATACCGAAAACACAGAGGCCCCCGACTGATCGAAAAACACGACGCCTCGGAGCGTCGTCGAAGTGCCGGGTATCTCGAGTAGATAAATAGAAGAGTAAAGATCGGGCCGAAGATGCCCGATGAGTCCCGGCCCCTCACGATAGAGGTTGAAGAACTTGCTGCGTTTCGAGGGCTCACCGCGAGCGACAGATCCCTGCACCTCGAAAAGATCGGAGCCCTTGGAGATAAAGATCGTCGCATCACTCCAAGTTTCGAGGCTTTTCCAGATCACTTGAAAATGGGTGGCGCTCACTCCGTATGCCTGAGCAGCAGGTAATGCGCTCGCAACGATCGCTTCCGGGGTTTTGAGGGTCGCTGCAGTCGCACCAAGCGGAGCGGGTTCTTTGCCGTCTAGAGCCGAACGCACCGCGGCGATCTGCGCCGATGACGCGCACATCGTCAGCTCTTGGCTCTGCACCGGACGGGCCGTGACGAGGACCAGCGCCACACCCACCGCGAGCGTGCGTGACACAGTACCGGCCTTAGACATGTCTTACCCCCTGTCCGTCGCGCCATGGCGTGACTGGATTCTCGCCGCGAAGGCCTCCCTTCGAAAGGGGGTGATGCGTAAATGCGAAACAGGTCCGTTCTGCGGCCCTCCTCCCCCCTCAAATCAGTCCGTTCACGACCGATACAGCTCGCAGGGGCGGTTTATCCCCGCTCGTGGACCTTCCGAGGATTCGGTCATGCTCGACCTGCCAGATCACCCCATCAGCGACCGTCATGCACGGGGCCTGCGGCGTGATCTCGAGCGCCGGATCCGCGATCGACGAAATCATTATCGTCTTGAGCGTCGGCCCCGGAAATTCGGACCTAGGGTTCGGATCGTCCACGAGTTTTTATTCGACACGCTCGGTCACAGCAGAGTGATGATGATCGAGGGCACGCGAAAGTTTGCGATGTGGGGGTATTGCGAGCTCAACGCGGACGGCGTGTATCAACTCCGTGGTCAGGCACTGCGAAAGCGCACTGGCGAAATCTTGAGTGAAAGCTATGACTTTCCCTTGCTGGCCACACCCCATTTTTTCGAACGCCTCATGCAAGGGCTCAGGTTCGAGGGGCACACGCTCATCACGACGATGATCGATGTCGTTCGACTAATGATCGATCAGGTGGGTATCGATGAAACAGCGGCGCCAGATCAATGGCCGACATGGCAGCGCTCAGGTAGCGCCTGGTTTGCCCTCGACTATGGACTCGCAGCGGGCGACATCCCGAATCATGGTGACGTCGTACTGCGAACGATTATCCCGGCGATCGGGCTTCACTCAGGTCGACGACAAGAGTGGGAAGCCATGCTCGCCTCCGGAGCCTGCGTATCGATATCGAAAACCCACTCAAGCTGAAAAGATATCTCCAGGCGAAGGCAGCACGTTGTCTACGACTTTACGCCAGACCACCGCGCGACATTGACGCTCATCGAGATCCTTGATGCTGACCTGAACAACCTTGAATCGTTCATCTTTAGCGGACTGAACAGACTTAAGATCGGCGGCGGACAAGTTCGGCGACAAGAAGGCGAGCAACAATTCTACTTGCGTCATTCCAGCGCCGAGAAACGTTCTGCCATCGACGAAATCATTGACGTGCAGCACAGCTTCCCATGACACCTCGCGCTCGAGCTGACGTCGCACCTTGGTAATGAGCTGCCTCGAGCCGGGACGGTTCATATCGAACAGCATGATGATGACGGTCTCGGCCTCGCGAACACGAGACGCATCCCAAAACCTCTCGAACCCACGCTCAGTCGCGTGTTGAGCGCCGTAGTACGTTTTGGCCACGGCGAAATAGGCAAGGCCGACTTTGAACGGTAGCGTCATGTCGATGACGAAATTCGAATAGCTCAGGCTGAAGAACGTCACCACGACTAATACGGACTGTCCGATGGTGAACACCCGGGTGATCATCCCTTGATCAGTCCCAATCAAGAACGCACGAGACAGCAAGGCCAGCATGATGAGAGCGACCACCACACCGAATAACGGAGACGTCACCCGCAGCGCTGTACCGGACAATGCATCGTCGATCGCCGTTGCGATGATGGTGTTGTCATCAACCGTGGTCGCGACAGCCGTAGGCTTAATAGTCGAAATACCCGGCGCAGAGGCGCCGATGATCACTATTTTTCCTTCGAATCGACGCCAATCAAACGTCCCGCTGCCACGCATGTCTTCGTAAAGCTCCGCAAACGAGACTCTCGTGTAATCCCCACGTTTATTCCGCCAGTTCAGTTTCGAAGACTGCTCCTCTCCTGGCGCCACATCACCTCCGGCGAGCCTCACGACACTCGCGACCGTCGACGGTAAATAGTAGCCGCCCGCCGGCAGCCAATATTGATAGCGTCTGACGATGCCATCACCGTCAGTCATCAAATTTGAGGCTCCGATGTTTCGCTGCAGACTCGCGAACATCGGCATGACGGCGGCTACCGTCGAGGGTCCTGATGCACCCTCGCCTAGCGGGCGCGCTCCAGGAACGCTCGCTGCTTCAAGCTGACTGACGGGGTCATTGTCGGGCGACAAGCGTATGAACGGGAAGACGATGCGATCATAGGCGGCAGCCACCTCGGCAAGCGCTTCGTCCCCTGCCGGATCTCGCATGTCACGCTCGGAGACATGCACGTTCAGTAATACCGCCTTCGGCCCGACTTCCGAAATATTGGCGAGCGCCTCGGCGAGCACGGCGCGGGTCCAGGGCCATCGTCCCTGCTCTCGACCGACGCGCTCAATCGACCTCTCGTCGATATCGACGATCAGGATGTCTGAGGAAGGGCTCGGGCTCGATAAGCGCCAATCGAGCAGTTGATCGTCGACATCGGCGCCACGAGCGCCATACATCCCTTTCAATGAAAAATCGGCGATCACAAATAAACCCAAAATGAGACCGAGCACGAGATAAAACCGTGACTCCCAGCGACGCGCGAGACTACCAATCGAAGGCAAGATTCGACCGAGCATGGAATTCATTGGTCTTTCACCTTGTATTGATTAATACGCGCTGATGCCGCCGACGGCACCACAGCCGATTCGAGTTCTGGGGTGACTGCTCCGGCCAGTGTTGCAATACGATCGTTGATCGTCGGCGAAGTGGCCTTCAAGAGCGCGACGTCGAAGCCTTGGGATGATGCGGCCGCGATACGCTCCAGCACGCCGATCAGAGCCGATGCGTCATAGCCGGCGCTCGCGGCAAGCCGCATTCCCTCCTCATCGGCGATGAAGTCGAGAGCGGGATCGAGCGGCCTCAGATAGGTTTCAATCGACGGTTGACGCAAATTTTTGAGGTGATGCCCTCTTCGAGCGTGAGCGATTTCTCTGGCGAGCACCGCGGCGAGCTCGTCTTCGGTGGTCAGCAACCGATAGAGACCACTACTCACGATGACCAGTCCGCCGGGCAGGGCAAACGAGATGATCGACGGCGAATCAACGACTATGAAACGCCATTGAGCGCCTCCGCCGATACGGCTGACGACCCACTGGCCCACGTGATTGACGTAAGTCTGAACGGCATTTTCGTTGAGGGGTTTCGCTACGCCAAAGAGCATCGCGGCAATTTCTTCCTGAGCGAGCTTTGGGTCGACGGTGGCCGCAGCTGCGAGACCGGCGGGCGAAAGCCCCGGCAATTTTATTTTTCGAGGAACCAGACCTCCTGCAGCAGCAAAACTTGCTCGAGCGACGGAGTCGTAGGACACCGATGACACGCTGCGTATCACAGTGGGATCAGCCGTGGCCGCGAGAATGGTGGCGCGATCGAGTGGCGCGTTGCGCCCGAGCATGCTGCGCGTGCCACTGACTAGCACCACGTTATTGGTTGCATCGCGGCCAGAGGCGATCGCCGCGAGACCTGCAGCGGGGCCGGGTGCAAAAAGGCGAACCGAAGAAATGCGCACCCAGCCGGTCACGCCTGAGCGTAATTCGACACGCCGCCAGAAGCCCTTGCGCTCGCGAGCCGAAACCCGCTCGCCAGCCTGAGCGCGACCCACCACCAGAGCGGTCGGTACGGGCTCAGTACGGAGAACCTCGTCGATCGTAAAAAACGCACGCTGCTCCTCGGCAAAAGAAATGACCGAGTAGAGAGCAATAACCGGCAGCAGGCGCCACAACCTCATGGGTACAATCTAATCCGGGGGCCCCGACCGATAAAGCACTGCGATTAGTGATTTTTTGACCGACCACAGGTTGGCGGTCGACATGGTCGCCATCCGTACGACATAGTAAGCAAGCCATGGCGCGCCTTACCCGCCTGTCCTGTATTGTCCCCTTGGGTTTCTCGGCAGCACTTGCCGCGATGCCGCAGGCCGTGCTGGCCATCGATCGCTTCGAACTGCGTATCGATCGAATCGAAACCCCCGCTGCAGTATTGAAGGACGCTCACCTCAAGGTATCTATCGACCAAAAGACGGCCACACCCAAGGGGAGCCTGCGAATCGGTTCGACGCCCGCCGGCCCCATTTCAATGAATCTGGCGCTACGCGAGGCTGGGAGCCAAGGTCTTATCTTCGCCGGCGACCGATTTCGGTTCGCCGGAGGCGATGTGGGATTCAACGCCTCGCTCATCGGCCGGCGTTGGACCTTCGCCGTGACGGCAAGCGCTATCACCAGTGAATCGCTACTCGAACTCAGCCGATCATTCATTGATATCCCGGCAGGATTTTCGGCGCAGGGGCAACTCGACACCGTTTTACAGCTCGCAGGTCGTACCACCGCCGCGCTGCCCGAAACGGCTAATCTTGAATTTCGCGGCTCTAACCTGGGGTTCTCGAATGCGGAAGGGAGCGTTGCCGCAGAAGGCATAGACCTTGATGTCCGTGTCGGGCTCTCGTCCGATGTAAACGGAAAAATGACTGTCTCAGGTTATTTGATGAGCGAGACGGGCGAAGCACTTCTCGATAACGCCTATCTGAAGCTGGGCTCGCATCCGACACGTATTGGCTTGGAGGGTGAGCTCGACGCCAACCGCCTGAAAATCAGTTTGCTCGAAATCAAACAGGAGGGGCTGATCAGCGCCACGGCGAGCGCCACGATCACACAGCCCAAAAACTTCCTCGAAGCTCCGTTGGATATTCAAAAACTGAAAGTAGAGTCGGCGACGCTCTCCTTGCAAGAACTCCGCTTTCCGGCCGTCTATACGAGCTATCTCCAAACAGCTCTCGCCGGTACGGCCCTCGACTCGCTCGAGTCTTCCGGTCGTATCTCGGGCACGCTTGAAATTGTCGATAACGCTCCAGTCTCCGGGAATCTGGTCCTCGATGATCTTTCCCTGCGCGACGCGAAAGGCCTCTTTTTCGTTGATCGATTGCGTGGGCGAATTAACTGGGTGCCCGAGGTCGATGAGCCCATGGAGCCCTCCTCACTCACGTGGGACGCCGGCGGTCTCTATGACGTGCGCGGAGGGGCGTCCTCGTTACGACTCGTGTTACGCGGACTGTCGGCGGCTTTATTAGAGCCTGCTCGTCTGCCGGTTTTTGATGGCGCGATCAACATCCAGGAATTACGCGTGACGGACGCCGGGGCGCCGGCGATGCAAATCCAGTTCACCGGCGAGATCGAGCCGATCAGCATGAGCGAGATCAGCAAGGCGTTCGGCTGGCCTGCACTCGGCGGGTTCGTGACAGGGCGCATCCCTCGGGTCGAATACAAAGGGGATACTTTGATTTTCGATGGCGACCTGGAAGCCGAAATTTTTGATGGCATCGTGCGCGGCAGTAACATCAAATTGAGCGACCCTTTCGGTCGCTGGCCGCGTCTTTCTGCCGACCTAGTCATCGACAATCTCGATCTGGAGACACTCACGTCCACACTTGAGTTCGGTGCCATCACCGGTCGTATCGATGGTCAGGTCGATAATCTCGAACTCTTCGCCTGGGCTCCAGTGTCTTTTGATGCATGGTTGCGCACCCCTGAAGACGATCGCAGCCGAAAGCGCATCAGCGTCGACGCCATCAATAGCATCGCAAACGTCGGTGGAAACGCCGGGTCGGGTGTGGCCTCAGCATTGCAAATGGGGGCGCTACGTTTCTTCTCTCGTTACCGTTATCGGCAACTTGCCGTTCGATGTGTGCTGGAAGACGATGTCTGTCAGCTCTCTGGTGCGCCAATCGCCAATAATCGTTATTACCTGCTCGAGGGTGCCGGAGTCCCTCGCGTCGATATCGTCGGCAACTCTGGGCGTATACAGTGGTCAGAACTTCTCCGGCAGATCGCCTGGCAGATCGAAACCGGCGGCACATTCAGCATTCAGTAACCTCAAGAAACTCGGTCGTCGATTATGGGGATAACCATGAAGAACTTTCTCAAACTCAAGTTGACCGCAGCCACGCTGCTCATCGCCTCGTGCATCACGATCAACGTCTATTTCCCGGCCGGCGCAGCGGAGAAAGCTGCCGATCAAATCATCGACTCGGTGATCCAAGGGGGTGGCGCAGTACGCGGCACGCCCCAGACGCCACCCGTCTCACCGCCGACGACAACCACACCCCCCACAACACAGATCGAATCTTTCGCAACGCAACCGCTGCACCGAGTCGCAGCCTCGCTCATCGATGCACTCATTC
>Ga0255160_1000375_pt1 | contig 12335 bp, 26 predicted proteins | sample Atl_Colum_RepB_8_2_FD_186010 | JGI IMG/M metagenome (GOLD analysis project Ga0255160, IMG submission 186010) | Freshwater microbial communities from Altamaha River, Georgia, United States - Atl_Colum_RepB_8h | ecosystem: Environmental > Aquatic > Freshwater > River | place: USA: Georgia... | reverse complement strand
GCGGGGTGAGTCGTCGGACCCGCCAGCCTTGACGGACCCCGTACTGAATGTTGCTAGTATCGTTGGGCACCTGAGCGTTCAGCGTCGGGTAGACCGGACTCTCCCAGGCGTAGCTGTTGGCTTGAGAACTGGCAGTGAACGCCACTGCTGGAGGATTGCTCCCTCGGCTCATCGGAAGACCGCACTCCCCGATGTCGTTGATGCCACGGGAAGGGAATCCAATCGGCTCTGCAACCGCTCCGCACTGGATGGACCCTGTGCCCTGAGCCTTCATGCCGTTGAGAAGCTCGCGGGTGCCGTTCATCTCAGCGTCAAGTCCGTAGGCAACCACCGGAGTCCCTCGCCCAGTGCCGTCCTCCGAAACGTCAGAACCTTCGCTGGTCAGTGCGTGGGTCTTCTCTCCGGTAGTGCAGACGACGAACGTCTCTACCGCTGGGTCTAACCGCTGGTTGCTGGCGGTCAAGCTTTTCGCAACCTCTGCCACGTAGGCGGCGGGTGGGGCAAAGGTGACAACCGCGCCTATCGTGTTGGGTGCCGACAATGCCGAGGGGCGTAGGTTCTGGTTGTGCAGCGACCCGTGGAGCGTCGGGGCTACGTTGTCCCCGTTCCACCAGCAACCTGAGTTAACGCCTGACGAAGGGTTGGCGGCAAGCTCTTGCCTCTTTTCTCTGCTCGGCGCAGAATCCCCTCGCAGGCCCTCTGCGAGAGCGAGTATTTCTCCGGCACGTTCGCCTCCAAAATCGCAGACAATGAACATCCTTCTGCGTCTTTGGGGAACTCCGAACCACTGAGCGTCCAACACTCGCCACCCGATGTCAGTCGCCCCGAGGTCGAGAAGCGTGAGCAATGCTTCACGAAAATCCTCGCCTCCATTCGAACTGAGCAAGCCGGGGACTTGCTCCATGATTGCGAATCGGGTTCCTCGTCAAGCCAAAATTCCAACGTGCTTTGCTGCGGCATAAAACATTCCTGATCTCGCTCCTGCGAGTCCTGCTCGTTTGCCAGCGACCGACAAGTCCTGGCAAGGCGGCGACCACCAAACAAGGTCTGGAACCTCGACGGTGGAAGAAGGAAACGTCTGCACGTCCCCAAAGTTGACGATTTCGGGATGGTGGAACCGTAGAACGTCCGACGCCTGACGGTCCCACTCGCAGTGCCAAAGAGGCGTCATCCCTGCGCGGATAAGTCCGAGGTCGGCACCTCCGACGCCGGAGAACATGGACCCGAACGTCATGCCGCATCCCTCGCTTTCGCGTATTCGGCGCGTTTCCGGGATGCGTCGTAATCCCGCCGCTCACGCATCCGGCGCAAACGCCATTCGCGCACCGATTCGGCGACGATCGTTCGCTCTTCCTCGACCTCCCCGAGTTGTTCGGCTAATGCCTTCGCCATCTCGGATTCCTCGTGCCGGAACCGTCCGGGATAAAGCTCGCGACCGTAAATGTGGACGAAGCAGCCGCCCCACTGAGGGTTGGCACTGAGCAGTCGGTCCACCTCGCAAACGGCGTAACACGCCTGGTGCGGATCGTCCTCGACCATCCGGTTAGACGGTCCCGAATACCGGAAATCCGGCACCGTGACCGATCCGACGCCCCAGACCCGAGCGTCCCCGTGGGCGTTCTCGAACTGTTGCCGCGGTGCCCGTTTCACTACGCGAAGATTCCGGTTTTGCCACTGCCGACCCGCGAGGACGAGCAGATGCCGAGCGAATGCGATCGAAGCCATTCAAGCCACCTCCGATTGAGCATCCGGGAATTCACGCCGAGCGATCTTCGCCAGCGGAGCACCGGAAAACGTCCTGATCCCACGGCAAGCATCCGAGACCGTGAGCAGTTCGGCTAGCACGTCCTTCGGGTTGTGCTCGCCGAACATCGCCGCTTTGAGGGCATCCCTCGCCGCCTGCACTTCAACGCCAGCACTTTCGATCCGGTCGAGGATTGCGACCATCTGACCCGCCTTTGCTAGGTCAAGCCCGGAAAGTCCCTCGCGCGTGGATGCGCGCGGGGTAGAAACCCCTAAAGGGGTTTCATACCCACCCCGGCGATCCGCATTCCCGGTTTTGTTCCGTTCCGCGCCGTTCCGCGCCTCGATCCGGTTCAAATCCGGTTCGTTCCGCGCCCGTTCCGCGCCCCGTTCCGCACTCCCGGAAATCTCCGTTCCGCGCGTTCCGCGCCCGTTCCGCGCCCCGTTCCGCGTGTAGATCGCCATCAGGAATTCCTCCAAAGATGTCGGCTTCGATAGACCGCAAGCCGAGTCCCTTCGGCGTCGATCTGAGCATCGAGAATCTGGCCTTCCGTCGCCTTCTTCGTGACCTCGTTGGCGCACGCCTTCCGGATCGTGTCCCGCTTGAGTTCCGGTAGAAGATCGTGGATTTGTCCAAGCGTCCACCACTCCTTGTCGGGATGGGTCCGCATGAGGACCTCGATCTGAACGATGGCCTCTTGTCGGCTCGAAAGCTCGGGGGTACCGCTCCAGGCGACAGCCGCCGAATCGTTGACCGGCTTCAGGCTGAACGCTCTATCCTCGAACCCCGAAAGGTCTTTGGCGAACGTCAGGGATAGGACTCGCTGGGACGCACCCGGAGCCATCCTTTCAACCTTTAGCTGGACATCGAGATCTCCGTCGTATGCGCTCGCACCTCGGACGGATGACCCGTCCTTGTTGGAGTGGTGGACGAGGACCGTCGAGCATCCAAGCTTTCGACGAACGTAGAGCAAGGATTTCGAGACCTGCGCCGCGTCCGAGTTGCTGTTCTCGTCCGCGCCCAAGGTCGCCTTGTTCAGCGTGTCGATGACCGCAATGTCGATGGCTGGGCCGTCCCACTCGTCGGCAAAGGCGCGGAACGTGTCCGACCCTTCCTGAGAGTAGAGCTGCGGGACGTCCTCGAACACAAGGAGCCGACTTTCAATATCCTCGAACGGTATCGCGTTGAAGTCCTGGCACGCCCTCAATCGTTCGTGCAGGCTTCCTAGACCCTCGTTCGTAAAATAAGCGACCGTCAACGGACGAGCCGCATCGAACACCCCGGCAAACGTTCCACCGCACACAGCGGTAAGGAGAAGGTCTACGACCACGAAGGTCTTGCCCTCCTTTGGTTTGCCGAAGATCATGGCGTTGTCGCCCTCTCCGAGAAGCCCGGAAAAGAGCATCGGCTTCTTGGGTCTCGCCCTCAAAACCGAGTAGGGAACAGGTTTCCAACGCTTCGCCCCAGCCGCACTGGGTTCCGCAAGCTGTCCGTTAGCCGCCCCAGCCGCACTGGGTTCCGCACTGACTGACTGTTGGACCGGAGACGCTTGCCCAGCCGCACTGAATGCCTGATCTCTGTAACCGTCCTTTGCAAGGCTCGATGCCGCCGCCGAGACGTCCCCGGCGTGGTTCAAGAGCGCGTGGGCAAAGAACTTGGAATAAACCCCGTCCACCTCGAAAGGGTGGGCGTTGCTCGTAAAGACCTTCAATAGGTCCTTCCCGTGCCCGTTGCCCGTCGTCGCGCTCGTGTGTCGCCCGGATTTGCCCGGACGGCACCATCGTTCCCTCTCACCGATCCGACCGACCAACCTCCAGCCGTGAGGCTCTAGGATGCCCGCCCAATCGGCGCGTTGGTTGAACTCGTCCCCAGGCCTTCGCCCAGCCGCACTGAATGCCTGGACCTTGGAGACGGGCTCGTCTGCGACCTCGGAAAGAATCCGAGCCGCGTGGACGAGTGCATTTCTGTCCTCGTCCGAAATCGTGGGCACCGCCGACAGTTTGCCGCGGTGCATGTTGTAACCCTCGCTCGGGAAAGCGACGACGTAGCCGCCTTCGCCGCGAGTCTCGATAGCGACCTCTGGCCGCCCCTTCTCGCCGTACACCTGCGCAAGCTTCTGGTTGCGCTCCCCGTTGGAGCATCGGTAGTAAACGTGGAAGCCACCGGATGGCGTCCGGGACACCACGAGACGGGCGAGAAGCTCGTCGTATCCGTTGTCCGAAAGAACCTCTTCCCATCTCGGAAAGAAACCTTCGATGTCGAAATCGAGGACTTCCAACCCGCCCGAAACCTCACCGCAAACGACGCCCATGCGGCAAGAGTCCGTGAACATCTCACGGACCTCCGATTCGGTCATCCGCTCCTTCTGGTACGCGCCCCACTTGATGGTCGGTCGTTTGTCCGCGCCTACCGGAACGACGGACATCCCGTACCGTTGGCTGAGATTGAGCGCGTAACTGAGCATTAGTCGCCCACCTCTACGAAACACGTCGCTTCCGACTTTTTGCTCGTCGGAGGGATGTAGATCGCGGTCACCTCGGTGACGTAATCGACCTTGTCCTCAGCGAGGATTCCCGCTTCCCGAAGAAGGTCGAGGCACGGCTTTAAAACGTTGTCGATGTCCCGCGCACGGGTCCAGCCCTTGCCGCCGTGGATGGTCACCGTGACCGAAACCGGATAATTCGCGGCGGGGTTCATCGTCTGTTTCAGGAGCCACGAACAATGCTCCAGCCATTCGACGTAGTGCTTACTCTTGTGCATCCTCGAGCCGAACATGCGCCACAGTCGGTTTGCGGACGGTGGAATCGGAATCTCGCACATCATGCCGCACGCTCCTCGGCAAGCCTCGACCACTTGAGCGCCTTTTCCTCGTTCAGCTGTGCGCGGCGAGCGTACATCTCTGCCGTACCGATCAGCCCGATTTCCGCGAAGTGCTTCGCGTCGTCCCGCTCGCATTGCGCGAGAACGGAGAACTTCTCCGCGAGGGCGAGGCACTCTTCGGCGGTGTAGAAGCCCCTCAAATCACCACCACCGGACGGGACGTGTAGATCTCATCCGCCTTAAGCCGCAGCTTCGTACCGCCGAGAAGCCGGACGAGGGCAAGGTTTCTATCCAGCCACGCTTCTACGTGACCCTTGCACCAAAAGCCAGCATAGAGCACGTAAACGAGCCGCCCGACAGGAAACTTCGGCTCTTCGACCTCTACCGCAGGACGGTCGGCAAGGATCGCTTCAATGTCGTCCTCAAAACCGGCTAAATCGCTACGGTCGTTGAGCCCCCCGGTCCTTCGAGCGTCTCCGTAGCAGGAAACGCAAAGCCCTCTCGCCGCGTGGGCGATCTCCGTCGTTCCGCACCAAGCGCAGTCGTCGTAGAGCTTCGACCACTTCTTCGGCTCATGCTTTGCCGGGTTGATCCGTCGGAACTTGGTATAGCAAGGTTTGCACCTGCCGCCGACGTAATGCGGTCGGATCGTCTGTCCGCAACCGAGGCAACACTTGTGGTCCCGCGACCAACGCTTGATCATCGGCCACCCGCCATGACGCCGAGGAACGCGAGCGTCGTCGCGGCGACGTAGAGCCACGCGAGCACGAGCGCAATACGGTCCTCCCGGCGCGAACGAACGAGCCGATGCGCGTAATTCGGTGCGTATTGGAACATCTTCGATTCGTCGTCGGTCTTAGTCTTGTTGAACACTAAATCCCTCCATTGGGGTTGGTCGGGGAGAACCGGGTACACTCGTGTTTCAGGTTGAGCGTTACGGTGTCCCCTAAACGTAAAACTAGCCCCGTTGCGTGTCCGCGCACGGGGCATTTCTTTTTGTTCTGAGCCGCTGGACGCCGTGCCTCTTGAGCACTGCGTAGAGCGTTGGTTTGGTGACTTCGAACAGTCCTTGAATCTCCAGGAGCGGTTTGCCCGAGAGATACGCCGTAACTGCCTGAAGCTCCTTTTCGGGACTGAGCTTCCGGTCCCTACCAAATCGCCTTCCACCGTTCAAACGCGGGTCTGCGTTGGTCATACAGACCTATTCTACACGAACTTTTCCAATTTCTTTCCAGCGTAGCGAAAAATAAAACGACTTGGAGTAAATCAAATGGGTGTGATGTTTTCTATGGCGAACTACCGGGACCCGAGAATTCGGGTAGTGCAAGACTTGATGGACCGTTACGGTCTGTCGAGCCGATGGCTTGCGCTCAAGCTCCAGACGTCTCACACGAACATCAACAACTGGCTTTCCGGGGATAAGCACCCACGTGACCGAAGCGTCTACGACCAAATGCTAGCGGTCCTGAAAGACGAGGGTCCGAAAGAAGCTGGCATTACGCCCCGTGTGACCGGGATGAGGGTTATTCCAGTCTATGGCGGCTTGCACGCAGGTCCCAAAAACTCCTATCATGGGGACGTGGAAGAAGAAATGATTCCCGATTGGGGGACTGGTAATGAGGTTTGGGGGAGACGGATCGTAGGGGAGAGCATGGAGCCTGTCTTGATCAGCGGCGACATAGCCGTCTTCGAGGAACTGCCCTGCGAACCGGGCGACGTGTGCCATTTCTACGCCGATGGAGAGGACCTAGTGAAAGCGGCGAGAGGGCACGGAGAGAACCGCCAACTTTGCTCGTTCAACGAGGAATACCCGCCGATCCCGGCGAACGGTTGGAAATCTAAAGGCGTGTGCGTCGGTCGAATTCGCATCGGCCCGTTTGGAGTCAAATCGTACACCCGGTTCCCGAACAAGCTCACCTGGACGATGCGGACGATGACTTTTTGAAAATCGTCTCCGATTGTTTTCCAATTTCTTTCCAAACTGTGGTATAGTGTTTCCATGCCCCCGGACAGGGGCTGGAGACACAAATGCAAACCGCAAAACTCGACCTGCTTTCCCGAACGGACAGCCTCGTTGTCCTTGGCAACGAAGACGGCACCGCTTCTATCTGGGAGTTTGAGAACTCCTACATGGTGCGCAAGAACTGCACGGCGCCTTCGTTCCGACTCGCCGTCAAAGTCGCTCGCCGCACCGAAGGATTCGCCGCATCGACCGTCAGCCGAGCCTACAAGCTCGCAAAGTTCGAGGTGGCGCGATGATCCGCCGCCCGCTCACCATCGAGGAGCTTAAGGCGGCTAAAGCCTGCGAGCCTGGCTTAGAGCTTGCTGAAAAGTGGCTCCCAAATCTTCCTGAGGATTGGCAGGCGCGGCTTGCTGTCGAGTTCCCAGACTTTGAACGATGGCTGATTACTAATGGCTTTGCGGATCCGCTAACTGGTGGGGCTATCGCTGGCTATCGCGGCACTGCAACGGCTGGCTATCGCGGCACTGCAACGGCTGGCGAAGGGGGCACTGCGACCGCTGGCGAAGGGGGCACTGCGACCGCTGGAAACTGGGGCACTGCGACCGCTGGAAACTGGGGCACTGCGACCGCTGGCGAAGGAGGCACTGCGACCGCTGGAGAATTCGGGATTATCCAAATTCGCTATTTTAGCAACGGACGATGGCGAATCAAAACCGGATACATCGGCGAGGATGGTCTTAAGCCAAACACTCCTTACCGATTAGACGAGAACAACGAATTCGCGGAGGTGGCGAAGTGATCCGCGCCGCTCTTCGACGCGAGGAGGTGAGGCTGAACGGTCTCGCCTCTCGCCTCCGAAAACTGACCAACACGGCAGACTACTGCCCCTTCACTACCGAACTGACGCTCGAGGACGAGGTTCTCGTGTCGGTCAACGACGCACGGCAGGACGTGCGGAGGGCTCGGAAGGACGCACTCATCCAGTGGATGGGCATCAACGACCGGGGTGTGGATTACACCGACGATCAGGAGTGGTGGAGCCGATGAGGACCGACTGGTTCAAGGTCGCGGAGGGGGTCACTACGGTGGTCCTCGCCGCTCTCGCAATCGCCTTCATGGCATTCGCTGTCACGCGAGACGAGGACAGCCGACCCCAGATTTACCAAACCATCAACGAGGTGGGAACCCGATGAAAAATTACAAGACGATCAAGGTTGCCGAGCAGTACGTCGGCACGATTGATAACGAGGGCTGGATTGTTGGCGATGAGCTTGTCCCCGATTTCCAAGTGCGCCATCCGCACGGGTATTTCCCTGTCGGCAGTGTCGTCCGTGTGACCATTGAAAAGGTCGAAGAAATGCCCGAGGTGAAGATCGGGCAGGTGTGGCGGCACAGGCGAGAACATTTCCTCGCCGTGGTCATCGGTTTAGACGCGGAGCGTGTTCGGGTCATCGTCGCTGACATTAAATCTCCAATCCACGGTACTGACCCAGTGTTTGTGCTTGATGACTTGCACGAGAGGTTCGACTTCGTGTGCGACATCAACGAGGTGGGACGCTAATGCAAACCGCAAACCGAAACATTTTCGACATCGAGGGCGAACTCGCCCAGATCGCCGAGGCGTTCGACCAGCTTGCCGACGGAGGCACCGAGGATGAGGTGCTCGCGGCAGTCGAGTCCTACTTTGCGGACCTTCTCCAGGAGCGGGACACGAAGCTCGACAACATCGCCCGCTTCATCGCAGGACGGCTCGCTTCCGCTGCTTTCCGCAAGGCCGAGGCCGACCGACTGAAGTCTCTCGCGACGACCGACGAGAACGCCGCGAAGAGGCTGAAGGACTACGTTAAGCATCTCTTCGACGCCAACGGTTGGACGAAGCTAGAGACGCCGCTTCACAAGTTCAGCGTCCAGCGGAACGGTGGAAAAGCTCCGTTAGTTGTGGACCCGACCGTAACTGGGGAATCCATCCCGGAGCGGTTCCGCAAAGTGAAGATCGAACTCGACACCGACGCACTCCGCTCCGCTCTAGAGGCTGGAGAGGACATCGAATGGGCTTGCATCGACGCGCCCGGAACCCATCTGAGGATCAAGTAATGAACGTAAAGGTTTTGGAACAGGTTGACCAATTCGTTTCGCGGATTGTGGACGGAGACAAGCTGAAGAACCCGGACATTTTCGGACCCGTCAGCGTGACCTTTGAGCGGAAGGACCAGTGGGACGGCCACACCTATCGGGTGACCGTCGAGCGCGTCGAGGTGTTGCCAGATATTAAGCCAGGTCAAACCTGGATCGAAAAGCAGACGGGAAATCGCTTCATCGTTATCTCGATCGACAAATTCGCCGAGCAAGTCGGACTCGTCCGGCCCGAACCCGGCAATGCTCTCCCGCTCCTTTGGAATTCATTTTTCCATTTCCGGGAGTGCTTCTTCCTTGCCCAAGACGTGTGCGAGGTGAGCGAATGAACGAACTAGCAACGATCAACAACAACGCGCCGATGGTGGCGTTCTCGTCGGACAAGCTCGAACTTCTGAAACGCACCATCTGCAAGGGCGCGAGCGATGACGAGTTCAGCCTCTTTTCCGCACAGTGCCAGCGCACCGGACTTGATCCGTTCGCCCGGCAGATCTACGCCGTGAAGCGTTGGGACAGCAAGGAGCGACGCGAGGTCATGAGCGTGCACGTCTCGATCGACGGCTTCCGGCTCATCGCCGAAAGAACGGGCGAATACGAGGGTCAGACCGAACCTCTCTGGTGCGGTCCCGATGGCGTGTGGCGAGACGTGTGGCTCGATGCCATGCCTCCAGCCGCGGCGAAGATCGGAGTGTTCCGCAAGGGCTTCCAGTCGCCCGTGTTCGCGGTTGCCCGCTTCGACTCCTACAAGCAGACGAACAAGGAAGGAGGCCTCAGCGGTTTGTGGGCGAAGATGCCCGACGTGATGATCGCGAAGTGCGCCGAGGCATTAGCCCTCCGTAAGGCGTTCCCGCAGGAACTCAGCGGACTCTACACGGCTGATGAGATGGCTCAGGCATCCGCACCGCAACCGATGCCAGCAACCGTGAGCGCATCCGAACGCGAGCGAAACGCGGGCAAGGCGCTTAAGCGTATGGGGCTGAGTAAAGCGGACTTCGACCTGTTCAAGGCCAAGTGCCAGGAAGAAGGCGTCTCATGGGTAGACGTGGTGCTCGACGCCGAACAAGACGGTGTTTCGACCAAAGCAGAGCTTTACCTTTACGCCTTCGACGGGGTGAAGCCGTCGAGCGACGAGGAAGTTATCGAAGGAGAGATCACCGAAGAGGTGGCTGCATGAACCGAATCGTTATCATCGGGCGTTTGACCCGAGACCCAGAGCTTCGGACGACCAGCACGGGCAAGAGCTACGCAATGTTCAGCGTCGCAGTGAACAAGCGGATCAAGCCGCAGAACGAAGGCGAGCCTACGGCGGACTTCTTCAACGTCAAGGTCTGGGGTCAAACCGCCGACTACGTGGGCAACTACCTCACGAAGGGGCGACTCGTCTCGGTCGATGGACGGATGGAGAGCCGCAAGTACACCGACCAACAGGGCATCCAGCGCGAAGCATGGGAGATCAACGCTGACTCGGTTAGTGGGTTAGACCGACCTCGAGACGATGCGTCCCAATCTGGCTCAAACAGTCCCAAAGCGGCGCAATCAACGGCTCAATCGGGCGAAGAATGGGACCCATTTTCTGACGAGGAATAACATGAAGCAACAATTCAAGCACCCATTAGAAGACCTCGTCCTGAGCCTTATGCGGAAGCATGGGGCAATGGATGCGCCGAAGCTCGCGCCACTTCTCAGCGGATCTAACTCGCATGGGGTAAAGCCGTACAGCGTGGTCGCGAAAGACGTGCTAGGCGTTCTGCTCGAGCAGGGAAAAACCTATCAGGACGCTGACGGTTGGCACTACGTGAAGGCTCCCCTCACATCTCAGGAGGTGGAGTGAATGGGTTGGCAACCGATCGAGACGGCTCCGAAGGACGGGACTGAGATTTTGGCGTGGGTCCAGCCTAGAACATCAAGAGGATTCTCCGTCTTGGCGCGCTGGTACTCAGATAAGTTTTCCAAAGACCCTCAACCCTATTGGATGTTGCTTATGCCGAGTCGCACTTGCGAGTTTGACCGGCACAATCAGCCCACCCACTGGATGCCCCTTCCCGAACCGCCGCAGGAGGTGGAGTGATGCTCCCCTCGGACATCTGCCGATGCTCCAACGACGCCTGTTCAAAAGCGGACAGGTGTCGGAGGTTCCTCGCCTTAGAAGATAAGAGCGACTACTACCCGGTGATGCGATTTCTTGAAGAGGATTGCAAGATGTTTATGGAGGCACCCCGTGATTGACCTCAACCAGTTAGTGAGCCTGATGACGCGAGGGGACAGGCCGGAAGTGGCTATCTACCACGGACGCTACGACATCGAGCAATTGCGGGAAGCGGCAAAGCTCATGGCAAAGGCAGTGGAGCAGATTGAATTGGGGCTGAAGAACGGAGGGTGGAAATGAGCTACGCACAGACATACGAGGAGTTGACTTCCGAGCAACTCAGCCAGCGGTACCAGCTAGAGCTTCGACGGCTCCGCGAGATCGATCAAGAGGAAGCACGGGTACGAATGCGCGTCCTCGCGATCGAGAAGGAACTGAAGAGCCGGGGGTTGAACTGATGGCGTTTAGCGCAAAGATTCTCGCCGACTCGCTCCATCCAAACGGCGTGAAACGCTTAACGACGTTCGAGATTACGTTCCCTAGGTGCATCCTCGCCGAGTTCAACACCCACCGGATGATCAGCCGGAACGCGGCAAGCAGTCGCGCCATCCCGGTCGAGAAGCTCGTTGAGATGGTGAAAGATGACCCGTTCATCCCTGAGTTCCGAGCGAACCAAAAAGGGATGCAAGCGGGAGACTTGCTACCCGAGAACAACGCTGAAGCGGCTCGTGTTGCGTGGAAGCTCGCACTCGATGAGGCTCTAACGAACGCACTGACACTGAGCGCAATCGGCGTTCACAAGCAGTACGCGAACCGTTTACTCGAACCGTTCATGTGGGTGACGGTGATCGCGACAGCGACCGAGTGGACGAACTTCCTCGCGCTTCGTTGCGCTGAGGATGCAGAGCCGTCCTTCCAGCGGATCGCCCGAATGATGCTCGATCTTTACCGGACGAGCCAGCCGAAACAACTGCAGTCGGGCGACTGGCATTTGCCGATGATCGACGAGGACGAAGCGAAGGACTGGACCGAGGAAATGCAGCTCATGGTCTCGGTCGGTCGTTGCGCCCGCGTGTCCTATTTGACGCACGACGGCAAGCGCGATCCGATCGCGGACATGGACCTGCACGACAGGCTCATGACGTCGGGTCATTGGTCGCCGTTCGAACACCAGGCGATGGCCGTGACGAGGACTGCTTTCATCTCAGGAAACTTCCACGGTTTCGAGCAGTACCGCAAAATGTTCCAAGGCGAAAACGCGACCGATCTTCCGGTGGTGGAGCGATGATCAACGAATCGCTTGGGCTCGTCCATGAGCGCCCGCCCCTTATGATGTCCATCCCAAGGGCGGCAAAGGAACTTGGCGTCAGTGCCTCGATGGTAGAGACGCTCATCCGCGACAAGCTGATCAGACCATGCCAGATGAGAACTGGCGGCGAGAGGCGGATCAGTTATCCCGAGCTTCTTCGCTACGTGGCGGAGCGGGATGCCGCCGGAATAGAAAGGTAGAGTCCCCTGCATGAGAGCACCGATGCAGGGGACCAAGCTCTCCGATGGCAGATGGCGCGTCGTCGTCGTTTTGACCGGAG
>Ga0255160_1000370_pt1 | contig 12401 bp, 15 predicted proteins | sample Atl_Colum_RepB_8_2_FD_186010 | JGI IMG/M metagenome (GOLD analysis project Ga0255160, IMG submission 186010) | Freshwater microbial communities from Altamaha River, Georgia, United States - Atl_Colum_RepB_8h | ecosystem: Environmental > Aquatic > Freshwater > River | place: USA: Georgia... | reverse complement strand
GATGCACTTAATGCCAGAGGACTTCTGGTTGATGATCGTGTCGACAGCCAGAGCGGTCTTGCCGGTCTGACGGTCGCCGATGATGAGCTCGCGCTGCCCGCGACCCACCGGCACCATCGAGTCGATGGCCTTATAACCGGTCTGCACCGGCTGGCTCACGGACTTACGGTAGATGACGCCCGGAGCGACACGCTCGATCGGCGCAGTGCGTGAAGTTTTGAGCGGGCCCTTGCCATCGATTGGATTGCCGAGGGCATCGACCACGCGACCCAGCAGTTCCGGACCCACCGGCACTTCGAGGATGCGGCCCGTCGTCTTGACGGTGTCGCCTTCCTTCAAAGATTTGTAATCGCCGAGCACGACCGCGCCTACCGAGTCTTGCTCGAGGTTGAGCGCGAGCCCGAATAAATTGCCCGGGAACTCGATCATTTCACCGTAGCGCACGTCGGCGAGGCCATGGATGCGGCAGATGCCGTCCGTGACCGACACGATCGTGCCGACGTTGCGGGCCTCAGCGGCCGACTGGAAGCGATCGATACGCTGCTTGATGAGATCGGAAATCTCGGATGCCTTGATGGACATGTGGGGTCCTCTAAAAAACCTGGTGCGGACGACGCATTAGGCGCCGGCCATCGTGTTACTGAGTCGCTCGACGCGCCCGCGAAGCGAGCCATCGACGACGAAATCGCCCGCGCGTACCACGGCGCCGCCGATCAGCGACGGATCGACCGTCGAAGAGAGGCGAACCGTACGGCGCAAGCGGCGGGTGAGTGCCTGCGTCAACTTCTCGGATTGCTCGGCCGTGAGCGGAAGCGCAGAGGTCACGATGACGTCCACCGTGTTCTCGACCTCCGCACGCAGCGCGGCGTATTGCATGGCGATCTGCGGCAGCAGCGCGAGGCGTCCGTTGTCGGCGAGCAAGCGCAATAGGTTGAGCGCCTTCTCATTGCCCGACGCACCAGCCAAATCGGCGACGAAGCTGACGAGCTCCGCGCGCTGCACGTGCGGGTTGCCGACGAGCGCGCTCACGCGAGCGTCGCCGAGCACCTGGCTCGCACGTTCGAGCATCTCGCCCCACGCGGCGAGCTGCCCTGCGGCATGCGCATGCTCGAACGCCGCGCGGGCGTACGGCCTGGCTATGGTTGCCTCCTCAGCCACGTGCAATCTCGTCCGCGAGCTTGTCGAGCAATTGCGCGTGCGTCTTCGCATCGACTTCGCGCTCAAGCAGCCGAGAAGCACCCACCACTACCATCGAACCGAACTCCTTGCGGAGTTGGTCGCGGGCACGGTTGGTCTCCGTCGCGGCTTCGTCTCGTGCTGCGGCAACGATGCGGGCGCCTTCGCCCTGCGCAGCTTGCTTGGCGGCTTCGATCGCTTCGTTGGAACGACGCGCAGCCTGGTCCTCGATCTGCCGGGCACGCTCTCGAGCCTCGCGAATGATCGCATCGGCACGGTTCGTGGCTTCGGCAAGGTCTTTCTGACCCTTGTCGGCGGCTGCGAGGCCGTCGGCAATCTTGCGGTTGCGAGCGTTAAGTTCTTCAGCCAGTACGGGCGTGACGAACTTCCCGACGAACCACAAGAGGATCAGGAAGACGATGATCTGGCCGATAAATGTGGCGTTGATCGTCATGGCCTGTGTCTCCCTTGCGGGAGCCCTCCGGGAGTCGTTTTAGCCGGCGAGGCTGGCGAGCAGCGGGTTGGCGAACGCGAAGAGCATCGCGAGACCGACACCGATGAGGAACGCCGCGTCGATCAGACCCGCGAGCAGGAACATACGGCCCTGCAACATCGGGGTGAGTTCGGGCTGGCGGGCAGCCGACTCAAGGAACTTCGCGCCCATGATGCCGATACCGATACAGGCACCGATGGCGCCGAGACCGATGATGATGCCGATGCCGAGGGCGGTGAACGCCTGGACGTTTGCAATCGCTTCCATTTTCAGAGACTCCTCAAATCAAACAAACGCGTGGATAACAAACCAAAACTTTGACGATCAGTGATGTTCTTCTGCCATCGAGATGTATACGACGGGAAGAACCATGAAGATGTAGGCCTGAAGCAGCACGATCAAGATGTGGAAGATCGCCCAGGCCGTGCCCGCGATGATCTGCCCCAAGAAAAGAGAGATGCCGCCGATCGAGACGGCGAACGCCATGCCGAGCAGCGCGATCAACATGAAGAGCAACTCGCCGGCGTACATGTTGCCGAACAGTCGCATCGACAACGACACCGGCTTCGCCAACAACTCGACGATGTTGAGCGCGAGGTTGGGAATCCAGAGGAGCGGGTGATTACCGAAAGGCGCGGCGATCCATTCGTGCAGATAACCGCCGACGCCCTTGGCACGAATCGCATAGATGATGATCAGGAAGAGCACGACGACCGCCATCGCGACCGTTCCATTGAGGTCAGCGGTCGGCAGAACCCGGAAGTACCCGGCCCCGAATAGCGCCGCGACACTGCCCGGGAGGTCGAGTGGCAGCAAGTCCATGGAGTTCATGGCCACGACCCAGGTGAAGAGGGATAAGCTGAGCGCCACCAGGAAAGCACGGTTGCCGTGATAGATGTCGGCGACTTGTCCGTCGATGAACTCGTAGATCATCTCGACGAAGTTGCGCAGCCCCGAGGGCGCGCCGGCAGCGCTGCCACGACGCACACCCACATAAAGGAAGGCGGCCACGGCAGCGGCCAGCAGGGAGGACATCAAAAGAGTATCGATGTGAAAGGTCCAGAACCCCTGTCCGACCTTAAGGTGGGTCAGATGGTGAACGATGTATTCGGTGGGCGATTCGCTTCCGCCGTGCTGACTGGCCATCGTGTTTCCGTTACCTGGTCCGTCTGACTTCTTCTACACCCCGCGCGGCGAAGGTCATTCCCGCGCCTTGGAGCGCGGCGGTAGTTTCGGCGCAGCGAGCACCGGGACTACCCAGAAGACCATCAACGTCGCGACATACCCCGCGAACACCGCGGGCCACACCACATCTTTGCGCTGCGCGACCGCGAGAAACATGCCCACGGTCAGCAGCACCTTCACGAACTGGCCGGCAAGCAGCCTACCGAACGCGAAGCCGGCGGAGCGCGCAGGGCGCAACACCGCCAAAGTCATGTACAGGTTCGCGATCAGCCCAATCGAACCGCCGGTCACTACCGACACGCCGGTTCTCGAGCCCGCCCACCACGCGACAAGCGCGCCGAGCACGGTTGTCACAGCGGCCTGCCAGAGGAGGATCCGCACGGCGAGTCTGCGCGTTTGCGGATCGCTCGAAACGGTCATGGGCAGGCGGTCCTGTGGGCAACAAAAAAGCCACTTGTCGCGACCTGTACAGACGGCAAGTGGCTTCGCTGAATCTTGAGCAGACGCTGCAACAAACAGCGGCTACTGCGAAGGCGCGCGGATTATAGGGTCGCGCCCTCAGAGCATCAATGGATGTGAGAGAGGATTCCGTCGAGCTCGTCGAGCGAGTGGTACGCGATCACGAGTCGACCCTTGCCACCTTTGCCTATCGATTCGATTTTGACGTCGGCACCCAGCGTCTCGGACAGCCGATTTTCGAGCTCGCGGACATTGGCATCTTTCGCTTCGCCCAAAGACCCCGATCCGAAATCACGGTCTAGTCCGTCATCTTTTTTGGGCGGATTGTTCAGCCGGCGAACCAATGCTTCAGTTTCTCGAACTGATAGGCCTTTTTTAGAGACCAATTGACCCACTTCCACCTGCTGCCGCTTTTGCGTGAGGCCCAGCAAGGCGCGAGCATGACCCATCTCGATCTGGCGACGATCAACGAGCTCGGCAACTTCGGCGGGCAGTTCGAGCAGACGCAGAAGGTTACTGACTGCCGCACGCGAACGGCCCACAGCGTCGGCCGCTTGCTGATGAGTAACCTCAAACTCGCGGATGAGACGATCGAGGGCTCGCGCTTCTTCAAGTGGGTTGAGATTCTCGCGCTGAATGTTTTCGATCAGCGCCATCGCGATGGCGCTTTCGTCCGGCACACGACGGATGACCGCCGGGATGGTCTCGAGACCGGCCATCTGGGCTGCTCGCCAGCGACGCTCACCGGCGATGATTTCGTATCGCGTAGGCGCCGCGCCCGGTGCTGCGCCAGGCATCTCGATGGGTCGCACGACGATCGGCTGCACCACGCCCTGGGCCCGGATGGAGCTCGCGAGGTCCTCGAGGGCTTCCTCGCGCATGTCGACACGCGGCTGATAGCGACCGCGTTGTAGCTGATCGAGCGGCAGCTTCGCGAGCTCATCGCCCGGCAAGGCGGGCGCGCCAGTCGAAGCGCGACTGGCGCTCATTTGACCGAGCAGCGCATCGAGACCGCGACCGAGGACGGGCTTCTTTTGATTCATGCCCCGGATGATAACGGAGTCGCCTGCGAGATCGCCGCTGCCTCTCGGGGCTGGTTTTGGCCGATGCCAAGGAAAATCTCCCGGAATGCGACGTACCCGAGCGCCCCGAGAAAGCAATAGAGCACCGGGATGACCGGCGGCAGCACAAGCGCAAAGACGGCGGGCAACACCATGAACAGCAGAGCCACCCCGAGCATGGGTCCGATATTGAGGATCTGTCCGGCCGCGCCGAGTCGCCACGCCTCGCGGAACGGGAGATCGAGCAAGGTCATACATAGAAACTGGAAAAACGAGGTCAGCCCGGGAATGTTGAGGCCGAAGTAACACAGGCCGAGCGCGAAGGCGGAGTAAACGAAGATTTGTCGCAAAGCGATGAATCCGTCGGCGGACAGGACATCGACCGAGTTACGTTCCGTGTAAAGGATGTTCCACCAGGCGACGCCGGGCTTGGCGAGCAGCAGCACCCACACGATCGCTCCAGCCATCGCGACGATGGCGGCGAACGTCAGAATCACTGGCATCTTGGCTCTCAGCATTTCGAGAGCTTCGGCAAGTGTGATTCGGCCGCTGTGATCGAGGCGGGACGCGATGAGCATGCAAGACAGCAGGGCGGCGAGCGCGAGAATTCCGCTGGCGAGCGGTAGTCGGTGCCCGACGAACATCCAGAGACACATCAACAAAGACAGCGCAGACCAAAACCCGAGGCCGCGACGAAGTAGATCGAGGGATTGTCTTGACCAGCGCAGCAGCGCGCCAGGAGCTGCACTGCGCGGCTCGATCAGCATCGTTCAGCCGGCGGGGCGCGCTGCGCTTGCAGGCGCGGATGGCACCATGGGTACACCGCCGCGGCCAATCATTTCACCGGCAAGCGCGAGATAAGCCAGCGCTCCGCGTGAATCTTTGTCATGCAGTAACGCCGGCTTGCCGAAAGAGGGCGCCTCCGCGAGACGAACGTTACGAGGCACGATCGTGCTGAAGACCTTGTCGCCGAAGTGATCGATCAATTGAGCGCTGACCTCGTTCGCGAGGTTGTTTCGCGGATCGAACATCGTTCGTAGCACGCCTTCAACCTGTAGATCAGGATTCACTGCTTCTCGAATCTGCTCGATGGTGGATAGCAGTGCCGTCAGCCCCTCGAGGGCGTAGTACTCGCATTGCATCGGCACGAGCACGCCATCGGCTGCGACGAGTGCATTGACGGTCAGCATATTTAGTGAGGGCGGACAGTCGATGAGAATGACATCGAACTCGTCGCGCACAGTCTTCAGGGCGTTGCGCAATCGGATCTCACGACCGACCGGCATCGACAACAGCTGAACTTCTGCAGCGGTCAGATCTTGGTTGGCCGGCAGAAGCGCCATCGCGGGCGCCTCGAGTGTCAGCAGCGCATCGCGGGCCGAGCAGTCGCCGGTCAAAACGTCGCCAACACCCCGCATGATCGATGTTTTCTCGACGCCGCAGCCCATGGTGGCATTGCCCTGAGGATCGAGATCGACGAGCAGCACTCGTCGACGCGTCACGGCCAGTGACGCGGCGAGGTTGACTGCAGTAGTGGTCTTGCCGACGCCGCCTTTCTGGTTGGCGACGGCGATGATGCGGGCCATGTGCAGAGTCTAGCGCAAGCGTCGTCACGCCATCTGGCGCAGCGCAACGACATGTCGCGCCTCGGTAAGACCCGGAATCGACAGATCGCGATCGGCCTCGATGCTCCACCCGCCGGGTAGCCCCTCGCGCTCCGCGCTTTGACGTCGGCCCTTCATCGCCAATACGAGGGTCTTCGGTCCACACAGGCCGGCCACCTTCGCGAGCAAATCCGGCAACGGTGCAAACGCGCGCGTGACTACGGTGTCGTAAACCGTCGCGGGTTTATGCGTCTCCGCGCGGGCGTGTACCGTTTGAACGTTGCTGAGCTCGAGCGTGCGGGCCGCATGCGCCACGAAACGCACCTTCTTGCCATTCGAGTCGAGCAGTGTGAAGTGCCGATGAGGGTCGGCGATCGCAAGCGGCAACCCCGGAAACCCGGCGCCAGTCCCGACGTCGATGACTCGCGACCCTTCGAGCAGAGGCCATATGGCGAGACTGTCGAGAAGATGACGAACGATCATGTCGCGACGCTCGCCGATCGCGGTGAGATTGTACGTTTTATTCCATCGCGATAACTCGTCGAGCAGCGTCAGCAACCGACGCGCCGCCGAAACATCGAGCGTGACGCCGAGTGATGCCGCGTCTTTGATGAGAGCCGCGCACTCCGTGTCGCCATCGGAAACACACGAAGAAGTCTTCGACATCGCTCGGTCGCTCTGCCTTCAACCAGTGATCTTGACGATCGTTCGACCCGTCACGGTGCCTTTCATGTAGGCATCGAAAGCGCTGGGGAGCTCGTCGAAAGCAATCGTACGCGTAGCGATTTGATCGAGGTGTCGCGGTTTCAAGTCTGTCGCAATACGATTCCAGACGACGAGGCGTGTGTCGCGCAAGGTCGCCGAAGAGTTGATGCCGAGTAGGTTAACGCCGCGGATGATGAACGGAATGACCGTGGTGTGAAGCTCGGCACTTCCAGCAAGACCGATGCTCGCGATGTTGCCCCAAGTGTCGACGGTTCGGGTGAGCCAAGTGAGCATCTCTCCACCGACGTTATCGATGGCACCGCCGAAACGCGCCGTCTCGATAGGTCGCTTGCCGTAATCGATATCTTTACGAAGCCATACTTGCGATGCGCCCAACGACTTTAAGTAGTCGACGGACTCGGGTTTACCACTCACGGCGATGACTTCGTATCCGCGGGCTGCAAGCATATCGATGGCGATGCTGCCGACACCGCCGGTTGCACCCGTCACGACGATGGGGCCTTTCGCTGGGGTTTGACCATTGTGCTCCATCTTGTGAATGGCGAGCGCGGCCGTAAAACCCGCTGTGCCCAACGACATCGACTTGAACGCGCCGAAGCCCTCCGGCATCGGAATGACCCACTCACCGTTGAGTCGAGCGTATTCGGCGTAGCCGCCATCGTGAGTCTCGGAGAGACCGCAACCCGTGACGAGTACGTGATCTCCGCTCTTGTATCGCACATCGCTCGATGACTCGACGACGCCCGCTAAATCGATGCCACCTACGAGCGGATATTTTCGGAGGATTTTCCCTGCGCCCGTCGCAGCGAGCGCGTCTTTGTAGTTGATGTCGGAGTAGAGCACACGCACAACGACGTTGCCCGGTCCCAGATCGTCGATCGTGAGCTGATCGAATCTCGCGACGATTTTTTTATCGATTTCGTGGATTCGAAATGCTTTGAACGTTTTTTGCATAAAAGTGCTTCCGTCGCTTACCCGCGGTTCCGGCGTGCGAGCCAGGCCAGCAAGCCATCAGTATTGAGATCGAGGTCTCCGCCCAGCCAATGCTCTATGGTGTCATCGTTTGCAGCACTACCGAATTGACGAAGCTCGTGAACGAATATTTCTTTGAGTGCGGCACGAATGGCCGGACGAGCAACTTCGACAGCCTCGCTCTCGTGCGACAAGGCCGTTGCAACGTGTGCCTCGATCATGCGGACGAGATCTTGGCCAATTCGGTCTAGATCGTCGATGCGTGCGTAATGAGTGAGAAAGGCGGCCTCCGGACGACGCGCAAGGATGCGCCGAATCGAGTCGACGAGTTGCGCCGGATCGAATTGGGACGGGCTGGTCGTCGGAATGCCGAAGGCGCGCCCGTCAACATCGAACACTCTGTACGAGAGTCCCAGAGTGTCTCCCGTGAACACCGACTGGCTTCCATGATCAAAGAAAGTCTGATGGTGCAGCGCATGGCCGGGAGTGTGAAGAATTTCGAATTCTCTTCGGCCTAACGGAAAACGCTGGCCTTCCGTGGTAGAGACTACCCGCGACTGCTCGATCGGCAGAAGTTCGCCATAGAGCTGGTCGTAAAGTTCACGGCCATAAACGGCGATCGAGGCTTCGATGAGCTTTCTCGGATCAACCATGTGCGGCGCACCGCGAGGGTGTACGACCGCCTTGGCGTTCGGCAGTTCTCGCATCAACTGCCCCGCGCCGCCCGCGTGATCAAGATGAACATGTGTCAGGAACAACCAGTCGACGTGATCGCGCTTTATCCCGAGTTCGTCGAGGGCGGCGAGCATCGCGGGAACAGAGTGGGCGGTACCGCTATCGACGAACGCCGCGCGACCCTCGTGGACGACCAGATGGACCGCGTCGAAGAGAGGCATCAAATATTCGGCATCGATGGCGTAGATGCCGCGGTCGTACCGGTGAGTGATCATCGTCCGCCCTCCGCGACGGCATTGGAGTCAAGAGAAAGCTCGGGCAACATATCAGACATGCCTACACCTTACACCGCACGCTTTTCCGTCGCCCTCACCTTGTTCACCTCTGTCATGGTGCTGTCCATCGGCACGGCGCAGGCGCAGTCTGCTGAGCGAGAGACCCGGGGGAATTTGGTTCTCGAGAACATCCCGCCGCACTCCACTCGGGCACTCGAGACGCTCGATGGTTGGCTCGCAGGGCGCGGCGCCAACTTCCAGGACTTCATGCCGGACGGAAGCATTCTCATCACCACGCGCTTCGGCGATGCCGATCAAATCCATCGCGTCGCTCGACCGGGTGCCGCCCGTAGTCAGCTGACGTTCGATATCGATCCTTCAGGTGGTGCCAGCGCAAATCCCGCACCCGGGTCGCAGGTATTCCTTTTTGCACGCGACCGAGGCGGCAACGAAAATGCCCAGCTTTACCTTCAAAACCTCGAGAGTCGTCAGACCAAACTCGTGACTGACGGTCGCTCGAGGAACGGTGGCGCGCTATGGTCTCGCGACGGCAAGCGAGTCGCGTTTCAGAGTAACGCGCGTAACGGGACTAACCAGGACGTCTACCTCGTAGAAGTCGGCGACAACAGCGGTCCGCGTCTCGTCGTGGCATCGCAGGGTCAAACCTGGACGCCGCTCGATTGGTCCATCGATGGTCAAAGATTATTGCTGCTCGATTACTCGTCGGTCACTGACGCCTCGCTTTACGTCGCAGAGATCGCTACCGGCGCATTCACGCGAGTACCGCTCTCAGGTGACCCTAAAAAACCTTCGCCGCAAAGCGGCATCGGCAGCGCGCGCTTTTCTGCCGATGGCCAAGGTATCTGGTTCACCGCCGATCTCGGCGGAGAATTTCGCCAAATCCGCTACGTCGATCTCGCCAGTGGCAGCCTGAGAACACTCACCGCAGAGCTCCCTTGGGATGTCGACGACTTTGAAGTGAGTTCAGACGGTCGCTGGCTCGCCTATGTCGCGAACGTCGATGGATTCAGCGAACTGTATGTAGCCGATCTCGGTGCTGGAACGACGCTTCGTCCATCGGGCTTGCCAGCAGGGCTAATATCGAACTTGCGTTTCGATCGACAGGGCAACACGCTCGGCATGAGCATCGAATCCTCCCAATCGCCACGCGATGCTTGGACCTACGACATCTCGAAAGCAGAAGCGACTCGATGGACACGCAGTGAGACCGGGCTCATCGACCCAGCAAAACTCGTAGCTGCCGAGGTATTTCGCTATCCAACCTGGGATCGCATCGGTCGTGCTCAGAGGCAAATTCCTGCGTTGATCCACAAGCCGACGAAGTCGGGTCGGCATCCCGTCGTAATCGATATTCACGGCGGGCCCGAAGGGCAATCACGCCCTGGCTACAGTCCGTTCGCGCAGTATCTCGTCAATGAATTGGGATACGCCGTCATTCAACCCAACGTGCGCGGATCGACGGGCTACGGTCGCAGCTTCACCATGCTCGACAACGGAAGACTTCGTGAAGATTCCGTAAGAGATATCGGTGCGCTGCTCGTCTGGATCGCTGCACAACCGGACCTCGATGCTGATCGAGTGGTGGTGATGGGTGGGTCCTACGGCGGCTACATGGTGCTTGCGTCGCTGATCGCCTACGGAGATCGACTGAAGGGCGGCATCAATGTCGTCGGTATCAGTAACTTCGTCACCTTCCTCACCAATACTTCGAGCTATCGCCGTGATCTTCGACGCGTGGAATACGGTGATGAGCGTGACCCGTCGATGCGCGCGTTCCTTCGTCGCATCTCTCCGCTCGAAAAAGCCTCAATGATTCGGCGGCCGCTACTCGTGGTGCAGGGACTCAACGATCCGCGCGTTCCGGCATCCGAGAGCGAGCAGCTCGTGGCGAAAATTCGTCAGCAAGGTGGTGAGGTGTGGTATCTCGCGGCCAAAGATGAAGGCCACGGCTTCCGCAAAAAAGCCAATCGCGACTTCTACCTCAAAACTGCCGTCACCTTTTTGGAGCGACTTGCCGCTCCTTAAAGGCCGACACCCAACGAGGGACGCCGATGCTCAGCGCTTTGCCGGCGTCGGACGCTTAGAGGTTTCGAGACCCGGGCGCTGTGCTGAGTAGTACGCCGCCAATGCGCGAATGTCCGAGGTCGAAAGCGCGCTAGCGAAGCCGGCCATGATCGGGTTCTTGCGACCGCCTTTCTTGTAGTCCGTCAGCGCGCGCTCGATGTAGTCGGCGTGCTGTCCGGCGAGCGTCGGATATTGCGGCGTGATGCCGATGCCATCGACTCCGTGACAGGCGACACAGGTCTGGGCGACCTCCGGGGCCTTGCCTACGGGCTTCGGTGCCGCTGCGGCAGCGATCGTGGGGCCCGCGAGGAACGCAGCAATGTCTGCCAGCTCTTGGTCTGTCCAACTCGAGGCGTTGGCATGCATGGTGGCGTGGCTGCGCTCGCCTCCACGGTACGCCTGCAGGGCAAGAACGAGGTACTCGGGGTGTTGGCCACGCAGTTTGGGGACGCGATAGTGCGGGTTGGGATTACGGTAGTTGGGAATACCGTGGCAACCGAGACAGGTGTACGCGAGTTTCGCGCCCCGCTCAGCGTTGCCAGCCGATTGCGCGTGCGCGGAAGGAAGAGACCACGCCACCACCAAGAAAAGCGCCACGAGGAACTTCGACACCGTAACCCCCGAAACCTGTCGATTCATGCGAAAAACAGGCCGCGATGTTAAGGTCTCGCAGCCGGAATTGCCACCACGTGGGTCGCATGATCGCCCTAATCCAACGCGTCACCGAAGCGAGCGTCACCGTAGCGGGTGAATGCATCGGCGAAATCGGACCGGGATTACTGGCCTTGGTCGGCGTTCGACCGAGTGATGACGAGCAGACCGCCCAGCGGTTGCTCGAGCGGCTTCTCGCCTACCGGATATTCGGTGATACCGAAGGCCGAATGAATCTTTCGCTCGCCGACACGGGCGGCGGCCTGCTCCTCGTACCGCAGTTCACCCTTGCCGCCGACACCCGAAAAGGCAACCGCCCCGGTTTCAGCACCGCCGCACCGCCCGCACAGGCGGAACGTCTGTTCGACCATTTGTGTGCGATCGCACGCCACGCTCACCCGGTGGTCGCGACGGGGCGGTTCGGCGCCGATATGAAAGTGGCGCTGATCAATGACGGTCCCGTGACGTTCTGGCTGCAAACCCCGGAAACCGTCTAACATCAGCGCTGTCCAAATCATCAGCCAACCACGCGGGCTGCAGAGGTCGTTATGGGAATCGGAATGCGCGAATTGATCATCATCCTGCTGGTGGTCCTGCTGGTATTCGGCGCCAAGAAACTGCGCACGATCGGCTCTGACTTGGGAGCCGCCGTAAAAGGCTTCAAAAAAGGCATGAACGAAGGCGACGCCGAAGAAAGCCTGAAGCAAATCAAGCAGGAGGCAACCGATGCCGATTTTCCCGAGTCGGCCAAAGCATCCTCGACCGACACGAAAACTTCCGACCGTAACGGCTGAGCCAGCCCGCCGGTCGCGGGCCTGACGAATCATGTTTGAAGTCGGCTTCAGCGAATTGCTGTTGATCATGGGTCTCGCACTACTCGTGCTCGGCCCGGAAAAACTCCCCAAAGTCGTCGGCCAGATCGGGCGGTGGATGGGTCGAGCCCGCGCCATGGCTCGTCAGTTCCGCGAACAACTCGAAGACGAGACCGCGGAGATCGACCGTCAGCGCAACGCGCCGCCGCCTGCGCCAACCGCGTCAC
>Ga0255160_1000359_pt1 | contig 12704 bp, 10 predicted proteins | sample Atl_Colum_RepB_8_2_FD_186010 | JGI IMG/M metagenome (GOLD analysis project Ga0255160, IMG submission 186010) | Freshwater microbial communities from Altamaha River, Georgia, United States - Atl_Colum_RepB_8h | ecosystem: Environmental > Aquatic > Freshwater > River | place: USA: Georgia... | reverse complement strand
AGCTGCCGTCCAGGTGTGGGTCGTTGATGTAGCCCTTCCAGCCCACGGTGGTGCGCGGTTTCTCGAAATACACGCGCATCACCACGATCAGGTCCTGCGCATGCCTGTCGGCCTCGACCTGGAGGCGACGGGCATAGTCCATCGCCTGGTCGTGGTCGTGGATCGAGCACGGCCCGACCACCACCACCAGGCGGTCGTCTTTGCCGTGCAACACGTTCGAGACGGCCTGGCGCGAGCTTTCGACCAGCGCCAGGTGCGCGGGCGTGGCGGGCAGCTGCTCTTCAAGCAGCGCGGGCGTCATGAGGGGGCGCACCGAGGCGATGCGGGTGTCGTCGATGCGGGTCTTGTCCTGGGTGGAGAGCATGGTGGTGTCTGGACGGTCGGGGTGTGAAATGGCTCAGGCCTGAGGCCGCTCGAACAGTGCGGTGACTTGCTGGCGCAGCCAGGCCTGTCCGGGGTCTTCTTCGGTGGAACTGTGCCACAGCATGTTGACGGTGTAGCCCAGCGCAGTGACCGGCAGCTCCCACAGGCGCAGGGGGTGGTGGCGCACCACCGACTCGGCATACATGCGGGGCACGACCGCCAGCAGATCGGTGTCCTGCACCAGCTGCGGAATGGCGCCGAAGTGCTTGGAGCGCACCGTCACGCGCTGCGCAATCTGCAGGTCACGCAGCACCTTGTCGACGCCGGCGTGGAAGGTGGCGCTGGGCGAAGCGATCACGAGCTGGGCCTGCCGGAATTCGTCCAGGCTCAGGCGTTTGCTGCGGCCGCGAAAGCGACTGCTGGCCGCCACCGCCACGTAGTTTTCCTGGAACAGCGGGTGCATGCGGATGGCCTTGTGGCGCGTATGCAAGATGCCAATGGCCAGGTCGATGGCCCGGTTTTCAAGCGCACCCGGCACACCGTCGGCCGTGACCGAGACATTGGTGATCGTTGACAGCGGTGCCAGCTCGCGCAGCCGCGCCACCAGGCGCGGCAGAAACATCATCTCGCCCAGATCGGACAGCGAGATGCGCCAGTCCACCGCCTGCCGGCCGGGATCGAAGGCGGCCTCACCCTGCAGCACCTGCTCCAGCGCGGCCAGCTGCCGCTGCACGGCGGGGGCGATGCGGTCACAAGGCCGTGTGGGCACCAGGCCCGCGGGCGTGCGGACAAACAGCTCGTCCTGCAGGGCATGGCGCAGGCGGGCCAGCGCATGGCTGGTCGCCGGCTGCGACAGCGCCAGCTCGCGGCTGGCCAGGGTGACCGAGCGCGTGCGGTAGAGCACGGTCAGCACGCGCATCAGGTTCAGGTCCAGCTGCTGGAAGTTCATGCCGTGCTCGGGGACTGGGTGCGCTGCGCATGCAGCAACTGGATTGGGGTTTTTACCTAATATTAGGCTGGTGAATATCGGGAATTCTATCTTTTCATTTGATCGGTGCGCATGCGCTGCCTACAGTGCGGGCCATTGCAGGCACGACAGCGCAGGAGCCGGGTTTGGAAGTTTCCTTTCACAACGAGATCGAGTCGCTCAAGCTGGGCGCGGGGGAGACCTTCCATGGCGAAGGTATCCTGGCCGTGACCAAGGCCCTGCTGCAGTCGGGCGTGACCTATGTCGGCGGCTACCAGGGCTCGCCGATCTCGCACCTGCTGGATGTGATGGTGCAGGCCCGGCCCTACCTCGACGAGTTGGGCGTGCATGTGGAAGCCTGCACCAACGAAGCCTCGGCCGCCGCCATGCTGGGCGCCTCGATCATGTACCCGGCCCGCGGCGCCGTGACCTGGAAATCGGTGGTGGGCACCAATGTGGCCTCGGACGCGCTGTCCAACCTGGCTTCGCCCGGCGTGATGGGCGGTGCGCTGATCATCGTCGGCGAAGACTACGGCGAAGGCGCCAGCGTGATCCAGGAGCGCACCCACGCCTTTGCCATGAAGTCGGCCCTGTGGCTGCTCGACCCGCGCCCCGACCTGCCCACCATGACGCGCCTGGTCGGCCAGGCGTTCGAACTCTCCGAAGCCTCGAACACCCCGGTCATGATGCAGCTGCGCATCCGCGCCTGCCATGTGCGCGGCAGCTTTGAAGCCAGCGACAACCGGGCGCCACGCATTTCGCGCCACCACCTGCAGCAGCCCGCCGGCTTCAGCTACGCCCGGCTGGCGCACCCGCCGGCCACCTTCGCGCACGAAAAGCTCAAATACGAGGTGCGGATGCCGGCGGCACGGCGCTACATCGAGGCCGCCGGTCTCAACGAAGTGCACCCGGGCCGGCGTCCCGAGCTGGGGCTGGTGGTGCAGGGCGGGCTCTACAACACCCTGATGCGCGCCCTCGAGGTGATGGGCCTGCTGGACGCGCAGGGGCAGAGCCTGCTGCCGCTGCTGGTGCTCAATGTGGTCTACCCGCTGGTGCCCACCCAGATCGAAGCCTTTGCCCGCCAGTGCCAGGCGCTGCTGGTGCTCGAGGAGGGCCAGCCCGAATTCATCGAACATGAAATCGCCGCCCACCTGCACCGGGCAGGGCTGTCCACGCCGGTGCGCGGCAAGGCCTTTTTGCCCATGGGCGGCGAATACACGGTCGAGGTTCTGGTGCAGGGCCTGCAGTCCGCGCTGGCCACGCTGGCCCCGGCGCAGACGCCGACCGCTGCCGCACAGTACCTGCAGTCGCTCGGCCAGGTGCGCCAGCAGGCGCAGGCGCTGCTGCAGGCCCCGGTGCCGCCACGCCCCCCCAACTTCTGCACCGGCTGCCCCGAGCGCCCGGTGTTTGCCGCCCTCAAGCTGGTGGAACGCCAGACCGGCCCGCTGCACATCTCGGCCGACATCGGCTGCCACTCCTTTGCGACCTTCGAGCCCTTCTCGTTTGGCCAGTCCATCCTGGGCTACGGCATGAGCATGGCTTCGAGCGCGGCGGTCAAGAATTTCTCGTCTCAGCGCCCGATCGCCATCATGGGTGACGGTGGTTTCTGGCACAACGGCCTGCTCTCGGGCGTGTCCTCGACCCTGCTCAACCAGGGCGATGGCGTGCTGGTGGTCATGAAAAACGGCTACACCTCGGCCACTGGCACCCAGGAGACGGTGTCCACCCCGGCCTCGGAGGCCAAGCGTGTGGCCGAAGGCAGCAGCGCCACCGGCACCGAGATGACGATCGAGAAAACCCTCTCGGGCATGGGCGTGCAATGGCTGCGCACGGTACACAACTACCGCGTGGCCGATGTGCGCGCGACGGTGCTGGAGGCGCTGCGTTCACCGTTCAAGGGCCTCAAGGTCATCGTGGCCGAGGGCGAATGCCAGCTCGAACGCCAGCGCCGCCTGCGCCCCATCCGTGAACAGCGCCGCGCCCGTGGCCTGCGCGATGTGCGCACCCGCTACGGCGTCGATGCCAGCACCTGCACCGGCGACCACTCCTGCATCCGGCTCTCGGGCTGTCCCACGCTGACGCTGGCGCCTTCGAACGACCCGCTCAAGACGGCGCCGGTGGCGCAGGTGCAGGACGGCTGTGTCGGCTGCGGCCTGTGCGGCGAAGTGGCCGACGCCGCAGTGCTGTGTCCGTCTTTTCACAAGACCGAAATTGTCTCCAACCCCCACTGGTGGGACCGTCTGAGCGACCGGTTCAACCGATGGGCCATCCGCACCCTGCAGGCCCTCTGATGGCAACACCCGAAATCCGTACCCTGCTGATCGCGGCCCTCGGTGGCGAGGGTGGCGGCGTGCTGGCCGACTGGCTGGTGCTGTGCGCACGCCAGGCGGGGCTGGCCGTGCAGGCCACCTCGGTGCCCGGCGTGGCCCAGCGTACCGGCGCCACCAGCTACTACCTCGAATTCAGCACCACGCCCTGGCCCGGCGAACCAGCGCCCGTGCTGGCCCTGTCGCCCACACCGGCCCGTGTGGACGTGGTCGTGGCCAGCGAGCTGCTCGAAGCCGCGCGCATGATGGAGCGCGGCTTTGTCACGCCCGACCGCACCGTGCTGGTGGCCTCCACCAGCCGCGTCTACACCACACTCGAAAAAATGCAGCCCCACGACGGCCGCTACGACGCGCAGCGGGTGCAGGACCTGTCCGCGGTGCTGGCACGCCGCAGCGTGTGGATGGACATGGCCGACATCGTGCAGACCCACCGCACCGTGCTGTCGGCCGCCATGTTCGGCGCGCTCGCCGGCAGCGGTGTGCTGCCCTGGTCGCGGGCGCTGTGCGAGCAGGTGATCCAGGCCAGTGGCAAGGGTGTGCAGGCCAGCCTGGCCGGTTTTGCCCAGGCCCATGACCGGGCGCAGGCCGCTCAGGCCCCTGCGACCACGCAGCAGGACACCGACCCCGGCGCCTCGCCCGCGCCCGATGCCGGGCGCTTTACCAGTGGTTTGCCCAAGGACCTGCACGTGCTGGCAGGCCATGGAGCGTTGCGCTGCCTGGACTACCAGGACGAGCGGCTGGCGCGCGACTATGTGGCCCGGCTGCAAAGCCTGGTGGCGGCCTGCCCCGCGCCCGGCGCAGCGCATCTGGCGCTCTGGCAGGAGGCCGCACGGCATCTGGCACTGTGGCTGTGCTACGAAGACATCATCCGTGTGGCCGACCTCAAGACGCGCCCGGAGCGCTACGCCCAGGTGCGCCAGGACGCGCGTGCCGGCGCAGGCGATGTGGTGCGCATCACCGAGCATTTCAAGCCCGGCATCGACGAGATCGCCAGCGTGCTGCCCGGCGCGCTGGGCCGCTGGCTGCTGCGCCGCTGCCCGCCGCGCCACTGGAGCCTGCACATCCGTTCGTCCAGCCTGTGGGGTTACCTGATGCTGCGCAGCCTGGCCGCGCTGCGGCCCTGGCGGCGCCGCACCCTGCGCCATGCGCAGGAACAGGCCGTGCGCGACCCCTGGTGGCAGGCCCTGTGCCAGCTCGGCCCGCAGGCGCCCGAATGGGCTGCGGTGCTGGCGCAATTACCCCAGGTCCTCAAAGGCTATGGCGAAACCCAGACCCGTGGCCGGCTACGCTATGAAAAGGTCTGGTCTGCACACGTCGCGCCAGTGCTGGGCGGCAAAACCATCACGGCCGCCGACACCTCCGCGTTCCGGCAGGCGCTGCAGGCAGCCCTGTCCGACCTGCCAGAGCGGCACCCTTCCCCGACCGACAGCCCCCGCACGGTGCTGTGGTTGCAACCCCAGGCGCCAGAGAACGCGCCACTTTCCACTGCCAAGGAGACATCACCATGAAGCGTCATTCACCCGTGTTGCGCCACACCCTTGTGGCCTCGTTGCTGGCCTGCACCGCACTGGCCGCCCAGGCCCAGGACAAGCCCGTAGAGCTCAAATTCGCCCACTGGCTGCCGCCAACCCATCCACTGGCGCGCACCGGCTTCGAGCCCTGGGCCAAATCGGTGGAAGCCGCTTCCAAAGGCAGCATCAAGGTCGCCTTCTTTCCGGCCCAGCAACTGGGCAAGGCGGCCGACCATTACGACATGGCGCGCGACGGCATCGCCGACCTGACCTGGGTCAACCCTGGCTACCAGGCCGGCCGCTTCCCCATGATGGCCGCAGGCGAGCTGCCCTTCCTGATGAGCAAGCCCGGCCCCGGCTCAGCCGCGCTCGACAAGTGGTACCGCGGCTACGCCAGCCAGGAAATGAAAGACGTCAGGCTGTGCTTTGCGCATGTGCACATCGGCACCATGCACAGCAAGAAACCGATCACCGAGCCCGGACAGCTCAAGGGCATGAAGATCCGCTCGGCCAACGGCACGGTGTCGCAGACCATGACGCTGCTGGGCGCCACCAACGTGCAGGTCTCGGCCCCCGAAGCGCGCGACGCGCTGGAAAAAGGCGTGGCCGATGCCATCACCTTCCCCTGGAACTCCATCATCTCCTTCGGTATCGACAAGGCCGTCAAGTACCACACCGACATGCGCCTGTATGCGGCCAACTTCGTGTGGGTGATGAACCGCGGCTTCTACGACCGCCTGGCCCCGGCCCAGAAAAAGGTGATCGACGACCACTGCAACAACGAATGGGCCGGCAAGGTCGGTGCCGCCTGGGGCGACGACGAAGACTCGGGCCAGGGCAAGCTGCAGGCCCAGGGTCACAACATCGTCAAGCTCACACCTGCCCAGCTGGACGCCTGGAAGAAAGCAGTCGAGCCCATCAACGCACAGTGGGTGGCCGCTGCCGGCAAAGCTGGCCATGACGGCGCCAAGGCCCTGGATGCCTTGCGCCAGGAACTCAAGACCAACGGCGCTGGCCAGTAAATGAAGCGCCTGCTGTCCGCCACCGAAACGGTGGCGGCCCTGTTCCTGCTGTTCATTGCCCTGCTCACAGCGGGCAATGTGCTGCTGCGCGACCTGCTCAGCATCCAGATCCCGGACTGGTTCGACGGCTCCAAGCTGCTGCAGGGCATCGCCCTGTTCTGGGGCTTTGCGCTGGCCACTTACCACGGCAGCCACATCTGTGTGGACATTGTCTGGGAGCATGCTTCGCAGGGCGCGCGGCGTTGGCTGGACCTGGTCAGCACGCTGCTGACCGGGGCCTTCCTGGCCGTGCTGGCCTGGATGGTGTGGGTCAAGGTCGGACGCACCGGTACCCAAACCACCAGCGACCTGCAACTCTCGCTGGTGCCTTTCTACGCCCTGGCAGCACTGGGCATCAGCGCTGCCGTGGTGCTGTCGCTGCTGCGCCTGTGGCGGCTGTGGCAGCGGCAAGCGATGGACAACAACGGGGAGCATGACTTTGGACCGTGATCTGGTGGCCCTGCTCGGGTTCGTGATGATGTTTGCGCTGATGGCGCTGAGGGTGCCGATCGGCGTGTCCATGGGCGTGGCGGGCGTGGGCGGCTTTTACCTGCTGACCAGCATCACCCCCGCGCTCAACCTGCTGGCCAATGTGCCGCTGTCGGTGGTGACCGACTACAACCTCAGCGTGATCCCGATGTTCGTGCTCATGGGCGCCTTTGCCAGCCATTCGGGCATGAGCCGCGAATTGTTTGCGGCAGGCCGCGCCTGGCTGGGGCACCGCCGTGGCGGCCTGGCCCTGGCGACGATTGCCGCCTGCGGTGGGTTTGCCGCCATCAACGGCTCATCGGTGGCCACGGCCGCCACGATGACCCAGGTCGCTCTGCCCGAGATGCGCCGCGCCGGCTACGCACCAGGCTTCTCGACCGGCCTGATCGCGGCCGGCGGAACGCTGGGCATCATGATTCCGCCCTCGGTCATTCTGGTGCTCTACGGCATCATGACCGAGACCGACATCACCAAGCTGTTTGCCGCCGGCGTCATCCCGGGCCTGATGGCCGTGGCTTTTTATGCCCTGGTGGTGGCGCTGCAGGCACGCCTGTCGCCGGCGTCCATGCCGCGCGGCGAGCGCGTGGGCTGGTCCGAGCGGCTGCAATCCCTGCGGGCCCTGTGGGCCGTGCTGCTGCTGTTCATGTTCGTGCTCGGCGGCATCTACGGCGGCCTGTTCACGGTGCAGGAAGCCGCGGGCATCGGTGCGGTGGGCACCCTGCTGATCGGCATGGCGCGTGGACGGCTGCGCTGGCCCGAAATCCGCAGCGCCCTGATCGACGCGCTGCGCGTGTCTTCGGCCATCATGATGATCGTTGTGGGCGCCTTCCTGTTCGGCTACTTCCTGACCATCACCCAGTTCACGCAGAAATCGGTCGACTGGCTGGTGAACCTGCCCATCGGCGCCTATGGCGTGCTGGCCCTGGTGATGGTGGGCTACCTGGTGCTGGGCGCGGTGATGGACGAGCTGGCCATGATCCTGCTGACCGTGCCGATCGTTTTTCCGGCCATGATGCACCTGGGTTTCGATCCGATCTGGTTCGGCGTGATCGTGGTGATGGCCGTGACGTTTGGCATGATCTGTCCACCCGTGGGCATGAACGTTTTTGTGATCAACTCCATCGCGCGCGAAGTGCCTCTGGGCACCATCTACCGCGGCACCCTGCCGTTCATCGGCATCGACCTGCTGCGTCTGCTGATCCTGTGTGCCTTTCCGGCCCTGACCCTCTGGCTGCCGGGCATGGTGGATTGAGCATGCCCGAACTTGACCTGAACACCCCTTGCCGCCAGCGATGACCACCATCCAGCCCACCACCCTGCCCCCGCCCAGGCTCGAACATGTCTGTGACCTGGCCGTGACGATCGCACCGCCCGTCGAGGTCGGTGCGACCCCGGCCGGGCTGCGCCGCGTGATCCCGATCACCGGAGGCGTGGTGCGGGGCCCCCGCCTGAACGGCAAGGTGCTGGCGGGCGGCGCCGACTTCCAGCTGATCCTGGGCAGCGGGACACAGGCGCACCTGGACGCGCGCTACGTGATCGAGCTCGACGATGGCACCCGCGTGTTCGTGCAGAACACCGCACTGCGCTTTGCCTCGCAGGAGAACTCCCAGCGGATCATGCGCGGTGAGCCGGTCAACCCGGATGAAATCTATTTCCGCTGCCAGCCCCGGCTCGAAGCTGTCGGCGAACAGTGGGCCTGGCTCAATGAAAGCCAGTTCATCGGCAGTGGCCAGCGCGCGCCGGACGGGGTGTTTCTGAGTTTTTACCGGGTAGGTTGATTCAGAAAACCCACAGCCCGTCGCTCGCGCACCTCGGGCTTGATGCGGTGCTCGGCTTCGAGCTGCGCCATGAACGCCTCGGCATCCAGCGTTTCGGCCAGGATCTGCGCCTGCCGCTGCACCGCGGCGAAGTCACCCAGGCAGAGCTGGTCCAGCTGCGCCAGGCGCTCACGCAAGGCAAGGGTGAATGCCCCCGCATCGCCCTGCAGGGCCTCGGTGATGAACATGGCCTCGCGTTGCTCGCGGCGCAAAGGCAGGAATTTGACTTTGAAGGCAAATCGCCGCAAGGCCGCAGCATCGAGCTGGTCCATCAGGTTGGTGGTGCAGATGAACACCCCCCGGAACCGCTCCATGCCCTGCAGCATTTCGTTGACTTCGGAGACTTCGTAGTGGCGCTGTGCGCCGCGCCGGTCCTGCAGAAAGCTGTCGGCCTCATCGAGCAGCAGCACCGCCCCATCGCGCTGTGCCTCGGCGAACATGGCGGCCATGTTCTGCTCGGTCTCGCCGACATATTTGCTCATCAGGTCACTGGCCTGGCGGATGCGCAGCGGCCTCTCCAGGACCTGCGCGATGTGCGCGGCCAGCGCGCTTTTGCCGGAGCCTGGCACGCCGTGGAAACACAGCGTGCCATGGCCACGCGCCTGCAAGGCCTGCACGATGCGGGCAATGTCGTGGCGACTTTCCACGTTGAGCCAGTCCAGGCTGTATTGCGTGACCGGCGGCACCGCCTGCGGCGGGTGGTTTGTGCGGCCCAGGGCCTGGTCTGCATGGGCCAGCTGACGCTCAATGAGCACATCGAGCGGCGTGCTCTCGCCCTGTGCCAGCGCAGCAAAACGGACGGCGGTGTGGATCTGGGCAGGCGTGAGCTCCTGGCGCGCGCTCAGCCGCGCCACCAGCGCATCGTCCACCGGCTGGCCCGCCAAGGCCTTGCGCACCAGCTGCTCGCGCGCCCCCGGTGGCGGGCTGGTGAGCTCCAGGTGGTAGGCAAAGCGGCGCCGAAACGCCGGGTCAATCTGCTCGATCCGGTTGGTGACCCAGACCGTGGGCACGGGGTTGGTTTCAAGGATCTGGTTGACCCAGGCCTTGCCGCTGACCGACTGACTGCTGCGCCCGATCGCCTGCTCGGCGCGCGCCATGAGCTGGCTGGCTTCCATCGACAGCGGCGGAAACACATCTTCCACCTCGTCAAACAGCAAGGCCGCCTGGGCGCTTCCCTTCAGAAAGGCCTGCGCGATCTGCAGCGAACGGTAACGGTCGCGTCCGCTGAGCGAATGGCCTTCGCGGTCGGCATGTTCGACCTCAAACAGCTTGAGCCCGGCCGCTTGTGCCACCACCCGGGCCAGCTCGGTCTTGCCGGTGCCCGGCGGGCCGTAGAGCAGGATGTTGACACCGACTTCGCCACGCTCGACCGCGCGCGCCAGCAACTGACGCAACACACGCACATCTTCATCCACATAGTCGAAATCGGCCTCGGTCAGGCTGCTGGCCGGGCTGGGGCGGGTGAACACCGCCATGAGTTCGGCCGTGTCGCTGTATTCGCGCATCAGTACCGGTGGCAGCTTGTCGCTGACTTTCATCAGGTCAGACAGGTCGGTGATGGCATGCTCGGACAACAGGTTGTCCACCAGTCCGACGCGCTCCAGACGTGAACCGGTACGCAGCGCCTCGGCCACATCGGCCGCATTCACACCGGCCACCTCGGCCAGCGCGGCGTAGGCCTCCGGGGCGTTGCTGACCTTGAACTCCACCAGCAGGCTGCGCAGCTCGCGCTGGTAGCGCGCCAGCGTGCCGTACAGCAGCACCGCCTGCTCGGCCGCGTTCAGCTGCAGCAGCCGCGCCAGCACGTCGATGTTTTTTTGCACCAGGGTGGACTGCTTCTTGAGGGCATGGGCCAGCCACTGCGCCGTGGCCGAGAGCACGGCCATCAGGTCCTTGGGGGCCTCGCGCGCGTAGTCGTCGAGGTAGAAAAACAGCGTGGCCTCGTCGTAAGGGCCGCGCCAAAGCGCAAAGCGGTCCAGAAATTCACGGCCTGACAAGCGTTCGTGCCCGGACCAGACATCGTGCACCGTCACCCGCTGCCCCAGCCAGCGGCGCAGGCGATGCAGCACGCTCACCGGCCACACCAGATGGCGTCCGCACAAGGGCAGCAGTCCGCCCAGATCACGCTTGAGGTTGAACTGTGCGCCTTGCTGCTGTGTCAGCGAGAGCACGAAGTGGGTGCACAGAAGGTCCAGCAGGGGCGCAGAAGCCAGTCCCGGCGGCAGCATGACCTGCCCGGTGCGGCTCTCCTGCGCAATGCGTCTGACCATGTCGGACTCCTGCCTTGACCTGACTTGAACGGCTTGGGGCGGACCATAACCGAGGCGGGCGAAGCTGCAAAGCCTTTTTTTGCAACAGGGCAACGGCAATCACTTTCGCGTCCTTTGTCCCGCAGACCCTGTGGCAATATCCTTTTAGGCACATGCCTTTTGACTGCCGTGCCCAGGCCGGCAGATGGGTCCACCACTTCCATGCAAACCACCATGTCTTTTCTGCGCCAACGCCTACTCACCGCCACACTGGGCAGCCTGACGGCTGCGCTGGGCCTGCTTTGCGGCAGCGCCAGTGCCCAGGAATTCCCGCCCAAGAAGAACATCACCATGCTGGTCGGCTTTGTGGCCGGCGGCGCTGCCGACACCGGGGCGCGCATCATCGCCAAGCGCCTCGGGGAAAACCTGGGGGTGTCGGTAACGGTCGAAAACAAGGCCGGAGCAGGCGGCAACATCGCCCACCAGCAGGTCGCCACGGGCCCGGCCGACGGCAGCGTGCTGTTGCTGGGCTCGGTGGGGCCGCTGACGATTGCACCGCACATGATGAAGGTGGGCTACGACCCGGTCAAAGACCTGGCCCCGCTGACCATGGCCGTCAACTTCCCCAACGTGTTGGTGGTCAATCCAGGCACCGGCATCAAGACTTTTGCCGAATTCATCGCCGCCGCCAAGAAAAACCCCGGCAAGCTGGACTTCGCCTCCACCGGCGTGGGCTCCGCCTCGCACCTGGCGGGCGAACTGCTCAACGACATGGCCGGCATCGACACGCTGCATGTGCCCTACAAGGGGGGGGCGGCGGCGCTGCAGGATGTCCTCTCCGGCCGGGTGGCCGGCTGGTACGCCACCATGGCCACCGCCGCACCGCACATCGAGGCCGGCAAGCTGGTACCGCTGGCCAGCACCGGCGCCCAGCGCGTGGCTGCGCTGCCCAAGGTGCCCACCATTGCCGAATCGGGTTACCCGGGCTTCAATGCCACCAACTGGTACGCTTTCGTGACTTCGGCCAAAGTGCCCAGGCCCGTCCTGGATCGCTGGAACCAGGAGCTGGTCAAGGTGCTCAGCACCCCCGATGTGGTGGAACAGCTCAACAAGCACGGCCTCACGCCCATGCCCGGTAGCCGCGACGAGCTGGCACGCTACATGGCCAGCGAAAGCGCCATGTGGGGCCGCATCATCCGCGAGCGCAAGATCACCGCCGAATGAGGCCCATACAGACCTTGTCGGCCCCGGCCGGCCAGGTTGGCTAGAATGTCGGCCATATTCAAGTTTGGAGAAACGCCATGTCGGCCAACCATGAACAACACCCCGTCGATCCGGCAGAAGCCGTGGTCAAGCACATCCCGGTCGTGATCCCCGTGGTGGGCGGCCTGCTGATCTTCCTGCTGGCCTTCATTGCCGTCTTCATGGCCTGAGTCCTCTCAGGCCCGCACAAACCCGCCGCTGGCGGGTTTTTTTTGTGGCCGCCCGACCGCAGACACAAAGCCCTATTTGACCGGCATGATGTGCAAGGCCTGCGGCGCCAGCCGCAGCTGCACACGCCCACCCGGCTGCACCGCCAGGCGGCGCAACAGCCGCCCGGTCAGGTTCAGCGTGATGCGCTGATCGGGCAAGGCCTCGGGCACCAGCGTGCACAGGCTGATGTCGCCCAAGGGCAGCACCTCCTGCAGCCGGCAGCGCAGCACGTTCGGCCCCTCGGCCGCCTCGCCTTCGGCCAGCACATCGACCCCCTCGCCATTGAGCACCCAGGTCACGGCGGTGCCCTCGTCAATCCGGTTCTTGTCGATCACCTGCAGGTCCACCGCCCCCTGCGTCCCGAGCCACTGCAGGCGCCCCCAGCCATGTGTCTGCTTGTGAAAACGCCCGCGATAATGGTTCTGGATCCCCACCAGCTCGGCCACG
>Ga0255160_1000355_pt1 | contig 12838 bp, 14 predicted proteins | sample Atl_Colum_RepB_8_2_FD_186010 | JGI IMG/M metagenome (GOLD analysis project Ga0255160, IMG submission 186010) | Freshwater microbial communities from Altamaha River, Georgia, United States - Atl_Colum_RepB_8h | ecosystem: Environmental > Aquatic > Freshwater > River | place: USA: Georgia... | reverse complement strand
CACGCTCTCGCCGGTGAATTACTACACCCATGGCTCGCAAATCACCGCAGCGCATGGCCACCTGGCCTTCTATGGCGCCCATGTGCTGGTGGTCATCACCATCATCAGCTACGCCATGCCCACACTGCGTGGTCGCATCGCCAACAGCGCTCGAGCCCAGTCTGCCGAGATGTGGAGCTTCTGGATCATGACCATCGGCATGGCCGTGATGGTGCTGGCCCTGACTGGCGCCGGCATCCTGCAGGTCTGGCTGCAGCGCATCCCGACCGAGAACCCCATGAGCTTCATGGCCACGCAAGAGCAGCTCACCTTCTTCTACTGGACCCGCATTGCCGGTGGTGTCATCTTCCTGCTGGGCCAGCTGCTGTACTTCGCCAGCTTCTTCATCGGCGGCGAGCCGGTGCTCAGCGACAACGCAGGCGCCCGCAGCGACAACGGCCAACGTGCTGCCTGAGTCCGGAGTGAACAGCGTGGACCACAGCGACATCCACCGGCTCGGGCTGGCGCCTTTCTACGCCCCGCAGGCGGGCGAGGTCACGCTCTTCGAGCATGCCTTTGCCCAGCACCTGCCGGTGCTGATCAAGGGCCCCACGGGCTGTGGCAAAACCCGATTTGTCGAGCACATGGCGGCACGCCTGGGGCGCCCCTTGATCACCGTGAGCTGCCATGACGACCTCAGCGCGGCCGACCTGGTGGGGCGCCACCTGATCAACGACACCGGCACGGTGTGGGCCGATGGACCGCTGACCCGCGCGGTACGCACTGGTGCCATCTGCTACCTCGATGAGGTGGTCGAGGCGCGCAAGGACACCACCGTGGTGCTGCACCCTCTGGCCGATGACCGTCGCGTGCTGCCCATCGAACGCACCGGTGAGCAGATCAAAGCAGCGCCTGGCTTCATGCTGGTCATCAGCTACAACCCCGGCTACCAGAACCTGCTCAAAAGCCTCAAACCCAGCACACGCCAGCGCTTTGTAGCGCTGAACTTCGGCTACCCCGATGCGGCCACCGAATGCGCCATCATCCAGGCCGAGGCCACCGTGGACAGCGCCCTGGCACAGCGTCTGGTGAAGCTCGCTGGCGCGCTACGCCGCCTGACCGACCACGATCTGGAGGAAACCGTGAGCACACGACTGTTGGTCATGACCGCCCGTCTGGTCGCCAGCGGCCTGCCCCTGCCGCAGGCCTGCCGGGCCGCCATCGTCGATGCCCTCACCGACGATGCAGAGACCGCCAATGCCCTGGAGGCTCTGGTGCAAGCGGTGCTGCCGGACCACGCACATTGAGTTTTCCGCGGCGGCGCTGCGCCTCTCCTTCATCCTCTTGCTCATGCAGCGCCGCCGCCTTCTTTTCCAAACCGGGTTTTTCCTGCTGTTCCTGCTGGCACCCGCGCTCGACTGGCTGCGTTTTGACCTGACCGAAGCCCAGCTGTGGTTCCTGGGCCAACGCTGGACGCTCGGCATCGACGACTTCCGCGCCGGCCACATCGACGCTGCGCAAATGACACTGCAGATCGCGCTGCGCGCCTTCCTGCCCGCCATCGCATTGCTGGTGGTCTTTCTGGGCGTGGCCTGGCGCTACGGCCGGCTGTACTGCGGCTGGCTGTGCCCGCACTTCACGCTGGTGGAGACGCTCAACAACGTGCTGCAGCGCGCCTGTGGCAAGCTCAGCCTGTGGGACAAACACGCCAGCCCGCGCCATGGCATCGCGCCTGCGACCCGCTGGTGGCCGGTTTATGGCGCACTGTGCCTGCTGTTCGGCTTGACCTGGGCCATCACCCTCCTGACCTACCTGTTGCCACCTGCCACCGTCTGGGGCCACCTGCTCAACGGCACCCTCACGCCCAACCAGGCGCGTTTTCTGCTGATCGGCACCACCGTATTCACGCTGGAACTGGCCTTTGCACGCCACCTTTTCTGCCGCTTTGGCTGCGCCGTCGGTCTGTTCCAAAGTCTGGTCTGGATGGCCAACCCCAAAGGCATGGTGGTGTCGTTCCGACGCGAAGAGGCTCGCGACTGCCGCAGCTGCAGCACACACAATTTCCCGCAAGGCAGCGCCTGCGACAACGGGTGCCCCATGCGGTTGCACCCCCGCAACATCAAACGCATGATGTTTTCCTGCGTGCAATGCGGCAAGTGTCTGGACGCCTGCGATGCCTCGCAAGGCGAACGCCAGCAGCCCCCCCTGCTCGAATGGCGTGTCGGCGCCGATGCCGTGCGCGAAAGCCTGCGCCAGCGCAAGAGCGTGCAGACCGTCGCCCCAGCCCGGAAAGTGAGGACTTGATGGAAGAATGGGTTGGCCAGCAATGGCACCGTCTGATCACCCGGGCCGCGAGCCGCACGCATGAGCACGCGGCAGTCGATCTGCCTCAGATGCTACGCAGCATCGGCATGCTGTTTCGCGCTGCCGGTGGTGGCCATGGCGTGCGCATCACCCCCGCCAGCGATACCCGCACCGGTGGCCCGCGCGACTGGCTGCAACGCCTGGCGGGCAGTGGCACCCACGCTGCGCTCGGCCGTGTCGAGGCGCAAGCCCTGTCCTTGCCGCCACGCATCGCGGTGTTCGATGACGCGGCACTCAACCGCACCCTTTACCTCTGGCTGGCGGCGCTGGGTGCCTGCCATGCCCACAGCGGCAACTGGGTCAGCGACAACCTGCAGGCCACGCGCGCCGTGTTGCAGCAGTTCCCCGGCCTGGCGTCCAGCCACAAGCGTCTGCTGGCGCAGCATCTGGCGCAGCGACCCGACCCTTCGCGACTGCGTGGTGCGCAGGCCGAAGCCGAGTGTCAGGTGCGCCAGGCCCTGCTTGGCCAAACGCCAGCCGGATCTTGCGCCCTTCGCCCACAGGACGTGGCCCCGGTCTGGCTATGGCTGGATGCCAACGCCAATGTGGAACGCGCCGCTGCGCGCCACGACTCGGACGTCCCCCTGCAGCCAGCACCCACCGAAACGCCCGCCCAGTGTGTCGACAACAAACGCCGGCGTGCGCAATCGCTACAGGACGAACGCGACCGTGCGCCGCTGATGCTGTTTTTCCGGGCCGAATCCATCCTCTCCTGGGGCGAGTTCACCAAGGTCAACCGCGCCAGCGACGATGACCCCGATGACGGTGCCTCGCGCGTGGCCGACGATCTGGACACCCTGGCTGTGGCCCCGGACGGCCAAAGCACCGCCGCGCGCGTGAAGTTTGACCTTGACCTGCCCAGCGCAGCGGCCGATGACCGCCCGCTCGGCCCCGGCGAAACCCTGCCCGAATGGGACTGGCGACGCCGGCAGATGCTGCCCGAACACTGCGCTGCGCAAACCCTGGTGACGCAAGCGACGCAGCCCTTCGTGCCCACACCAGCACTGCGCACCACCGCACGGCGCGTACAGCGCCGACTGGAGATCCTGCGCGCTGGCCGCGGACGCATGCGCGGCCAGACCGAGGGCGACGAGATCGACCTGGACGCCTTCGTGCGCTACCAGGTTGAAGGCCATGGTGCGTCCCGCTGCGAAGCACCACCGATCTATTGGCGTCGCACCCGCAACGAACGCAGCCTGGCTACCCTGCTGCTGGCGGATCTGTCGCTCTCCACCGACGCTTATGCCACGCCGTCGGCACGTGTGATCGACGTGATCCGAGATGCGCTGTACGTGTTCGGCGAAGCCCTGCATGCCAGCGGCGACCCGTTTTCCATGCTCGGTTTTTCTTCTGTGCGACGCCAGCATGTGCGCATCCAGCACCTCAAGGGCTTTGACGAAAGCTGGGGCGCCACCACGCGTGACCGTGTCGGGGCAATCAAACCTGGCTACTACACCCGCATGGGCGCCGCCCTTCGGCTGGCCACGCGTCGTTTGCAGTTGCGCCCCGAGCGCCAGAGACTGCTGCTTATCCTGACCGATGGCAAACCCAATGACCTGGACGTTTACGAAGGTCGCTACGGACTGGAAGACACGCGCCAGGCCGTGCAGGAAGCGCGCGCCGCCGGCCTGACCCCTTTGTGCATCACCATCGATGAAGCCGCGCACGACTACCTGCCCATGTTGTTTGGCCAGAACGGGTATGTGCTGGTCCACCGTCCGCAGGATCTGGTCCACCGCCTGGCGGCCATCCATGCCGGATTCATGCGCAACTCGGGTTAGAGTCGAGGCTGAAGACGTACCCTTTCAGCCACCATGGACCTTTCCCGCTTCAACCTGCCTCACTTTCTTTCACTGTTGCCGCTGTTCCAGGACTTGAGCCCCGAAGAGCTCAAGCGCATGGCTGCGGGCTGTCGCCTGCGCCAGTTCATCCGCGGCGAAGATGTATTTCGCGTGGGCGAGCTCTGCCATGAATTCCATGTCGTGGTCAATGGACAGGTCAAGCTCTTTGCCGTGTCTCCCCAGGGGCAAGAAAAAATCATCGAGATTGCCGGACCTGGAAACAGCTTCGCAGAAGCACTGATGTTTCTTGAACGCCCCTACATCATCAACGCCCAGGCACTCACCGAAACGCTTTTGCTGAGTGTCGACCGCAGTGCGGTTCAACAAGAAGCGCAAAACGATGTGCGCTTTTGCATGCGCATGCTCGCTGGCCTCTCACGCCGGCTCCATGGTCTGGTCAATGACGTGCAGGCCTACGCTCTGCACAGTGGGATCGAACGCGTGATCGGCTACCTGCTCCGGGAATTGCCCGAAAACCCAAGCGCAGGCCATGACCGTGACCATACGGCCAACGTGGTGTTGCCCGTCAGCAAGGCCACCATCGCTTCACGTCTGTCGATGACACCAGAATATTTTTCGCGCGTGTTGCACGAACTCGAAAGCCAAGGGCTGATCAGCATGGACAAGCGGGAAATCCGCATTCCAGATCCAGACCGATTGGCCAGTTACCCGATGAAGTAGCCTCCCCGGATCTCGATTCATGCGCAGCTTTTTCGGGCACGGGACCGTCCGAAAGTCCCGGCCACGAATTCGCCTATCTCTGCAGCACATAGGTTCCCGGGGCATCACAAATGGGCAGCAGGCCCTTGGTCGCAGCCCCGATGGAGGGGGCAAGACATGGCTTGCCCGATCGTGCCTTCAACCAGCCAACCCAATTGGGCCACCATGAATCTTCAAAGCGAGGTGCAGCCAACAACCATGCGTCCGGGTCGATGTACTTGCCATCGTGTTTTCGCGTCAAAACCTGATGGCTGTGCCCCGGACTCCCTGGTGGGTTGACGATGCCCACGTTGTGTCCCCCAGAACAGAGCACAAAGGTGAGTTCGCAATCGGTCAACAGATGCAGTTTGTGCACCGAACGCCATGGTGCAACATGATCACGCTCGGTGCCAAGGCAGTAGATCGGGCACCGGATATCGGTCAGTGCCACCGGCGCTCCTCCAACCAGGTAGCGCCCGCTGGCCAAGTCGTTGTCCAAAAAGAGGCTGTGCAGGTATTCGGAATGCATCCGATACGGCAAGCGTGTTCCGTCTGCGTTCCAGGCCACCAGATCACTGACCATGGAGCGCTCGCCCAGAAGGTAGTTCTTGAGCACCCGGGACCACACCAAGTCGTTGGAACTCATCCACTGGAACGCACCGGCCATCTGCTTGCTGTCAAGAAACCCCTTATCCCACATGATGTCTTCTATGTAGGCCACCTGGCTGTCATCGATGGGGTTACATGTATAGGCGTCCAGAGCTTTTCGAGCGGCAGCTTGGCAGTGCCCGTACTCAATGGTCATTGTCCGAGGTCGTGCGTACAGCGGCGGTAGCAACAAAGATCTCGGCGTGATCAAGGCAAAAGCGATGCATAGACTTCTTTCCGAGTGGCAAGTCCCGGCGACCTCGGATGGCGTTCGGCTTTGTAGGACTTGAAACGCAAAAAAGCCCGACCTGTCCTAAGACAAGCCGGGCTTAATTTTCACGGTTCAATCACTGACTGCTCGCGGTACCACCGCTGCACTTCCACCAACATCAGGGTAGTTTGCGCCGCATCCTTGCTCAGCTGTTCGCAGCTCACTTGCCCTGCATCGCTTGGGGGAGCAGGTAGAGGGTCGGCGCGGGCTGGAGCAGTTCCGACGGAAGCTTCGGAAACGGCGGACAGATCCCTGCCACCGGCTGCGGGGACGTTGCACACCCCGCCAGCGCGAGTGTCAGGCTGGCGATCAGCCAGCATCTTTGACCTTTTGGCGTATTCATTCGAAATTTCCTGTGAGATTTGAGTTTGTGACTGCCGCACATCGGCTACGTGCTGTTCTTGCCTGGCCTGGGCCAGAGCGATCTTTTGCCTTTCGGCGTCCCAGGCCTGTTGGACACGGGACTCGCCCATCTGCATCCCGCACAGCAGCGCCATGAACAGAAGGAGCGCATTCAGGATGTGCGACCAGTTGCCCAACAAGAAACGAATGAGCCAGTTCATGTGGTGCCTCCGTCCAAGTCCAGCAGGTTGTGCTGCTTGATCAGTCCAATGACCTTGTCCGCATAAGCCGGGTCAGTGGCATAGCCTGCCTGTGCCAGTGCCTTGGCAAAGGCTTGGGCAGTAGTGCAAGCAAAGCAGGCCTTGTAGCGGGGGTTGCGCTTGAGGAACGCGGCGTGATCGTCGAGGCTGGCCTGCCAGCTCGGGTACTTGCGCCAGAGTGCTGGCACCACCACCCACTGACCCTTGATGAACTCCTTGGTGTTCATGGTCAGGGTCTGTCCGCGCCATAGGCTGTCCGCCTTGATGCCGAAGAGGTTGTTGCCTGCCTTGGCCAATGCAGACTCCCCCCACCCCGACTCAAGTGCCGCCTGCGCGATCGTGATACTGGCAGGAACGCCTGTTGCCTTGGCCGAAGCGATGGCGGACGTGGTGAGCCGCATGATGAATTCACTGGGACTCACAGTAGCCCCTTCACGTCCTTTGCCACCTGGTCGATCGTGTCATCCCGGCGCTTGTCGATGAACGCAAAGGTCCAACGAACCATTGCCCACCCTGGCAGGCCACACGCAAAGATCAACCCACCCAAAGCACACAGCCCCATGGTTGAGAACGCCCAGTGGTGCAGTCCAAAGTGCTCGACGGTCATTGCGCCACCGCCAATGCTGGACACCACGGTGCTGATCAGCCCAACGGCCCACTCCCGTTTGTTGCGAGGTGGCGTCATCAACATGACCACCACTGCAGCCAGGGTGGCTCCACTGGCTGCCGCTGCGGCGGTTCCACCAAATGCTTTGTAGGCCACCGCTGCTCCGGCGACCCCGCTGCTTGTAGGTTCTGGCATTCGTTTCTCCAAAAGAAAAGCCGCCAGGGCGAACCATGGCGGCGGTTTAAAAAACGGTACGGTCAGTTCAGGCTGCGACGACCGGGATCGGAAAGACCCTGGGCGGTCTATCTCGAGATGGTTTCACCTGCTCAGAAAATCCGAAGATGTCCTTACGGTCATCTCGCAGGTCGCCTTCGATGTGAAAAGGCACCAGCCCAGTTAGAAACTCAATACCGGCGGCAAAGATGGGCACCGCATCAGAGAAGGCGTTGTCGCAGGATCGGTCCCACAGGGGACCTTCCAAGAACATGCAGGAGCCTTGGCAAATCTGCAGCATCGGGCAGCTCGGGCAGTCCTCTCTCTTACTCCAGTGCGTGGCGGTGTTGAGCTTGACGGCAGCCAAGTCAGACACATGACCGATGTGGTGGGGCTGGCCATTGGGCGCGGTGCTGGCCGCGCTCACGTTCTGGCAGGTCAGCACGTTGCCGCGCAGGTCGACGGCGATGCTGTCGGTCTTGTCCATGCCGCACTTCTGGCCCAGACTGGATGCCGGGCGACGGCTGCGGATGGAGTTGACAAAGCTGGCCGTCTTGCTACTCACGGCCTGGACGTTTGCCGCCTGGCCGGTACGGATCTCGTGGAAGGCCAGATTTCGGTAGGCGTGCAGTTCACCTGGCCGCAGCGAATGGGCAATGCCTCCCTCGTCATAGGCGTCGACGAAGCTGCCCTCTCCGATGGGCACCGCCGGATCGCCGGTCAGCTCGATGAAAAAGCGCTGGATGGCCGCGCGTGATGCGTTCTCGCGGTTGACCATCGCGTTGAAGCTGATTCGCCGCTGCGGAGCTAGGCGAGAGTACAACGCCATGATGGCGGCGCGCTGCTCGGGGTCCTGCAGCGGATCGGGGCCGCGCACAGGCTGGCCAGGACCATCGTGCGAGATGCCGACACTGAACCCCATGCGATCGAGCCAGTCGTTGATGTCATCGTTGAGCAGCGAGCCGTTGGTGATGACGGACAGTTCAGCGTTGGGGAACTTGGCCCGGATGGCCTCGGCAAGGGGGCGCATGGTCTTGATGAAGACCAGGGGCTCGCCACCCCAGAACTCGACCTTCTCGGGTGGGCTCGTCACCCAGGCATTGAGGCCGTCAATGAAGGCCTGCACGTTGCCGGGATTGGTCTCGTCGGCACGCGGCACAAAACGCTGCGAGCAGTATTCACACGCATAGTTGCACGACAAGCCCAGGCTAATCTTGAGCACGCGCGGGCTGGTCTTGGCCAGCGGTGACTGCTTGGAGACTGCGGGAGCATTTGCGCGATCTGCGACTTCGACCGCCTGCACCAGTGGCTCACCTGAATCGCTGGTCAGCTCGCTGGTAACGTTGTCGTAGTGCAAACGGGCGCGTTGGCCATTGGCGGGGTTAAAGGCAGTGAGAATGAATTTGGCCATCAGACAGCTCCGTCGCGTGTAGCGAAGTAATCGGCCTGCGCTTGGCGCAGCGACGTTTTGAAGGACATGACGCTGGCGACGGTTTGTTCGTCGGTCTTGCCAGCATTGGCGCTGGCATCGTCGATGATGTGCTGGACCTGCTCGACCAGCCCGATGGCCTCATGGCCAGGCACCAGGCCAGCCAACTGAATGACCAGTGCGCTGAGCAGGTCGACCTGCTTTTCCAGGGAGGCCAGGCTATCAAGCGGGTTAATCTTGCGCAGGAGTTCGATCTTGGCCAGGTTACGTGTGCCCAGCTTGTCGCTGCCCGGGAAGATGCCTGGCAGGACATCACGTGGTTTGCCCGGTTGCACGATGTCAAATGGGCACTGGGCCATCAAGGCTTTTGTGATGCACAGACAGGCCTCTTTGGCGCTGTCGCCGAAGTAGAACCAACCCAGGCCATCGGTGAGGCCATGCTGAGCCAGAATCGTGAGGCCATCGCGGCTGTCAACGTATTCACGCTGGGACACGATCCCGATGACCTCGTTTTCATACTGTTTCCCATACATCAGGAACTGCAGTTCGCCCTGCTTAAACAAGTGCGCGCCGATGTCGATGGATGCGGCAGCGAATGAAACGGTGTAGCCGTCTGCGGTCTGCTCGACCCGCACAGCTTTTGTTTCGTCAACGCTGGTGCCGAAGGTTATGAGCTTCATGCGGCCTCCGCGAGCATTTCAAAGTGAAGTTCCACACCTGGTCGATCGCCGTTGTACGGGAACACAAAATGCGGCATGTGCGATGGGAAAACAAACGCATCGCCAGGCGCAGGCATTTCCATGTGGTTGATGTTTCCGAATACCCCACTTGCACGGCCGCCAAACAGGAGGTGCGGGTTGTGCAGGCAAAACATGCCTGAATAGTCCCGCTTGGCTGGGTCAGGCTTGGCCGGAAAGTCGAGCCACAGCACGCAGGAAATGTCGGCGTGTGGCTCGGTGTGAAACGGTAGGTGCTGGCCGTAGCGGAAAATGGATTCGCGCCCGACCATGCCGCTGACGTTGCACTTGAACTCGTCCTCTATGTGCCGTCGCAGACGTCGGAAGATCGGTTTGAAGAACTCCGGATACATGAAGTCAAGGCTGTCGCGGTAGGTGCGCGAATACGGCACCTTGTGGTCATTCAGGCGCTCATTGGCTTTGAGGGCCAGTGCTGATGCCTGAGCGACCTCCGAGGCACTCAGCAGCTCCTGGATGCGCAGCACCGGGGCCGGGAAGATTTTGTTCACAGCGCTCATATGGCTCCCTGGTTTAGCAGTAGCAATCGCAGTTGCAATTGCAATTGCAGTTGAAGTTGTATTGAGTTCTTCGCACAGCGATCTGGCTGCCGTTGTCCACCAGCTCATCGCGGACAAAAGTTGCGCTACCGCAGTTGGAAACGACGGCTGTCGCGTTGTTGCTCACTGGGCTGCAGTTGCCCGTATTGCCTGGGCAATTACCGATGAAACAGTTGGCGATGGTGCTGAAGAAGTAGTCATGCAGCCAGCCGTAATTGGCCGTCCACATCTGGCCACTGTTGTTCATGTACATGTCCCAGTTGCCATCGGATTTCAGAAATCCCATGAGCCCCTGGTTGTGGTGCAAGAAACGCGTGCCCCAGTCCTGGTCCACCATGTCCAGGTAGTTGGCCGTGCTGGAGATTTGCAAGCGCGGCACCGTGAGCGTGCCGGACATGGTGTCTCCGGTCTTGGCCACCCGGCTGGACAGATCGATCGGCACAGTGGCATTGCCAGTGGCATCCGGTGCATTGCCATTGACCGAGCGCACAAAGGCCGTGGAGTCCAGGCCATCAAGCTTGTCGGCGTCTGCCGCCTTAGCCGTGATGCCAAGGTACGTAGCGTTGTGGTTGTGCCCCAGAGCGGCATAGGCCGCATCGTGGTTATGCCCAGCCAGCGCAAATCCTGTGGAGTCAATGCCGTCCAGCAGGTCTGCATTGGCCACCTTGCCCACGGTGGCCGACAGGTCAATGACCATTTTCCAAGTGGCAGGACTGACCACGGTGAGGACGTAGAGCTTTTGCTCATCGGTTCTGAAGCACGGCATGCCCTGCTGCAGGTTCACGGTTGGGAACGACGTCCCACTGGAGAGAGACAACGCCGTCTTGTCGTTGTTCAGGATCTGGGACAAGGAGTCCGAGAGCGTCGTGGAGGATGGGATTTCGGTGTAGTTCTGCATTTGGTTTCTCTTCAGTAACCCTGTGCGACCCAGGAGATGGCCCCGGTCACGCGTGTGCCAGAGGTGTTTTCAAGAACAGCGGTGAAGCCCGTGATGGAGACCGAACCCAGGATTCGGGGGACGGCGATGGTCGTGCCGCCTTTGAAAGTCAGCGTGACTTCAGGTGCCACGCGGAACTGCCTGGTGAACACCACGGTCACGCCATTGGCGGCTGTGACCACCTGCGCCGTGCCCCGGTCAAAGACATCGGGCACGTCCACCGTGACGCGCAGACCATCGATGTAGCCACGGTCGGCATTGCTTGAAGTCAGGATCGCCCTGAAAAGCGCCCGCTGGTAGGTGTAGTCGCCCTGGATGAAATCCCGGAAGTTGGTGTACCCCGGTGGGTGGCCCGACTCCATGATGTCCATGAAGTCTTGCTCGGTGATCTCGATGCTGGAAACGATCATGTCGCTGATGACGCCATTGGCTCGGCGCCGATACTGCTCTGCCAGGCCCAAGGCTTCACTGAGCCTGAGTGTCTGGGCACGCTTGAGCGCTTCGCCAATCGAAAAGCCTTCACTGATCGAGCGACGGTATGCAACCGTCCTGCCCAGAACTTCGGCAAATGAGAAAACTTCCGCCACCCTTTTGACCTGCGAGCGGGCCAGCGCATCACTCATGCCAAAGATTTCGCCTTGCGGCTTGGTCATGGCCTTGGCTGGCTCTTCTGCAAAGCTCAGGTTTTCCGCGACGCGCAGGACGTAAGCAATGAGGTCCGTGTAGGTCTCGGCCAGCGCCAGCGTTTCGTACTTGCGCAGGGCCAATTGCCGCGCCAGCCCTTCTGCCACCTGAAACACCTCAAACACTGCCTTGGTGCCGGAACGGGCGTACTTCTCAGAGAAGGTCAGCGACTCCACAAAGCGCAGCACAAAGGCGATCAGGTCGGTGTAGGTCTCCACGAAGTTCAAGGTCTCGAACTTGCTGAGGGTCACCGCCCGGCTGGGCTTTTCTGCAAAGGCCAGGCTCTCGGAACTGCGCTTGATGCCCAGTTTCTGAACCAGCTCAGCAAAGCTCAGGTCCGTGGCCACGCTCAGGGCGTAAACAGCCGGGTAAGCCGTTGACCAGTTCTTGCCTGCCGTGGCGCTCCCCCAGGTGAACGTGCCTGAGGACCAGCTGTAATTGGACCCCGGGGAGCTGGAGACGTTGACGGTCTCGGCCATCTCAGGTGCCCGATCAGCTCATGGTGAAGGTAAAGACGGCCGTGAGGCTGTCGTCCACCCCCTTGTTCACCACCGGGAAGACCACCCGGTCGAACATGATGCCTGCCGTGGCAGCATTGAAAACGCCCGCTTCCGTGAGCGCCCCGGTGGCGTCGCCCGCCGCGTAACTGGCCGTGAAGGTGAACACCTTGGTGCCAGCAGTGTGGGCGTAAGTGGCTGCGTTGCGCTTGATCTCGGTGACCAGTGCCGTCTGCGTGGCGGCAGCAGCGGTGGTGCCGGTGCCAACTGCGATCCAGCCCATGACGCCAGGTCGGCTGCCCGAGTTGCCAATCGCGTCGGCCACGAAGTCAAAGCCGCCGTTGACGATGATGTTGTCCTTGTGGACCACTTCGACATCGCCCGTGGGCTTGGCCAGCACCAGCGTAATCGAGCCTTTGATGCTCATGCCCTCTTCCATCATGGGTCCTTCCCTTTCTTTGGGGTGTGCAAATTAAATGGGCGCCACACCTTGCGATGCAGCGCCCGTGTTTGGGGGATTCCCCGTTCAATACAGCTTGAGTGCCGTGTATCCGGCCGTGGGTGCCAATGCTTTGCTGGCGCTTTGCACCTCACCGCCCATCTTTCCGACAAAGAGCCTGCGCTCGGTGGCCGTCTGGCACACGCCGAGGCAGATCCGGTCGCTGACGTTCACGGGGTATGGCACCACGATCCGGTTGAAGAGCTGGTCTTCCAGGAAGAAGGAACCCGCTACCGCATCGAAGCCAACCAGCAAACTCACCCCTGATCCGGAG
>Ga0255160_1000344_pt1 | contig 13177 bp, 11 predicted proteins | sample Atl_Colum_RepB_8_2_FD_186010 | JGI IMG/M metagenome (GOLD analysis project Ga0255160, IMG submission 186010) | Freshwater microbial communities from Altamaha River, Georgia, United States - Atl_Colum_RepB_8h | ecosystem: Environmental > Aquatic > Freshwater > River | place: USA: Georgia... | reverse complement strand
CGTCAGGCGCTGCCCCTCGCGTTCGCGGGCGGCGCGCAGGGCGTCGATGGCCTGCTGGCCCAGCTGCAGCCAGGCGGCGTCTTCGATGGCCGGAGCGCTGGCGCTGCCAGAGGCCAGACGAAGCACATCGGCCACGCTCAGCGGGCGGGCTTCGGGCAACCAGTCGCGCACCTTGTCCTGCAGGGCGGCAATGCGCTGCAGTGTCTGGGGGGAGGGGGCTTGGGCGCCGCCGGCTTCGCTGGCATCGACACTGGCGCGGACTTCGACCTTGCCGCGGCGGATCTGTTTCGTGACCAGCTCGCGCAGGCCCGGCTCGAGCTGGCGCAGCTCTTCGGGCAGACGGAAGGAAAGGTCGAGGAATCGGCTGTTGACCGAACGGATTTCGAGGCCCAGCCGGACCGGGGGCAGGCTGCTGTCGGCGCTGGCCGGTGCCGCGCTGTGCTGCACGCTGGCGTACCCGGTCATACTGTAAACTGGCATGGAATGTTTCCTTGGGGCCGGCACCCGTCGCGCGTGCAGGCCTGAAACGCCCAATTATCTCAAACTCCATGACGGCGCCGTGTCTGCACCCCCGGCAGCGCTTCGGCCCGGACCCCACCTGACCCAGCATGAGCACCTCCGCCTACCAACGCACCGACCGCGCTTTTGACGCCCTGCGCGATGTCCGCATCACCCGCGGCTACACCATCCATGCCGAAGGCTCGGTGCTGATCGAGTTCGGTCGCACCCGCGTCCTCTGTACCGCCTCGGTCGAGGAGAAAGTGCCCGGCCACAAAAAGGGCAGCGGCGAAGGCTGGGTGACGGCCGAATACGGCATGCTGCCGCGTGCCACCCACACCCGTGGTGACCGCGAGGCCGCACGCGGCAAGCAAAGCGGCCGCACACAGGAAATCCAGCGCCTGATCGGCCGCTCCATGCGCGCCGTGTTCGACCTCCAAAAGCTCGGTGAGCGCACCATCCACCTGGATTGCGATGTGCTGCAGGCCGACGGGGGCACACGCACCGCCAGCATCACCGGTGCCTTTGTGGCCGCGCAGGATGCCGTCAATTGGCTGATCGCCACAGGCAAGCTGACCGAATCGCCCATCCTGGACCATGTGGCTGCGATTTCGGTGGGCCTGAAGGACGGCACCGCTTTGCTCGACCTGGACTACCCCGAAGACTCGGCCTGTGACACCGACATGAATGTGGTGATGACCGGTGCCGGCAACTTTGTGGAAGTGCAGGGCACGGCCGAGGGTGTGGCCTTCACCCGCAAGGAGATGGACCGCATGCTGGCCCTGGCCGAAAAAGGCATTGGCGAACTGGTGCAGCTGCAAAAGCAGGCCCTGGCCCAGGGCAAGGGCCAGTGAAGCGATGAAGATCGTTCTGGCTTCCAACAACAAGGGCAAGCTGGCCGAACTGCAAGCCATGTTGGCGCCGCTGGGCATGGAACTGGTGCGGCAGGCCGACCTGAACATTCCTGAGGCCGAAGAGCCCTACCGCACCTTTGTCGAAAACGCGCTGGCCAAGGCGCGCCACGCGGCCAGACTGTCGGGCCTGCCTGCGCTGGCCGACGACGCCGGTTTGTGCGTGGACGCCTTTGGTGGCCAGCCCGGCGTGGACACGGCCTATTACGCCACGCGCTTTGGCTATGCCAAAAGTGACGACAACAACGTCACCGCCCTGCTCGAGCAGATGCAGGGCCTCACCCACCGCCGCGCGGCCATGGTCAGCACCCTGGTGGCGCTGCGCTCGGCGGACGACCCGGAACCCCTGATTGCGGTCGGGCGCGTGACGGGCGAGATCGCCACCGAGCGCCGCGGCACGAATGGTTTTGGTTTTGACCCGGTGATGTTCATCCCCGAGTTCGGCAAGACTTTTGCCGAACTGCCGGTGGAGGTCAAGAACGCCCACAGCCACCGTGGCCGTGCTGTGCAGCAGATGCTGGCGCTCATGCGCGAGCGCTGGCTGGACGCCTGAGCCATGAGCCACCCGCTCGATCCTGTCCATGCGATGCGTCCGGGCCTGCTGCAGCTGCCGGGCCTGCCGCCACTGTCGCTCTATGTGCACTTGCCCTGGTGCATCAAAAAGTGTCCGTACTGCGACTTCAACTCGCACGAGTGGCGCGGTCCGGAAGATGCCCGCAGCGTGCAGGACGCCTACATCGACGCCTTGTTCGCCGACCTCGAGGCCAGCCTGCCGCTCATCTGGGGGCGCACCGTCCACACCATCTTCTTTGGCGGCGGTACGCCCAGCCTGTTCTCGCCCGAGGCCATCGACCGGCTGCTGAGCGGCCTGCGCGCGCGCCTGCGCCTGTCGGCCGACTGCGAGATCACGCTCGAAGCCAATCCCGGCACCTTTGAAAAAGACCGGTTCAGGGCCTTCCGGCAGGCGGGCATCACGCGCCTGTCGATCGGGGTGCAGAGCTTCCACGACGCGCACCTCAAGGCGCTGGGTCGCGTGCACGACCGCGCGCAGGCACTGGCCGCCGTGACGGAAGCCGCGCAGGTGTTCGACACCTTCAACCTCGACCTGATGTACGCGCTGCCCGGCCAGACGCTGGCGCAGCTGACCGAGGATGTGGACACCGCGTTGTCGTTTGCGCCGCCGCACCTGTCGATCTACCACCTGACGATCGAGCCCAACACCCTGTTCGCCAAACACCCGCCGGCCCTGCCTGAAGACGACGAAGCGTTTGCGATGATGGACCGCATCACCGAGCACACGGCCGCCGCCGGGTTGGGGCGTTACGAGGTGTCGGCCTATGCCAAAGCAGGCCATGTCTGCGCGCACAACCTCAACTACTGGCAGTTTGGCGACTACCTGGGCATTGGCGCGGGGGCGCACAGCAAGCTCAGCTTTGCCCACCGCATCGTGCGGCAGGTGCGTTTTCGCGAGCCCCAGCTGTACATGAAGCAGGCCATGGCCGGCGAGCCGGTCACGCAAAGCGACGAGGTGTCGCGCGCGGATCTGCCTTTTGAATTCATGCTCAACGCCCTGCGCCTCAAGGAGGGCTTTGCGCTCACCGATTACACGGAGCGCACCGGGCTGGCCATGACCAGTATCCAGAAAGGCCTGGGGCTGGCGCAGGAGCAGGGGCTGATCGAGCGCGACTGGCGTCGCGTCTGGCCCACCCCCAGAGGTTTCGATTTCCTCAGTGATCTTCAGGCCCTGTTCCTGCCGGATGCCTGAGTGCACCGATCAGGGCCAGTGTGGCCTGGGCAAGGCCTTTGCAGCGGACCGGTATCAGGCCGCGTTCATGGACTGCACCTGTTGCATGGATTGCCCCAGGTGGTGGAAATAATCGAGCGCTTGTTGTGTGGGGATCAGGAACTTGGCACGCCGATCACCCGGCTCGCTGAACGTCGTCAGCATGTCCTTTTGGCGCAGACGGGTGATTCTTTTGTGCAGTGTCGCAGGTGACCCCAGTGAGGAGAGGTTGATCGCTTCCCTCACGGTCATGGGACGGTCCTCGTGCCAGCGCAAGACCACGGCCTCCAGCAAGGCGGATTCGTTGGCGTCCATGAAACCGCCATCCGGCAAGGCTTCCACGGCGCGAGCCAGCTGCAGGAAGCGGAGGTAGGCACTGGCCAGTGGTGAACGTTGGGTGAGCGACATGGCCTGTATTTTATAGAAATTGTGAATTTTCCCGCCAATTCGGGGGTTTTCGTGGGGGCTTGCGAGCACCAAAGGTGCACTGTGCGGGGCCTGCGCGGCCCACTTCAATTGAGCAAACGGCGGTACATTTCCCGCCATTGTTGACTTGGTTGCACAAATCATGGGCAAACTGATCCAGCCTTCCGATCTGGGGTTTTTTGTGGCGCTGGCCAATGCCGGCTCGCTCAGCGCGGCAGCCCGAGAACAGGGCGTTTCGGTGGCGGCCGTCAGCCGCCACCTGGCCCAGATGGAGGCGCGGCTGGGCACCGCCCTGATCAACCGCACCACCCGCCGCATGAGCCTCACGCCGGAGGGCGAGGTGTACCTGGACCATGCGCGAAAGATTCAGGGCCACATCGATGACCTGGAAGATCGGCTGCTGGGTGCGGCAGTGGCGCCACAGGGCCTGTTGCGTGTCAATGCCACGCTCGGCTTTGGCCGCAGCCACATTGCGCCTCTGATTTCCGCCTTTTGTCGCCAGTATCCCCGCGTGGACGTCCAGCTCCAGCTCTCGGTGAACCCACCCACCAGCACCGATGATGTCTTTGATGTGTGCTTCCGCTTCGGCAATCCACCCGATTCGCGCTCCATTGCCCGTTTCATTGCACCCAACCGCCGGCTGGTGGTGGCCTCGCCGGCCTACCTGCAAAAGCACGGTGAGCCGGCGGTGCCGGAAGACCTGGTGCGACACAACTGCATCGGTATCCGCCAGGGGGATGATGCTCATGGCCTGTGGCGTTTTACCAGCCGGCAGGGCAGGGGACGCAGGGGTGAGCAGATGCACAGCGTGAAGGTGCGCGGTAGCCTCACCACCAACGATGGCGGCATTGCCGTCAACTGGGCACTGGACGGTCATGGCATCCTGCTCAGGGCCGAGTGGGATGTGCGTAAATACCTGCAATCGGGTCAGCTGGTGCAGGTGCTGGTGGGCTACAACAGCCCTGATGCCGATATTTATGCGGTGTATGCAGAGCGTCACCGAAGCTCGGTCAGGGTCCGTGCCCTGACCGATTTCGTGGCGGCGGCCTTTCGACAATGAACGCCAAGGGGCCATCACTCAGATCTGCTGCAATCTGGAGAAGTACTGCGCTACGGTCGGGCGCGGGCGCTGCTGCCGGGCATTGCGGATATGTCCGACGTTGACGAAACACAGGGCCTGTTCAGTGTCCTGGAGCCTGAAGAGCGCGCGCAGCGCAGGCGACGACAGGGCCTTGCCGCTCGTCAGGCTGGAACCCAGCCCCAGCGAAGTGGCCATGAGCAGCATGTTCTGGATAGCCGCACCGGCCGACAACAGGCGTTCACTGGCTGCAATTGCCACGGGCTCTCCGCCGGTGCGCACCACAGCCAGCAGCAGCCAGGGCGATCGCATGGCCTTTTCGCTGGCCTGAGCACGTTCTTCGGCGCTGGCCGCAGGGTCGCGCCCGAGCAGCGCATCTTCAAATGCCCGGCCCAGGGTGGCACGACAGTCTTGCGGTACTTCCACAAAGCGCCAGGGCAGGATCTGGTCATGGTCGGGCGCGGCGGCAGCGGCTTCGAGGATGAGGTGCTTTTGCCGCTCGTCGGGGCCCGGGCCGCACAGGCGCTTGGGCAGGGTGGTTCGCCTGCTGTGGATCAGGGTCGCGGTCCACAAGGCGCTGTCTGGGGGCAAAGCGTTCATGCCAGTGGACTATCGTATGAATTGGACGGTCTGGAAATCCTGCAAAGGTGCATCGGGCATCCTCCTTCAGAACTATGCCGGTTCGGCTCCGGCGCGCGACACAGCCGTTAGTATGCCCAGCGATGAAAACCAGCCAGCGACTGTCCACCAAGTTCTTCAGCATCGGCCTTGGCCTGCTCCTGCTCGCCCTCCTGTCCATCGGCCTGACCATGTGGATCACGCGTCAGCTCGATGGTGGCGCGGCGGCTGTCAACGAGGCGGGTCGCCTGCGCATGCAGGCCTGGCGCCTGGTCAGTGCCAAAGGCAGTGAGCGGGCGAGTGCCGATGTGGTCCGCATGGTGCGTGAATTCGACAGCACCATGCGTCTGCTGCGCGAGGGTGATCCTGCCCGTCCCTTGTTCGTGCCGTGGGACGAGTCGACGCAAGGCCGGTTTGCCGAGCTTGACGCCTCGTGGCTGGAGCTGCGCCCCATCTGGGAAAACGGGCAGGCGGTGGACATGCGGGAGCTGATTCTGCGCGTGGACACCTTCGTCTCCCGGGTCGACGGGTTGGTGCGGGCCATCGAAGGCACGCTGGCCCGCCTGACCGCGGTGCTCAACCTGTTCCAGCTCATGATGATGGCACTTGCAGTGGTGGCGGCCATCCTGATGCTGTATGTGGGTTACCTGTTCGTGATCCAGCCTTTGCAGCGCATGCGCCTGGGCCTGCAGCAGGTGGAAGCAGGCAACTTCGCCGCACGCGTGACGGCCGAGTCGGCCGATGAATTCGGGGAGTTGGCCGCCGGCTTCAACCACATGGCAGCCACCTTGCAGGGCCTGTACGAAGGACTCGAGCGCAAGGTGGCCGAAAAGACCCGGGACCTCGAATCCAAGCGCGCCCGTCTGGCGGCCCTGTACGAGGTAAGCAATTTCCTGGTCAGTGCCAACACGCTCGACGAACTGGCCCAGGGTTTCGCGCAGAAGATTCGCCGCATCAGCGGCGCCGATGCGGTGGCGGTGCGCTGGTCCGATGAGGGCAGCCAGCGCTACCTGATGCTGGCCAGCGACTGTCTGCCCGAGGAGCTGGTGCAGGAGGAGCGCTGTCTGGAGTCGGGTTTGTGTGCCTGCGGACAGCCGCAGGCTTCGGCGCGTACCCGCGTGATACCCATCCTCTCGCAAAGCGACCAGCGGCTGGGCAACTGTGCCCGGGCGGGCTACGACAGCCTGGTCAGCGTGCCGATCAAGCTGCAGCAGCGGGTACTGGGCGAGGTGGACCTGTTCTACCGGCAGGAGGCCACCCTGTCCACCGAAGACCGGGACCTGTACGACGCCCTCACTGGCCACCTGGCCAACGCCATCGAGAACCTGCGCACCGAAGCGCTGCTGCGTGAGGCGGCCGTGAGCCAGGAACGTACGCTGCTGGCGCGCGAATTGCACGATTCGATCGCGCAGTCGCTCTCTTTCCTCAAGATCCAGGTCAGCCTGCTGCGCAGCGCCATGGACAAAAAGGACGACGGTCAGATCCGCCGTGCGCTCGATGAAATCGACACGGGCGTGCGCGAGAGCACCAACGATGTGCGCGAGCTGCTGGTCCACTTCAGGACGCGCACCGACAGTGACGACATTGAGCAGGCCCTGCGCACTACGCTGCGCAAGTTTGAGCACCAGAGCGGCATGAAGGCCCGATTTGAAATGCATGGGCATGGCGTGGCCCTGCATTCGGACGTGCAGCTGCAGGTGTTGCATGTGGTGCAGGAGGCCTTGTCCAATGTGCGCAAGCACGCCCGGGCGAGCGAGGTGCTGGTCGATGTTTACCGGGGCCCGCAATGGGTGTTCCTTGTGCGCGACAATGGTCAGGGCTTTGACCCGACAGCCAAGACACTGGACGAGACCCATGTGGGCCTGCAGATCATGCGCGAGCGCGCAGACCGCATCGGGGCCCGCGTTGACGTCCACTCCTTGCCTGGGCAGGGTACCGAGGTCCGCATAGAACTGAACGCATGAGCACACCGAACGCTTCGATCCGTCTGATGGTGGTCGACGACCACAACCTCTTTCGCCGTGGCCTGATTGCCCTGCTGCAGCAGGATGCCCGCCTGCAGGTGGTGGGTGAGGCCGGCGACGCCAGCCAGGCGCTGAGCCTGGCCAGTCGCCTGCAGCCTGACCTGATCCTGCTGGACAACCATTTGCCGGGTGTGCAGGGGGTGGATGCGATCGCCGACCTGCGGCAGGCGGTACCCGGGGTGCGTGTCATCATGCTCACGGTCAGCGAGAGCGTGGACGACATGGCTGCAGGTCTGCGCGCCGGTGCCGATGGTTACCTGCTCAAGACCATCCACACCGAAGACCTGTGCGATTCGATCTGCAAGGTCTGGGAAGGGGATTCGGTGGTCAGTCCCGAAATGATGGGCAAGCTGGTCGGTTTGCTGCGGCGGTCACCGGCCACCGACCTGTCGTCCGCTGGCATCAGTGCGGCTGAACCCGCGCACCGCGTAGCGGCGTCGGCGGTCGCCCTCAGCGCCGACGACCCGATCCACCAGCTCTCCCCGCGCGAGCGCGAAATCCTGGCCCTGATAGCCAAAGGCGACAGCAACAAGCACATTGCCCGGGCGCTCGACATCGCCGAGACCACGGTCAAAATCCATGTGCAGCACATCCTGCGCAAGCTCGGGCTGACCAACCGCGTGCACGCTGCGGTTTACGCCACCGAGCGCGGTGTGATCTGAAGTTCAGAAACCGCGCCGCGCGCGCATGGTCCGGCCCATGTCCTGCAAGGCCGCATCGCCCAGCAGCCTTGCTGCCATGGGCAGCAGTTCGGTGTCCTCCTTGAGGATGTGGGCGCGGTAAGCAGCGACAAAGCCATCGACTGCATTGGCCTGCAGCAGAACGGCCTCGCCCTCGGCAATGGCTTGGAGCTGCTCGCGCAGGGCTGACCAGCGCTTTTCCAGCTGCCGGTGTTCGTTCTGCAACTGCTGTGTCAGTTCGCGGATGCACACCGCGTCGCTGCCGGCCGTGGCCTGGAGCAGAGCCGGGAAGAGGTCCAGCTCCTCGTCTTCGTGGTGGTGTTTCGCTGCCTGGTCGAAGTAGCGCATCACCGCGCTGGCGGCTTCCTGCGCGTCGGCATCGCTGCCGTGCTGTGCCAGATGGGGCTGCAGGCGCGTGAGCGTGCGGCACTGCTTTTCCACCCGGGAGTGGCAGGCCGCCAGCATGTCCAGCGGTGCCTCGGGGCCGGCCGCCGGGCTGGAAAAACCGGGAAAGGACAGGGCGTTGCTCATGCTGCCCATGTTAAGCGCCGATCGCCAGCTGCGACCGGGTGTAGTTCTTCTGGAGGATGCGTGCGGTGCCGTCTGTTGGGCATCGTTCTTTTGCATGCCTTCACTACCCTGTCGGAAGGATGTTCGGCGCAGCCTTGCAAAAGCACCATTGCGGCCATGGTCAATGGAGCGCACAAGATGGCTACAGAACTTCAACACAAACGCCAGGCGTGGTCGGTGCTGATCGTCAGCACCTGGTCCTTCACCGTCTGTTTCATGGTCTGGATGATGTTTGGCGTGATCGGCATCCCTATCCGCAAGATGCTGGACCTCAACGCCACCCAGTTCGGGCTGCTGATGGCCACGCCGGTGCTGACGGGCTCGCTGGTGCGGGTGCCGCTGGGCATCTGGACCGACCGCTACGGCGGGCGCATCGTCATGGCGCTCCTCATGGCCGCCACCGTCCCCGCCATCTGGTTGATGGCCTATGCCAGCGAGTTCTGGCATTTCCTGGCGATCGGCCTGTTTGTGGGTCTGGCCGGCGGTTCGTTTTCCGTCGGCACGCCCTATGTTGCGCGCTGGTTTCCCAAGCACCAGCAGGGCATGGCCATGGGCATTTACGGCGCGGGCAACTCGGGCTCGGCCGTCAACAAATTCGTGGCGCCGGTGATTCTGGTGGCCTTTGGCTGGGCGGCGGTGCCGCAGGTGTACGCCGCCATCATGGCCGGCACGGTGCTCCTGTTCTGGCTGTTCAGCCACAGCGACCCCTCGCACCGGGTGCCGAGCCATGTCAAGTTCACCGATCAGCTCAAGGCGCTGAAAGACCCGCGCGTGCTCAAGTACTGCCAGTACTACAGCATCGTGTTCGGCGGTTATGTGGCGCTGGCCCTGTGGATGGTGCAGTACTACATCGGTGAGTACGGCCTGGACATCCGCGTGGCCGCGCTGCTGGCCGCCTGCTTCTCGTTGCCCGGCGGCGTGCTGCGTGCCGTGGGTGGCTGGCTCAGTGACAAGCATGGCGCCCACAAGGTGACCTGGTGGGTGTTGTGGGTGAGCTGGATCTGCCTGTTTCTGCTGAGCTACCCGCAGACCGACTTCACCATCAACACCATCAACGGTCCGAAGACCTTCCACATCGGCCTGAATGTCTATGCCTTCACCGGCCTGATGTTCATCCTGGGCATCGCCTGGGCCTTTGGCAAGGCCAGCGTCTTCAAGTACATCGCCGACGACTACCCGCACAACATCGGCACCATCAGCGGCATCGTCGGCCTGGCCGGCGGCCTGGGCGGTTTTGTGCTGCCCATCCTGTTCGGTGCCCTGCTGGACTTCACCGGCATCCGCTCCAGCGCCTTCATGTTGATGTATGGCGTGGTCTGGGTCTCGCTGATCTGGATGTACTGGACCGAGGTGCGCCGCACCGAAGTCATGGGTCCCGAGGCCAGTTCCTTCTCCCTTCAGGGCTGACAAGAAAGAAACCACATGAACACCCACACCACTTCACGCGCGGACATTGCCCAATGGCATCCCGAAGACGATCGATTCTGGGAAAAGACCGGCAGGCGCATTGCTTGGCGCAACCTCTGGATCTCGGTGCCTGCCTTGCTGTGCGGCTTCGCCATCTGGGGCATGTGGGGCATCATCACCGTGCAGATGCTCAACCTGGGCTTTCCGTTTTCGAAAGACCAGCTGTTTTCGCTGACGGCCATTGCCGGTCTGGCCGGGGCGACGATGCGCATCCCCGCCTCTTTCCTGGTGCGTCTGGCTGGCGGGCGCAACACCATTTTCCTGACAACGGCCATGCTGCTGGCTCCGGCGCTGGGCACGGGCATCGCGCTGCAGCATCCCGAGTGGCCGCTGTGGGTGTTTCAGCTGATGGCCCTGTGGTCGGGCGTGGGCGGCGGTAACTTTGCGTCGTCCATGTCCAACATCGGCACTTTTTTCCCCAAGCGCCTGCAAGGCACGGCGCTGGGCCTGAACGCCGGTCTGGGCAACTTTGGCGTCACCACCATGCAGATCGTGATCCCGCTGGTGATGACCATGAGCCTGTTTGGCGGGCTGGGCGGCGCGCCCATGACGCTGGTGAAGGACAGCGGCTGGATCTTCGGCAAGATTCCAGCCGGCACGGCCACCTGGATCCAGAACGCGGGCTTTGCCTGGCTGCTGTCGCTGGTGCCGCTGTCGGTGGTCTGCTTTTTCGGCATGAACAACCTGCGCACGGTCTCGCCCAACACCGGAGGCACGATCGCCGCCTTCATCAAGATCATCTGGCTGTACACGCTGTCCTTCATTCCGGCGGGGATCGGCCTGTACCTTTATCTGCCCAGGCCCACGGGTCTGGGTCTGCTGAACATGTGGCTGGCCATGCCCCTGATCATCGTCAGCACCCTGATGGTGATGAAGCTCACGGCCTTTGGCACCATGAAGGAGAACATCGCCGCGCAGTTCGCCATTTTCAGGAACAGGCACACCTGGTCGATGACGGCGCTCTACATCGTGACCTTTGGCTCCTTCATCGGGTTTTCTATGGCGCTGCCCCTGTCGATCACGGTGATTTTCGGCATCAGCCATGTGCCCGACGCAGCAGGCGTGATGCAGCACACGCTCAAGAACCCCAATGCGCCGTCGGCCCTGACCTACGCCTGGATCGGCCCTTTCGTGGGCGCTGCCGTGCGGCCCATTGGTGGCTGGATTTCCGACAAGCTGGGCGGCTCCATCGTGACACAGGCCATTTCCGCGGTGATGGTGGTGGCGTCTGGCGCGGTCGGCTATGTGATGTGGCTGGCTTACCAGTCCGCCACGCCCGAGCAGTACTTCTTTCTGTTCATGGCGCTGTTCGTGGTGCTGTTCACCGCCAGCGGCATTGGCAACGGCTCCACCTTCCGCACGATCGCGGTCATCTTTGACCGTCAGCAGGCAGGCCCGGTGCTGGGCTGGACCTCGGCTGTGGCCGCCTACGGTGCTTTCGTGGCTCCGGTTGTGATTGGCGACCAGATCAAGGCCGGCACACCGCAGCTGGCCATGTATGGCTTTGCCGTGTTCTACGGCCTGTGTCTGGTCCTGAACTGGTGGTTCTACCTGCGCGCCGGCAGCGAGATCCGCAATCCCTGAACGTTTTCCGCATTTTCCAAACACGCACCCGGAGTCCATCCATGAGTCATTTTCTTGACCGCCTGACCCATTTCAACCTGCCCAAGGAACCGTTTTCTGGTGACCATGGTCAGGTCACCAACGAAGACCGCACCTGGGAAGACGCCTACCGCAACCGCTGGGCACACGACAAGATCGTGCGCTCCACCCATGGCGTGAACTGCACGGGCTCGTGCTCGTGGAAGATTTACGTCAAGGGCGGCATCGTCACCTGGGAAACCCAGCAGACCGACTACCCCCGCACGCGCTGGGACATGCCCAACCACGAGCCGCGCGGCTGTGCGCGCGGCGCCAGCTACAGCTGGTACCTGTATTCCGCCAACCGCGTCAAATACCCCATGGTGCGCGGCCGCCTGCTCGAGCGCTGGCGCGCTGCACTCAAGGTGGCCAAGAGTCCGGTGGATGCCTGGGCGCTGATCGTTGAAGACGAAACGGCCCGCCGCGATTACCAGCAGGTGCGTGGCATGGGTGGCATGGTGCGCAGCAGTTGGGACGAGGTGAACACCCTGATCGCCGCAGCCAACGTCTACACCATCAGCAAGCACGGCGCCGACCGCATCATCGGCTTCTCGCCGATTCCGGCCATGTCCATGGTCAGCTACGCCGCCGGCAGCCGCTACCTGAGCCTGCTGGGCGGCGTGTGCATGAGCTTTTACGACTGGTACTGCGACCTGCCGCCGGCCAGCCCGCAGATCTGGGGCGAGCAGACCGATGTGCCCGAATCGGCCGACTGGTACAACTCCAGCTACATCATCGCCTGGGGATCGAACATTCCCCAGACGCGCACGCCCGACGCCCACTTCTTCACCGAGGTCCGCTACAAGGGCACCAAGACGGTGGCCGTCACGCCCGACTATTCCGAAGTCGCCAAGCTGGCCGACCTGTGGCTGCACCCCAAGCAGGGCACCGACGCCGCGCTGGCCATGGCCATGGGCCATGTGGTGCTCAAGGAGTTTTACTTCCCGGCCAACGGGCAACGCAGCGCCTACTTTGACGACTACGCCCGCCGTTACACCGACCTGCCGATGCTGGTCATGCTCAAGGAGCAGACCTTGCCCGATGGCAGCACCACCCTGGTGCCCGACCGCTACCTGCGCGCCAGCGACTTCAACGGCAAGCTGGGCCAGGACAACAACCCCGAGTGGAAAACCGTGGGTTTTGACACCACCGGCAAGGCCGTGCTGCCCAACGGCTCCATCGGATTCCGTTGGGGCGCCGAAGGCCGCGAAGACGCGGGCAAATGGAACCTCGAATCGAAAGAAGCCCGCGACAACGGCGACGTCAAGCTCAAGCTCTCGGTGCTGGAAGATGGCGCACAAGACCATCAGGTGGTCGATGTGGGCTTCCCGTACTTTGGTGGCCAGCAGACGCCCAACTTCCCGGCCAACGCCGCTGTGGGCGATGTGAACAAGGCCAAGGTGCCCGCCGTGCGCCTGCGTCTGGGCAAGGCCGGTGAAGAGCGCTACGCGATGGTCGCCACCGTGTTCGACCTGACGCAG
>Ga0255160_1000327_pt1 | contig 13702 bp, 14 predicted proteins | sample Atl_Colum_RepB_8_2_FD_186010 | JGI IMG/M metagenome (GOLD analysis project Ga0255160, IMG submission 186010) | Freshwater microbial communities from Altamaha River, Georgia, United States - Atl_Colum_RepB_8h | ecosystem: Environmental > Aquatic > Freshwater > River | place: USA: Georgia... | reverse complement strand
GTGATCGGCATGTCCACGCCCAGCGCTTGCGCGCGCTCGTGCACTGTGCGGGCGCTGTAGACCCCCTCGGCCACATGGCCCAGCGACTCGACGGCCTGCGCCAGTGTGAGACCCTGCGCCAGCAGCAGGCCCACCTTGCGGTTGCGGCTCAGATCACCCGTGGCAGTCAGCACCAGATCGCCCAGGCCCGACAGGCCCATGAAGGTCTCGGCCTTGGCGCCCAGCGCCACGCCCAGCCGGGTCATTTCAGCCAGCCCACGCGTGATCAGGGCTGCGCGCGCATTGAGCCCGAGCGAGAGGCCATCGCACAGGCCAGTGGCAATGGCCAGCACATTCTTGACGGCACCGCCCACCTCGACACCGACAATGTCCTCGTTGGCATAGACGCGCAGCGCCGGGCCATGGAAAGCCGCCACCAGTGCGTCGCGCACGGCGGCGTGGGGGCTGGCGGCCACCAGCGCCGTGGGCTGGCCGCTGGCCACCTCCTGAGCGAAGCTGGGACCATTGAGGGCGCCGGCCCGCAAGGCGGGCGCCACCTGGGCCTGCACCTCGTGCGGCATGAGGCCGGTGCCGGCCTCAAAGCCCTTGCACAGCCAGGCCACCGAAGACGGTACCTGCGCGAGCGCCGTCAGCACTTGGCGCAACCCTGCCATCGGCGTGGCCACGATGAACAGGTCATGCGCCGTGGCCCCGGCCGTCAGTGCGGAAAGCGGCCCGTCCAGAATCTGCAGCGTCTCGGGCAAGGGCAGATCCGGCAGATAGCGCGCGTTGACCCGAGCCGTGCGCATGGCCTGCGCCTGCTGCGCATCACGCACATGCAGGCGCACGCTGCGTTCGCCATTGAGCCGGCTGGCGGCAATGGCCAGGGCTGTGCCCCAGGCTCCGGCGCCAATGAAGGTGATGCGCAGGCTCACGGCCGCCAAGGCAATTACTGCGCAGTCGCGCCGGCCGCCTGGGCCTGCTGCTGTTCGTACATGGCCTGGAAGTTGATTTCGGCCAGATGTACCGGCGGGAAGCCGGCACGGGTGATCAGGTCGGCCACATTGCCGCGCAGGTAGGGGTAGACGATCTGCGGGCAGGCGATGCCCATGATCGGGCCCATCTGGTCTTCAGGCAGGTTGCGGATTTCAAAAATGCCGCCTTGCTTGCACTCGGCCAGGAACACGGTCTTGTCGCCGATCTTGGTGTGCACGGTGGCGGTCACGGCCACTTCGTAAATGCCTTCGGCCGCCGGGGTGGCTTCCACGCCAAGCTGGATGTCCACACTGGGCTGCTGCTGCTCGAGCAGGATGGCCGGCGAATTGGGCTGCTCCAGAGAAGCTTCCTTGAGGTAGACGCGCTGGATCTGGAAGACAGGGGTGGCGTTGTCGGACATGGTTTTCTTTCGTGCAAAAAGAGCGGCCCTGAAGGGCCGCCGCGGAATTTCAGAAAAAGGGATTATGCGCCCTGCAGCAGGGGCAGCAGCCCCCCTTTGGCGTCGAGCGCCATCAGGTCATCACAGCCGCCCACATGGGTCTCGCCAATGAAAATTTGCGGCACGGTGCGGCGGCCGGTGATCTTCATCATGTGCTCGCGCAGCTCGGGCGCGGTGTCCACACGGATCTCCTCGATCTGCTCAACGCCCTTGGCCTTGAGGATCTGCTTGGCACGCACGCAGTAAGGGCAGACGGCGGTGGTGTACATCTTGACGGGGGCCATGTTCACACTCCTTGCATTCAGGCTTTGGAAACGGGCATGCTGGCGGCCTGCCAAGCCTTGAGGCCACCGGCCAGGCTGTGGGCATTTTCGTAGCCCAGCTTGCGCGCCAGCGACAGGGCACGGCCCGAACGGGCACCGGCCTGGCACACCAGAATGACCGGTGTGGCCTTGTTCTTGACCACACCCGGCAGCTGCGCTTGGAGCTGGCCCAGCGGCACGTTGCGGGCACCGTTGATGTGACCGGCCGCGAATTCGTCAGGCTCGCAGACATCGATCACCACCGCCTTGTCGCGGTTCATCAGCTGCACGGCCTCGGTCGGGTTCAGGCCCTTGCCCTGCATCAGCGTGGGCAGCATCAGCGCCAGGCCCGAGGACAATGCCACCAGCACCAGCATCCAGTTGTCGATCAGAAAACTCACTTGTTTCTTACCTTGTTCAGCTCAAAAAAGGGGCTCCCGTCAGGGAGCCGGCAAGCACGAATTCTAAAATGGCGCCCATCGCCCTGTTTTCTCCCTGTTTTTCAACATCGTTTCTGCCCTCCCCTGCCATGTACAAACTTGTCCTGATCCGCCACGGCGAAAGCACCTGGAACCTCGAAAACCGCTTCACCGGCTGGACCGACGTCGATCTGACGCCCGTGGGCGTGCAACAGGCCATGTCGGCCGGCCAACTGCTCAAAGCCGAAGGCTGGGACTTTGATGTCTGCTTCACCTCGGTACTCAAGCGTGCCATCCGCACCCTGTGGCTCACCCTGGACGAAATGGACCGCACCTGGCTGCCGGTCATCAAGGACTACCGGCTCAACGAACGCCATTACGGCGCCCTGCAGGGCCTGAACAAGGCCGACATGGCCAAGCAGTACGGCGACGAGCAGGTGCTGATCTGGCGCCGCAGCTACGACACCCCGCCACCCGCCCTGGAAGCCACCGATCCCCGCTGCGAAAAAAGCGACCGCCGTTACCCCTCTGCCTCCGTGGTGCCGCTGACCGAATGCCTTAAAGACACCGTGGCGCGTGTGCTTCCGGCCTGGAACGACAGCATTGCCCCCGCCATCCAGAGCGGCAAGCGCGTGCTGATCGCCGCCCACGGCAACTCCATCCGCGCCCTGGTCAAGTACCTGGACGGCATCTCCGACCAGGACATCGTGGGCCTGAACATCCCCAACGGCATCCCCCTGGTCTACGAGCTGGACGCCAACCTCAAGCCGATCCGCCACTACTACCTGGGCGACGCCGAGGCCGCAGCCAAAGCCGCTGCAGCGGTGGCCAGCCAGGGCAAGGCCTGAAACAGGCCTCCTACCGGGCATAAGGACATTCGGAGCCGGGGCATGGGGCCCCTGTCCCGGGTGTATATTGCCTGCGTTCAAGGAACCGCATTCAGATGGGCAAGATGGGACAGAAACTCAAGATCGTCGGCTGGGTCGGCGTGGGCGCGCTCGCCGGTGCCCTGACCACCGTGTCGCTGCAGACAGTGGCACGCGGCAACATGGCGCCGTTGCCGCTCGAAGAGCTGCAGCAGCTGGCGGCCGTCTTCAGCATGGTCAAGAGCGACTATGTGGAGCCGGTGGACGAAAAAAAGCTCATCACCGAAGCCATCTCCGGCATGGTTTCCAGCCTGGACCCGCACTCGCAGTACTTCGATAAGAAAACCTTCAAGGAATTTTCCGAAGGCACCTCCGGGCGCTTTGTCGGCGTGGGCATCGAGATCACCCAGGAAGACGGTCTGGTCAAGATCGTCTCGCCCATCGAAGGCTCACCGGCCGACCGCGCCGGCCTCAAGACCAACGACCTGATCACCAGGATCGATGACACCGCCGTCAAGGGCCTGAGCCTGAACGAGGCGGTCAAGCGCATGCGTGGCGAACCCCGCACCAAGGTGGTGCTGACCATCTTCCGCAAGGACGAGAACCGCACCTTCCCGGTCACCATCGTGCGCGAGGAAATCAAGACCCAGTCGGTCAAGTCCAAGGTGGTCGAGCCCGGTTATGCCTGGGTGCGCGTGTCGCAGTTCCAGGAGCGCACGGTCGAAGACTTCGCGCGCAAAATCGAAGAGATCTACAAACAGGAGCCCCAGCTCAAGGGCCTGGTGCTGGACCTGCGCAATGACCCGGGTGGTCTGCTGGACGCCGCCGTGGCCCTGTCGGCCGCCTTCCTGCCGGAGAACGTGAACGTGGTCTCCACCAACGGCCAGCTCGAGGAAAGCAAGTTCACCTACAAGGCCGCGCCCCAGTTCTGGCGCCGCAACGCCAGCAATGACCCGATCGGCAAGCTCACCCAGGCCACCGGCGGCGCCCTCAAGAAAGTGCCGCTGGTGGTGCTGGTCAACGAAGGCTCGGCCTCGGCCAGCGAGATCGTGGCCGGCGCCCTGCAGGACCACAAGCGCGCCACCCTGATGGGCAGCCAGACTTTTGGCAAGGGTTCGGTGCAGACGGTGCGCCAGCTGGGCCCCGACACGGCACTCAAGATCACCACTGCCCGCTACTACACCCCCAGCGGCCGCAGCATCCAGGCCAAGGGCATCGTGCCCGATGTGATGCTGGACGAAACCGCCGAGGGCAATGTGTTCGCTGCGCTGCGCACCCGCGAGGCCGATCTGGACAAGCACCTGTCCAACGGCAGGGAATCCGAGAAGAAGGACCCCGAACGCGAAAAAGCCCGCGAAGAAGCCATCAAGAAACTCGAAGAAGAAGCGAAAAAGCCCGCCGCCGAGCGTCGCCTGCCCGAGTTCGGCTCGGACAAGGACTTCCAGCTGCAGCAGGCACTCAACAAGCTCAAAGGCTTGCCTGTGAAGGCCAGCACCACCGTGGCCGAGCGCAAGCCCGAGTCCAAGGACAAGAACTGAACTCGTCTTGAGCCAGGGCATGGACGACACCCAGCTGCTGCGCTATTCGCGCCACATCCTGCTCGAAGAGCTGGGCATTGAAGGGCAGGAGAAACTGCTGGCCTCGCACGCACTGGTGATCGGCGCGGGCGGTCTGGGCTCACCGGTGGCGCTGTACCTGGGCAGTGCCGGCGTGGGCCGTATCACCGTGGTCGACCACGACACGGTGGACGCCACCAATCTGCAGCGTCAGATCGCCCACACCCTGGCGCGCGTCGGCCAGCCCAAGGCCGAATCGGTGCGCACCGCTATCGCCCAGATCAACCCCGACCCGGTGGTCACCGTGGTCAACCAGCGTGCCGACGAGGCCTTGCTCGCGCAGCTGGTGGCCGAGGCCGATGTGGTGCTCGACTGCACCGACAACTTTGCCACCCGCCAGACGGTCAATGCCGTCTGCGTGCGCCAGCGCAAACCGCTGGTCTCGGGCGCGGCCATCCGCATGGACGGTCAGGTGTCGGTCTACGACATCCGGCAAAACGAAGCCCCCTGCTACGCCTGCCTCTTTCCGCCTGAGCAAATGCCCGAAGAAACCCGCTGCGCCACCCTGGGCGTGTTCGCGCCGCTGGTGGGCATCATCGGCACGGTGCAGGCGGCCGAAGCGCTGAAGATCCTGGCTGGCATGGGCTCCCAGCTGGCCGGGCGCCTGCTGATGCTGGACGGACGCGCGCTGTCATGGACCGACATCCGCATTCAGCGCGACCCGGGCTGCCCGGTCTGCGGCACGGCCCGCTGCACCGGCACCTGAGCTTCGGCCGGTTCTTGGCAACTGCCATGAAACTGGCGAAACACCGCGGGTGACATGGCCGTCTCGGGTGCGGCAAACAGGCCACGTCGCGCCTGCTGGGCCTCGCGCTGCAGGGCCGCGTACGGCCCGCGCCCGGTGCGGTGGCGCCAGGCCCAGGCCCAGCCGGCGCGCACCATCTCGGCCCCCACATCCAGGCCATCGCGTTCGAGGCGACCAATCTGGCGCCCATAACTGTCTTCGGCACGCACGGCATAGCGCACCGTCTGGCGGTGCACCAGACCGATCAGTGCGTCCCGTGAAGCCTCGCCGCCGCTCTGGCAGCGCTCGGGCGCATCGATGTCCTGGAGGCGCCATTTGAGGGCCTGCCCCCCGCCCTCGGGCACCAGCAGGACGGTGTCGCCATCCATCACCCAGCTGACCCAGCCCTGGGCCATGGCCATGGCCTGGGCCTGGGCCTGCGCCGGCTGCAGCCAGCCTGGCAGCACCCACATCCAGCCGAGCAAGAAAACAAGCAAAAGCCCCTTATGCCCCTGCAGCACCAGCCAGGTCAGCGCCCCCGCCCAGTGCCTCATGGCCACGGGCCGGCGCGGCGGCCCTGGCGTCGGTTGGCCTTGGGCAGCGCAGGCTCCATCTCATCGAGCAGGGTCTGGCTGCGCGCCCGCAGGCGTTCGAGCATCTGGTCCAGGGCCTGCTTCTCGTGGCGCTCGAGCACCTCGAGGATGCGCGCATTGATGCTGCGGATCTGCGGCATCAGCACTTGGTACATCGCCTCGCCGGCAGGCGTCAGGCGCACGCGCGCGCTGCGCCGGTCGTGGGGCAGCAGACTGCGCTCGATCAGGCCCTTGGCACGCAAGGCCGACAGCGAGCGCGAGGTGCGGGCCCGGTCACGGAACATGCGTTCGGCCAGTTCTGAGGGCAGCAGGCCCGCAGGCTGGTCGTGCAGCTGCGCCAGCACGGCCCACTCGCGCCGGGTGATGCCGTGCCCTCCCTCGCACAGCCGTACCACCATGGCACCGGCCTTGGACGTGAGCTGCCCCAGGCGGTAGAGGAGCAAATCGTCCAGCGAGGCCAGCCGCTCCGAGGGGGAGGAATCAGGGCTGAAAGGCAATTCGGGCATCAGGGTTTTCCGGGAGGATGGTTGATTAGATCAATCACGGATCGGTGCCCTACATTGTCACGTTCACCGGCCATCCCCCGGATGGCGAAAAACCCGAGGAGACACCCCCCATGCCCCTGCTGACACGACGCGCCCTGAGTGCCCTGGCCATTGCCGCCCTGGGCGTGCTTCCCTCCGTGCAGGCCCAGGACAAGCCCCCCCTGAAAATCCTGGTGGGCTTTGCCCCAGGCGGCTCGGCCGACGTACTGGCCCGCCTGGTGGCCGATGCACTCAAAGACGACTTTGGCACCGTCGTGGTCGACAACAAGCCTGGCGCCGGCGGCCGCATCGCGCTGAACATGGTCAAGAGTGCCAAGCCCGACGGCCAGACCGTGATCGTGTTGCCCAGTGGACCGATGGTGCTGTTCCCGCACGTCTACAAAAAACTCGACTACGACCCGGTCAAGGACTTCACCCCGGTCTCGCAGATCGCCAGGTTCCAGTTCGGGGTGGTGGCAGGACCGGCCAGCGGTGTGAAGAACGTGGCCGACATGGTCGCCAAAGCCAAGGCCAGTCCCGGCGCCACCAGCTACGGCACGCCCGGTGCCGGTACGCTGCCGCACTTCATGGGCGTGTTGATGGAGCAGTCCTCTGGCATCAGCCTCAATCATGTGCCCTTCCAGGGCGGGGCGCCCGCCAACAACGCACTGCTGGGCGGCCACATCGACTACAAATTCGATGTGGTCAGCGAAACCGCCGAGCTGCACCGCAACGGCAAGGTGCGCATCATCGCCGTCACCGGTGCAAAGCGCGACACCCAGGTGCCCGAGGTGCCCACGCTCAAGGAGTCGGGCGTGAACATGGAGGCCACCGCCTGGTTTGCCATGTACGGCCCGGCGGGCCTGAGTGGCGAGAACCTCGCCCGCCTCGAAAAAGCCATGATGAAGATCGTGCGCGACCCGGCCCTGAAGGACAAGCTGGTCAAGCTGGGCTACGAGCCCATCGGCTCAGGCTCGGCCGACCTGGCCGCCGCCCAGAAGGCCGATCTGGCCCGCTGGGAAAAACCCATCAAGGCCACCGGCGTGCAGCTGGACTGAGCCACACCGATCACACCCGCATACCAGGAGACCCTCCCATGAAACCGTTCGCACCTCGCCGCGCCTGGCTGCTGGCCTGCCTGGCCACCCTGACCTGCATCGGCGTCAGCGCCCAGACCACCAGCCAGAGCCCGGCCACCGCCTGGCCCAACAAGCCCGTCCGGTTCGTCAACAGCTGGCCTGCCGGCGGCCCCTCGGACATCCTGGCCCGCGCGGTCGGCGATGTGCTGCAAAAACAGTTTGGCCAGCCCTTCATCGTCGACAACAAGCCCGGCGCCGCCGGCAATGTGGGCGCCGACCTGGTGGCCAAGTCCGCGCCAGACGGGCACACCCTGGCCTGGGGCATCGACACCACCCACACCATCAACCCGCACATCTACAAATCCCTGCCCTTCAAGGACAGCGACCTCAAGCCGCTGGTGGTGGTCTCCAGCTCCGGCCTGCTGCTGGGCGTGCACCCCTCCACCGGCATCAAGACCGCCAAGGACTGGCTGCAGGCCGCTCGCGAGCGCAGCATGAACTTCAGCTCGGGTGGCAACGGCTCGCCCGGGCACCTGTGGGTCAACATGGCCAACATCGGTGCCGGGACGCGGCTGGTGCATGTGCCCTACCGCGGCAACACCCCGGCCGTGATGGCGGTGCTGGCCGGCGAGGTGGACGGCGGCACCCTGGCCACGCCCGGCATGCTGCCCCATGTGAAGGCCGGCAAGATCACCCCGTTGGCCGTCACCAGCCAGAAGCGCTCGCGCCTGGCACCCGAGGTGCCCACCGTGGGCGAGCTCGGACTCAAGGACCTGGAGAGCGAAGTCGTCTACCTCGTCATGGCGCCGGGCAACACCCCCGAAGCGCTGATGCAGACCATGGCCAAGGCCATCACCGAAGCCCTGGCCCGCCCTGAAGTGCAGGCCCGCATCAACGATCTGGACATGCGCTACGAAGGTCTGACTGGCAACGCCGCCACCAGCCGCCTGAAAAAACTCTCCGACCACTATGGCCGCATCATCCGTGCCACCGGCATGAAGGTCGATTGATACAGCCCACCCCATGACACAACGTCCCAACATCCTCTTCATCGTGGCCGACGACCTCGGCTTTGCCGACCTGGGCTGCTACGGCGGCCGCGAAGCCGCGTTCGGCCCGGTCTCGCCAGTGCTCGACCAGCTGGCGGCCAACGGCATCCGCTTCACCCAGGGCTACTCGAACTCGCCGGTGTGCTCGCCCACGCGCTTTGCGCTCATGACGGCGCGTTACCAGTACCGCCTGCGCGGCGCGGCCGAAGAGCCGATCAACAGCAAGAGCAAGGGCAGCCAGACGCTGGGGCTGCCGCCCGCACACCCCACCCTGCCCTCGCTGCTGCGCGGCGCGGGCTACCGCACCGCGCTGATCGGCAAATGGCACCTGGGCTACCCGCCGGCTTTCGGTCCGCTCAAGTCGGGCTATGAAGAATTCTTCGGCCCCATGTCAGGCGGGGTGGACTACTTCACGCACGCCAGCAACAACGGCACGCACGACCTGTATTCGGGTGAAGAAGAAAAGCACGAAGAAGGCTACCTGACCGACCTGCTCTCGCAGCGCGCGGTCGACTACGTCAAGCGCATGGCCCCGGGCGCGGCGCAAGGCACGCCCTTCTTCCTGAGCCTGCACTACACGGCGCCCCACTGGCCCTGGGAAACCCGCGAAGACCACGCGCTGGCGCAAGAGGTCAAGGACAACCTGTTCCACCTGCACGGCGGCAACATCCACACCTACCGCCGCATGATCCACCACATGGACGAGGGCATCGGCTGGGTGGTGGAAGCGCTGCGCGAAACCGGCCAGCTGCACAACACCCTGATCGTCTTCACCAGCGACAACGGCGGTGAGCGCTTCAGTGACAACTGGCCGCTGGTGGGCGGCAAGATGGACCTGACCGAAGGCGGCATCCGCGTGCCCTGGATCGCCCACTGGCCCGCCGCCATCGCACCCGGCGGTGTGAGCAGCCAGCACTGCCTGACCATGGACTGGTCGGCCACCATGGTGGAACTGGCCGGCGCGACACCCGATCCGGACTATCCACTCGATGGCGTGTCGCTGACCGGCGTACTGCGTCAGCCTTTGAACACCTTCGAGCGGCCACTGCACTGGCGCATGAACCACCGCGGCCAGCGCGCCATGCGCCTGGGCGACTACAAATACCTGCGGGTGGACGGCAACGACTACCTGTTCAACATCCCGGCCGACGAACGCGAACGCGCCAACCTGGGCAAGCACCAGCCCGAACGCCTGGCCGCCATGCGAGCCGCCTGGGAGGCCTGGAACGCCAGCATGCCGCCCATTCCGGAAGACGCCACCATCAGCCTGGGGTATTCGTACAAGGACATGCCGCAACGGTAAGGTGTTCCACACACCGTAAGATCCGTCCATGCACATCTCCGGACGCTGGCAGCACCGCCTGCCCTTTCTGACATGGCCCCGCCCTTCGCGGGCCTTGCTGCACAGCGAAATCTTTGCCGGCCTGAGCGTGGGCCTGATGGTCATCCCGCAAGGGGTGGCCTATGCCGCGCTGGCAGGCATGCCGCTGATCACGGGCATCTATGCCTCGCTCTTGCCGGCGCTGGTGGCGGTGCTGTTCAGCGCCTCCACCCGCCTGTCGGTCGGTCCCACCGCCCTCACCGCCATGCTGGTGTCGGCTTCGCTGGCTGGCATGGCCACGCCCGGCAGTGCCGAGTGGGTGCACCTGGCGGTCTGGCTGTCGCTGCTCTCGGGCCTGCTGCAGATCGTGCTGGGTTTTGCGCGCTTTGGCTGGCTACTCAATCTGGTGAGTTCGCCGGTGCTCACCGCCTTCACCCAGGGGGCTGCCGTCCTCATTCTGACGTCCCAACTGCCGGCGCTGCTGGGCATGACGCAAGGCTGGGCCTCGCTGCTGCAGCCCGCCAGCCTGAACCTGCCCAGCCTGGCCTTCGGCCTGGCCACGCTGGGCGTGCTGCTGGTCACCAAGCGACTCAAGCCAACCTTTCCCACCGTGCTGGTGGTGGTGCTGGGCGCCGCCGGTCTGAGCGCATCGCTGGGCCTGGAGGCGCAAGGGGTGGCAGTGGTCGGTGCGTTGCCTCAAGGCCTGCCCGGGCTGTACCTGCCCCACGCACTCGGCTGGGACGCGCTCAAGCAGCTGGTGCTGCCCATGCTGGTCATCACGCTGGTGAGCTTTCTGGAGACGGCGTCGAGTGCCAAGGTGGACAACGAACGCAAGGGCCAGCGCTGGGACCAGGACCAGGACCTGATCGGGCAAGGACTGGGCAAACTGGCTTCGGCCGTGTGCGGTGCCTTTCCGACGAGTTCCTCGTTTTCACGCTCAGCGCTGAACCTGTACGCCGGCGCCCAGACCGGCTGGGCCACGGTGTTTTCGGTGGGGGTGATCCTGCTGTGCCTGCTGTTCTTCACGCCGGTGTTGCACCATGTGCCGCAATCGGTGCTCGCGGCCATCGTGATCGCCGCGGTGCTGGGCCTGATCAAGCCGCGGGCCTTTCTGGGGCTGCTCAAGGTCAACCGCGTCGAAGGTGGCATCGCGCTGTTGACCTTTGCCATCACGCTGGCCTCGGCGCCAAGGCTGTACTGGGGCGTTCTGGCCGGCGTGGTCATGGGTCTGTCTTATTTCCTGTACACGCGGCTGCACCCGCGCATCATCGAAGTGGGACTGCACCCCGACGGCTCGCTGCGTGACCGGCATCTGTGGAAACTGCCGCCGCTGGCAAGCCATCTGTACGCCCTGCGCATGGACGCCGAGCTGGACTTTGCCGCGGCCAGCGGTTTTGAGCGCGCCATCACCGAACACCTGGCGCGTCACCCCGATGTGCACCACGTCTGCCTGTTCGCACAGCCGATCAACCGCATCGACGTGACGGGTGTGGAGACCTTTGCGCAAGTGCGCCGGCAGCTCGAGGCGCGCGGCATCACGCTGCACATCAGCGGCATCAAGCTGCCGGTGGAGACTGCGCTGCGCCAGGCGGGTGAACTCGCTGACGCGGCCGGACTGAAGATGTACCGCACCGACGCTGAAGCCCTGCAGGCCTTGCGCCAGCTCGATCCGCTGCCCGCCGACATGGCGGCAGCGGCCATCTGATCAGGCCGGGATATCGGCCTCGACCAGCAGCGCCAGCAGCTGCAGCGATTCCTGCCAGCCCAGGCAGCAGGCCTCGGGCGGAATCACCTCGGGGATACCGGCCTGCTCGATGTTCACCTCGGTGCCCACCTGCACGGTCCTGAAGCGGATGGTGGTGACCATCTCGCCGGGCAGGTTCGGGTCGTCAAAACGGTCCGTGTGGGCAATACGCTCGCCCGGCACCAGCTCCAGAAAGGTGCCGCCAAAACTGTGCGACTGGCCGTTGCCCAGGTTCGTGAAGGACATGCGGTAAGCACCGCCCACACGGGCATCCATGGCGTGCACACGGCCTGTAAAGCCGTGCGGCGGCAGCCACTTGGCCATGGCATCGGGGTCGATGAAGGCGCGAAAAACGCGCTCGGCAGGGGCGCGGAAAACGCGCTGGAAGTGAACGGTGTGCGACATGGAAAACCTTTTTTGGACACGAACAACCCACACCTTAGCGGGAACCTGAAAACATTTGGGATGCAACTTTGATACTGTTTTTATTTACAGTATATTTAAAGCATGCTCCGCTCCCTCTTCATCGACTTCAACAGCTACTTCGCCTCGGTCGAACAGCAGCTGGACCCTGCCCTGCGCGGGAGACCGGTGGGAGTGGTGCCGGTCATGGCCGATTCGTCCTGCTGCATTGCGGCCAGTTACGAGGCCAAGGCATTTGGCATCCGGACAGGCACGCGGGTGTCGGAGGCGAAACGGCTGTGTCCGGACATTGCACTGATCCTGGCCGACCACGCCAAATACGTGCAGGTACATCAGCAGGCGCTGGCGGTGGTGGACCGCATCGTGCCGGTGCTGCAGGTGGTGAGCATCGACGAGATGGAATGCGAGCTGACCGGGCGCTGGCGCGAGCGCGAACGGGCGATGCGGCTGGCGCAGCAGGTCAAGGCGGCGCTGCTGGCCGAGGTGGGCGAATGCATGCGCACCTCGGTGGGCATCGCGCCCAACCGACTGCTGGCCAAACTGGCCAGCGACATGCACAAACCCGACGGCCTGACCGTGATTGAACAGCACGAGATTCCCGAGCGGCTGTACCCGCTGCCGCTGTCGGCGATCAACGGCATCGGACCGCGCATGGTGCGGCGGCTGGCGGCCTGCGGCATCTCGGACATGCGCCAGCTCTATGCCGCACCGCGCAATCTGCTGGTCACGGCCTGGGGCGGCGTTGCTGGCTCGGACATGTACGACCGCCTGCGTGGCCAGTGGTACGGGCCACGGCTCACCACGGCGCGCTCACTGGGCCACTCGCATGTGCTGCCGCCCGAACTGCGCCACCCCGAAGGTGCGCTGGCCGTGCTGCACCGGCTGGTGCAAAAAGCCGCGATGCGGCTGCGCAAACAGGGCTTTTATGCCACCAGCATGAGCGTGCATGTGCGGTGCGCACACCGCCATGCCCGCCAGGCCGAGGGGGAGCGCTGGGCGCAGGTGGGCGAGACACAGGACACTGCGTTTTTGCTGGGCACCCTGCAGCAACTGTGGAGCAGCGGGTTGCACACCCTGCAGCGGCCGGTGTCGGTGGGGGTGCAGCTGCACGGTCTGGTGCCGGCGGCGCAGCACACGCCCGGCCTGTTCGACGCCGTGCCCGCGCCGGCCCACACCGCCAGCCCGCCACGCCACCGCGCAAGGCTGCTGGCGGCCGTGGATGCGCTCAACCGCACGCATGGCAAGAACACCGTGGTGTTTGCCAGCGCCCACGCCGGCCGCGACCATGCCCCCATGCGCATCGCCTTCAATCGGATCCCGGATCTGGATTCGGAGCGCTGAAACACTGGTCCTCAGGCGGTGACAATCCAGCCTTCGAGCGGGTCGCAAGGTGGCAAGCCATGGCATGCGTGACCGGCCACATGTTGCTGCGCGGCCCAGCCTGCCTGCATCAGGCACAGGGTGGCATCGAGCGCGTCACCGCTGGGGTCCTCGGCCAGGCGGTTCATCAGCGCATGGCTGGCCACCAGGCGCAAGCCCAGCCGGGTCTGACCACGCTCGAGCGCGCTCAGCAACTCGCGCCGCGCCAGCAGGCGCCCGGGGGTCTGCCGGGTTTTGTCATCGCTCTT
>Ga0255160_1000285_pt1 | contig 15243 bp, 17 predicted proteins | sample Atl_Colum_RepB_8_2_FD_186010 | JGI IMG/M metagenome (GOLD analysis project Ga0255160, IMG submission 186010) | Freshwater microbial communities from Altamaha River, Georgia, United States - Atl_Colum_RepB_8h | ecosystem: Environmental > Aquatic > Freshwater > River | place: USA: Georgia... | reverse complement strand
GTGGTCATCGGCATGGCCCAGGCAGGCACCACCTATGCGGTCATTTATGGCGTGATCGGCCGCAATGTGAGCGCCGAGCGGCGTTCTTGGGCCATGGGCATCGCAGCCGCAGCCGGTTCGTTTGGCCAGTTCCTGATGGTGCCGGTCGAAGGCATGCTCATCAATTTCACCGGCTGGCAGAACGCCCTGCTGATCTTGGCTGCGGCCGCCTTGTTGATCGTGCCACTGGCCCTGGGCCTGCGGGAACCGCAGCTGGCCGCTGCCGGCGGCGCGCGCCGCGAACAAACCATTGGTCAGGCCCTGGGAGAGGCCTTTGGCTACCGCAGTTTCCAGCTGCTGATGGCCGGTTACTTTGTCTGCGGCTTCCAGGTGGTGTTCATCGGTGTGCACATGCCCAGTTACCTCAAGGACGCCGGCCTGTCACCGCAGGTGGCCAGCTACGCCCTGGCGCTGATCGGCCTGTTCAATGTGTTTGGCACCTATGCCGCTGGCGCCCTGGGCCAGAAACTGGCCAAGCGCAAGATCCTGGCCTTCATCTACTTTGCGCGCTCGGTGGCCATTGTCCTGTTCCTGCTGGCTCCACTCTCGCCAGCCAGCGTTTACATCTTCTCCGCAGCCATGGGTCTGCTGTGGCTGTCCACCGTACCCCCCACCAACGCGGTGGTGGCGCAGATCTTTGGCGTGGCCCACCTGTCCATGCTCAGCGGCTTCATCTTCTTCAGCCACCAGATCGGCTCCTTCATGGGGGTTTGGCTCGGCGGCTACTTGTACGACAAAACCGGCAGCTATGACACCGTCTGGTACCTCGCCATCGCTTTGGGCGTGTTCGCGGCACTGGTCAACCTGCCGGTGCGCGAAGGCGCAATCGTCCGCACCCAGCCGCAGGCTGCCTGAAGCCGAGTCGCCTGTCATGAACCGCCAACACCCGCACTGGACCCGCATTGCCGTCGTGGCAGTGGTGCTGGCGCTGACCGCGTGGCTGTACGCTCGCCCCGAGACGGCCATCCTGCTGGCCGAGCAGCTCTGGGCCTGTTTCTGAAGACCCCCCCATGCACGGCACCGAATCGCCCTCTCCCTGGGTCTGTCGCTGGACACCCTTGATCCGCCCTGCCGGCCATGTGCTGGACCTGGCCTGCGGCGGCGGGCGGCACATGCAATGGCTGGCCTTGCAAGGCCACCGCGTTCTGGGCGTGGACCGTTCGCCCGAAGCCCTGGCGCTGGCGGCCGCCTTCGGCCCCACCCTGCAGGCCGACATCTAAAACGGTCCCTGGCCACTGACCGGGCGGCACTTTGACGCGGTGGTGGTGACGAATTACCTCTGGCGCCCGCTTTGGCCGCAGATTCTGCAGAGCATGGCGCCGGGCGGCGTGTTGATTTACGAAACCTTTGCCCAGGGGCATGAAACCGTGGGGCGCCCTTCGCGAGCGGACTTTCTGCTGGCCCCTGGTGAGCTGCTGCAGGTGGCGACCCGGGGCGGCCTGCGCGTCGTCGCCTATGAAGACGGTTTTCTGGACAACCCTGCGCGCTTTGTCCAGCGCATCGCCGCAGTGCGCGAAGCACCCGGTCAGACCCCTGCCCGCTGGCCGCTGGTTTGACACATCCGGCGGCAGGCCAAGCCTGTCCGTCGTTAGAATGTTCTTTTCTGTCCAACGGCACCGACATGACCAACACCCACCGCATCCAAGGCAGCATTCCCGCCCTGATCACCCCCATGCTCGACAACGGCGATGTGGATTACCCCACCTTGCGCAAACTGATCGACTGGCATGTGGCCGAAGGCACGGATGCGCTGGTGATCGTCGGTACCTCGGGTGAGTCGCCGACCGTCAACGTCGAGGAACACCGCGAAATCCTGCGCGTGTCGGTCGAGCAAGCCGCCAAACGGATCCCCATCATCGCTGGCTGCGGCGCCAACTCCACCGCCGAAGCCATCGAACTGGCGAAATACGCCGAATCGATTGGCGCCGATGCCCAGCTGCAGGTGGTGCCCTACTACAACAAGCCCACCCAGGAGGGCCTGTACCAGCACTTCAAGACGATTGCCGAGGCCACGCCCAGGCTACCAATCATCCTCTACAACGTGCCGGGCCGCACCGTGGCCGATCTGCAGCACGAGACCGTACTGCGCCTGGCCCAGGTGCCCGGCATCATCGGCATCAAGGAAGCCACCGGCAGCATCGAACGCGCCCAGTGGCTGATCCGTGATGTGCCCAAGACCTTTGCCGTTTACAGCGGTGACGACGCCAGCGCCGTGGCCCTGATGCTGTGCGGCGGCGCCGGCAACATCAGCGTGACCGCCAACATCGCGCCGCGCCAGATGCACGAGCTGTGCGTGGCCGCCCTGCGCGGTGACATTGCCACGGCGATGAACATCCAGTTCCAGCTCATGCCCTTGCACAAGAACCTGTTTGTCGAAGCCAACCCGATCCCGGTCAAATGGGCGGCCGCTCGCCTGGGTTTGTGCGGCCATGCCCTGCGGCTGCCGCTGACGCAACTCTCGGCCGGGCAGCAACCCGTGGTCGAAGCTGCGCTCAAGGCCAGCGGCCTGCTCTGAAACCGTCGCAAGGACTTTCTGTGAAGCGCTCGCTTTTTCCCCAATCGGTCCTCTGGCTGGCCCTGCTGGCCGCCATCTCCGGCTGCTCGGTGCTGGAGGAGGACAAAGTCAATTACAAAAGTGCCGCCAAGGGCCCTGGCCTGGACATCCCCCCCGACCTGACACAGCTGCGCCGGGACTCACGCTATGTGCTGGAGAGCACCTCCGCCACCGCCTCGGGCTTTGCCAATGCCCAGCGCACCGTCAAGGATGCCGGCACCGCCACCAACGCCCTGGGCGATGTGCGCATGGAGCGCTCGGGCAGCCAGCGCTGGCTGGTGGTCAACCGCCCGGCAGACAAGGTCTGGGACACCTTGCGCGAGTTCTGGACGAGCAACGGTTTCGTGCTGTCCACCGATGCCGCAGACCTGGGTATCCTCGAGACCGACTGGGCTGAGAATCGCGCCAAAATTCCGCAGGACTTCATTCGACGCACACTCGGCAAGGTCCTCGACGGCCTCTACTCCACCGGAGAACGCGACCGCTACCGCACCCGAGTGGAGCGCAACAGCAGCGGTGGCGTGGAAATCTACATCACCCACCGGGGCATGGTGGAAGAGTACGCTGATGCACAGAAAACCAAAACCGTCTGGATGCCTCGCCCGTCCGACCCCGAACTGGAAATCGAGTTCCTGCGCCGTCTGATGGTCAAACTCGGCGCCCCCAAGGAGCAACTTGAACAAGCCGTCACCAACCCGGCAGGCGCTGCTGGTGCGGCCCTCAAGGTGACCAGCGTGAATGGTCAGCCGGTGCTCGCCTTGCCTGACCCCCTCGATCGGGCATGGCGACGTGCTGGCCTGGCGCTCGATCGCAGCGGCTTCACTGTGGAAGACCGCGACCGCAGCAAAGGCATCTACTTTGTCCGGTACGTGCCTCAGGCTACCGCGGCCCAGGAGTCGGGTTTCTTCTCCCGCATGTTCAGCAGCAAACCGCCTTCGCCCGGTCTTCAGCGCTACCAGATCCAGATGCAGGGCACTGCAGAGGGTGCCACTCAGATGCGGGTGCTCGACCAGACGGGAAAGGCCGAGACATCCGGTAATGCCGAAAAAATCCTCCAGCAGATTGCGGCAGAGATCCGCTGAACAGCTTTACCGCCCACAAAAAAACCCGCCGATGGCGGGTTTTTTTGTGGGCAACCGATCCTGCAAGGGACCGGTGCAATCCAAGACCAATTACTTGGCAGCGGAAGCGTCAGCAGCCGGTGCAGCGGCAGAAGCGTCAGCAGCCGGTGCAGAGGCGTCAGCAGCAGGTGCGGGGGCAGCAGCCGGAGCCGGAGCAGCGGGGGCAGCGGCTTCTTCTTTTTTGCCACAGGCGGCCAGGGCAGCAGCAGCGATCACAGCAGCCAGAACGAGGGTCTTGTTCATTTTGAATGTCCTTAAAGGGATTGAAAACAATTTCCGGAAATTGTCCTTGCAGCCAGCGAAGCTGCACGACCGAACCAAAAGTACTCGAGCTCTTTCGGCTCAGTCAAAAATTATAGCGTTTTCCCGGATGCGAAGTGTGTGAATGTGCAATCTTGGCGTCAGCAGGATGTAGTGGCACTCAGACGGCATGAAGCCACCCGGCCTCGGACCATTGCGACAAGGCCTGCTGCGCATCCACACCCAGCAACGCGCAGTCCCTGGCATCGAGCAAACGCGCATCGGCCAGCTGGCGCAGCAAGCGGCCGTCCCTGCCCGCCACCTGAAAGCCTTCACCATTGATGAAGACATGACGCTTGTCGTACATCATCCGGGTGCGACGGTCCAAAGCGACCCCCAGGCCATGACGCCAGCCGGCTGTCTCCCGGGCCTCGAACCACACACTGGCCTTGGGCTCGGTCAGGTATTCACCCAGCAACAAGGCCAGCAGATCGGGGTCATTCTGGGCTTTGTGCAGGGCGGAGCGGGCGAAATCCAGCAGAGCGGCTGGAATCGCTGCGGGCTGCGCCACGGCCGGTTGCTGCGGGTCGCGATACATCGGACTGTCGGCCATTTCACCGGCCTCGTCGGCCAGCCCCTGCAGCAACTCGCGGGCCAGTTCGCCTTCACCGGGCGAGCGAAAACCGATCGACCAGGTCATGCACTCACCAAGGGCAACCCCATCGTGTGCATATTTGGGCGGAAGGTAAAGCATGTCTCCAGGGTTGAGAACGAATTCTTCTTCCGGCTCAAAGTGCCGCAGGATTTTCAGCGGCACGCCTTCTTCGAGCGTCAAATCCTTTTGTCGGCCAATGCGCCAGTGGCGCTGGCCGTGCGCTTGCAGCAAAAAGACGTCGTAGCTGTCAAAGTGCGGTCCCACGCCCCCGCCATCGCTGGCGTAACTGATCATCAGGTCGTCCAGCCGTGCGTCCGGTACAAAGCGGAACTGCTGCATGAGCTGGTGGACGCCGTCGTGGTGAAGGTCCACACCCTGCACCAGAAAGGTCCATCTTTTCTGACTGAAGGGCGGCAGGCTACGGCGCGCCAGCGGCCCGTGCTTCATCTTCCAGCCTTTGTCGCCATGCACGATCAGACGTGACTCGACATCGTCGCGACCGGCCAGCGCCACCAGTTCGGCACGCCCCACGCATGGCTTGAAATCGGGGATGGCATTGCGCACCAGCAGGGGTTTCTTGTGCCAGTGGCGCTTCATGAACTGGGCTGGCGTGAGGCCACCCAGCAGGGTCAGGGGTTGGTCGATGTCCATGGTGAGACAATTGTCCCATGGACATCAAAGAACAATGCGTGGTCGCGCTGACCTGGACGCTCAAGGACACACTGGGCGACACACTGGACGAATTGCAGGAACCGGTGGAGTTTCTGCTCGGCGGCAACGACCTGCTGCCCAAGATCGAAGCGGCACTGCAAGGCCACACGGTGGGCGACAAGGTGGATCTGCATCTGGAGCCCGAAGATGCGTTCGGTGACTTTGACGACCAGCTGCTGTTTCTGGAACCGCGCGCGCTGTTCCCCAAGGACATCGAGGAAGGCCTGACGATCGAGGGCACGGCCCTGCCGGCAGGCTGCCACCCGGACGCGCCGCGCAACGCGCTCTACACGATTGCCGAGATTTACCCTGCGCATGTGGTGCTGGACGGGAACCATCCGCTGGCGGGCATCGCGATTCGTCTGCATCTGAAGGTGGAGGGGGTTCGTGAGGCCACCGAAGAAGAAGTGGGTCGCGGCACTTGCGGCACGGGCTTCTTCCGTATCGAGGTGGGTGAGCAGGAATCGTCTGAGGGGAAGACGCTGCACTGAGCTTTTTTGGGCTTGGTGCCTTGAATCCGCGTGAGCGGAGCGCATGCCCGGTTCCTCATGCTGCGCCGAAGCGCAGAAATCCTTCACCGGGCACGCATCCCGCTCACGCTGGGCTGTTTGGCATTTGAGTCTTGGGCCTTTTCAAACTGGGGGCACTCGTTTTGCTGATGAGGTTCGGGGGTCTGGGAACGCCGCAAGCCGATTTCTGGTACCCCAGCATGAGGCTTGCGGCGTTCCCAGACCCCCGAACCGGCGCCCGAAAAACCAGCAACCCTACTGCTTCCCCGTAGAACCGTACCCCCCCACCCCACGAGCAGTCACGTCACCAAACTCCTCGACCACATTGAAACGCGCCTGCACCACCGGCACGATCACCATCTGCGCGATCCGCTCCATCGGCTCGATGGTGAACGCCACATCGCTGCGGTTCCAGCAGCTCACCATGAGTTGGCCCTGGTAGTCGCTGTCGATCAGCCCCACCAGATTGCCCAGCACGATGCCGTGCTTGTGGCCCAGGCCCGAGCGCGGCAGCAGCATGGCAGCACAGCCCGGGTCTTTGAGGTGGATCGCAATGCCCGTGGGCACCAGTTGCCAGGCATTGGGTGCCAGGGTAAGGGGCGCATCCAGGCAAGCGCGCAGGTCCAGACCGGCACTGCCGGGCGTAGCGTACTGGGGCAGCTGGTCGCGCATGCGCGCGTCCAGAATCTTGACATCGAGGTCCATGGGGGAGACTTTCAGTTGAGGCTTTCAGTTCAGGCGTGACAGGTGCTCAGTCGGCGGGCAATGTCGGTGATGAGCTGGGTGGCCAGCACCTGCTTGCTGGCGTGCGGCAGTTCACGTGCACCTTCGGCGTCGACCAGCACCAAGGCATTGTCGTCTTGCCCGAAGGTGGCCGGGCCGATGTTGCCCACCAGCAGCGGCACATTCTTGCGCGCGCGCTTGGCAGTGGCGTGCGCCAGCAGGTCGTGGCTTTCTGCGGCAAAGCCCACGCAAAACAGTTCGCCGGTTTGGGCCCGGGGCGATTGCGCCACCGTGGCCAGGATGTCGGGGTTTTCGACAAAACCCAGCTGCGGCGTCTGGCCCGAGCCATCCTTCTTGATCTTCTGGTCAGCAGATGTGGCGGGGCGCCAGTCGGCCACGGCCGCAGTCGAGATGAACACCCGGGCCGCGCCCACATTCTGCTCGACGGCCTGCAGCATGTCGCGGGCCGAGCGCACATCCACGCGGCGCACGCCGCGTGGCGTGGGCAGACCCACCGGACCAGCCACCAGCGTGACGTTCGCGCCGGCCAGACGGGCAGCGCGGGCAATCGCGAAACCCATCTTGCCACTGGAAAGGTTGGTGATGCCGCGCACCGGATCGATGGCTTCATAGGTCGGGCCGGCCGTCACCAGCACCTGTTGGCCTGTCAGCGCCTTGGGCGTGAAAAAGGCCTCCAGGTCTTCCAGAATTTCATCGGCTTCGAGCATGCGGCCATCGCCGGTTTCGCCACAGGCCTGGTCACCTTGACCCACGTCCAGCACATGCACCCCGTCTGCCCGCAGCTGAGCGACATTGCGCTGCGTGGCCGGGTTAGCCCACATCTCGCGGTTCATGGCTGGCGCCACGATCAGCGGCACCTGTTCGATGGGCCGCGCCAGGCACATCAGGCTGAGCAGCTCGTCAGCGCCACCGTGCAGCAGCTTGGACAGGAAATCGGCGCTGGCCGGTGCCACCACGATGGCATCGGCCTCGCGGCTCAGGTTGATATGGGCCATGTTGTTGGCCTCTCGGGCATCCCATTGCGAGGTATAGACCGGACGCCCTGAGAGCGCCTGCATGGTCACGGCCGTCATGAAATGCTCGGCCGCCTCCGTCATCACCACCTGCACCGTCACGCCGGCCTTGACCAGGGCACGGCAGAGTTCGGCAGCCTTGTAACAGGCGATGCCACCGGACAGGCCCAGAACGATGTGTTTTCCAGCCAATGTGCTCATGGGCGGCAATGTAGCAGACGCCTGCACCACCCCGGGCGCGCCCATCTATAATCTCGCTTTACCACCAGCCGGGAGCCCAGCCTCCCCACCGGACATGACCAAATTCGTCTTCGTCACCGGCGGTGTGGTGTCTTCCCTGGGCAAGGGAATCGCCTCCGCTTCTCTGGCCGCGATCCTCGAATCGCGCGGCCTCAAAGTCACCCTCATCAAGCTCGACCCCTACCTCAACGTCGACCCGGGCACCATGAGCCCGATCCAGCACGGCGAGGTGTTCGTGACCGACGACGGCGCCGAAACCGACCTGGACCTGGGCCACTACGAGCGCTTCATCAACACCCGGATGAAGAAGGCCAACAACTTCACGACCGGCCAGATTTACAAGAGCGTGCTCGAAAAAGAGCGCCGCGGCGATTACCTGGGCAAGACCGTGCAGGTCATCCCCCACGTCACCAACGAAATCCAGGACTTCGTCAAGCGCGGTGCCGGCTTTGGCACGCCGGATGCGGTCGATGTGGCCATCGTCGAGATCGGCGGCACCGTGGGCGACATCGAGTCCCTGCCCTTCCTCGAAGCAGTGCGCCAGCTGAGCCTGCGCCTGGGCCCGAACAATGCGGCCTTTGTGCACCTGACCTACCTGCCCTGGATCGCCACGGCCGGCGAGCTCAAGACCAAACCCACCCAGCACACCGTGCAGAAGCTGCGCGAGATCGGCATCCAGCCCGACGCCCTGCTGTGCCGTGCAGACCGCCGCATTCCGGACGAAGAGCGCGAAAAAATCTCCCTGTTCACCAACGTGCAGGGCTGGGGCGTGATTTCCATGCCCGACGTGGACACCATCTACAAGGTGCCGCGCGTGCTGCACGAGCAGGGGCTGGACGGCCTGATCTGCGACAAGCTGCGCCTGAACACCCCGCCGGCCAACCTCAAGCGCTGGGACGATCTGGTCTACGAAACCGAGCATCCACAAGGGCAGGTCACCATCGCCATGGTGGGCAAGTACGTGGAGCTGACCGACAGTTACAAATCGGTCAACGAAGCCCTCAAGCACGCCGGCCTGCGCAACCATGTCGGCGTGAAGATCGAGCACATCGACTCCGAAACCATCACCCCCGAAACCATTGGCCAGCTCGCCAGGTTCGATGCGATTCTGGTGCCCGGCGGTTTTGGCAAGCGCGGCGTGGAAGGCAAGATCCAGACCGCCAAATTCGCCCGCGAGAACAAGGTGCCCTACCTGGGCATCTGCCTGGGCATGCAGGTGGCCACCATCGAATATGCCCGCCATGTGGCCGGCATGAAGGACGCCAACAGCACCGAGTTCGAGCCCGCCACCCCCTACCCCGTGATCGCCCTGATCAACGAGTGGAAGGATGCCGACGGTTCGATCCAGAAACGCGACGAAAACTCCGATCTCGGCGGCACCATGCGCCTGGGCGCCCAGAGCTCCGACGTTTCCAGGGGCACCCTGGCGCACAAGATCTATGGCGACGTGGTCACCGAGCGCCACCGCCACCGCTACGAAGCCAACGTGAACTACCTCCAGGACCTGCGCAAGGCCGGTCTGGTGATTTCGGCCTTGACCCAGCGCGAGCAGCTGACCGAAATCGTCGAGCTGCCGCAGGACGTGCACCCCTGGTATGTGGGCGTGCAGTTCCACCCCGAATTCAAGTCCACCCCCTGGGACGGCCACCCCCTGTTCAATGCCTTCATCAAGGCCGCCATGGACCACCAGGGCCAGGGCAAGAAGCTCAAGGCCGCTTGATTCAGGAGCCAGGTCATGCAACTGTGCGGATTTGAAGTCGGTCTCGACAAGCCTTTTTTCCTGATCGCAGGCACCTGCTCCATCGAGGGGCTGGAGATGTCGCTCGACGTGGCCGGCCAGCTCAAGGAGATTTGTTCGTCGCTGGGCATCCCGCTGATCTACAAAGGCTCCTTTGACAAGGCCAACCGCTCCTCGGGCAACACCAAGCGTGGCGTCGGCCTGGATGCGGGTCTGAAGATCCTCGACGAGGTGCGTCGCCAAACCGGCCTGCCGGTGCTGACCGACGTGCACGACGAATCGCAGGTCGCCACCGTGGCCAGCGTGGTGGATGTGCTGCAGACGCCTGCCTTCCTGTGCCGCCAGACCGACTTCATCCGCGCCGTGGCCAAGTCGGGCAAGCCGGTCAACATCAAGAAGGGTCAGTTTCTCGCCCCGTGGGACATGAAGAACGTGATCGACAAAGCCCGCGCTGCCGCGCGTGAAGCTGGCCTGTCCGAAGACCGTTTCCTGGCCTGCGAGCGCGGCGTGAGCTTTGGCTACAACAACCTGGTGGCCGACATGACCAGCCTGGCCGAGATGCGCAAAAGCGGCGCCCCGGTGGTGTTCGACGTGACCCACTCGGTGCAAAAGCCCGGCGGCCAAGGGACCAGCAGCGGCGGCGCCCGCGAGATGGTGCCAGTACTCGCCCGTGCCGGCGTGGCCGCCGGTGTGGCGGGCCTGTTCATGGAAACCCACCCCCGTCCGGCTGAGGCCTGGTCCGATGGGCCCAACGCGGTGCCGCTGGGCAAGATGCGCGCCCTGCTCGAAACCCTGGTGCAGCTCGATGCCGTGACCAAAAAGAACCCGTTCCTGGAGAACGACTTCCAGTGAAGCGCCGCATGATCCGGTCCGCCCATCCTCAGTTGGAGACAGATCTGAAGATCTGTCCCGCAAGATTCATTTAACTTTTCCGAGAGAGAACCCATGAGTGCAATCGTTGACATCGTCGGCCGCGAAATCCTGGACAGCCGAGGCAACCCCACCGTCGAATGCGACGTGCTGCTGGAGTCCGGCGTGATGGGCCGCGCCGCCGTGCCGTCTGGCGCCTCGACGGGCAGCCGCGAAGCCATCGAACTGCGTGACGGCGACAAGAGCCGTTACCTGGGCAAGGGCGTGCTCAAGGCGGTGGAGCACATCAACACCGAGATCAGTGAAGCCGTGCTGGGCCTGGACGCCTCCGAACAGGCCTTCCTGGACAAGACCCTGATCGACCTGGACGGCACCGACAACAAGAGCCGCCTGGGGGCGAATGCCATGCTGGCCGTCTCCATGGCGGTGGCCCGCGCCGCTGCCGAAGAGGCTGGCCTGCCCCTGTACCGCTACTTTGGCGGCATGGCCGGCAAGGAGCTGCCCGTGCCCATGATGAACGTCATCAACGGCGGTGCCCACGCCAACAACTCGCTGGACCTGCAAGAACTGATGATCATCCCGGTGGGCGCCCCCTCCTTCCGCGAAGCCATCCGCTGGGGCGCCGAGGTCTTCCACGCACTCAAGAAAATCATCCATGACAAGGGCATGAGCACCGCCGTGGGCGACGAAGGCGGCTTTGCGCCCAGCGTCGAGAGCCACGAAGCCGCGCTGCAGCTGATCCTGCAGGCCATCGACCAGGCCGGCTACACCGCCGGCGAGCAGATCGCCCTGGGCCTGGACTGCGCCGCCAGTGAGTTCTACAAAGACGGCAAGTACGTACTCGAAGGCGAAGGCGGCATTGCGCTCACGGCCGAGCAGTGGACCGACATGCTGGCCACCTGGGTCGACAAATACCCCATCATCTCCATCGAAGACGGCATGGCCGAAGGCGACTGGGACGGCTGGAAGCACATCACCGAGCGCTTGGGCAACAAGGTGCAGCTGGTGGGTGACGACCTGTTCGTGACCAACACCAAGATCCTGAAAGAAGGCATCGACAAGGGCATCGCCAACTCGATCCTCATCAAGATCAACCAGATCGGCACCCTGACCGAGACCTTTGAAGCCATCGAGATGGCCAAGCGCGCCGGCTACACCGCCGTCATCAGCCACCGCTCGGGCGAGACCGAAGACTCCACCATCTCCGACATCGCCGTCGGCCTGAACGCCGGCCAGATCAAAACCGGCTCGCTCTCGCGCTCTGACCGCATGGCCAAGTACAACCAGCTGCTGCGCATCGAGGAAGACCTGGGCGATGTGGCCGTCTACCCCGGCCGCGACGCGTTCTACAACCTCAAGTAAGCCTCTCCCTTGGGCAATCGCCTCGTCCCGGTCGTGCTGCTTGCCCTGCTGCTCCTGCTGCAGGGCCAGCTCTGGTTCGGACGAGGCTCCGTGCCGCATGTGGCAGAACTGGAACGCCAGGTTCAGCAGCAAAAGAGCGCCAACGAGCAGGCCCGTCACACCAACGAGCAACTCAGCGCCGAGGTCAACGACCTCAAGGAAGGCTTGAACATGGTGGAGGAGCGTGCTCGCCACGAACTGGGCATGGTCAAGCCCAACGAAATATTCGTGCAGATCACCAAGTGAGTTCGGGCGCTCGCCGGATTGCCGTGCTCGGTGCGCCAGGCACTGGCGCCGACGAACTGCTGGCACAGCTGCGCAGCGTCCTGGCTGCGCATACCCACATGGCGCTGTCCGGGGAGCTGACCCCGTCTTCGGCACCCGACTTGGTCCTGCTGATGGGTCTGGACCAGCCCGCCACCGGTACCACCGCACACCAGATGCAACAGCATGACGCCCGGATTCGCGATCAGCTGTATGCGCTGCAACTGCCCTACCGCATGGTTTATGGCTCTGGCCCCACGCGGCTGGCCAACGCCCTGCTGGCGCTGGGCCTGCCGGCGCCCGACACCGCCACACAAGAGACCCGCCAACAGGCCCAGTTCGACCTGAACCGGGGACGCACGCCCTGGTCCTGCGGGCAATGCAGCGACCCGGCTTGCGAGCACAAGCTGTTCACCAGCCTGCTGCTGCGCCGGTGAGCTCAGTGGACTTGATGGTCTCCGGGTGGTGATTGCACAGCCGCCGTGAAGAGCCCGGCCGCGTCGACCGGATCAAAGCGGTACTGCGCGCCGCAGAAATCACAGCCTACCTCGACCTGTCCCTGCTCGGCCAGGATGCTTTCGACCTCGACCGTGCCCAGACTGCGGATCATCTGGCCCACGCGATCCCGGCTGCAGGAGCAGGCAAAACGTGGCCCGGCCGCGCCCACCAGCGGCTCGAAGCGGGCCAGAGGCTCTTCCCAGAACAGGCGGTGCAGGATGGTCTCGGCATCCAGCGTGAGCAGTTCTTCGCGCTTGAGGCTCTTGGCCAGGATGGCAATGCGGCTGAAGTCCTCGCTCTGCCCAAGCTGGGCCTCGCGCTGCACCGAATCGTTCTGGCCGGCCAGGTTACCTTCACCCTCCACCGGCAGGCGCTGGATCAGCAAGCCAGCGGCCACCTGGTCGTCGGCGGCCAGCACCAGCACGGTGTCGAGCTGCTCGGACTGCAGCATGTAGTGCTCCAGCACCTCGCTCAGGTTTTCGAGCTTCTCGCCCCGGTCACCGAACAGCGGCACCACGCCCTGGTAGGGCTGCTGTCCGGGCAGGCGGTCTTTCGGGTCAAGCGTGATGGCGCAGCGCCCCTGGTTGTGCAGATTGACCAGCTGACTGAGCGTTGCATCCTGCGGCACCTCCCCAACCTGTGTGCAAGTGGCCCGCAGGCTGAAGTCAGGCTGCACCTCGCAAACGGCCACCTTGATCGGACCGTCGCCAAAGATCTGCAGGATCAGGGCACCGTTGAACTTGATGTTGCCCTGCATCAGCACGCCTGCGGCGGCCATCTCACCCAGCAACTGGCGCACCGGCGCCGGGTAGGCTCCGGTCGCGGTGTTGGCCGCTCGGCGGGCCAGGATATCCTGCCAGGCATCGGTCAGGCGAACCAGCATGCCGCGCACCGGCATGCCCTCGAAGATGAATTTGTGCAGTTCAGACAATGGAGGGGTCACCCGCTGGGGGCGCCTTGTTGGTATTCAGGAAATTTTCTTCAGCCCCGCCTTGTAGCGCTGGCCGTTCTCGATGTAGCGTTTCGCGCTTTCGCGCAAGCCCTGGATCTGCTCGGGAGTCAGCTGACGAACCACCTTGGCCGGGGTGCCCATGATCATGGAGCCGTCAGGAAATTCCTTGCCCTCGGTCACCAGCGAACCTGCGCCCACCAGACAGTTTTTGCCGATTTTCGCACCATTGAGGACCACCGCACCGATACCGATCAACGATTCGTCACCGATGGTGCAACCGTGCAGCACAACCATGTGACCCACAGTGACATGCTTGCCCACGGTCAGCGGCGAACCGTAATCGGCATGCAGCACGCTGTTGTCCTGGATGTTGGCGCCTTCGCCAATGTGGATGTGCTCGGTGTCACCGCGCACAGTGGCGCCAAACCAGACGCTGGCATGGGCCTCCAGTGTGACGCCGCCCATCACCTGGGCGCTGCCGGCCACCCAGGCCGAGGGGTCAATCTGGGGCATGCGGTCTTCGAGCTGGTAAACGGCCATGAATGTCTCCGGTAAGGCTGTTGTCAATCCCTACAATTTTAGGGATGGAATTGAGACGCCAAGCGCTGCAGGCCCTGCAGCTTGTCACCCCTGCGGCCAAATGCGAGGCCGTGCAGGCCATTTGGTCGGCGCGGCAGGCCTGGACCTTCGGTCTGCCACAGCCGGCCGACGACACCATCCCCGGCCGCCCTGCCCTGCCCCGGCTGATCCCCCCGGGCGAAGTTCCCAGACGCACGCCCTTCACTCCCGAAGGCCGCGCCGCGCTGGTACACGCCATCTGCCACATCGAGTTCAACGCCATCAACCTCGCCCTGGACGCGGTCTGGCGCTTTGACGGCATGCCCGAGGGTTTTTACCGCGACTGGATGCGTGTGGCCCACGAGGAAGCGCAGCACTTTGAACTGCTGCACCACCAGCTGCAGGCCATGGGCCACAGCTATGGCGACTTCGAGGCCCATGACGGCCTATGGGAAATGTGCGAGAAAACGGCGGGTGACATCACCGCCCGCATGGCGCTGGTGCCCCGCACCCTGGAAGCGCGCGGTCTGGATGCCACCCCGCTGATCCAGGCACGCCTGCGCAAGGTCGGCACGCCCGACGCGCTGCGCACCGTGGACATCCTGGACGTGATCCTGCGCGAGGAAATCGGCCATGTGGCGATCGGCAACCGCTGGTACCGCTGGCTGTGCGAGCGACAGGGGTTGGCGCCGGTGGCGCATTACAAGGTCCTGGTGCAACGTCACCGCGCGCCGCGACTGCGCCCTCCGTTCAACACCGTGGCCCGCGAGGCCGCCGGTTTCAGCGCCGAAGAAATCGCCTACCTGGCTGGCGATGGCGTCTCTGACTGAACCCTCACCCCCTCGGATGGTGCTGGGCATGCAGCGTCTTGAGCCGTTCGCGTGCCACATGGGTGTAAATGGTGGTGGTGGCGATGTCGGCGTGGCCCAAAAGCAACTGCACCGCCCGCAGGTCGGCACCGTGGTTGAGCAGGTGGGTGGCAAAAGCGTGGCGCAGGGTGTGCGGTGACAGCGGCGTGGCGATGCCGGCCTGTAGCGCATAGCGCTTGACCAGGTTCCAGAACATCACGCGCGACATGCCGGTACCTGCCTTGGGACCGGCACTGGTGACAAACAGCGCTTCGCTCTGGCGGCCCT
>Ga0255160_1000279_pt1 | contig 15327 bp, 15 predicted proteins | sample Atl_Colum_RepB_8_2_FD_186010 | JGI IMG/M metagenome (GOLD analysis project Ga0255160, IMG submission 186010) | Freshwater microbial communities from Altamaha River, Georgia, United States - Atl_Colum_RepB_8h | ecosystem: Environmental > Aquatic > Freshwater > River | place: USA: Georgia... | reverse complement strand
TCGATGGGCTTGGGTGTGATGACCCGCAGGCTCGCACCCTTGACCCGGAAACCATCCAAGATCGCAGGCGCGCGCACAAGAGTGGACAGGTTGCGAGCCAGAATGACCGGTCCTTGCCTGGCATCTCCCAGCCGCCAAATGCCTGGGCCAACCTGATCAATGCCGTCGCGGCTGTTGATCTCCAATGCCAAACGCAGCTTCTGGCGCAGCCATTCCTCGTTGAGCGCGACCGCAGCAAGATCCTGTGGCTCGATCTGGACGGGGCCGCATTCGGGGCATTGGCAAAGTCTGCCGCCCTTGCCATCAGCGACGACTTGCCCTCGGTGCAGGTTGCAGTATGGGCAAAGTACGTATTGCTGATTGACGGCAGCAGGCTTTATGGCGGAGCCAAGCAGAGTGCATGCAGCGAGCTCGTGAGGCGACAGGGCAGACCGAAAAACTGGCGTCCCCTCAGCGAACAATCTGCACACCAAGGCCCAAGCATGATGTGCAGTCATAGTCACTCCTGGAAGGCGGGCTCAGACTGAAACGCATCTTCGCCGGGCTGCTGCTCGGTAGCACTGAGCGTTTGACCTGCATCAAGAATGCCAAGGGTGACCAGGTAGCTCTCGAGTTGCGCCTGCATCTTGGCGTCGAACTTGTGAAGGTTCAGTCGGCCTTTGCGGGTGATCTCGATGGTGATGACCTTCGATCGCATCTTGCCTGGCTCGGGTGGGTAGTAGAGGTTGATGTGCGCCGAGTTGATCTGCCAGTTACGCTTGAGTGGGTTTTCGTTGGGGAAGGACTCGGCGATCAACTCAGTCACGCACTGCTGGTCGCTTGACGCGGTTGCTGTGCATTCAACCTTGAGGTCGCCGTGGGGACTCAGCAGCGTGAGGGTTTTGACTTGCAGCGCCATGAACCCGTCGGTGGTCAGTGCCTGGGGCACATCGAAACCCATCCTGACCGAAGTCATCAAGGCCGCACAGCGCCTGTCTGAACAAGGCGTGGGCGTGGATGTGCTGAGCATCACCAGCTGGAGCGAGCTGGCGCGCGATGGCATGGCGCAGGCGCAGGCCTACATCGGCCAGCTGCTGGCGCAGACGCAAGGGCCGGTGATCGCTGCCAGCGACTATGTGCGCGCCGTGCCTGAAAGCATCCGGGCGTTTGTACCGAATGGACGCAGCTACAGCACGCTGGGCACCGACGGCTTTGGCCGCAGTGACACCCGGGCTGCGCTGCGCGCCTTCTTCCGGGTGGATGCCGCCAGCATAGAAGCGGCGGCGCTGCAGCGTCTGTCCTTTCTGGCCAGGCCAACCTGCGACGGCGCACTGGGGTTATGCCGATCCATCCGAGGTTGAGGGCGACGACGACAAAAAGCGAGAGGCGTTCAAGCAGACCCTGCACATGATGCGTAAGCGTCTGGACATTTTTGTGAATCTGCCCCTTAGCAGCTTGAGCAAGATGACCATCGAGAAAACCGCCCGCGATCTGGCCAAGGGTTGAGCATGAGCGTTCAATGTGAAGTCACGGCTAAGGCTGCTGCCCAGGCTCCGATGAGCCTCTTCGAGCGTTACCTGACCTTGTGGGTGTTCTTGTGCATCCTGCTGGGCATTACGCTTGGGCAGTTTTTTCCAGGTGTCTTTCAGGCCATCGGAGCCATGGAAGTTGCTCAGGTCAACCTGCCCGTGGGCCTGCTGATCTGGGTGATGGTCATCCCGATGCTGGTTAAAGTGGATTTCGGTGCTTTGCACGAGGTGCGCCAGCATGTGAGGGGTATCGGAGTCACACTGTTTGTGAATTGGCTGGTCAAGCCTTTCTCAATGGCGTTCTTGGGCTGGTTGTTCATCCGCCATTGGTTTGCGCCGCTTCTGCCTGCAGACCAGATAGACAGCTACATCGCCGGTTTGATCCTGTTGGCTGCCGCTCCCTGCACGGCCATGGTGTTCGTCTGGAGCCGCCTGACCAATGGTGATCCCTTGTTCACGCTTTCCCAGGTGGCGCTGAACGACACCATCATGGTCTTCGCCTTTGCGCCGTTGGTCGGATTCCTTTTGGGTATTTCGGCTATCTCGGTCCCATGGGCCACTTTGGTGACTTCGGTGGTGCTCTATATCGTGATCCCCGTCTTGCTGGCGCAGTGGTGGCGCAAGGCATTGCTGACCAAGGGCCAGGAAGTATTTGACGCGACGATGGCCAAGATCGGACCCTGGTCGATCACAGCGCTACTGGCAACGCTGGTTCTGCTCTTTGCATTTCAGGGCGAGGCCATTCTCAAGCAACCGCTGGTCATTGCCTTGCTGGCCGTACCCATCTTGATCCAGGTATTTTTCAACTCGGCATTGGCTTACTGGCTCAACCGCCAGCTTGGAGAAAAGCATTCCGTGGCGTGTCCCTCGGCGCTGATCGGTGCGTCCAACTTCTTTGAGTTGGCTGTGGCAGCCGCCATCAGTTTGTTTGGTTTCCAGTCAGGTGCAGCACTGGCTACCGTGGTCGGCGTGCTCATTGAGGTACCAGTGATGTTGCTGGTGGTGCGCGTTGTCAACCAGTCTCGGGGTCCCTCGGTATGCTGCGCTTGAACGATTGCTTTCCTGGAGACCGGACGTAAGTGTAAGCAATGGGCATCCCGTCTTGAGTTTGAGTGCTCACGGCGCACGATTGCTGTCCATCAAAGTTAGATGGACAGCAAATCGATTCCTCTCGCAATCTCCCGCGGCGCCGGCATTGAACCGCCCCGGCCGGGGCGGTTCAGGAGGTCTTAGCGGCTTGCAACGAAGCAGGCGCATCGATCGCTGTAGTGGCCTTGTCGTTCGGGCTGAACGCCAACCTGGTGAAGCAGTGGCGCCGTGGGCGAGGGGTCAAGCAGTGTGAGCACGCCGCGGTCATGGAGATAGTCAAGGCCAACGGGACGGCGGTCGAGCGGCAGGGGCAGCAGCAATTCATCGCGTTGGCGATGCCAGAGCCACCGCTGGCCAGTGCGCCGCAGGCCAAGCTGTCCGGCAGCGACATGCGCATCGAGGCGCGGCGCGGTGACCTTCAGGTCACGGTGAGCTGGCCGTCGTCGGCGGCCGCGGAATGCGCGCTGTTGTTGCGTGAGCTGCTGCGGTGATCCGGGTCGAGGCGATCTTGCTGGCGTGCGAGCCGCTGGACATGCGCGCGGGCACAGAGACCGCGCTGGCGCGGGTGCCGCCTGGACGGCCCTTCGTTCCACCAGCGGACGACTGAGACTCTTCAAGTACGAAGACTGCCTGTCCTACTTTCGCAATTTCGATCCACAACGGCGACATGCCCGCACGCACTTCGAAACTTCGCAACAGCATCCCAAAGGGCGGGCTTCCCATTCAGTTTCGCAATGAGAGGCGGCGCACTTCGAAACGCTCGTGTCGACAAAGTTCCCCATAGGCTCCGTGCTGGTATGTCGAGCAATTCTCACGGGAAGGCCCATCGGTGATCACTTCAACCCCTATCGAAAAATAGTATTTCTTGCTAGTGTGCAAAGCCACGTAGTATCCGGCCCCAAGCAGCCCGACAGGCTGAGGATTGACTTCACAGGAGATGACAGGTCCATGGCATTGAGTAACTTGCAACCGCAGATTTATGTTGACGGTGAGTGGCGCGCACCGGCGTCGGGTGAATCGATCGAGATGGTCTGCCCGAGTGATGGTCGCGTCATCGGCGCCATCGCCCGCGGCACTGCAAAAGACATCGATCTTGCAGTGGACGCCGCTCGCGCCGCTTTCGAAGGCGTGTGGGGCCGCACCACGGCGACCGACCGTGGGCGCCTGCTGACCGAGCTTGGACGGGCGATCCTCGCCAACAAGGAGGAGCTCGCGCAGATCGAGGCTGCCGATACCGGCAAACCGCTGAAGCTTGCGCGCAGCGACGTTGCGGCCACAGCGCGATATTTCGAGTATTACGGTGGCGCCGCCGACAAGCTGCACGGCGACACCATTCCCTTCCTCGACGGCTACCAGGTGATGATCGTGCGCGAACCGCGCGGAGTCACGGGTCACATCATTCCCTGGAACTACCCGGCCCAGATGTACGGTCGCACGCTGGCCGCTTCATTGGCCGCCGGCAATACCACCGTGCTCAAGCCCGCCGAAGAGGCTTGCCTGAGCCTGGTTCGCATGACCCAGTTGGCTGCCGAGGTCGGGTTCCCGGCCGGCGTGATCAACCTGGTGCCGGGCTATGGAGAAGAAGCGGGTGCCGCCCTCTCCAAGCATGCGGGCATCGACTTCCTCTCGTTCACGGGTTCGACGGAAGTGGGCACGCTGATCCAGCGCGCCGCCGCCGAAAACCATGTGCCCTGCGTGCTCGAGCTGGGCGGCAAATCACCCCAGATCGTGTTTGAGGATGCCGACATCAGCAAGGCGCTGCCTGTGGTGATCGCTGCGATCATCCAGAACGCCGGTCAGACCTGCTCGGCCGGTAGCCGCGTGCTGGTGCAGCGTTCGATTTACGAAGAGTTCGCGGCGGCCCTGGCAAGCCGTATGAATGCGGTGCGTGTGGGCAGCCATGCCGCCGACCTGGATTGCGGCCCGGTGATCAGCAAGGTGCAGCGCGACCGGGTCGAAGGATTCCTTGAGCGCGCCCGCAAGGATGGCATTCAGGTCTTGGCTGAAGGCCGGCTGGACGAGGCCGCCAGCACGGAGGGCTTCTTCGCCAGGCCGACGCTGCTGGGTCCCGTGCCCCTGGACCACGAGCTCGCGCGTGACGAGGTCTTCGGGCCTGTTCTGGCCATGATTGCCTTCGATGACGAGAACGATGCCGTGCGCATTGCCAACGGCACCGACTACGGCCTCATCGCCGGCATCTGGTCGGAAAGCGGTGCGCGCCAGATGCGCGTTGCCAAGCGGCTGCGTGTGGGGCAGGTCTACATCAATGGCTACGGCGCGGGCGGTGGCATCGAGCTTCCGTTTGGCGGCTTTAAGCGCAGCGGTCACGGTCGTGAGAAGGGTTTCGAGGCGCTGCGCGAGTACACGGTCGCCAAGACCATCGTGATCAACCACGGTTGATCGCCACGCGGTACGGGCCCAGCGTCCGTGGCTGCAAATTACTTTCCTGTTCCCCCCGCGGTGAATGCCCACGTCTTCACCGCCTGACTTTCACACCCAAGAAGGAGACAACCATGTCGAAGAAATCCCCTATTTTCGCCAAGACTCGTATCGCAGCCGCCCTGTTGCTGGGCGCCGTCGCTTCCCTGGTGGCGGGTGTCGCATCCGCCGCCGAGCAGAAGATGCGCCTTGGCCATGTGTTTGCAATCAACAGCCCTGTGGACGAGGCGAGCAAGGAGTTTGCTCGCCTGGTCAGCGAGCGCACGCAAGGTGAGGTGCAGGTGACGGTGTTCCCCAACAGCCAGCTCGGGGGCGATGAGGCACTGGCACGCGACGCGTCACGGGGATCGCTCGACCTGGCCTTCCTGAATCCTGGCTCTTTGGCTGGCCTGGATCCGCTGCTGGACATCCATTACCTGCCGTATATCGCAACGAACTTCAAGGAAGCCGACGCGATCTTCTACAACCCTAACGGCATCCTGCAAAAGACGCTTCGTGCCACCCTGGCCAAGCACAAGATGCAGACGCTGGGTTTCTTCGAGCTTGAGTTCCGTGCCGTCACCAACTCGAAGAAGCCGGTGCAAACCGTCGACGACCTCAAGGGCCTGAAGCTGCGGGTTCCCGGCTCGGCCGGCATCAAGGGCTTCTTCGAGGCGTCGGGATCGCAAGCGGTCACCATGCCTTTTCCGGAATTGTTCACCGGCCTGCAACAGGGCACCGTGGATGGCCAGGACAACGGTGCGAGCATCACCTTCAACTCGCGCCTCTTCGAGGCGCAGAAGTTCATGACGACCACCAACCATGTTTACGCCATGGGCGCAGTCACAGTGTCGGATCGCTCCTGGGCCAAGCTGAGCGCCGCCCAGCAGAAGGTGCTGCAGGACACGGCGGCCGAGGTCACTGCCAAGCAGATCCAGAAGAACCGCGAGCTGAACGCGGACTACCTGAAGAAGATCGCTGCTGGTGGTGTGCGGGTCACCGTGCCGACGGCTGCTGCCTTCGCCGATTTCCAGCGCACCGGCCAGGCCGTGTGGGAAAAGCTGGCGCCGGTCTATGGCGCCGAGCGCGTGCAGGCCCTGCGTGAAGAAATCAGGAAGGTTCGCGGCCAATGACGGTAACAGCGCTTGAAACAAGAAGGGCGGTCCCTGGCGGGTGGCTCGACGCCACTGAGCTACGGATTTTCCGGGCCGAGCGCTGGCTCTGCAGTGCGGCTCTGGTCGTGATGCTTGTCGCGGTTTCAATCAGCGTGGTGGCGCGTTACTTCAACTTGCCGATTCCCAACGTGGGCGAGTTTGCGACGGTGGCCATGTCGCCGCTTGCCTTTGTCGGTGCGGCGCTGTGCACCTTCCTGCAGGAGCACATTGCCGTGGACGTGATCAAGCTCGTGCGCAGCGAGTCCGTTCAGCGCGTGGTCCGGGGCGCTGTGGCCCTCAGTCTGCTGGCGTTCTCGGGCGTTTATGTGTGGGTTGGCTACACATTCTTCGAGGAGTCGCTCCACTCGGGCGAGACCCTGATCGACATGGGAACGCCGGTGGCCGTGCCGGTGTTCTTCCTGTTCCTGGGCATGGTGCTGATGGTGTTCCACGCCGCCATGGAGTTATGGCGTGTCATGGCCGGTCGTCCTGCGGCCACTCTGGGAGAGGCCGAATGATCGCTGCTTTCATGTTCGCGATGCTGGTGTTGGGTGTGCCGATCGGCGTGGCCTTTGCCTTGGTGGTGATGGCCAAGGCCGATGCCTGGAACATCGACGTTTCCAGCCTGGCGTCGATCCCGTACGACACGGTCTCATCCTTTCCGCTGCTGGCCATTCCACTGTTCCTGCTCGGTGGAGAGCTGATGAATCGCGGTGGCCTGATCCGCCAACTCACTGCCGTTTGTGATGCGCTGCTTGGTTGGGTGCGGGCCCCTCTGGGCTACATCATGATCCTGGCCAGCGCCTTGATGGGGGCGATTACCGGATCCTCGGTAGCTACCGTTGCGGCGATTGGCGGCACGGTGGGTAAAGAGATGACCGCGCGTGGTTATCCGCTGGGCTACACGGCGGCGCTCAACGCATCGGCCGCCTTGCTGGGGGTGCTGATTCCGCCGTCGATTCCCTTGATCCTGTACGGATCCGTTGTCGGAGTCTCGATCACGCAATTGTTCACGGCCTCGATCGGCCCTGGCGTAGTGATGATGCTGGCCTTCTGCGTTGTGCATCGTCTGGTGGTGGGCCGCGTGCTCGCCGGTGGCCAAGAGCTCAAGCCAGCGCATTCGCCGCGCCAGGGGCCAGGCAGGGAAGGTTTGGCGAAGCTGCTCGTGCGTTCGATTCCGGCCCTGGTGCTGCCCATCCTGGTGTTGGGAGGCATTTATTCCGGTGTGTTCACCCCAACGGAAGCCGCAGCCGTGGCTGCGCTCTACGCACTGGCGGTCACGGTGATTGGGCGATTGACACGCGTTGGTGAACTGCCGGGGATCTTCAGCCGTGCTGCGGCAGCCTCTGCGGCGATCCTGGTGATCATTGGCTTTACCAGCATCTTCAACCGTGCGATGGTGCTCGAGCAGATTCCGCAAAACATCGCAACCTATGCCACGACCCTGACCGACAGTCCGCTGGTGTTCCTTCTGGTGGTGAATGTGGCCTTGCTGTTGATCGGCATGGTCATGGAAACCAACGCGGCCACCCTGTTGATGGGCCCCCTGCTGGCACCCGCCGCCGCAAAATTCGGCATCGATCCGGTGCACTTCGCCATCATCCTGGTGACCAATATCGAGCTGGGGCTGCTCACACCACCCATGGCGGCCAACCTGTACGTGGCCGCGCGTACGGTTGGATCCAATGTCATTAGCCTGCTTCGGTACCTTGCGCCTTTCTTGTTGGCGGCGGTGGCGGTGCAGGCGCTCATCACTTATGTACCGCAGCTGTCACTGTGGTATCGATATATCCCTTGAGAAGACCATGAGTTCTATCCCCGAGTATTCACGCGCGGCCGTGCTGCGCAAGTTCAAAGACCCGCTGCAGATCGAGGAGGTGCCGGTGCCCAAGCAGGTGGAGCCCGGTGCAGCCCTGGTCAAGATCGAGGCCTGCTCCATCTGCGGTACCGACGTGCACCTGTGGCAGGGATCACTGTCGCTCAAGGTGGACTTGCCGGTGATCATCGGTCACGAAATGGTGGGCCGCGTCGTGAAGCTTGGCCACATGGCCAACAGCGATTCGGTGGGCAATCCGCTGCGCGTGGGAGACCGGATTCTCTACACCCACACGTCTTGCAACAGCTGCTTTTTCTGCACCACGGCGCGTACGCCGACCCTGTGCATGAACCGTCGGGCGTACATGTACGAAACGATCGAGAAAGACCCCTTCCTGCTTGGAGGCTTCTCGGAATATGGCTACGTGCTGCCCCAGTCGGGCCGCCTGAAGGTTCCCGACAATGTTCCCGACGACCTGGCCAGTCTCTCGAGCTGCGCCCTGCGATCGGTGATGAACGCCATGTCGCAGCTCGGGCGCATCGATCCCAGCGAGACAGTGGTTATCCAGGGGGTCGGGCCCTTGGGCCTCCTGGCGATTGCCAACGCCAAGGTTCGCGGTGCGCGCAAGGTCATCGTGGTCGGAGCGCCGGCAGCGCGGCTGGAGCTGGCTCGCGAATTCGGGGCCGACGTCTGCATTACCGTGGAGGGCACCACGCCCCAGGAACGGCTCGAGCAGGTGCTCTCGCACACCAACGGCCTGGGCGCGGACATCGTGATGGAGTTCGCCGGCGTTCCCAGCGCTTTCGTCGAAGGCCTGCACATGGCCCGCAAGGGGGGACGCTACCTCATCGTCGGGCAGCTGGGTGAGGGCAAGACCGAGTTCTCACCCTCGCTCATCGTGAAGAAGAACCTCACCGTGATCGGCTCGTTCTCGGGTGATGCGCGCAGCTATTCACTGGCGCTGGACTTCATCTCCGCCCACATGAACGACTTTCCCTTCCACAAGATGATCACCGGCCGCTACAAGCTGGCCGATGTGAATATCGCCATGGAGCGGATGAAGAACATGCAGGAGATCAAGCCGGTGATCACCGCCTGAGGACACGTCGACCATGAAGACATTCGATCCGAATCTCACCGGTCCCCTGCACGATGTCCGCGTTCTGGACCTCTCGCGCCTGGTCGCAGGCAACATGTTGACCGCCTATCTTGCGGACTTCGGTGCCGACGTGATCAAGGTCGAGCGTGAGGGAGCCGGCGACGACCTGCGCAACTGGCGCGAGGCCGGCCACGACATCTACTGGAAGGTCTACGGCCGCAACAAGCGTTCTCTGGTGCTGGACCTGAAATCTGACGAAGGCCTGGAGCACCTGCGCCAGCTGGTCAAGCGTTCCCAGATCTTCATTGAGAACTTTGTTCCTGGAGGGCTGGAACGCATGGGCTTGGCGCCCGAGCAGCTGCTGGAGCTCAACCCCGCGCTGGTCATCGTGCGTGTTTCCGGATGGGGGCAGACCGGTCCCTTCAGCCACAAGCCGGGCTTTGGAACGCTGGTGGAAGCGATGTCGGGCTTTGCGCACCTGAACGGGTATGCCGATCGCCCCCCGGTTTTGCCGCCCTTGGCGCTGGCGGACATGGTGGCTGGCATCTACGGGGCCGCCGGCGTGCTGACCGCCCTGCGCGTGGCCGAGCAGCAGGGCCGCGGCCAAGTGGTCGATCTGTCACTGTTCGAGCCGATCTTCTCCGTGATTTCTTCTGAGGCGGCCAAGTACAAAGTGACGGGCGCGCCTACCATGCGCTCGGGTAACCAGTCCACGCATACGGCGCCGCGCAACATTTACCCGTGCAGCGATGGGCGCTACGTAGCCATGTCGGGCTCGATGCAGTCCATGGCAATGCGCATCCTCGACACGATCGGCCGCCCCGACCTGAAGGACGATCCGCGCTTTGCGACCAACGACCAGCGTGTGAACAACCGGGACGAGCTCGACGCCATCATTGGTGAGTTCATCGGGGCGCGGACCCAGGAGGAAAACCTTTCTCTGTTCGAGGCGGCCGGCGTTACCGTGGGGCCGGTCTGCTCCGTGGCGGACCTGCTCGACCACCCGTTTGTGAAAGGGCGGGAGGCTATCGTGGAGCTGGAAGACCAGGACCTCGGCACGGTGCCCATGCACAACATCGTGCCGCGCCTCTCGCAAAGCCCAGGTGGCTTCCGCCGGCCTGCGCCCCGCCTGGGGGAGCACACGTCCGAGATCCTGGCCGAACTACAAGGCAATTGATGACCGCTACCGCTAGCTCCTACGCACCCGTTGCGTCCCCCGCGCCCGCCTGGCGCTCCATCCTGTTCGTTCCGGCCACCAGTGATCGCTTTGTGGAGAGCGCCCTGCGCCAGCCGGCCGACGCCCTGCAGATCGACCTGGAGGACAGCGTTGCGCCCGACCAGAAGGCCCAGGCGAGAGAGCGTGTAGCCGCGATTGCCGACCGCTTTTCGCAGGCAGGTTACGGCGTCGTGGTACGGGTGAACCGTGCCTGGCGCCTCCTGGTGCGCGACCTGGAGGCGAGCGTGCGCGCCTCCGTACAGGCGGTCACCGTGCCCAAGGTGACCGACGCTTCGATGGTCCGGGCGGTGGCCGAGATACTGCTCGACCTTGAGCTTGCGGCCGGCCTGCAGCCCGGCCACACGCGCATCATTGCAATGATCGAAGACGCGCAGGGGCTGCACCACATGGCGGACATCGCCTGCGCGCACCCACGCGTGCAGGCCATCATCGTCGGAGCTGAGGACCTGGCGGTATCGTTGCAAATGAGCGTCGCCGACGATGGTCTTTACGTGCCCAACGTCATGGCCGTCGCCGCGGCTCGCCGTGCAGGAGTGACGCCCCTGGGGTTCATAGGATCAGTGGCCGACTTCAAGGATGAAGACGAGTTTCGCGCCAAGCTGGAGCGCGCCCGGCGCCTGGGATTTGAAGGCACGTTCTGCATCCACCCCAAGCAGGTGGCTATCGCGAACTCGGCCTTCGGCCCCGATCCGGCTGAGGTGAGTCACGCCCGTGAACTGCTGGTAGAATTCGACGCCCAACTCGCCGCCGGGCGGGCTGCCTTCACCTTCAAGGGAAGGATGGTGGATCTGCCTGTCGTGGAGCAGGCGCGTGTTCTCGTCAGGCGGCACGAAGCGGTCCAGCGTCTTGAACTTCGCCGCGCCCCGGCCTGACGCGGTCCGGTAGCACTGAAGCTGCCCACACGTCATCGCCACACCCTCCAGAATGAATTTCAAGCAGCTCAGTTATTTCGTCGCCATTGCCGACCACAAATCGTTCTTGAAGGCGGCGCAGTCGCTGCACATCTCGCAGCCCACCGTCAGCGCGCAAATCAAGCTGCTGGAAGAAGAGTTACAGGTGGAGTTGCTCGAACGCCGCTTTGACGGAACCATCCTGACGCCCGAGGGCCGCGATTTCCTCGTTCATGCGCGCACGGTGCTCAAGGCGCTGGAAGCGGCGCGGGACAGCATGAGGGTGCACCAGTCTGCGGAAGTGGGCCGCGTATCGGTGGGCATTCCCGGTTCACTCACTGGATTGCTGACCGTTCCCCTGACTGAATATGTGCTGCGCGAGTTGCCGAACGTGCAGCTTCGGGTGGTCTCGGGTCTTTCGGGGCACATCAGTCATTGGTTGCTGGACGGGTCCATTGACTTTGGCTTGGTCTACGGCAGCGGACCCATGCCGGGGCTGGACCTTGAGCCCCTGCTTGAGGAAAACCTCTTCATCGTGGGGAGGAGCAAGGCGGCGCTCAAGCCCATGCTCAATACCAAAGGCGAATGTGAAGCCCGGCGCCTCGACGGCTTGCCGCTGGTCTTGCCCGGTCGGGAGCACGGACTGCGCATGGTGATAGAGGACGCCGTCGGTAGCTCGGTGCCGTTGCATGTCATCGCCGAGCTGGATGCCTCCGAACAGCTCAAGGAGATGGTGCGCCGCACGGGCTGCTACACCATCTCATCACTGGCGGCCATTCGCAACGACCCCCACGAGGCGACGTACTGCGTAGCACCGATTGTCAATCCCAAGATCGTGCGAGTGGTCTCTCTCGCTCACACCACAGGACGGCCCTTGTCGCGGGCGGCCCGCCGCGTCGAGCGCAGCGTCAAGTCGCTTATTGCAAACGAACTCTCGCAAGGTTGGTGGACGACGGCCACTGATAGCTCAGGGGCTTGAATCGACGGGGAATCTCTCCTGTGAAGCGGTTCCCTCCGCACTGACTCGACCCCTCAACGCCCCAGCCGATGGTCCAGCACGCGAAGGGTTTCCCTTGAGCTTGTTGTCTTTGAGTTCGATCCTCGGCACCGAGCCAGTGATGGCTCGCACTGGCTGCCTTCAAAACTGCGGCGGAAGTTCCTCGGCTATGGCTTCCCGCTTTGCTTGATCAAAGGGATCGTGTTCGGCCTCGCCGATCTCCCCAGGGGTGCTGAGAGACAACACGACCGCTTGAGGCAGACGCGGCGCTTCGACCAATTTCACCTCCAAGCGTGTGCTGAGCACCGCTGCACCCAAAGCGGTGCTGAGTACCGCGAGCAGGAGCGCGAGCGCGCCGGAGGCACTCTTGCTTGAGGTCGCGTCGCGAGGAGGTTGCTGAGCCGGGGAGAGGACGTCCTGAACCTGCAACTGAACCTGCAACTTGAGGTCGCGCCATGAAAATAGCTGCGCGATGTGCAGGTGGGGTACATGCCAGTGAGGCAAGTGAAAGTGACTCATACAGCGCTCCTTCGGCTCGGCCATCGAGCCTGGGAGCAGTTATGAGCTGTTAGCGCAGCGGGCGCAAATACGTTACACGCTCAACAATAAACGCGCCGACTTCCTGTCCGGTTTTGCGGTGTTTCCATTGGATGAGTTGCGCTGCGGCAGTTGGACGTCTGTTACGTTTTTGCGCCAGCCCACACCTTGCTGCGCTCAAACTGGGTGACTGCTCGAAACCCCGCCCATGACCCGGTCGTCGATGGAAGTCCAGCCTTCCAGCACTTGTGGCCCATTGAAGCGAAGAACTTGCATGAACAGATTCTTGCATGCGCAAAGACAGCCAGAAGTCAATTGACCACCCTCGCGGACGTCAAGCGGACCGACACTTCATGAGTGCAAAGGGGGCAGACCCCTACCCCAAAGCGGGTCAGGCTGGGTACGGTTTACTCGTGACTATGCCGTCGGCCACTGTAAAAAGTCAGCGAACTCTCCCTCACCAGGGCCAATGACTACCTCGGCCACCATGGCCGCTGTTGGTCCCCGCCGAGCCCACTCGGTAAGCTGCTCTAGTTGAGCCTGAGTTCCACAAGCCATGGCCTCAACGGAGCCATCACTTCGGTTGCGAACCCACCCTGTCACCTCCAAGTGACGCGCTGCGTCAACCTTCGATGCGCGGTAGTAAACACCCTGGACCTTACCGCGACTTTGCAAGCGAATGACTTTTCTGTCGAACGTTCCTGCGAGAACTGTAGGCTGCGTGTTCATGGTGGGGACTGGGCGAGCCACTCAATGGCTCCTAAGGAAATTTATCAATTTCATGATGTACCACGCTCTACCACCTTCACTGGCTGACTAGCCCGTGTTACGGAGGCCTGCCGCGATTCCGTTGATGGAGATATGCATTCCCCGACGCACTGGCTCTTCTACGTCGCCGGCCCGAAATCTCCGTGTGAGTTCAACGTGCAGGTGGTGTAGCGGGTCGATGTAGGGAAACCTGTATTGAAGCGAAAGTTGCATCTCCGCGTTGTCTTCTACACGCCGCCGAGCACCCGTGATGAGGGCTAAAGCATCCAACGTCTTGTGCCATTCGGCCTCGATGGCTCCGAACACTCTATGCCGTAGCTTTTCGTCGTTGACCAACTCGGCGTAGCGCGCGCCCAATGCGAGGTCGCACTTCGCGAGCACCATGTCCATGTTGGACAGCAGTGTCCGGAAGAACGGCCACTGCGCATACATCCGCTGCAACAGTTCCTCCCGCTCCTTACGGACCACTAGGTCATTTGAGCTCTCCAGAAAGTCACTAACTGCACTACCGAATCCATACCAACCGTTCAATGCAAGGCGACATTGCCCCCAGCTGAAGCTCCATGGAACTGCACGCAGTTGTTCGATGCTGCGCTTTGAAGCACGAGATGCCGGCCTAGAGCCCAGATTGAGCTCCGCGATTTCCAGGATGGGCGTGGCACCGAAAAAATAGTCGATGAAGTCAGGGGTCTCATAGACCAATTTTCTGTATGCCTCCATGCTCAGCTGCGACAGTTCGCCGGCTGCATCCATGAACGCGGCAGGAGGCGTCTTAGAGGGGGCTAGGAGCGTGGCTTCCAAGGTCGCAGCCACAAGTGTTTCTAGGTTTCTGCGCCCGATTTCCCGGTTGGCGTACTTCGAGCCGATGACTTCACCTTGCTCAGTCAGGCGCAGTTGCCCCCGAACAGTGCCTGGAGGTTGGGCCAGGATGGCTTGATAGCTCGGACCACCACCGCGCCCGACGGTGCCCCCCCGCCCATGAAACATCCGAAGTCGAATGGAGGGACGCTTTCCCTCGTTCAGCTCATCAAACAAGTACGCCAAATCCATGCCAGCGCGGTAGAGCTCCCAGCTACTGGTGAAGAGCCCCCCGTCTTTGTTGCTATCGCTGTAGCCAAGCATCACGTCCTGTTCTGCGCCTGAACGGCGAACAAGAGCGTCGATGCCTGGCAACGAATAGAAGTCACGGACAATTGGTGCTGCATTACGCAAGTCTTCGATGGTCTCGAACAGAGGAACCACAATCAGGTCGCAAATCGCATCCTCTTGCAGAGTCCCACGCATAAGGCCGGCCTCTTTTTGCAACACCAGAACTTCCAGTAGGTCACTAACCGACTCCGTGTGGCTGATGATGTAGTGTCTAATGGAGGACCGGCCATAGAGGCCATGTGAAACTCGAACTTGAGTAAAGATGGCCAGCTCACCTACTGTGAGCGCTTCGTATTTTGCGTCAGGAATACACAGCGGCCGGGCGTCCTGCAGCAGCTTCATCAAGAGCGCCTGTTTTGCCGCCTCTGACAACTCCAAGTAGTTGGGTTCGATGCGAGCCACCTTTAGGAGGTCTGCCACTACAGCCTCATGCTTGTCCGAGCTCTGTCGCAAGTCGACCGTTGCAAGGTGGAAGCCAAACACCTCAACAGCACGAATAAGAGGTCTCAGACGTTGGTCAATCATTGACATGCCATGCTTGGCACGCAGTGAGGCTTCAATGACGCGCAAGTCAGCCAGGAACTCCTGTGCACTTCCGTATGGATTCTGGGGAGTAACCGCGTGGCGAGCGGCGATTCCTCCGGTCAGTTCAAACAGGGTCGCCG